>Ga0302325_10000179_pt1 | contig 182532 bp, 150 predicted proteins | sample Palsa_T0_2_FD_201948 | JGI IMG/M metagenome (GOLD analysis project Ga0302325, IMG submission 201948) | Peat permafrost microbial communities from Stordalen Mire near Abisko, Sweden - Palsa_T0_2 | ecosystem: Environmental > Terrestrial > Soil > Palsa > Peat permafrost | place: Sweden: Abisko...
TCTTTATTCGGCCTTTGGCTCGTGGAAGTGGGTGTTCCTGATTCTGGCCGTGGTCGCACTTTCGCCGCTGGGCGGATTTCTCAGCCTGTTGCTGACAGGGACCCATTTCAGCGTCTCGTCAGGACTGGGATTCCTGGCGCTGATCGGAGTTTCGGTCCAGACCGGCGTGATCATGGTGGAGTACATCAATCAGCTCAGAGTGCGAGGCAAGACTGTGCGCGAGGCAGCCAAGGAAGGAGCCTCACTGCGCCTTCGCCCGATCATGATGACGATGCTGGTCGCCACGCTTGGGCTGCTGCCAGCAGCGATGTCTCACGATATTGGTTCTGATTCTCAACGGCCTTTCGCCATCGTCATCGTCGGCGGTCTCACTTTCGAGTTATTGATCAGCGTATTCCTCCTGCCGACGTTGTATTGCCGCTTTGCAAGAGTGGGGGACCGGCTCCCCCCACCAGAGGCTCGGTTTGTCGAGGAAGGCGAGCATGTTGACTAGAACCAGACCCGCTGAATCTGGATCCCGGAAAGCGAACAACAGTTTCGACGCGAGAAAAAACCATCCGAGTGATCTGCGCTCTTTGCGCCTGCGTGATGCTCCGGTAGGTGCGGCCGCTCTGGGTTCGATTGTCTCCGCCGTCCTGATGATCCTGGTTGGTTCGTCACTCGTTGGGACAGGAACACCCCTCAGCAGAGCGCTGTCGATTGTTATTTTGCTCTTTGCACCAGCGATACTTGGTGCCATCTATTCTCTCTTCTTCGAAAAGTCAAAGTTGTACGGCGGTTTGGACCTCTTACTTGCGGGGTTCGCCCTCCTGATACAGCCCTTCACTTGGGTTTGGTTGAGCATGTACTTACCGTTTGCCTTAGCGTTCACGGTCTTCTGTGCCATCGTGCGCTTGATCGCACAAAGAGGGAAACGCTAAATCCAGTGAGACTTCTCTGCGCCACTTTCCACCTGGGTGATGGGCTAGTTGGGCGTAACTGTTGAGAGCAGGCGTTTACACCTCGGTGAGTTGTTGGCGGATGTCCCACGCCAGGAGTCGGCTGAGAAAAAGTTTTACCAGATTGTTGGTGGGAAACGCACTTCTAACGACTGATCGGCGCAACTTCGGAATGGCCGGACAACCGGAAGGTATCCGGAAACGCGCCTCAAAATGCCGACAAGAGTCAACTCGCAATGGCCGAATCCCCGGGTGCTGATCGCATTGCATTCGCCTAACGCCCTACTAGAAACCGGACTGCGCGTGTGCCTTCCGGAGAAAAGCCAGGACAGTACCGCATTCGATGGTGAGCAGTCCGTTCTCTCCAGTCCACTTTGTCGGCCAAGTATCGCGAAAAATGGGCATGTTTCGCGTATTTCGGCGTAAGGTGTGCGGCCGATTTTCTCTGCAGTGCAGACTGCTTAGCGGAGAGATTGGGATTCGAACCCTCGGTACAGGTCTGAAACCTGTAAGAGCCGATATTTGTGTAAGTTGCGCGGAATCAATCCGTTCAGAAATTCTCCGGGAGACTGCCTGCTCCCCATTCGGCACGCTAAACAGTGCGGGTTCGCGAAGCTCCTAGAGGCGAAGCGCTAGCCATTGTGTGGCTGAAAGTTGTCACTTAGGACGCCTCTCACGTGGCCAAATTGGTTTCGCACGTGACTGCGTGCCTGCCACGCAGTCCAAAAGCGAAAAGTATCTCCCCAATACGTGCTCGTCAAAAGCGAACGGTTGGGGATTTTCATGAGATTTCTGCCCATGCTTTATGACCCGACTTCAGTACTTTCCTGGGAAACATGAGATGACATCCGTCGGATTGTTTCCGAGTCGCTCGTCATCCGCTCCAATCTTTGACAAGCGCCACTTCCCACAAGCCGACTTGTGGCCCGGAATCACTCCGGTTTGCCCATCACTCACGCCGACCAGTAATCGCAGCCGCTCATTTGTAAACACTAGCTGACTTGTCGTTACTAATCCGGCCAACTTCCTCGGAGGTATTTCTGGATGGCTTCCGGTTCGCCGACCTTCCACCAAGAATCGTCGCATCCGCTGCAACGTGCTGCACGGTCTATAATTGCGCGCACGGATGGCTCTTACTCCTGGCACAAAACTCGGCCCTTATGAAATTCAATCCCCGCTTGGTGCGGGCGGCATGGGCGAAGTCTACCGCGCCAAAGATAGCCGGCTTGGTCGTGATGTTGCCATCAAGGTCCTGCCGGAATCGATGGCGAGAGACGCAGAACGGCTGAAGCGATTTGAAACTGAGGCGCGGGCGATTGCGGCGCTGAACCATCCCAACATTCTTTCTATTCACGACATCGGCACGTATAACGGCGTGCCTTATCTGGTCTCAGAGTGCCTTGAGGGTCAATCACTGTGGCTCACATTGACCCGTGGGGCGCTGCCTTTGCGGCGCGTCGCCGACTACGGTACTCAAATCGCGCAGGGCCTGGCGGCGGCGCACGACAAAGGAATCGTTCATCGCGATCTGAAGCCGGAAAATGTTTTCGTCACTCGCGATGAGCGGGTGAAGATTCTCGATTTTGGATTGGCAAAGCTGGCGCAGCCGGAGGCGTCTTCCTACGATGGCGCGACGATGGAGGCAGTGCCCACCTCCGCCGGTGTCGTGCTCGGCACGGTGGGCTACATGTCCCCTGAGCAAGTCAGGGGTGAGCCTGCCGATGCCCGTTCCGATATTTTTTCGCTGGGGACGATTTTGTACGAAATGGTCTCCGGGCATCGCGCCTTCCGGCACGATACTTCAGCCGAGACGATGACCGCGATCCTAAAAGAGGACCCGCCGGAGTTGAGCCTTACCGGAAAATCCATTTCTCCCGAGCTGGAGCGCATGGTCAGAAGATGCCTCGAGAAAAAACCGCTGCAACGGTTTCAATCGGCGCGGGATTTGGCGTTCAATCTAGAAAACCTGTCGGGAACTTCTTCCACGAGCGCGGCATCCGGCACTGCCAGGTTTGCAGTTGCGACGGCCGAAAAGAAAACGTCTCGCAGGTGGGCGATGACGCTTGTGGCCGGTGCGCTTTTGCTGGCGCTGGTGGCTGCGGGTATCTGGATGCTGGGAGCACGCAGCAGTTCGCTGCCGCTGGCGACTTATCACCAGCTGACGTTTGATCGCGGACTGGTCTATGCCGCGCGCTTTGCTCCGGACGGCCGCTCCATCTATTACAGCGCCAGCTGGAATGGCGAGCCGGTCCAACTCTACTCCACCCTGCCCGATGCTCCTGAGTCGCGCCCATTGAATCTCGGCAACTCCACGTTGTTCGCTGTATCTGCCTCTCAGTTGGCGATTTCGGCGGGCTGCAAGGACCGTTATATCGGGCTTTGCCAGGGAACCCTGGGTCTGGTACCCCTTGCCGGGGGCACGCCGCGGGAAGTTGCCGACAGTGTGCTGGCCGCCGATTGGAGCGCCGACGGCAGCGAGATAGCGCTCATCCTCCAGGTGGAGGGAAGGTACCGCGTGGAGTTCCCTCGGGGGAAGACGCTCTATGAGAGCACCCACCCGCTCGGATACTTGCGAATCGCGCCGCGCGGCAACGCAGTGGCGTTTGTCGAATTTAGTTCGGTCGATGGCGATGCGGGTTGGGTGATTGCCGTAGACCGCAATGGAAAGCAACTGCTCCGCTCGGTGACGTTTATCAGTACGGAGGGGTTGGCGTGGTCTCCGTCGGGTGAAGAGGTCTGGGTGGGGGCTACCCGGACGGAGGGATGGGCGAATGAGGTGGTCGGTCTCGGGTTCAATGGGAAGCAGCGCGTGGTTCTTCGACTGCCGGGCATTCTCCGGCTTCACGATGTGTCGCGCGATGGGCGAGTGTTGCTTTCGAAAGAATCGTGGAGAAGCGGATTGCAATTCCGCGGACCAGCCGATAAGAAGGAACGCGATCTGAGCTGGCTCGACTATGCAACCTTGAGAGACATTTCGACGGACGGCAGTTTGATCTCGTTCGATGACTGGGGCTCGGCTGCCGGCGCGTCGGGTCTGGCTTTCCTTCGAAAAACCGACGGGTCCCCCGCGATAAAACTCGGACAGTATGGCGAGCCAGTTCTCTCGCCGGACGCCAAGCAGGTGTTAGCGTCGAACGCCACGACTGTAAACCTGGCGGGTTTCGCTCTGCTGCCAACGGGCGTGGGAGAAATCCAGAAACTAAATGCGAGCGGCATTCAGGAAACCGCTTCGCCTGGCTTCATGCCCGACGGAAAAGCGATTTATTACGCTGGCGACGATGGTCACGGATGGAAGATGTATGTCCAGGACATTCCCGCCGGCACCCCACGCGCTGTGACGCCTGCGGTTTCCGTCAAGCGAAATCATCAGGAAGGTCACATCCTTTCGCCGGACGGAAGAACATTTTTTGCCCGCGATCTGAGCGAGCGGGGAGGGCTGTATCCGCTTGCGGGCGGAGAACCGCGGCTGATTCCGGGCTGGTTGCCCGAGGACATCTGGGTTGCCTGGGCCGCAGACGGACGATCGGTCTATGTTTATCACGACGACAAAACTTCAGCGCCTCTTTACCAGCTTGAGCTTGCGACCGGGAAGCGGGAACTGATCACGACCCTGGCTCCGAGCGATGTTGCCGGAGTGACCACCATCGTGAATGTGCGCGTGACAGCGGACGGCAAGACTTATGGCTATTCGTTCTCCAGAGAGTTGTCGGATTTGTTCCTGGTGGACGGAGTGCGGTAGTCGGACGGAAGCAGTCCCGGCCATGTTCCAGATCAGTAACGCTAAACGCGAAGGATGGTGTGACTTATGGAATTACCGGATGACGCGAAGCGCGTTAGGGCCTTCCTTCGGCGCTCACCAGCTCAACAACCCACATAGAGATAGAAGCTTAACGGAATCTTAACCGAACCGTCATCATTCCGTAACCGGATTGCCCGTAGCATCGCGCCAGTTAATGTCTAGTACGTTAATAGACATTATTGCGGGACCAGCCCTCCTCCTCCAGGCTGCGTGCGGGTAATTTGGGGCGCTAATCAGTAGTTCCGCGTCGCATCGATTGTATTTGTCAACTGAGAAAAGAAGCCTGCTAACCCGGGATGGCGAAGCCCTGACTCTGCGCCGGCAACGAACTTCGAAAAGTCGAAAGAATTTGTCCAGCAATACATCCCAACAAAAACCACGCCCACTTACCCATGACAACTCTACCGATCTCAAACGGAATGCGCAGTTGGTTTGCGGTCTATACGGCCTCAAATCATGAAAAACGCGTCGCGCAACATCTCCAGGTGAAGGAGATTGAAACTTTCTTGCCGTTGTACAGCGTCACCAAGCGCTGGAAGAACCGCACCACGGTGAAGGTCGAACTGCCGCTTTTTTCCGGATATGTCTTTGCGCGAATCACCCCAACCGAGAGCGCCAGAGTGCTTCAAGTACCGATGGTCTATTCGATTGTCGGCAACCGACGCGAGCCAGCCCCCCTTCCGGATGCCGAGATCGAAAAACTCCGTGCCGGATTACAGGGACGGCAGGCGCATCCGTTTCCTTATGTGAAAGCGGGCAATCGTGTGCGAGTTCGGTCTGGAGCCATGGCCGGCCTGGAAGGCATTGTTGTCCGCACCTATGGAAGTCTGAGCGTTGTACTCAGCGTGGAAATGATTCAGAAGAGCATTGCGGTGCATGTGGAAGCTGACGAGTTGGAATCATGTGCGCAGAGCCTGCCCCTGTCGGCCTGAGAAGCGCATCCGAAAATCGAAGAAGGAGACTCCGATATATGAAACTGCAGACGGCGAAAGCTGGTTTATGGCTAGTCGCGCTGGCGATGAGTGGAACCACGGTGGCCGCAGCCCAGATCTCACCTGCCCAAGCGTCTTCGCCCATCTCGACGTACTCTAGCCAGCGAAATGTGCCCTCAGTGCTCAGTCCCGGCAAGCCCTCCGAGGCTAAAGCAACCACGACATTGGCCACGGCCGAACCGTCGCTGCCGGATGCTCCTAGCGCGGTTGCGCAGGGACAGTCGGCGGAGGCGCCACAGCCGAAGTATGAATCGCCTCAACCGTCCGCCAGTCGCGCGATTGGCCCGACGTTCCTGGTTGCGAACGGGGCGCTGTTTGGCTCAACCATCGCAAATGCGGCAGAGATCGGGAATTGCCGGCCAAGCGCTTGCCAGGCCGTGCCACAAGCCATACGCAGCCGCGGCACGCTGTATGCAATCGGCATCCCTGCCAGTCTTGGGGTCACGTACATAAGCTATCGACTCAAGCGGAGCGGCACCAGATGGTGGATCGCGCCGGTCGCACTGTTTACGGCGGGCAACATCATCTATGCTGCGCATGCCGCCCACTTTAGCAACCCCTAGGCAGGAACGAACTCGCAAAGCTCCACAGGAATCTGCCGTTGTCCCAACCCGTAGTTGCCGGAAGGAGTTTTTAGACGGATGCAAAACAAACCTGAAGCACGAATCACCAGAGTTCCAGCCCTGGGACGGGCATCCCACTTGCTCGCCTTGCCTCCGGGATTCCGTCCTACGGAAGTGTCGCTGGGGGAGATTTGGCTCAAAATCTGGAAACGAAGAGTCGCCGCGTCGTTGTTTGCGGGCGCAATTCTTCTGATCGTCATCCTGTACACCTTCTTGAAGAAGCCGGTGTATGAAAGCGTCGCGCAAATACGGGTTGATTCCAGTCAGCAGGGAAGTCTTGGGCTGGAGGACCTAGTCTCGCAGAAGCTTGCGGACTCCGACAGCGAGGGCGGGCGGTTGCAGACCGAACTCACGATTTTGCAGTGCGCTCCGGTTTCCATGCAGGTGATAAAGAACCTCGACCTGGGGCACCGGGAAGAGTTCGCGGGCAAGACCTTGATGGCGAAGGTAACCGCCGTCGATCCGGTCAAGATGGATCCACTGTCGCGGGAGAAACTGCTGCTGAAGTTCCACGATGCAGAGAAGCTTGAGGTTTTGCCCAAGACGAGGGTGATCGAGATCCGTTTTCAGAATACTAACCCAAGTCTTGCCGCAGATACAGTAAACGCGATCGTTGACGCGTACTTGCAGCGCAATTTCGATGTGAAGTACCAGGGGGCGGTGCAGGTTTCAGAATGGCTTTCGAAGCAGATGGAAGAACTGAAAAGCAATGCAGCCCTGGCGGAGCAGAGATTAGCTCAGTTCCAAAAACAAAATAACATCCTGGGAACGGATGAGAACAACAACATTGTCATCGACCGATTGCGCCATTTGAATTCGCAGCTGGCAGACGCCGAGGGAGATCGGATTATCAAAGAGGCTCGCTACCGCCTGGCAAGTTCCGGGAACCCCGAGTTGGTGGCCGCCGTAGTTCCAAGCACTACCTTGCAAGCCTTGCGGATGCAGGAAGCCGACCTCAAGTCACAGTACGCGCAGCTCGACGCCAAGTTCGGCAGCGGATTTCCCAGGGTGCAGGAGTTGCAAGCGCAGCTGAGGCGATTGGATCAAACCATTGCCGACGAGGTGAATAACGTTGGCCAGCGCCTGCATGATGAATTCCTGGCGGCCGAGAAAAGTGAGAGTCTGTTGCGGCAGCAGTTTGAGCTGCAGCGGCAGGAGGCATTCAACCTGAACGCGAGTGCCGTACAGTTTGCCACGCTTAAGCATGAGGTCGAGTCCAGCCAGGAACTGAGTGACACCCTGCAATTGAAATTGAAAGAAGCGGGTCTCATGGCTGGATTGGCGTCGGCAGATATCAGTATCGTGTCTCGAGGCATGGTTCCGGCGCGCCCTGCCTTCCCTAAGAAAACGTTGATGCTCCCTCTTGGTGTCCTGATCAGTGTTTTCGCAGGTTTAGTATTCGTATTTGCAATGGAGTCCTTCGACGATTCCATGCGCACTTCGGAAGATGTGGAATTTGTTTCGTCCGTTCCTGCCCTCGCCACAATCCCTCTGATCACCCGCAGAGTGCTGCGCAATAATGTGAGGAGCAGGAAGCATCAAGCGGGTCTGGGCGGCTTGGGCACCATGGCGGTTCAGCGGCCGACGTCGCTTCTGGCCGAATCCTACCGCGTGCTTTGCAACTCGCTGTTGCTTACCGCGGCGGATCGCCATCCGCAGCTTCTGGTGGTTACCAGCGCTTTCCCCGGCGAAGGCAAATCGGTTTCAAGTTGTAACCTTGCTATCACATTGGCGCAGCGCGGGTCGCGCGTGCTGCTGGTAGACACCGATCTGCGGCGATCGAACTTGCTGCATCAGTTGGGGGTGGAGTCCAGTACGACGGCGGGCTTGAGTTCTATCCTGACTGGCAAGAGCGCATCGGAATCGCCGATGAAGCCCTTCCCGCAACTTCCAAAGTTAGAGGTGATCGCCGCCGGCCCCCAGACCCCTTGGCCGGCTGAGCTGCTGGTATCGAAGAAGATGGGAGAGTTACTGGAACGGTGGCGGACCGAGTACGATCACATTGTCCTCGACACCCCCCCCTTGCTGTTCTTTGCCGACACGATGCCCCTGGCCGCAAAGGCGGATGGCGTGTTGTTGGTAGTGTTCGCCGGTCGATCCCGTCGAAAGGATATGGTCCGCACGCTGGACTTGCTTTCTCGATCCAAGGCACATGTTCTTGGGGTGATTCTGAACGGGGTCGTTCTCGAGTCCGAATATACGAATGCCTATGTTACTTACGGATATAACAACAACTACGGTGATATCAATGAGAGTAAACCTGCCTAAACAGAGCTTCAAGAAACGTCTGCGAGCGCCGGCATTTGCGCTGCTTGCCTTAGGACTGGTGGCGATAACACCCTTCGCATTCGGACAACAGAACGTGGCCGACACCGCGCCGCCCGCACTTCGAATCGCCGCCGGCGATCTGCTTGCGGTGGACGTGTTCGACACCGCCGAGCTGTCAGCGAAGCTGAGGGTGAGCGAGAAAGGCGATGTCGATCTTCCGGTTGCCGGCAGTCTCCACGTGGGAGGCCTTACGGCAGAGGAAGCGGCGGCGAGTATCGAACGTCTTCTGCGCGACGACAACATCCTCAAGCATCCACACGTAGAGGTCTTCGTTCAGGAATATGCCACGCAAGGGGTCTCGATTCTTGGGGAGGTTAAGAATCCCGGGGTTTATCCGGAACTGGGATCGCACTCGCTGCTGGACTTCATTTCGGTGGCCGGAGGCATAACTCCGACCGCAGGCAAGGCAGTCACCATTACCCATAAGAATGACCCGGATCATCCCACGACCGTTCAACTCGACAATTCGCCCGATGTGGCGAAGCGCGCAGGAGTGGCAATTCAGCCGGGCGACACCATCGTCGTTTCGCGGTCCGGCATCGTCTATGTAGTTGGGGATCTGGGAAAGCCGGGAGGGTTCCTCATCGACGCCAATCAGCGTCTTACAGCCCTTCAAGCGATAGCGCTGGCTCAGGGGGCGAACAAGGATTCGGCCCTGAACCGCTCCAGGCTTATACGGAAAACGCCCAATGGTCCACAGGAATCGCGAGTGCTTCTGGGAAGTATTCTCGCCGGTAAGTCGAGCGACATCAGTCTTGAAGATGGCGATATTTTATTCGTTCCCACAAGTAAGACTAAGACAGTGGCGTTTCAAGGGATCAGTTCCGCACTTGGCCTAGTCACTGGCGTCGCCATCTACAGAGGCTTTTAAGGCATGAACCCCAGCGCCCTAAAAATCGGCCTGCTGATCGCGGCATTCGTGCTTGCTCCCGCAGTTCTCTCAGGACAGGCGGTCGATCCGAGTTTGGAAGCGATTGATCCGTCGGTCAACTCTCGCATTCAGGATCCCGACCATCCGGACAGCCCATTGCTTCCGGGCGGCAGTTCCTCCTGGACCGGCCAGCCGATCATGAGCCAAACGCAGACCGCGGGTGCGTCCGGGGCGGGGCAGAAGCCCGGTTCCGCGACCTCCGGTACTACGATCAGGACGAATCAGTTTCCAAGTTTGGTGGGCGCTTCTGCCTGGGGAGGGTCGTCGCTCGCCGTATCGTCCTCGCAAACCGCAACCACCACCACCCCGGAACATGTCCAAACTGCGTCGCGCTGGATGAAAACCGCTGCGTCTCGCAGGCTCAACATGATGACGGCCGCTGCCGACGTAAAGTCGGCAAAGCTGGGCCACTCCGACGACGACTTCTCCGAGGATGCACTCTCGATCGAACAGAAGCAACTGGCAGATGCAAACTTGAAACTGCGTAAGCTGAAACAGGCGGCTGACCGGTCCAAGCGCTCAAGAATTACGAATCCATTTCAGGCAAAGGCCGACGCTGCCACGGCGGCACATTGGGGTTCTGACACGTCCAGCGCCAGAGCCCTCGCGCAACAGCAACACGAGAGTGGGATGCTGTTGCATTCCGGCTTCAATGCGCGGACCGCCCGGCGAAAGCGCGGGCATGGTGGCGCAGCCGCGAATGCGAACTCGCGCTAGCTACATCCTTCCAGACTTCCTCTATGCCGGTTCCATCTCAAATGCTCACCACGCTTCAAACGAATGAAACGCGGATGAAGGAGTGGGAAAAGTTTGTGCACGGCGCGGGCCACACGATTGCGGCATCGATTGCCACGCATCAGCGATTGCTGGGCGATGAAGCAACGGTGCGATCAATCGCCGGAGTCGCCGAAGCGCTGGTGAACGCCTTTCGGCAAGGCCAGAAGGTGCTGTTGTTCGGCAATGGAGGGAGTGCGGCGGACGCGCAACATATTGCGGCGGAGTTTGTGGGCCGGTTTGTCATCGAGCGCGCCGCATTGCCCGTCTTGGCGCTATCGGTCAACACGTCATGCCTTACGGCCATCGGCAACGACTACGGATTTGATCGCGTGTTCGCCAGACAAATCGAAGCGTTCGGGAGAGCCGGCGATGTGGCCGTGGGAATTTCAACCAGCGGAAACTCCGCCAATGTGTTGCTGGGTTTGGCCAAAGCAAAAGAGATGGGAATGACGACGGTGGCCCTGGCGGGCGCATCGGGCGGGAGGATGAAACACAGTGCAGATTACTGTATCTGTGCGCCGTCCGCTGAAACGCCACGCATCCAGGAATGTCACATCCTGATCGGGCACGTGATTGCAGAGTTGGCGGAGAAAGCGATGGTCTATGGTTCGAGCCGTATTTCTTGACCGGGACGGGGTCATCAACCGGAAAGCACCGGAAGGATGTTACGTGACGCGGTGGACGCAAGTGAAGTTCCTGCCGGGTGGAGCGGCGGCCGTGAAGCGGATTCGTGAGGCCGGCTTTCAGGTAATAGTTGTGAGCAATCAGAGGGCGGTGGCCAAAAAGTTAATCTCGGAGACGGAACTCGAGTTCCTGCATCTCCGGATGTGGCAGGAGTTCTTCCGCGGAGAAAAAGGCTTCGATGCAGTGTACTGTTGCCAACACGATGACGATCCCCCGTGCGAGTGCCGGAAGCCGCAGCCTGGAATGCTATTGCCGGCAGCGCGCGATCGCGGAATCGACTTGGGCGCATCCTGGATGGTCGGAGATTCCGAGAGTGACGTGCTGGCTGGTCGAAGGGCTGGTTGCAGAACGATACGAATTGGTTCACCGGATATTCGTTCTTCCACCGGCGCCGACGCGGTGGCAGAGTCACTCACGCAGGCGGTAAATGTGATTCTTGCTTCGGAGACGATGGGCGCAGGAGACCATTCCAACGAATCTCCCGTTGTGGGACTCGCTTCGATTTCCAGCTAAACAATCCTCAGCTTGAAAACCGCAATCCCCCTCAAGATCAGCAGCGCGCCATTGCCCGATATTTGCGCTTTACGGGCAATTCTCTTGCTCCAGGGTTAAAAGACGAGGGCGAAAGCCTTGGCCGCCAAGCGGCGCCGAAAAGGGAGTGACACGATGATCAGCCTCCTGAACCGCACTGTGTTCAACTTTCGTTTGTTTACTCTGCTTCTGCCGCTCGGGTCTTTCATGATTGCGGGATGCGTCGAGTGGGGGCGAATCGTCTTGTCTGACATCGATCCCTATCCGTATTTTGGTCTCCTGGTGTTCGCAACCATAGCGTGGTTAATCGCGATCGAAAACTACGGTCTCTGCACGACGAAATACGTACTGACGAGCGGAGGAAATGTCTACGCCGCTTTTCTGGCAACGCTGGCGACGTTGTTTGCGGAACTGGTGATCATGTTTTTCTATCGCGCGACCAGTTTTTCGCGCCTGTTTGTTTCTTCCAGCGCGGTTATCTTGTTCTTCTCCACGGTGGGCCTGCGCTTTTTGCTTCGCGCCGCCATGAAGGGGCGGCTCTTGCGCAAGTCCGGAAGCATTCGGGTGTTAATTGTGGGCGCCGACGAATTTGCCGGGCGCACCGCGCAATCGTTGGTGGATCGCGAGTTCAAGGGCGTCGAAATAGCCGGATTCGTCCGGCTGCCTGGGCAGGACGCAACCGTGGAAGGGACCGTCTGTGACCTGGACGGCATCGGCCCAATGGTGGCGGGCAATCGAATCGACGACGTAGTGCTCGCAGTACCGGCCCCTCGCCTGCACGAACTGCCGCACATACTGAAGGAGGTGCGGCACCTCGGTGTACCAGTGCGAGCGGTTCTTGATTTGGGAGATCAGCCTCCGACCAGCAACCGCCTGCTGAACGTGAACGGAGTCTGGATGGTAAACGTCTGCCATACCCCGGCTGAGTCGGTCATGTACATGATCCTGAAACGGGGGTTTGACGTTGCCTTCTCGGCCGCCGTCCTTTTGCTCACAGTTCCGCTGATGGCAGTGATCGTCGCGGCGGTGAAGTTCAGTTCACCTGGACCGGTGCTGTTCGCTCAAAAACGTGTTGGTTTCAAAGGCGACGTTTTCAAGATGTACAAATTCCGGACCATGCGGACCAGCAGCGGAACAGAAGGCGACACACGCTGGACCTCCCCTGACGATTCCCGGCGCACCCGCGTGGGCGCGTTCCTCCGTAGAAGCAGCTTGGACGAGCTGCCGCAATTCTTCAATGTGCTGAAGGGGGATATGAGCGTGGTTGGGCCGCGCCCAGAGCGTCCCCACTTTGTTGAGAAGTTCGCGATAGAAGTGCCCAGATACCGTGCTCGCCATTATCTCAAGGTCGGCATAACCGGGTGGGCGCAGGTCAATGGCTGGCGCGGGGATACCTCGATTGAGAAGCGCGTAGAACACGACCTCTATTATCTGCAGAACTGGAGTCTGCTATTTGATCTGCGCATCGTTCTTCGCACGGTATTGCATACCGTAAATGCCAAGCACGCCTACTAGATGAGCCCCCTTTCCGGAATCGTTTTGGTCGGTGGTCTAGGTACTCGCGTATCCGTCTTTGCCGCCGAGCCGAAAAGCATGGCTCCGGTGGCAAACCGGCCGTTCCTGGAATATGTGCTTGCCAAACTGCGGGTCCGCGAGATTACGGATGTTGTGCTGTGCGTGGGCTACAGGCGAAGCTGGGTTCAAACCCACTTTCAGAAAGGGACGAAGTGGGGCTTGAACTTACGCTATTCCGTGGAAGAAGAACTGCTGGGCAATGCGGGCGCGGTGAAGAAAGCCGCCCGCATGATCGATGCTGCCTCCCCATTTGTCTTCCATGGAAATTCGTTGCTTGATCTCGATGTGCAGGCTATGTGGGATTTTCACCACAGCCGCAAGGCGCTGGCCACCGTGGCCTTGGTGGCGTCACCCAGAGCCAACCGCTACGGCGGCATATTGACCAATGAACGTGGCGAAATCACGGCGTTCCGCGAGAAGTATGACGACTCGATGGAGTGCAATCACGGCAAGTGCCTCATCAACGCCGGCGCCTACCTGTTAAGCCGGCAGTTTATCGACTTAATCCCCGATGGCCGGCCGGTTTCGATCGAAAAGGACCTGTTCCCCATGCTCATAGGATTCGGACTCTATGGTTTTGTCAGCAATGGATATTTCATTGATATCGGTATTCCAGAGGATCTAGCCAGAGCGCAACGCGAACTACCTATGAGGTCCAGGCCATGAAGATTCGTGCAAAAGCACCGCTACGCATTAGTTTCGCGGGAGGCGGCACCGATGTGCCTCCTTATCCAGAGCGGAATGGCGGCTGTGTCTTGAATGCGACCATTGACAGCTTTGCGTGGGGGAGTTTGCGTCCACGGCAGGACGGAAGAATACGGCTCGCTTCCGCTGACTTCAATCTTTTGCTCGATTACACCACGCAGAGTGAAATGCGGCTTGATGGCCAACTGGATCTGGTGAAGGCAGTGATTAACCGTTCCGGTGCGAAGGATTCCGGGGGGTTTGAGATCTTCCTGCACAGCGATGCCCCTCCGGGGTCCGGTCTGGGCTCGTCCTCCGCGCTCATCGTCGCTTTGGTTGGGTTGATCAAAGAATTCAAGAACATACGCATGACGCCATACGATGTTGCGGAATCCGCGTATCGCATCGAACGCCATGACCTGGCGATACAAGGCGGTCTTCAGGACCAGTACGCGGCCAGCTTCGGTGGATTCAACTTCATGGAGTTCTACGGGGATCGCGCGGTGATCAACCCGTTGCGCGTCAATCCGGAGGTGCTCAACGAATTGGAGCACAACCTCCTCCTTTGCTACACGGGGCAGACCCGCAGGTCGGACCGGATCATTGAGGACCAAACCCAGCGCCTGGAGTCCGGCAACGCCGAGACCGTCGACGCGCTGGCGCAGCAAAAGCAATTGGCGATCGATATGAAGAGCGCATTGCTGCGGCACAAATTGGATGATTTCGGCGGCCTGCTCAACTCCGCTTGGGAAGCCAAGAGACGCATGTCGGCGAAGATCAGCAATCCACTGATTGAGGAGATGTACGCGGAAGCCAGGAAGAACGGCGCTCTGGGCGGGAAAATTACCGGCGCCGGGGGCGGTGGTTTCATTCTGTTCTACTGCCAGTTCGAAAATAAACTCAGAGTAGCCGAAGCACTCACGAAGATGGGCGCCATACCCAAGGAATTCGCCTTTGAAGCCCACGGTCTGCAGACTTGGAGAGCGCAGGAGATTGTTACCACAGTGGGCGTTTTCGACTCTGGCCCGGCGATTTATCCCAGGGCGGTGTGACTCGGGTCCTCCTTGCCGCAACTCCCAAACACCCGATCTTTTGCTTCACTGCTTCATCAACTCAAAAACTGGCGTCCCTCGTCTTGAACCGCTCGACTCGGATCATTACTAACACCGCCGCTTCCTATGGGCGCATCGCGGTTGCGGCGGCAGTTGGTTTTGTCACCTTGCCCGCAGTTTTGCGCATATTGGGAGCGACCGACTTCGGCATTTTTTCCGTGATCGCTGGAAGTCTAAGTGTCCTGCTGTTCATAAACGGCGCGCTTACCGGCGGAGCGCAACGGCATATGGCGTATTCGCTGGGCGAGGGCAGAATTGAAGAAGCCAGCCAATGGTTCAACGCAAGCCTGGTGATTCATGCGGTTCTTGCCTTGGGTATGCTCCTGGCTGCGCTTCTCGGTTCGCACTGGGTGATCTACCGGCTCCTCAGTCTGCCGCCGGCCAGGCTGGACGCGGCCATGTGGATTTATCGCGCCGTAGCGGCCGTGCTCTTCTGCAGCATTATCTCCACTCCCTATCAGGCCCTGCTAATGGCGAAAGAGTCGATCGCGGCCTTGTCGGTGATGGCGATGGCGAGTTCGTCGTTCCTTGTGTTGGGGGTGTGTTTGCTTAGATTCCTTCCTGGCGATCGTCTTCTGTGGTATTCGGGAATCTATGTGGTGAGCGACGGGTTTCTTCTCACCGGGCCGGTACTCTTTTGTCTGGTCCATTACTCCGAGTGCAGGCTGTTGTCCTCCAATGCCATGAGTTGGAGGAAGGTCAGGGAACTGCTCGGCTTTTCCAGTTGGAATCTTCTGGGCACCCTGGCAGTGCAGATCCGTTATCAGGGACCGGCAATTCTCTTGAACCGTTTTATCGGCACGACCGCGAACGCCGCCAACGAAATTGCCATGCAGGTCAACGGTTTTGCTTCGAGCGTCAGCACCGGCCTTCTGGTCGCAACCTCTCCGCCGATCGTCAAGGCCGAGGGGTCGGGAAACCGCAACGAGATGCTGTTCTTTTCCAACCTCTCGAACAAATATGCATTTGTGCTCCTGTGGCTCTTAGTCGGCCCTCTCTTATTTGAACTGAAGTACTGCCTGGGTTTGTGGCTTCACCAGATGCCGGCAGACACCACGATCTTTTCCGCCGCTCTGCTCATTGCCCTCTTATTCGACATGCTGACCGCCGGATTCACAGCCGCGGTTCAGGCTGAGGGGCGCATCGCCCTGTATCAAGGCGTGATTGGCATCTTGCTTTGCATTTCTGTGCCCGCCGGCTACCTGCTGCTGCGCTCCCACATGCCCGCAAGTTCCGTGTTGTGGGCTTTGGTCGGTTCCTCCGCCCTGGCGGGCGCGGGGCGGCTGTGGTTCCTGTGCAACAGAATCGGGCTGAAGGGATCGCAATGGCTCAAGGGCGTTCTTCGCCCGTGCGCTGTGACTTGCGCCGCATGTTGCTTAGTCATGGGAATGGTGGTGTTTTCTGTGAAGCCTGGGTTGCTGCGTCTGGTGTGGCTGTATTCGCTGAACGCCGCTATGACCGCGATTCTGGTTTGGGCGTTTGCGACTAGTGATCGGGAACGCCGCTTGCTCCACAACTATGTTTCCAAATTTCAGGCACAGGCGTTTTCAGGAAGCCGCAGGGCGCTTGCTCTTGCCACGAGGAGACCATAGTTCTTCCTCGTGCCGCTGCTACTGCCGGCGTACGCAATGACAATAACACTGGACCGTTCCACAGATGGCGCAAGCTTGCTGCAGCGGGCGTCGCGGGCGAAAAAGGTGAGCATTCTAATGCTTACGCACAATGCGCCGCGATACGTGGAGCTATCCATTCGAACGCTGGCTCGGCATACGCGCAACGTCAATTACGAACTGGTGGTTGTCGATAACGCGTCCGAGCAGCCCACGAAGAACCGCCTGAACCAACTCCGGAAGGAAGGATTCATCCAGCATCTCACGTTATTGGGATACAACTCGTTGTTCGCCGAGGGAAACAACATCGCAGCCCGGCAAGCTGCGGAGGATAGCACGCACCTACTGCTGCTCAACAGCGATGTAGAGATAAAGGATCCCAATTGGCTGTCCAACCTATTGGCGGTGCACAAGCCGGGAATCACCGCCTATGGTGTGGTGGAAGGTCCGTTGCGCGTCGATGGATATTGCCTTCTGGTAGATGCCGCACTGTATCGTGAGCACATGCTTGACGAAAACCACCAGTTCTTCTGGGCGGTTACAAAATTCCAAGCTGCGCTTCTCGCGCAGGGTTATTCGGTGCAGGGCTACGCAGAACATGAACGCTATCTGCATCATTTTGGCGGCAAGAGTGGCAAGGATTTTCAGTCGGCGAAAGGTCTGGTCGTCACGCAAGCGGAACTTGCGGAATGCTTCCGGGGAAGAACCATCCACATACTGGATGCCCGTTCTGACGGCTCGCTTCCCCGGCGGCCTCGAAAGAATGTGATTGATCGCGGTATCGCGCGACTCCAGCAACTCTTTGCCTGATCTCCTGTCGATAAAGATCACGAGAGAGATCTTCCGCTCAAGCCTTCCTCTTCAGGTTCGACAGTGAGGCAATCGAGCAAATCAAACGGCGACAAGCAGGTACCCCCTGAAGACCATTACAGTCATCGATCCCAGTTTCGGCACCTGGAACCTGGGGGATGAAATCATCATGCAAGCCGTGAGTGATGTCATTCACGAGATTTTTCCGGATGCTCGTGTGTTTCGCCTGCCCAGTCACGAGGCTCTCAGTCGAAGGTCTTACTACTTTCTGAGGCAGAGTGATTTGTGTTTGATCGGCGGCACGAATGTGCTGGCCTCCAAGGGTTGGCGTTTACGCTGGCGCGATTCCATCTTCTTAAAGAACGCCATCTGTTTTGGAGTGACCTGGGGCGGTATGCGTCCGAAGCCCTCCTTCAGAGACCGTGTGTTGCTGCGTCGCGTGCTCGACGGAGGCCAGATCCATTCTGTTCGTGACCGGTACACGAAAGACCTGCTTGACCAAATAGGAGTAGCCAGTGTGTCTACTTCATGTCCGACCATGTGGATGCTGACCCCCGAACACTGCGCGGCGGTTCCCCGCGGCAAGGCAAAGAATGTGCTGTTTACGCTGACCGCCTATCGCTGTGATCCCTCGGCCGACCGGGCCATGATCGACGCCCTGAAGCGGCACTACGAGACTCTGTACTTCTTCCCTCAGATGCACGGCGACTATGCCTACTTTCAAGATTTGAACATCGCAGGAGTCCGGGTCATCGGACCGAATCTACGCTCTTATGATGAGTTTCTTTCGAATGAAGATGTGGATTATGTGGGAAGCCGGCTTCACGGCGGCATACGCGCCCTTCAGTTCAAGAAACGGACGCTGGTGATCGGTATCGATCACCGCAGCGCGGAGATCGCCAAGGACACGGGTCTTCCTGTCCTTCGACGAACTGAAGGGAAAGAGCTGGAAACTTGGGTGAATGGGCACGTCCCCACCAGAATTAACCTGCCAACCGAAAACATCACGAACTGGAAGGCCAATCTCCGGCTTCGTTAGATTTTGACTTCTCCGTCGGTTTTCACAGCACCGATTTTCACAACAATGAAGGTTACCTTTCGAAGCGTCGATGAATTTGAGGGCTGGGATAAATTTCCCGGCTTCATCGAAGAGGTGATCGCCAGTCGCTCGCCGAAACGCGTCTGTGAAATCGGGGCGGGCGCCAATCCCGCGATTGGCCAGGATGTGGCCCGCAGGTACGGATTGCGGTTCCGGGGCGTGGATGAAGTAGAAACAGAACTGCTCAAGTCCGGCATGACGGCAACATCCGTCTATGACGTGTGCGCAGCGAACGCTCCCGTGCCGGGCGCTCCCTATGACCTTATCTTCAGCAGGATGACGGCCGAACATTTTCGGGATCCCAACCATGCCTACAGAAATATGCTTCAGGCGCTGGCGCCCGGCGGGTTGTCGGTCCACTGTTTCGCGACGCTTTACGCCCTGCCGTTTGTGCTGAACCGCGTGCTTCCGGATCGCCTTTCTGACTTCCTGTTTGACCGGTTCTCGCCCCGCGATCGCGACCGTCACGACAAATTCAAGGCCTACTATTCGCACTGCCGCGGCCCCCTCGAAGGTCAAGTCCAGTTCTTCCGCGCCCTGGGATACGACGTTCTCGAGTACCGGGCCTATTTCGGCCACAACTATTACGCTTTCAGGCTGCCGCTTCTCCATTTCGTTCACCGGCAGAAAACGAATCTGCTGCTGAAAGCGCCGATCGCTTTTTTCACCAGCTACGCGACTGTCATCTTGAGGCGTCCGCAGTAACGGAAGTTTGGCCGAACAGGGTTTGAACCATGAAGGGTCTTAGGATTACGTTTCTGCTTCCGGGGTCCGGCCATTTGCCCACGGGCGGAGGCAAGGTGGTCTATGAGTACGCCAATCATCTCTCCCGCAGAGGGCATCGGGTAACCCTGGTTCATCCTGCGCTCAGTGATGCGGAATCGAGTCCATTTCAAATCGCCAAACGCGCCGCTTCCTTCGTGCAGCGGTCTGCGACCCGGGGCTTCCGTCCGAAGAATTGGTTTCCCCTGGAACGCAGTGTCCGCACGCTGTGGGTCCCGACACTGTCGAGCCGGTTCATCCCCGATGGCGACGTGGTTCTGGCCACGGCGTGGGCGACAGCGGAATGGGTGCCTGGCTATCCGGCCTCAAAAGGGGAAAAGTTTTACCTGATCCAGAGCTGGGAAACGTGGGCCGGGCCGGAAGACCGGGTGCGCGCCACATGGCTGACGCGGCTTAGGAAAATCGTGGTCGCCCGCTGGCTGCGGGACATCGCCGGTGAACTGGGAGTGGAATGCTCCTACATTCCGAATGGCATCGACTTTGAGCAGTTCGGGTTGGACAAGCCGATTGAGAAGCGGAATCCGAATCAAGTGATGATGCTTTATCACACTCATCCCGTGAAGGGCTCTGCCGATGGGCTTGAGGCGCTGGCTCTGGTGCAAAAAGAACTGCCCGAATTGCGTGCGACTTTGTTCGGCGCATCTCCGGCCAGCCCAGCCTTTCCACGCTGGGTGGACTTTCGCCGCTTGCCCAGTCAGCGAGAACTGCGCGCATGTTACAACCAGGCGTCGATCTTCATTGCTCCGGCGCGTACCGAAGGTTGGCCTTTGCCCCCCGCTGAGGCCATGTTTTGCGGAGCCGCCCTCGCCGCCACCGACATTGGGGGACATCGAGAGTACGGAGTTCACGAGGAAACGGCACTCTTAAGCCCGGTCCGCGATCCCGAGAAGCTGGCGGAGAACGTGTTGCGGCTGGTGCGGCATCCGGAGTTGCGCACCAGGCTCGCGCGGCAAGGGCATGATTGCATCCAGCAGTATGGTTGGGGGGAAGCTGTGGATTCGTTCGAACATCTTTTGAACCACAGCCGGGTACGGGAGTTTCAGCGTAATCCAGCATTCTGCACGGCGATCGATGGCAGCCAATCTTGAAATAAACATGACCATAATAAGGACAGATGAAACCCGTTCGATCTTGGCTCGTTCGATCTTGTTCGTTCAATCTTGGTTCGCGGGTCTCTTTACATGTGCTTCGCCTTTTATTCCGGGGTACCGCCCCTCCCCCCCCTTTTTGCATAATCTTTAGAATCATCGAGTTGGCGGGAAATTCCCCGTAACATCGGGATTCTAAAGGACTTAGATACTAAGTTATTAAAAATGAATAACTTACCGGCATGACAATGCCAGCTCAACCGACCATCACGGCCTCGACCATGATCGCGCACTTTTTTGGCGGGCGCAAGGTCAGATGTCACAGTGGGGCTGTGGAAATAAAAATGGGCTGTCATTCCGCACCGCACTGAAGGGCGGCACGGTGTTTAAGCTGGGCGTTCGAGTTAACCCCCAAGACTAAGACCACGACTACGCCGCGTTGAAAATAAAGGCGACCCTCATAACCTCAGGAAGCCAATTTGAATGAGTGAATTTTCACCCAGTTACAGCGAGATTTACCGGCAGTATCAACGGCCCGAGAGTGACCTTTTCGGGGGTATGGCACTGCTGGCGCTGCTGGTCTGCGTCATCAATTGCGCTGTCCCCGAACTAGAAATGGCGCTTACTGGGGGCCGCGCTCCAATTCCTCAGGCGTTCGTGAAAGTCGGGTGTTTCTGTTTCCTGGCGCTGCTGGTGATGATTTACCGCAAAATCGACCTGGCCTCATTCCCGACAACCGCGTGGGTGGCGGCTACTGTCTACCTCTTGCTGGCATTCCCTTTCCTGTGGTTCGTCGAGTCAAAGCAGCCGGACGAGATTTTGCTTGCCTACAATGCTTACTACTGCCCCCTGATCTTCGCCCCTCTGGCATGTGCGTTGAGGGGCAAACTGTCGGAGCGATCGGCGATGCGGATATTTATGGGCACCTTCTTCGCCAGCGCCATTCTGGGTTGGGCGCAGTTTCTGTTTCAAGATCCCATCGTCCGGTTGGCGAGCAGCGACGGCAACTTCAGAATCTTCGCCAGTCAGTGGATGCAAGGCGGCGAACGATCGATGCGGGCGATGAGCTTTTTCGGCAATGCCCAGGAGTTTGGCAGCTTCCTCGTGCTGGTGGCGGCGATTGGAATCGGAATGTGCGGCAGGCGCGGCGGATGGAAGACGGGTATTGCACTCTATTTGTTTGCAGCGGCCACCTGCTACACGACGCTGACGCGGGCTACATTCGTTCAGCTCTTTTTTGCCACCATTGCGGCACTGACCTTCACATTCGGAAAGAAGCCGAACCGGGTGAAATGGCAACCGCTGATCGCGCTTTGCCTGGGGCTGCTTATCGCATTCAGCGGGTACTCGAAACAAATCAGCGACCAAATCAGCGATAAGAAGAGTCTTGCTGATGACACTTCGCTGCAGCAAAGGCTTATGCAATGGGGAATCCATGTGTCGAAGCTCGAACATTCTTCGACCGCCGAGCAATTGTTCGGGCTCGGGTTCTGCCAAGCCGATAAGCCGGCGATGGTTCCCCTTAAAGAGGGCTGGACCCTGGGCGACGCGCTCATCGATAACCTTTACCTGGCGCTCGTCATGCACATCGGATTTGTCGGGGCCGCGCTGATGTTGGCGCTGCTGTGGGGCATGTGGCGTTTTATTAAGAAGGAAGCGATTAGCCATCCCAACCCGCTAATCATCGGAATTGCAGCCTTTTGGGCGACCTTCCTCATGACGGGAATGTTCAACATCCAGGCGGCGAATTATGGGTTCTGGTTCCTGATTGCAGTTATTCTCGCTCGCCGTTCAGACGAGGCCGACCAGGAACCTGAGTGGGATGAGGAGTCTGATTCCGTTCTCGAGTTAGGGGAACTGGAAACCGTCGCACCGTAACCGGATCGAGCGAAGGCCAATGAGCATAAACGACGTTGCCTCCACGCCGACATTCAACCCTCAGCAAAAATGAAGTTTAACAACCTTAGAACGGAGGCCACCATGGAAAGGGACCCTTGGTACTGCATGCGACTCGCGCTGCTCGTCTCCTTCCTTGGAATGTCCGCACTTGCCGCGGGGCAGAGGGTACAGGGCGCCTCGGCGACGACCGGGAGCGCCGCTACTTCTCGTCAAACGTCTGACGTGACCACCTCGGGCGGGAAGGCCGGTGCGGTTCCCTATTTCTCAAGCGCGACCAATATTCAGAGCTCCCACATCTCCGACTCCGGCGGCATTGTCAGTATCGGCGAACCGCTTTCGGCATTGAGCGTGAACAACGTGATCAATCCACTGGTCTGCGGAGAGTCGACCCCACCGAGTTGGTGTTCCGGATCCGACGTAGGGGGTTGGATTAACGCCGCGATCCACGAACTGCCGGGAAATGGCACCGCAACTTACGGCTGCGGTATGGTCCAGTTGCCCTATCAATCCTCGCTATCGTTTTCTACGCAGATCGTGAAACCGCAGTGCACAATCATCGACCTCAACCAGTCAACGATCGAGTTCACCGTCAGCACAGCGGGCACGGCTGCCATTTGGGTAGGCGATTCGTTTACCGGCGGGCCTCCCATGCCTGGCGGAATTAAGAACGGCCGCATCTTTGGGAATACTGGCCAGAACACATCGCAATCCTGGGGAATCCTTCTGGGGGATTCGAGCAGCAGCCCAACTAAGTATGCAACCAACCAGACGTTCTACGATTTGGACGTCCAGAACTTCCTCGACGACTTTGTGATCGGCAGCAACGCTTACTCGGACACCTGGGTGGGTGGAGTAATCGCCCTCAGCGGCGAAGCTGGGATCCACTTCAAGGGGTTTAGCGGCCTGACCAATGAGGGGGAGAATTTCAGCTTCCACGGAACAAATTTCGGTAACGCCCAACTGCACGATGTGCTTGTAGATACCGGAGCGTTGGCCGAAGTCAACGCGAGCGGAACGTCCTTTGACTACGCGGGGGGTGAGCCCGGCGCGACCGGCTGCTCACCGTCGACATCTGGGTCCGACTCGATCTCGAGCAGCGGGACACTATTTTTCAACGCGAGCAGTTCGCACTTCGAAAGGTGTCTCGGGGCCAAGTTCATTAACTGCTCCAATGAGTGCTCGGTGGCGGTTAGCAATTCGGAGATGTTTCTGAGCGGGAATCTGGCCACTACAGATGCCTTTGGTGAGTTCGCACCGAATTCCAACGCCTCCAACGCTTCGTTCCTGGGGGTCGACTTCGAAAACATCAGCGCCGGCACGAACACCTTGCAGCAGCTTTTCGTTTGGGGCAACGGCGACGGTTCCCTTGACCTCTTCGGTTTCCGGAATGTCTTTTCACCGGTGCTGAGCGGCGTGCCGCTCTATTCAGGCAGCGCGCCGCAAGGCCATTTCGACTCCCGAGCGGCAGGCTCGACCGGTCACGCCACCTGCTGGAAAGCCGGAGGACAGATCGGTTACTGCTCTACGCCGCTGAACTCCAGTGGCATCTGCACATGCAACTAACTCAGCAAGAGGAAGAAACGAGTCCGAGGCACGAGGCAACTGCGGGCGGGGATCATCGTAAGGACCGTGATTGCCTGACCTCGGACTCCTCCAGCCTCAGGGTCGCTTTGGTGCACGACTGGCTGACCGGGATGCGCGGCGGGGAGAAAGCGCTGGAGGCATTGTGCTCGCTGTTTCCAGACGCTCCGCTGTGGACCCTGGTGCATGTGCCGGGCAGCGTCAGTGAAGCCATTGAAGCGCGTGAGATTCACACCAGCTTTCTACAGCATTTGCTTTTCGCGAAGACGAAGTACCGGCAGTATCTTCCCCTGTTTCCCCTGGCGGCTGAATTCACTCGAGTGAGCGCCGAAGATGCCGACGTGGTGATCTCGACTTCTCATGCCGTGGCCAAGGCGATGATCAAGAAGGACAAAAATAATCGGCCGCTGCACGTGTGCTACATCCATACTCCGATGCGTTACATATGGGACCGGTTCGACGACTACTTCGGTCCTGAAAAAGTGGGGCGGCTGGCCTCCAGCCTGTTCTTCAAGCCCATCGCAAAACTGCTGCAGATCTACGATCTCAAAACTGTCGATCGCGTCGACGTGTACTGCACGAATTCGCGCTATGTAGCGGAACGAATCCGGCGGCTCTACCACCGGGAAGCCGAAGTCATCTACGGTCCGGGCGATGTGGGCAACGGCGCAGGGGTGGTTCGGTCGCCGGAGGATTGGTACCTGATGGTGACGGCGCTGGTCCCATACAAGCGCGTGGATCAGGCGATTGCGGCCTGCGCGAGCCTAGGACGCAGCCTCAAAATTGTGGGGAAGGGTCCGGAAGAGAAAAGATTGAAAGCGCTTGTCAGAGAATTGGACGCCTCGGTGGAGTTTCTGGGATTTGTCAGCGACGAAGAATTGCTCGACTGCTACGGCCGAGCCAAAGGATTGATATTCCCTGGCGTCGAGGATTTTGGATTGGTGCCGGTCGAAGCGATAGCGGCGGGCTGCCCGGTGCTCGCCCTGGCGAAAGGCGGAGTCGTGGATTCGATGACGCGGGAAACGGCTGAATTTTATGAAGAAGAGTCGGCGGCAGCCTTGCAGCAGGCGATGCTGCGCTTCGAGGCGCGAGAGTTCTCCGACGCCGGGTTGCGCCGTCGCGCTGCGGAATTTACCCGGGAACAGTTCTGCCGGCGGTTCGAGGCGATTTTGAAACGCGCCATGGCCACGCGCTGGGGGTTTCAACAGTCATGCGCGTAACCAGAGTAAATGAGCTCGCCGGGTGTACGGCTCTCGTATTGGTTGGGGGGTTGGGAACGCGTTTGCGATCCGCCTATGCGGATGGCCCCAAGGCATTGGCGCCGATCGAAGGACGTCCGTTTCTGGCTTACCTTTTGCAGCAGCTCGCCGATGCCGGCCTTACGCGCGTGGTGTTATGCGCCGGGTATCGCGCCGAGCAGATCGAGCAATGGTTGGGAGATGGAAGAAGACCAACTTCAGGAAGACCAGGCCTCGACATCAGATACTCGCGCGAAGATGAGCCTCTGGGTACGGCGGGCGCGCTCGCGCTGGCCTACTCGCGTTACGCACGAGGAGAGCGCATTTTGGCGATGAATGGCGACTCGATCCTGCAACTGTCTCTGGCGGCGATGTGGGATTTGCACATGAAACGCGGCGCCGGGGCAACCATCGCGCTCGCCCAGGTGCCCGATACCTCGCGTTATGGCAGCGTCGAAGTGAACGAAGAGGGCTGGGTGACCTCTTTCCGCGAGAAGAGCCGCGAGCGGGCTTCGGGATGCACTCAGGGATTCGGATTCATTAATGGCGGCGTTTACCTGTTTGAACCATCTGTCATGGACATGGTTGTTAAAAGCCGCGGGGTGTCTCTGGAGCGCGAAGTGCTTCCGGCGCAGCTATCGCGTGGCCTGCTGGCTTTCAGGTCAGACGGCTACTTCATCGATATCGGCATTCCGGAAGATTTCGCCCGCGCGCAAAGGGAACTCCCGCATCGGCAACCCGGTTGCGGTTCTGAGGTCGATGTCACATTCGGCAAACTCGCAGAGAGGAGTCTCGGTTGAGGCTGGTGAGCATCGCGCTCCTCATCGTGCTGGCGTCGGCGATTGTGAGTTTAGCTACCGCTTGGAGCAAGCGGCCTAACAGCGACGCTTTCCCTACGCTTTCTGAGCAGATTGCGTCCGCCGGCAAACCAGCGGCTGATGATCCTTCTTCCCATGCGATTGCGGCGGCTTCGGTGAATGGCGTCGTCAATCCTGTGTTCTATCCGGGCTCCGATCTTGGGGAAAAGATCAACAATGTCTTCGCTGCGGGAAACGGGTGCTCCGAAGTTCATATTCCCGCGGGCAGCTATGTCTACTCCACAACGATTCACATGGCAAAGCCTTGCCAAAGCCTTTACGGTGCGGGGTCGGCGCTGACTACGCTGGAATATACCGGTAACGGAGACGCCATCGTTTGGCAGATGCGGCCGTACACCATCCAGAAAGCCGGCACGCTCAAGGGATTCACCCTGAAAGGCCCTGGTACCGCGGCGGGCAACGGCATTCACTCGGGATCGATCATCGCGGCGACTTTTGAGGACCTGGTGATCAATAACTTCCGCGGTCCCAACTCGGCGGCAATATTGTTCGAGAATACCATGCAACAATTGGCGACCTGGACGGAGCGCACCGTCATTCGAGACGTTCACATCGGGATTCCGCACATTGGAAACACGGTCGCGATGGCCTTCACGATCAATGGCGGAGGCAACAGCTTCGGATACACGGACATCTCCGATGTCTGGCTGAATGTGGAGAAAGGCCAGGTCGGCGTCAAATGGGCCAAGGGAACCTATACCTACAATTCGAAACTGTACTTCCACGCCAACATCAGCGCCCTGGGCACGGATTCGTTCGTGATCGACGGGATCATACGGAACTCGTTGCTCTTTCTTACCGGGGAAGCGGGCTGCGCGAAGGATCTGGTGCACGTCGGATTTGAAGGCGAGGTGCAAGGCCAGGGGTTCGTAGCCGTCAATTGTGCCTCGGAACTAACGCGCGGGAACTATGTGAGGACCGATCTCGCCGGCATCCAGGTGGACAATCAGCATTGGGATGCATTTCAGCTGTCGCCCGCCTATGCCCCATTGGTAAATGGCAAGGGCGTTCTGCTGATCAATAATGTCGATCACAGGAACGAAGCCGACCTTACGAACTATTACGGCGCCAGCCCAGACCCTTCTGCCGGGGGCTTCAATTTCTACAACACATATGCGAGCATCGTCGCGCCGAGCAATGATTCCTTCGCGCTGCTGGCGAAAATTGATGCTCATGGAAATTGGATGGCCCATGGAGGCGCATCCTGGGGCAGCGGCCAGATGATCCCGAGCAGCGACAACGTGGCCCTGAAACTCTCCGGCAAGACGGCTGCGATTGGTGGAGAGCTGAAAGCGGGGAGTTGCGCTCGTGGGGTTGCCAATGTTCCTGGCGCGATGGTCGGACAAGTCGTGCCGCACCCTGCGGCCAGCGACGGCAGCCTGGATTCTCCTTTTGAAGTTCTCAGCGGCGCGGTTACGGCCGCGAACACGGTGACTGTTCAGCGTTGTGCCGTTGCGCCGGTTACGTTGCCGGGCAAGACCTACAACGTCAGGGTAATCCAGTGAACTCCGAAAAAAAGGACGTCGAAACCAAGACTGGCGAACCTCTGGTCGGGTGCGTCATCGTGAATTGGAATGGCGGGCGAGACACCGTGGCGTGTCTGGATGCGTTGCGGTCGATCGAGTATTCGCGGCTGTTCGTGGTGGTTGTGGATAACGGGTCCAGCGACGATTCGGTTGCGCGCATTGAGGCTGCGCACCCCGCGGTTTGTTTGGTGAAGACCGGCAAGAACCTTGGATTCTCCGGAGGCAACAACGCAGGCATTCGCGAGGCGATGCGTCACGAAGTCAAGTACGTGTGGCTGCTCAACAATGATACTCAGCCCGCGCCCGGAGTGCTTCGCGAGCTGGTGCGAACCGCCGAAGCAGACTTCAGGCTTGGAGCTGTGGGATCGGTGCTTCACTATGCCTCAGCCCCGCAGAAGATCCAGGCTTGGGGAGGCGGCTGGATCAACCTTTGGAGCGGGTATTCCAGCCACGCCACCGCACCTCCAAAGCCTGGCCGGAGATTGGATTTTCTAACTGCGGCCAGCATGCTGGTTCGGCGAAAAACGCTCGAAGATGTGGGCCTGATGGATGATCGCTTCTTCTTGTATTGGGAAGATGCCGAGTTGTGTTTTCGGTTGCGCAAGAACGGCTGGGAACTGGGAGTCGCTCGCCATGCGATCGTGCTGCACAAAGTGAATGCCAGCACTCGAAAGCGAACCAGCCCTACCGACCGTCACTTCACGTCCTCCGCCATACGCTTTCTCTCACAGTATTCGCCGGTTCCGCTGCTGGCAACGTTCCTGTTTTTGTCCCGGCGCGTTCTCCATCGTGCGGGGGCGGGAAGAGTGGAAGCGATCCGCAACGTGTGGCAGGGCGTGCAAGATTACCGCAATCGCGACCCCTGGGCGGCTCTGCCGCTTGCCTGACTTATGTCCCGGCCTATCCTTGCTTTTGATGCGCGCGCCCACGCGACAGGAATTGGGCGTTACACGGAGCAACTGTTGATGGGGCTTCGTAGTTCTCTGCCGGGAGTTGAGCTATGGTGCGTCGCGGACCCCGCGCACGGGCGGAAACTGGCAGATTACGCGGACCGCATCATACCCAGCGCCGCTCCCATGTATTCGCTGGCGGCACAAATGGCGATTCCGGGCCTGGTGGAAGGGGCGACGCTTCTGCATTGTCCGCACTACGACATTCCGGTGCTGTATTCGCGCCGAATGTCGGTCACCATTCACGATGTCACCCACTTGCTGGACCCGGCTTTCCGAAACACCTTGAAGTCTCGCGTTTTTGCCAAATCGCTGTTGAAGGTTGCGGTAGCAAAGGCCCGCCGGATCATCACCATCTCACAATATTCAAAACGGATGATCCTCGAACACCTGGGCGGAAGCGAGAGCAAGATTTCGGTGATTCACCGTTATGCCAGTCCGATATTTACGCCGATGGCGCAGCCTGAGGCGAAAGAAATCGTGTGCCGCGATTTGAACCTCTGCCGGGAATACTTTCTCTTCGTCGGCAGCCCCAAGCCTCACAAGAATCTGCCCGTGCTGTTTGAGGCGTTCGCGCAGTTGCGATTAGGCCACCACCGTGAGATCGAGTTAGCGATAGTTGGGAAAGACAAAAAGAACCAGCCGGCCCTCCGCGCGCTCGCGACGCGGCTTGGAATTGACCAGCGAGTGCGTTGGATTGACTCCGTGCCGGACGAATTGCTGCGAGCGTGTTACTCGGCGGCACAGGCAACGATTCTACCCTCCAGACAAGAGGGCTTCGGGTTGCCGGTAATCGAATCCATGGCCTGTGGGACTCCCGTGATTTGCGCGGATGCTGCTTCTTTGCCAGAAGTAGCGGGCGGCTGCAGCCTCCTGTTCGACCCTTCCAGCCCGGAGGATTGCAGTGCGCAGATGTCCAGGATCATAGAGTCCCCGCAACTTCGTGGTGAACTGCGCGAAAAGGGGCTGGAACGCGCAAGTCAATTTGATGCAGCCGGAGCGGTCGCTAAACACGCGGAACTCTTTGCAGAACTGCTCGCTGGCTGACCACTCGACCGGTCGGCCCGGCTCAGTTCTTATCTCACGACAAGCCACACTCCAATACATTCTCGACGCGAGGCAACTTAAAGGACTTATCAATATGCTATTTCGGTATCTGCGACTTATGGCGTACCTGGCTGTTATGCTTGGGGGCGCGTGCGTTCAGGCACAAACCGCGCGCATCTCGGGGCAGGTCCTTGATCCGCAAGGCGCGGTCGTCCCGAAAGCCCCCATCCAGGTAATCAATCAGGAAACCAAAGTAAAGCTGGCGGCGACGGCGGACGACAACGGGCACTATGCGGTCCCGTATCTTCCCGCGGCAAGTTACCAGGTCCTGGTGCATGTCGAAGGATTCCGCGACTTCGAAACCTATGTCGCTCTCGGAATGGGCCAGGCGCTGGAGTTCGACATCCAGCTTTCGCTGCCCTCCGCCAAGTCCGAGGTAAACGTAGAAGAAAACCCGATCACGCAGGTGGAAACGCAATCGTCGGAAATAACGGGCACCATCACCGGCGCGGAAGTGCCCGCGATTGGCCTGAACGGCCGCAACTTCACGCAATTGACTACGCTGGTCGCTGGGGTCAGTAATCAGACCGGCCAAGATGAAGCCCGGGTTGGAGTAGCGGGAAGTGTTTCCTTCAGCATCAACGGTGGCCGAACCGAGTACAACAGCTTTCAAGTGGATGGCTCGGAGACCCTGAATGTCGGCATGCACAAGGATAAAACGTCTTTGATTGTGACTCCCAGCATCGACGCGATTCAGGAAATCAAAGTAGTGACCTCGAATTACAGCGCGATGTATCCGAGCGTGGGAAGCGGCACCACGATCGTTACCACGAAATCCGGTTCGGACCACTTCCATGGCAGCCTCTATGAATTCTTTCGCAATGAGTTCATGAATGCGAAAGGATACTTCGACATCGGCGACCGCGCGCCGCTCTACCGGCGGAATGACTTCGGCGGAACCATCGGAGGGCCTGTCGATATTCCTCATGTCTACAACGGGAAAAACAAGACCTACTTTTTCTTCTCGGAGGAAGCCCGCCTGGAAAGCGATCCCTACGCATATCGGCAGGCGGTGCCGTCGATCGCCGAACGGCAGGGAGAGTTTTCCGATGTATGCCCCACCCTGGTACCGGGTGGAAGCAGTGTCACGTATTTCAGCCGTGCTCAATATCCAGACTGCCCCACCATTACCACGGTGCCGGCGGATTCCGCCCAGCCCGGCCTGATCAGTACATTCGCCAACAACACCGTCCCGTTGAATCGCAATGCGCTCCTGGTCCTTGGAACGGGCATGATTCCATTACCTACGGAAACCTCAGGCTGCAACTCAACCGTCGGCTCCTGCTACAACGCCGAAGTGTCGCTTCCGACCTACTGGAGAGAAGAACTGGTTCGTGTCGACCATGCCTTCACGGATACTCTGCGGATGAACTTCCACTATATCCACGATGCATGGAATACGACGACGGCGGTTCCGCAATTTGCCTTCGTACAAAACAGTTTTCCCACCATCGAGAATAGTTTTTACGGCCCCGGAATCAGCCTGACCGCGCGCATGACGAAGACCCTGTCTTCCAGCTTGCTCAATGAACTTGTAGCGAGCTATACCGACCAGAAAATCACGCTGGCAGATGTCCCCGGTGCGAACGTCACGCTGCAAGGCGCGGACCTTCTAGGAGCGCCAGGGGTTGGCATGACCACGATTTTCAATAACGGTTCGGGGGGGAAGATACCCGGCATAGTGATTGCCGGCAATAATCAGGCGTATGGCGGCAAGGGCTTTTCGGTGGACCCGGGCTATTTGCCCTGGGAACACACCAACCCGCTTTATAGCTTGTCCGACAATCTCACGAAGATTTTCGGCGGGCACAATATTCAGCTTGGCGTCTATTGGGTCGACTTTCAACGCAACCAGACAAACGGATCGATTGGCGCTGCGACCGGCGACACGCAAGGCATTCTCACCTTCAGCAATGTCCTGGGCGCGAACACCACGGGAAATAGCGTCGCCGATTTTCTCTCGGGACAGTCCATCGCGAGTTTTCAGCAAGACAGCTCCCAGGGCAGATACCGCCAGAGATACCAAGTCGTCGAGCCTTATCTCCAGGATGACTTCAAAGTCAATTCCCGTTTGACTCTGAATCTCGGTCTCCGTGTCAGCTTATTCGGAAATTTCCATGAGGTAAACGATGATGCCTACAACTGGACGGCGAGCGCCTATAACCCGGCACAAGGAGCTTCGGTCACAATCGGGAGTCAAGGGCAACTGATTGACCGGCTCACCGGCCAAAATATTCAGGTGAATCCCAACGATCCTCTCTTGTCACTCGATCCTCGCGTGGTGAATGGCATCGTGCAATGCGGGAAGAATGGAATTCCGTCCGGTTGCATGGCGAGTCATGTGCTGAATCCGGCGCCACGGCTAGGATTTGCCTGGTCTCCATTTGGCAGCAAGACGGCGATCCGTGGAGGGTACGGGTTATTTTTCGAGCATGGTACGGCAGACGAGGCCAACACCGGGTCACTGGAAGGCGGCGCGCCGCTGGTTCTGGATATGACTCAACTGAACCCAGCGGGATGGAGCAGCATTGGGGTTGCGCCCAATGGAATGTCACTCGCATTTCCATTGAACGTTACGTCCATCCCGGCCAGGGCAGTGTGGCCATACGTGCAGCAGTGGAGCCTGAGTGCAGAGCGCGAGTTGCCGCAACAAATGCTTGCGAGTATCGCCTACGTTGGCAGCAAAGGGACCTTCCTTCCGGTCCAGCTTCAAATTAATCAGCTCACGCCTCTGCCGGCCGCCGAGAACCCATATGGCCCTCGCCAACCGCTTCTCGTCAGCGGGTTCAACCCAGTTACTGCTGGAAACACCGCCGCCTACCCAAACGGAGGAGACTGCAATGGCATTCTGACCAACGGCACCGTGGTTTCAGGTCCGGCGCTCATCAATCTCCAGGCTGCTTGTTACGGCGTAGGTCAAGTTACGACCAACCCGAATGCTCTTCGCGAGTTTGCTCCCGGCCTCGGCCAAATCTACTCCCTTCAGAATGCGGCGAACTCTTCCTACAATGCCTTGCAATTTTCGTTTCGCCGCACCAAAGCGCCATTGGTTCTGGGAGTGGCCTACACCTACAGCCATTCGATCGACGACGCCTCCGATCGTTCCGACGCATCGTCAGTCAACTCGTTGAACCTGCCATTCAGCCGGGCTAGCTCCAGTTTCGATCAGCGCCATTTGCTGAACGTCAGTTACATCTACGACTTGCCTCTGGCGAAATGGTTCAGGGAGTTCAGTTGCGTGGAAGAAGAGGCTGGAAGCGGAACTGCCGAGTGCTCGGCGATTCTGGACTCAGGTCAGTCCAAAGTAGTTCAATCTTTGTTGAAAGGCTGGCAGCTGTCCGGCGTCACAACATTCCAGACCGGCACTCCCTTCACCGTCATCAATTTCGGAAGCGCCGATGGCATCTCCACACTGGATAATGCCGGTGTTGCCAATGGGAGCGGGGCCGGTTCTTATCCCGACCTATGTGGAGACCCGAACGCCTCTATTCCCAAGGGAGGCAACAATCTGGCCAGTTTTGGCCCACTCCTGCTGAATCCGGGAGCCTTCTGCGCGCCTCAAGGTCTTACCTTCGGCGATGCCGGTAGAAACGTATTGCGCAACCCGATGCGGTTTAACACCGATTTAGCTTTTCTCAAGCACATGACTGTGAGCGAGGGATCTTCGCTTGAACTGCGCATCGAGACCTTCAATCTCTTTAACAACACGCAATTTCGCATCTATGACCCGACCCTCGGAAATCAGGCCAACAATACTGTCAATTGCTATGGCGGCCTGGGTACGGGTTATTCCGGAGCCGGGGGCGATGGTGCGGATTGCCTGACTGGAAGCGCCTTTCTGCATCCTGTCAGCGCTCACCGGCCCCGCACTGGCCAGCTTGCCGTTCGGTGGACTTTTTGACGTACTCTTTGACGCATGCTGCAATTCGACCGGGATCTCCCTGGATCAAGGCCGTGACGAGACCACTTCCATACGGGCAGACTACGCGATGAAGCGAATCGAGACGATGGTCGCAAAGAACGCCTTCGCCAACCTGATGCGCGGCGGAGCGACCGCGATTGTTGCCCTGGCGTTGCCGCATTTTCTCACGCGCAGCCTGGACCATGACCGATTCGCGGCGTGGTCGCTTTTACTCCAGATGTCCGCCTGTACAACCTACCTGGACTTTGGCGTTCAGACTGCCGTAGCCCGGTTTCTCGCCGGGTACATGGAACGCGGCAGCGACCAGCAACACCGTGATCGCCTGGTGTGCACCGCGCTTGCACTCTTGTCCTTGGCCGCTGTGCTGGCGATGCTTGTGATCGTCGCCGTGTTGTGGCAGTTGCCCAATCTGTTCCAGGGCGTTTCCTCCGAATTGATGCCGGAGTTTCGGCTTGCCGCGGGGATTCTGGGCGCAAGCGTGGTCCTGGTTTTGCCCTTGTCGGCGTTCTCCGGTGTACTTCTGGGACTGCATCGCAATGAATATGTCGCAGCCGCTGTGGGGGGGAGCCGGCTGCTCGGGGCGGCGGGCGTTTTACTGTTGGTGCACCATACTCATTCCTTGGTTTCCTTGTCTGCCTGCATCGCGTCCGCAACCCTGCTCGGGAGCTTGTCGCAGATCGTGATGGTGAAGCGATTACTGCCCACTCTAACCGTCTCGCTCTCTGGCGTGCGCGCCTCAACAGCCATGGAGTTGGGAGAGTATTGTGTCGGACTTACCGTATGGACCGTCGGAATGTTATTGATAAGCGGGCTCGACGTTGCCATCGTCGGCCATGTTGACTTTAAGGCGGTCGGCTACTACTCGATCGCCGCGGCTCTGGTGACGCTTTTCTCGGGAGCTCACACCGCGATTTGCAGTGCATTCATGACTCCAGTTGCCGCGCTGCAGGCGTCCGGAGAAGTGGATCGCATCCGGCGGATTATACTCAACGCCACTCGCCTGAGCACCTTTTCTAATCTGCTCGCCGTTGCGGGCACGTTTCTGGGCGGTAAATTCCTTCTTCAGTTGTGGGTGGGTGAGCCTTACGCGAGCCAGGCTCTGCCCATCGTTAGGATCCTGATGCTTGCCCATGCGGTGCGATTAGTTATGAATCCTTACGCGTCCGCATTAATCGCCACCGATCTTCAAAGGCACGGAATCGCGCAAGGCGCTGTCGAGGGCGCGATTAATCTTGTGTGCAGTATCCTGGGGGCCTATTGGATCGGACCATTGGGTGTCGCCTTGGGAACCCTGATTGGCGCCGTCTGCGGACTGGTCTGGACATGCCTGCTGACCGTCCGCCGAACTGCAGAAATCTCCTCGGGACGGCGGACATTCATCTCCGAAGGAATATTCCGCCCCTTCCTTTGCTCTCTACCTTTGGTGATATTCACCATAGCCATGCGCGATCATGCATTGACGCTGAGTACAGCCGCACTCCTTGGCCTTTCCGGAATTGCAAGCTATTTGCTGATCTATCGTTTCGGCCGCGTGCTCCCAGGATCTGTGCAATTAGACAAACCTTTCTTGCAGGCCAGATAAGAAGCGCACTCATACCAAGCATGCGAGAACCATGGACATGCAAGTCGCCGGAGGTTGCGAACACGTCCTCGCCAAGCCTGGCATGGACCATTTACGACGAGTGGGGGAGCTCCGGAAGCGCCCAGTTTAATATTGGCAGCTCCAATTCGTGGTGAACATACTCCCACCTTGGCTCAAGCAGCCACTTCGTTGGATCAACCAGCTAAACATGGGTCGAAGAGTGATGCCATCGGAACGAAGAATCTGAAAGCCATAATCATTCACAGTCGTACCTTCGACCAAGTACTGGTTATAGGAAGAGTTTGGTGTTCCTCCAGATCCAGCGCAAATGGCATAAATGATGGCTACATCGAAAAGATGATTTTGCATCAAATCGTTGACCGCACTTCCAAGGACGTTGACCTGGGCCTGATCCATGCAGGATCCCAGATTTGAATTGCCACCGCAGATGCCGGAACTTACGTCGTCGGCTCCGCTGGTGCCACTTTCGGTGATCCAGAACTGTTTGCCGGTGTCTCCCTGGGCGAGAACCGCCTGATGAAGGCTGGCGGAGATCGCCTTGAAACGCGGATCAATATTAATATCGGCGGAATTCCCGTAGCCAAACGTAGAATCCGCATAGGCATGGGCGTTGACAATATCAAAATGTATTCCTGCTCCGGTGCTATAGATTCCAGTGAGAAAGTCAGCCATGGTCTGCGGCAAACCAGTATCAAAATCAGGCGAGATCCCGCAAGCGGGGGAGAATGAAGAGTTCTCAAGGACGTCCGATGCCGCCCCCATTCCTCCCATGAGAATGTGGATGTTTGGATTCACCCGTCTTGCCGCAGGAACCACGACGTTTAACATTTGTCCGTAGATCTGCCCTCTTTGAATTGGGCAACTCGCCTGACCTGCTCCAGTAAATAGTGTTGTAAAGCGGGGTGCGTCCATCTCATTGAAAAGCTCCCAGTACTTGACAGTCGGGAAACGAGCCACCAGATTGGCCAGGATATCCGCGAGAGCATTGAACGCCGCTTCTTGGCTGGGATAATAAGTCCAATTCGGCAAATTGTCCGGCCCTTGCAACCCGGGCATATAATTCGGAGCCTCTGTGCCGAGAAGAAACTCTGGAGTCACACCATTGGCGAGATCTCCCGCGATCTGTGCATCCAACTCTTGAAGATAAAGGCTCGCTGGATTGTAATTTCCGTTTCGGTCCATGAACCAATCCCAATATGTACCAATTCGATCAACTTGCAGCCCAGCCTGCTGAGCATCGGCGTACATCAACGCCGTTGTTTGGACTGGAAGACTAGTAAGAAGCTGGCCTATGTGTACAGCGCCCAGCTTGGGAGTTCCGCAACCGATTCCATCGTCATAGCACACAGAGGCAGATTGGGTCGTTGCCTGAGGAAGCGACGAGGTTAGGGCGCTGTGCGAGCAATTCAATTGCGCCCCAACGAGTGAAAGTAAGAGTGCTGCGCACGACAGGCGCTTTAAGTTCAGTGTAGTTCCGTTCATAAGACATTTCTGAGCTTGTCCTGAACTACTTCTGAACTAGGGTTTGCAATCGAATCGGCACAACCGGAGAGAGATCCCTTACGAAGGTGCCGCCTTCAGAGGCTGAGGAAGGGTGCGGGCGTCATGCAGTCTGATCTATGGGCGGGCAACAAACTGTTCATTCACTACTCAAAGGAATTCATGATGGAAATATTTCGAGCTATAAAACGCGCGTTACGTTGCAACCTCGGCTGGGTCTCGACCCTGGGAATGTCGGCAATGTTGACGGCGTGCGGAGGCAGCAAGCCGCCGCTGGCGGGCTTGCCAACGCCAGCCCCGGCAGGGCTGGTCAACTCCTACGTGGGCGGCCAGGGGAACTCTCCGTCAGAACAGTCCGCATGGAGCGTGACGATTAACCATTCCAACAGCTCCTATTCCTATACCAACCCAAACTCCGGAAGCACTGTTCCCACCACCGGAGCCTTGTCGAATCTAACCGGCGGATTTCTGGTTCTGTTGGATCAGAATGGCTATCAGAATGGACTTGCGCTGGAGATTCCAGGGGAAGCGATTATCCTGAGGCCCGGCGACAGCACCGTGGCGCCCGTCTTCGCGGTACAGCAGGCTTCCTGCTTTGCAATTGGCGGCAACGTGAAGTTTCTATTTAACTTCTCGCCCGGGCTTACCGGCACCAACGAAGCCGGGTTTGGACGGATCTATGCCAGCACGAACAGCGACGGCAGCTTATGGCAGTTCAATAATCAGACGGAGTATGTTGCGCCAGACGGAAGTGTTCCATCCGACGCGGATTTTCCCGGTTATCCGTCCGGCTATTCCGGCACCTGTAGCGCATCGAATGGGGCCGCCGCCGTCACTTCCGCACCATTAGCATATTTTAATAATGGGGTTGCCACGTCCACATACACCTTACCCACCGAGTCTGTAATCAGTCCGGCAGGCTTCTTCTTTGAAAACCAGAGTTATGTGAATGTAGCAACTACTGTGGGCTGGAATTATCCCGCTATCTCCGCTTGGGGCGTTAGTGAGCCTTCGGCGCCGCTTACAATCGGCAGCGTGGCGACCGCGAATTATGTTGGATTTCTTTTCGAGGCGAGTGTCGACTCCAGCACTTACCGCACACGGCTGGTCGGTTTTGGAAATGCTCCGATATCGGGCACTGTCATGACCGGAGGGACGTTCCCTAACGAGGACCCGAGCCAGCCAGTCACCGTAAATATGAGTGTCACCTTCGGCACCGAAGACCCACTCAACAATGGACTGTATTACTTGGCCAAGTTGACCATTCCTTATGATGGAGATCAATCGAACTGTGCAACGCCGATTCCAAACCAAACTGGAACTCTAACTTGCACCTACAACGCCGTCGCCACAGTGGGCTCCATCGGGCAATACGCCATCGTACTGAGTGCATTCGACGCCAGCGGCGATCAAAAAACGCTGGTGCTCTTCCAGCAATAACTCGCAAGCACAGATCAATATCTGTATCGAGCAGCGTCCGCCCAAGGCCGCACCGGGCCGTTAACACAAAACCGTACAACTTCTTTTCTGGAATCACGCTGGAGACAATGAATGAGTCGCAACGGCATCATGCGTACAGAGTCTAATAAAGTGGGGCTTGGACCCATCCCGTGGTTGCTGGCCGCGGTCTGCTTACTGCTGGTTTCACTAAGCTGTGGAGGAGGACACTCAAGCGGCTCTCCCTCGATTGCCTTTGCCCCAGTGCCATTGGCTCCTCCCGCATCGCTTGGGTTGACCGAAGTAGTAAGCGTTGCGGCGGTCGTAACCGGAGACTCCGGGGCGCAAGGCGTGAATTGGGCGGTAACGTGTACGCCCGGCACATACAACGGGGCTAGCTGCGGCACCATTACCCCGCACACCGCCAGTGGTTACCCCGCGGCCTATGCTGCGCCAGGACCGCTCAACCAGGCGGATGCGATACCAGTCGGAGGAACCGTCACGGTAACAGCCGCGTCCACCGCCGATCCCAGTCAAAACGTTAGCGCCACGATTCAAATTACCGCTGAGCCGGTGATTTCGGTTGCCTTCAACCAGGCCCCGCCCGCTTCCATGCTGACGGGCGCCACCGCCGACGTAGTCGTGTACGTCAGCGATGACCCTACGAACGCGGGAGCCGATTTATCGCTCACCTGCGGAAGCCCAGGCGCATGCGGTTCTATTATTCCCGCTCACTCCGACGGGACAGTGGCCAGCCCCGCCGTATACACAGCGCCGTTGGCTATACCCCTGGGCGGCACGGTTACGATCACCGCCGTTTCCACCGCCACCGAGACGCAGAGTGCCCCGGCAACCGTCGCGGCAACCGTCACCATCAAGCAAGCGCCGCTCACCATCACTCTGTCGCAGACTCCGGCTCCGAACCTGCCAGCCGGCGCGGCTACAAATCTCACAGCGGTTGTTGCCTTCGATCCCGCCAACGCCGGCGTCGACTGGACCGCATCGTGCCAGGGCAACGCCTGCGGTTCGTTCAGCCTGAACCATACGGCAAGTGGGCAGCTGACCACCTACACCGCTCCCTCAGCTGCGCCCCCGGGGAACGGGGTTACCATTACGGCCGCCTCCACGACCACCCCGACGAGGACGACAACGGCCGCGGTTACGGTAACCCCGGCAAACCTCAGGGACGATCTTCTCAATGGGCAATATGCCTTCCTGCTGCAGGGAGTCAAAGAAGGCGGGTCTTGGGCGATCGCAGGAAGCCTGGTTGCCGATGGCATCGGCAACATTGATTCGGCGACGGAGAGTTTCTTGGGAGACAACAATACGTACTCCGTCTCCGGCACTTACTTTATCGAGAGCGACGGGACCGGGACGATTACCCTGAACGGCGCACCTACCGGCTTGGGATACTGGTCCAACGGGCAGCAGATCTTCAAAGTAAGCGTGGTGAGTTCAAGCCTTATGTCAATGGAGGAGTTCGACGGCTACTATGACCCCAATCTTCATGTTCCCTACGGCGGAACAATAACTGGGATTCTTGAGCAGCAATCCGTCGCGGCGTTCCAGTCACCGCCTCTCTCCGTGGGTTCTTCCTATTCGTTTCTTCTGTCGGGTTTCGGTCCGCAAAATGAACCGGCATTCTACGGCGGTGTTCTGAGCGGGAGTTCGTACACTTTCACCATGGATCGGTCGATCGCAGGCGTGATTGATTCGATAGCGGGAGAAGTCAGCTTTAATTCCGTCGCCTCCGATTACAGCAGCGGGAATGTCGTGATTGGCCCGTATTCTTTAAGATATTATATTGTCGATTCCGGCCACTGGATTCTGATAGCGGGCGCGGGATCGACTGATGTTCCGGCAGGGCACTTGTACTTGCAACCCTCTGTCGCCGCGGCTCCGGCGGGCAGCTTTGGGTTTACCGAGGCGGGCGCAACGCCGCTGGCCCAAGGCAGTTCGCCGCTGGCGCTGGGAGGACTCTTCTCCTGCGATGCTCAGGGGAACGTAACCGGCTTGTTAGATGCGAACGTCAACGGCATCGTGAGTAGCGCCCCGGTGTCGGGAAGTATCTCCGTGACGTCGAACGGACGCGGCACTCTCACCTTGACTGGTGGGGTGGCCCAGGAATTTGCCGTTTATCCCACTGCGACGCATGGCGTCCTGATGCTGGAGTTGGATCCGCAGATGTCGGGGGTGGGAGTCGCATTGCCTCAGACCACTGGAGCCAGCGCCACGGCTTCCCTGTTTTCCGGCAACTACGCCGCCGCCTACCAAACGCTCGGGGAAATCAATGCTGCGAGTGGTGGAGTCGGCTCCTGGAACGATTTTCTGGGATGGCTCACCGCCGATGGCGTATCGAATCTTGCGGGATCGATGGCAGTGGATCAGTTCGACGAAAGTTCGCAGGCGTTCTGGACGCAAACGCCGGATGCTATCCTCACCGGCAGCTTTACCGCCGGTCCGCAGGGCCGCTTCACCGGATCGTTCTCCATTCCGCCGCTGGCCACATCGCAGCAAGTGTTTTACATCCTGAACAGCTCTACGGTGCTCTCCTTGGGACTGGATTCCGGACCCTCCACGGGCACTCTGCAACTGCAGCAATTCTGAGATTTTTCACTTTGATCGGCGAGCGGGAAATCCGCCAGAGCGCTTGATCCTCCTATTCAGCAAGCCTTCTTAATCCAGCCTGTGCCGGCGTTCGTTCGCTGCCGCTCGACACAGTCGCGCTACTAGACACAAGCAATCGTGGAGACAATTTAGATGAATCGTAAATCGGTCAGGTACCGCCCGGCCAGGTATTCAAGACCCACGCACTCAGGGCTCGGGCTGCTTCTGCTGGTTTTGTGCGGACTTTCGTCCCTGCTGTCTACCGGATGCAGCCCAACAAAAAGCGCGCCGACGACCATTGCGTTTGCGCAGGGGCAGATGGCTCCTCCGTCTTCCGTCGCGGCGAATTCGACGGCACAGTTCGCTGCCATCGTGACCAACGACCCAGACAACCTTGGGGTGAGTTGGCTGCTCACCTGTGCCAGCCCCACGGCTGCGGATTGTGGTTCCATCAGCCGCCACACTGCGAGTGGAGTTCCCGCTACCTTCATCGCTCCTGTTTCGACGCCGCCCGGGGGAACCGTTACCATCGAAGCCAACTCATCGGCCGTTCCGGCTCAGAGCGTTACAGCTACGATAACCATTACCCCGATCGTCTACGGCCCTATTTCCGTCGTTTTCTCGCCGCCTCCGCCTTCCTCAATAGCGACCAATACTTTGACGGGGATTTTCGTTATCGTGAACAACGATCATCTGGGCAGCAACGGAGAGCCGATGGGGTATACGCTGAGTGTTACGTGTGCTGCTCCTGGGACCTGTGGATCTTTCTTCGGATCAACCTACGGATCAACCTACTACGCTTCTCCCTTGGTAGTCCCGGCGGGGGGGACAGTAACATTTATCGCTACTTCTGTAGCCGATCCTACCCAGAGCGCCAGTGTTACGGTACCCATTACTCTTCCGACGGTTGCCATCGCGTTTGCGCAGATACCGCCCGCCTCGATCTCCGCGGGTTCCGCGACCAACTTCGCCGCCACGGTCACGGACGGCACGGCCGTGAGCCCGCTGGGGGTGGACTGGAGCGTTACTTGCGGCGCCACTGCGTGCGGCTCCTTCATTCCTCAACACACCGCGAGTGGCGTTATTACGAGCTATACCGCACCATCCGCGGTACCGCCCGGAGGGACGATCACCGTCACAGCTACAGCGACGGCGGATCCGACCATGCAGGCATCGGCGACACTCACAGTGACTCAAGTCACTTTGAACAATGTCCTCTTGAACGGACAGTACGCTTTCCTTTTGAGCGGTGTACAAGTTGAAGGCACTTCGGCCTTGGCGGGAAGCATAATCGCGGATGGCAACGGCAACATCACTGCCGGCGAGGAGAGCTTGCCCGGACAAACCTCTCTGGTCACTGGGATCACCGGCTCGTACTTCATCGGCAGCGATGGCCGGGGCACGATAACGCTTAATGGCCTTCCCGGGTATGGCTATGGCGGCTGGCTCAACGGACAACAGATATTTGCCATCGCGTTCGTCGATTCGACGCATGTATTCATGGAGGAGTTTGATGGCTCGGGCAACTATAACGCTAGCTCGAATCCCAACGTGGGGCCGTGGTACGGCAGCACGTCGCGTGGAGCGCTAGAACTTCAAACCCCGGGCGATTTCAGCATTCCACCATCCGGTCCTTACGCCTTTGCCTGGTCCTATGGCGGTCCCCCATTTTCTGCAACGCCCTATGCAGCTTATTACGGGGGGGCGCTGAATGCGGACGCCGCGGGCAATATCACGACTTTCTACATGGACCGTTATGTCGATGGCACCACCGGTTCTATAGTGAGCGGCACCTACGGTCCGCAGTCCTTCGGAGGGGTTGACGGTTTTGGCTGCGGCACGGTTAATCTCGGTCCCTATTCCTTCAACTACTTCATGGTGGATTCCGGGCACATCATTGTTCTGGCGAGTTACAGTTCCGATCTCACGGGTCTGCCGGCTGGGCACATGTTTTCGCAGTCTTCGACCGCCCCCTCCCTCGCCGGCACGTACCTGTTCACCTTGGCCGGTTCAACTCCGAGCTATTCAGCCAATGGTGCTTCCGCAGTCGGTAGTTCTCCGCAGGCGATAGGCGGATGGTTCACGAGCGACTCGAGCGGAAATCTTACCGGCTACCTGGATACAAACAATGACGGCACGGTGGAGAGCGCACCGGTTTCCGGAACTCTCGCTGCAAGTGCCGTCAGCGGCCGTTGGACCGTGACCCTGAGCGGGGGCGGGGCTTCTCAATTCGCCGCCTATCCCACCCTCAGTCATGGCTGGCTCATGTTCCAACTCGACACCAGGAAATCGGGGACAGGCACAGCTTTGGTGCAAGCCCTTCCGTCCCCGACCTTCCAGGGAACCTATGCGGCCAGCGTTCAACAATTGGGGCTGGTTGACGGGGCGCGAAATTCTCAGGCAGTCGGGCTGCCCATTGGCACTTGGAGCGACGTTTCCGGCCAGATCATCGCCAGCGCTTCTTCGACCATCACGGGGACCGTTGATGTCGACCAAGTGAACGGATTGTTCCTCGGTCCCAGCGGAGACTTCTGGACGCAAACCCCCGGCGCATCCCTGACGGGTGACTTCACGGCTGGCGCACAGGGCCGATTTACCGGATCGCTCACCACCACTCAGCTGGGCACCATGGGGGTAATCCTCTATGTTGTCGACGACTCCACCGTGCTGCTCCTGGAAGGCGATGCAACCCCTGCCGTGGGCATTCTCCAATTGCAGAATTTCTAGTGGAAGACGGGGCCGGCCTGATTTGTGCGGCGCCCGCCATCAAAGCCTCCCAGCTTCTAGGCACGGCTGGGCCGCAGGCGCGACCGTCATAGAGCGATCTCAAGTTAAGGGTACTCGATCCGAGTTCGTCCGCTGCTTGGCTTCCCCGATCAAAATTTCGCCGAGCTATTTCCCGGCGCGGCCGGCCACGGTTGCGAAACCGCGGCCCGCCTCTTTTCCCCGGGATCAGATTGCCGCGGTTTACCTTGAACTTCGTTCCCCATTGTGCGCTTCGTTGCGCCGCTGGAACTTGCCGGCCGAGGAAGTTGAGGATATTGTTCAGGATGCCTTTGTTCGGCTGCTGGCCCGGGGTCCGGAAGATCTCAAGGCGGAAAACGCGCGATATTGGTTGTTTCGAGTCGCTCATAATCTGGCCATTGACCGGCAGCGGTCCGGGTGGAGGAACCTGGTAGATTCGCAAGCCGACTTCGACCTGCTGGTATCAGTGCGCCCCGGCCCGAATCCGGATCCGGAGAAGCTCTATTTGCACAGCGAGCAACGGCGAGTTGTGCAACACAATCTTGCCAAGCTCACCCCGCGCCAGCGTCATGCCATACATCTGCGGATTACCGGGCTCACCTACGAAGCGATCGCCTATCAACTGAAGGGCACCACTGGCAGCGTTGCCGAGCTGATCCGGCGCGGCCTCAAGCGCCTGGGAGGAAATTGAAATCAGCGGAAACCCTATCCGTCACGCCGGTTACGGGCGGGCATTTCGCGGAGGGGGTGGGGTGCCGCCAATGTTAAGACTTGATGAAGTTTCCTCCCCACGCGTGGAGAACGCACCCCTCGAATCGTCTTTCTAGTGCAAGAATGTTGATGAATCCCATAGGGATTCTAGTGATCGTGCGAGTGCATGGGCGGCAGCAATGCGCCTGCTTGCGGCGCATTTCCTCAACCCAGCAGATCAACCATCAATTCCGAAAGGGAGAATGAATATGAAACTAACGAAGTATTTATCAATTGTGGCACTCCTCCTGGCGTCGTTTGCCGCGCAACTCAATGCCCAAGTCCTGCAAGGCAACGTCGCAGGCGCCGCCAGCCTCTGGATCGAGGCGGGACAAGGCGCCGCGGCAGGCGGAAATTGCGCCTGGACTTCCAAAACCAAGGGTGTAACCTATACCCTCGACAGCCGGGTGCCTTCTCCCTACAACCAGGAGAACGGGAACCTCTGGGTTTCATGGTCACCGGGAACGGGTGGTAGCTGCGCCTCCCCAACCGCTAATTCACAGGTGTACGCTTACATCAGCCTGGATGCGGTGACCGGCAGCCGCTGCTTGTTTGCCCAGCCCCAGTGCACGCTCAATACGACGGCGGCGGCAGGCACGTCCGGCGCGAACCTGCTGCCTGGTGTCACCGATACCCCGTTGCCGTCAGGCGTTCTCTCCGCTTTCAACGGTCAAGCCATCAACATCGCAGCAACCGACCTGCTGCCGGCCGACGCCGAGTTTGCCGCGTATTCCACCCTGGCCCTTTGCGGTCCGTTGTCATCCGGCACACAGTTTGTCGGTCTGGGTTACGGCCCGGCAACGAGCGGGTATGGCACGACGATCAATAGTTTCTACAGCTCCGGCAGCTTCCACACGGTGAACTTCAACGTCTACGGCAACGATCCGATCACCGGCAGCCCCATCGGCTCTTATGTAATTACCCCGGTCGGCGCGGCTCCGATATTGGTTTTCGTGAACACTCTAGACGCCAGCGGATTTGGCTCTTCTGCATTCACGAACATCAACCGCGCGCAACTGGGGTTGATCTTCGGCGGAATTTTCGTTCGTACCGCCGACGTGCTGCCCCAGGCATTTGCCGGTACCGGCGCCTCCTATGCCGGAATCACCGCTCTGGTTCGGGAGCCTCTCGCAGGAATCTACAACACCTTTGACCACTCGATTCCGAACAACAAAGAGATCTACCGGTCGCAGGAATCCGGCAACTGCAACACCGGCTCCTACGGCGTTATCTCCAATCCGCTGAATCTGTCACGCACAGTCGGCACCACCACCGGCTACCGCAACCGCGTGATTGGGTCTACCGAAATGATCGCTGAAGCGCAAGTGGTCCAGGACTCCATTGGATATGCGTATTGGAGCTCCGGGAACTTTGCCGGCGTGACCAACATCAAGTACTTGGCCGTGGATGGAGTCGATCCCCTTCTCAACGCCTACACGAACGGTGAGATTCCGGAAACCGGGAACGGTCTGCTACCCAGCGTCACCTTGAGTCACGTGGCGGACGGAGCGTATCCGATCTGGTCCGAGGAGCGTTTCATCAGCTACTCCGCGGGCGCGACGGCGGCGGCAAATCTGTCGGCGTTCGCGCAAAACCTGGTCTCGTTTGGGGCCGGGGCCACGCAGCCTGATTTCATTATCTCCCCGAATCTGGCCGTTTTCCACTCCCACTATGCTCCTGTGTTTGTCAACTTTAACGCTACCAACACGGCGTCCGACGGAACTAGGGTTTGCGGCGCAGGCAGCAATCCGGAAGACGGTGCCGATTCGGGCGGCCTGGTGTTCAGCCAGCAGGCGGGCGCCGACTTTTGCGTCCTGAAGAGCAACTATGGCGCTTCGGGTGGCGTAGGTCCCACCAACACGGCGTCCTTTGGCGTCCGCCAATAACCAATGAACCATTCACCGCTACTCCCCCAGAACACGTAAGGCGAGGGTAGACTGGCCAGCCGCCGGTCTACCCTTCTCCAATATTCGGCACCGCAAGCCTTCGATTGACTTCTCGGTATCTATGACCCTAACAACTGAAAAAAGAACTCCAAGTCGACGTGCCTTCATTTTTGTCGTGGGCGCGCTGATGCTTCTTCTTGCTTTTCTCCTCGCCGCCTCCGCCTCCGCACAGCAGGACCGAACCGACAAGCAGCATGAGAACGTGGCGGTAGAGGACTGGACAGCGCTGTCGGTCAACGGTCTAGGCTGGCAGCCGTTGCCGCCCATGCCGGGAGGGACGGTCGAGCGTCCCGAATTTACTCGTGAATTCGTCCGCCTGCAATGGCGCCGCGGCGATCCTGTCGATGTCTTTGTCGTCCTGCCCCATGGGGTCCGCAAGCCGCGTGTCATCCTATACCTCTACGGATTTCCGAACGATCAGACGAGGTTCACCAACGATCAGTGGTGCAAGGGCGCCATCGAAAAGGGATTCGCAGCGGTTGGTTTTGTTTCGGCGCTGACCGGCGAACGCTACCGTGGCCGGCCTATAAAAGAGTGGTTTGTCAGTGAGCTGCAGGAATCTCTGGGCACAACCACTCACGATGTGCAGATGATATTGAACTACCTGGAGCAACGAGGCGATCTGAATACGGAGCGGGTTGGCATGTACGCCCAAGGATCGGGCGCGAGCATTGCCATCCTGGCGGTTTCCGTGGATTCCAGGATTGCAGCCGTGGATCTGCTGAATCCCTGGGGCGATTGGCCAGATTGGCTCAAGCAGTCAGCTTTAGTACCGGAAAACGAGCGGCCGCCTTTCCTGCGTCCTGAATTCCTGGAAAAAGTTGCGCCGCTCGAGCCAGTCCGGATTCTGCCGAAATTGAACACGCAATTTGTCCGGCTACAACAGGTCGGGGAGGATGCGATTACGCCGGCGGCGGCGCGGGAGCGAATCGCCGCGGCACTTCCGAGCGGGGCGGAACTGCTGCAGAGCGAAAATTGGGCGGCTTACCGGAAAACCTGGGAAGAAAAGAAGCTTTGGAATTGGATCAAGGAGCAACTTGATCGCCCGCCAGTGCGTGTTTCGGCGCAACCTGGAAGATCGGGGGTCAATTAGCGGGGTCCTCCTCGACCCCCTTCTCGACCGGAGGTAGAAAAAATGGGGCCGAAGAATGGGGAAAAGAATCACGGTCGTATGCCCCTTCTGTGAGAGTAAAGACATACGTCCGTCCCGGGCTTCCATGTTCGGGCCTGCCGCACGCCTAAGGCGCGCTTTGACTTTTCGGCGTGCGTATCGCTGCCGCAACTGCGACGCCCTCTTCGCACCCTCCAGAACAATCTCATCGTAATCCGTGGTGACAAACACAAGTATCTAAGTAGACATACTTGACAATCGTGAAGGCCCATGCTACCCTCGCGTTCATTGTCGAGCGTGAGTACCGTTCTCCCGTGCTTCCCCTGTGGCTTAATTCGGGCGCGGCAGCTCATCGGTTTGATCGGCTCTCCCCACAGATTGTTGTCGTGCATCGATTGCAAGGAGACCCTAATGAGACCTGTCATTTTCGTGGTTGACGACGATCCGGCCATTTCCCGGCTTCTGCGCCACACGCTGGAGGCGGAAGGCTTCGGGGTGCGCATTTTTTCCACTGCCAGCTCTATCCTTGATCTGGCGCCGGGCATGAAGCCCGCTTTGTTCCTGCTCGACATGGTGCTGCCCGACAAGAACGGCCTGGATTTGTGCAGCGAAATCCGCCAGTCCCCGCACTGGGCGCAGACGCCCGTGATTTTCGTAACCGGAAAAGCTTCCGTGATGGACCGTGTGGCCGGGCTGCAACTGGCGGACGATTACATCGCCAAGCCTTTCAGCCCGCTGGAGCTTGTCGCGCGTGTGCAGGCGGTTTTGCGCCGGGCCGAGAAGCAGCAATCCCCGTCGCGGCTAACCATCGGCGATCTGGAATTAGACGGCGAGTCAATGGCGGTACAAGTTGGTGGCCAGTTGGTGAGCGTGACCGCCATGGAGTTCCGGTTGCTCGCCTATCTGGCTTTGAACATCGGAAAGACGTTCCGTCGCGACCAGCTTCTGGATGCGGTTTGGGATGCGCGTTTTGTCACGCCGCGCACCGTCGATGTCCATGTCCGCCGCTTGCGGGAGAAGATCGAGCCCCAGCCCGAAGCGCCCCGCTATCTTCAGACCGTGCGGGGGAAGGGCTACCGTCTGGTTCCACAAGTTGTTCCGCAAGACGGGTCGGTCCCTTCCCGAGCGGGCGTGGGAAGAATCGTTCCCGTATACCCCGCAAGTATTGCAGTCTGAAAGCCAGCGGCACTTTCCCGCCTCACCCCACTCTCCGTGCGATTGGCACGCACGGTGCGCAGCACGCTGGCCAAATTCGTTTCCTCCTCACTTGCGCCCTGAAGCACGGCTTCGCAGAGGATCTGAAATGACAGCCAAACTTGCTTCGGTAGACGACCAGACTCTGGCGGGGGGTGAAGCCGCTGGTGCCATGGGCAGCGGGAGCATCGCTCCCCGCCGCGCTAGCGACGAGCCGCAGGGTGGCTTTATGCAATTCGGCTCTGGATACCCTCTGGCCCCACTTCGTCACAGATCTCCGCAATATACATTGACCCGCTGCAGGGCTTCGCAAAATTGCCGTCGTACTCATGGACTGGGTTAGAAGCGTGGCATCGGCACGTCTTGTAGGGCTCAATCAATCAGTTGTCCAGAGCGGAACGGGTGGGATCCAGTGCAGGCGTGCCATAAGTGCGCCGTGTACTTCGATCCCATACGGTTGAGCGCGGCGTCAGAGCCGCGCCGCCGGCTTTGTTTGGCAGCCTTCAGTAAGTAGTCGGCTTGACGGGGCGGCCGCCATGGCTTATATACTCTTCTCCTCAGCTTGCTCGACGCGCATGCTCACGCTTCGCAAACGCGGCTTCACTTGACGGTAGCCCTCCAAAACGCCGGTCGGTCGTTGTAATCCCTTTGATAGTTGCACTTCGTTGGTGCAGCCTCTGCAACGAGGAGGAGTGTATGAATTTTCCGAACGTTCGCAGCAAGCCCATCTCTCTTGGTTTCCTGGTAGCCGGAGTAGTGATAGGAGTCTCCATTTGTATGTTCGGCGGAGATGTTTCAAAGCGGGTGCAGCCAAAGCAGGCGTCGTTCCAGATCAAGAATGAATTCAAGGTGCAACCGCCAAAAGGGGCCAAGACGGTGCGCATGTGGTTCGCAGTTCCTCAGGAAGACGCGGCATCTGTAATTCGTGAATTTCGAGTCACCGCCGATTTTTCAATCCAGTACTTCCGCGACGATTGGGGAAACCGCGTCGGATATGCGGAGGTCAACGCGCCCGCCGGTCCGATCACGATTCGTGAAGAGTTCGGTCTGACGCGCACGGAGATTCGGAACGACGTTGATCCCGCGAAGACGCGCCCACTCACCGATCAGGAACATGCGGCGCTGTTCGCCTACTTGCAACCTTCTACGCACGTAATCGTGAACGACCAAATCAAGTCGCTGTCCGCGTCCATCGTCGGCGGCGAGACGAATCCCATTCTCGCTGCCCGAAAGATTTATAACTGGACGCTGGAAAACGTCGATTACTGGGTCAAGGACCCGGACCATCTGAAGGCCTCTCCGGTGGGCAGCACGGAGTATTGCCTGAGGACGAAAACCGGCAATTGCACGGACTTTCATTCGCTGTTTGCGTCGCTGGCGATGGCGGCCGGGATTCCCACGCGCATGGTTTATGGTTCGCTTCTAAAGCCCACCTTGAACGGAGTGGAAATTGACGGGAGCTATCACTGCTGGATCCAGTTCTTCGCCCCGAACTACGGCTGGCTTCCTCTCGATGTCTCCCTGGCCAATATTTATGGCAAGGAGTTCCCGGTAACGGACAAGAATAAAAAGCTGGTGGAGCTGACGACGGCAACCGGTTACAAAGGCCTCGACCCGAGCAAAGTGGATTATTATTTTGGGAACCTCGATGAGAGGCGCGTAACGTGGTCAGCGGGGAGAGACCTCATCCTGCAGCCGCCGCAGGAAGATGGGCCGGTGAATGCGCTCGCGAAAATCTACGTCGAGATAGACGGCAAGCAATCGACGGATTGGACGCGCGAGTTCACTTACGCCGAGGCGACGAAATAGTTGTTCATCGTTGTTCGTTGGTCGCTGTTCGTTGGTCGTTAGCGCACGACGAGCGACCATCGACAAACGACGACGACCGATTTAAATTTATTTCAGAGAGGAGAACGCACGTGGAACTTTGGCGACCTGATCCTACTTTTTACCCTTCACCGAGAATGGCCATGCAAGCACCGCCGGAAAAGGTGGCATTTGTGGCCATGCTCAATGCCGAGAGCAATGGGCGTCCCGACGCGCTAGGCGTCGTCGATGTAGACCCTTCCTCCAAAACTTACGGCGGAATCGTCGGCCGCTTGGACATGCCCAATGCCGGCGATGAATTGCACCACTTCGGCTGGAACGCTTGCAGTGCTTGCCTGTGTCCCTACATGCCGCATCCGCATACGGAGCGGCGCTACCTGGTGGTCCCGGGCATCAAGTCCTCGCGAATTCATATCGTCGATACCAAGCCAGACCCGCGAAAGCCGAAGATCGTCAAGGTGATCGAGCCCAAAGTCCTCGCGGAACGGACTGGATACAGCCGCCCCCACACCGTCCATTGCGGTCCCGAAGGAATTTTCTGCAGCGCGCTTGGCTCTACTACAGGAGATGGCCCCGGCGGCATTTTCGTAATGGATCCGGAAAGTTTTGAGATTCTCGGCAAATGGGAAATCGAGCGTGGCTCCCAATATCTTGCTTACGACTTCTGGTGGCATTTGGGCCTGGACACCATGATCACCAGCGAATGGGGAACGCCGAATATGGTGGAGGCGGGCTTGAATCCCGACATTCTTTTGAAGGGCGGTTACGGCCACTCAATTCATGTGTGGGATCTGCGAAAGCGCCGCCACGTTCAAGAACTGGATTTAGGCGCCGAGCAACAAATGGCGCTGGAACTGCGGCCCGCCCATGACCCGAGTCGCGCCTACGGATTTCTCGGCGTGGTCGTTTCGCTCAAAGATTTGTCCGCTTCCATCTGGGTGTGGCATCGGGAGAATGGGAAATGGGGCGTGAAGAAAGTGATCGAGATTCCCGCCCAGCCGGCCGACCCCGAAAAGCTGCCGCCGATGCTCAAGGGATTCAAAGCCGTGCCGCCGCTGATCACCGATATCAATCTCTCACTCGATGATCGCTTCCTTTATATTTCCTGCTGGGGAACGGGAGAATTCCTGCAGTACGAGGTCAGCGATCCTTTTCACCCCAAAAAGACAGGTTCGGTGCATCTGGGCGGCATCGTGCGCCGCGCAGGCCACCCGAAGAAGCCCGGCGCGCCTCTAAATGGCGGGCCGCAGATGGTGGAAGTGAGCCGCGACGGACGGCGCGTCTATTTCACCAATTCGCTCTATAGTCCGTGGGACGCGCAATTCTATCCCGACGGAGTTCGTAGCTGGATGGTAAAGCTCGACGCCAAACCCGACGGCGGCATGGAGATTGACCCGAAATTCTTTCTTGAATTCGGGGATCTTCGCGGCCATCAGGTCCGACTGGAGGGTGGAGACGCGTCGTCCGATTCTTACTGCTACTCGTGAGCCACCTTACGCTATGGCCGTGGGTCGCGATCTTTCTTCTCGGGGCCTACCATGGCGTCAATCCCGGGATGGGTTGGCTATTTGCCGCCGCTCTTGGGATGCAGAAGAAGAGCGCTGTTGCGGTATGGCAATCGCTGGCGCCGATTGCCGTGGGACATTTCATAGCGATAGGGCTGGTCGTGGCCGCCGCCGTTGTTGCAGGTGCGGTATTGCCCTTGCAATACGTCAAGATCGCCGCCGCCTGCATTCTTCTTGCTTTTGGACTTCAGCGCTTAATTCGCAAGAGCCACCCCCGCTGGGGCGGAATGCAAATCGGGTTTCGCGATCTGTGTATTTGGTCCTTCCTGATGGCCTCCGCTCACGGCGCCGGTTTCATGCTGTTGCCGATCTTGCTGAAAATGTCAGCGTTGCACGGCGCGGCAGACCTGGGCGCTCCTGCGCCCCACCGCCACGGGGGCGCTTTCGAAGGGCCGTGGACGGCGCCCACGGCCCTGCTTGTACATACGCTGGGATATCTTCTCGTAACCGGACTGATCGCGTTGGTGGTCTACGAGAAGGTCGGTCTCCAGGTTCTACGAAGGGCCTGGGTGAATTTGGACCTGATCTGGGCTGTGGTACTCATTGTGACTGCCGGCTTTACGCTGCTGGTCCCCACATAGGTCTCCAGGTTGTTACGCGCCAGATAACCGGTCCAGAAACGGACTTCGAGGACCTTTGGGCTCGGTCCACGTTCGGTGGAATCACACTTCCCCCCAGCCGACTTATGGCCCGGGGATAACTTCCAGAATATCTGTGCTCCGGGCACAATCGCCAAAATGCACCGCACCGAGGTTCCCTGGGGTGCTTGCGATTGGGCTTGAACCTGCCAGTGCGGCACAAACCTTGCCACGAATCTGAAGGCAGCAGGCACATTCTCCATGAATCGCTTGACGAACGCGGTTCGAAAGAAGGCATGGCTGGTTCGCCACGCCTTGATCTTTCCACGCTGCCCGCAAGTCTGACTAACATTGGAAGAAATAGTAAAGTGTCGCTTTGCTCCAGTTTCGTCATTACACTATTGCGCGAATGCTACCTGTGCTTGAGTGACCGCCTCGAGCCGCAACAGCGTTCTTGTAGCGATCATTCTACATTTGCAATTCTGTTAGGCTGCGTGTTGGAACTCCGTTATTTTGACTAGATGCGGTAGCTCAGGTTGTTGGCAGGTTGTAAACAGCACAGCGGAAGGTCCAAGCGCGCTGGACGTCGCGAACTCTTGCGGCTCGACGGCGGCGAGATTGGCAGTCTGCAGCGAACTTAGCGCTCGAAGTGGAGCGTTCCTCTCAGCTTTCATGACCGTGGACTCTGGATCGGCGTAGATAACATGTTGGCTCCATTCAGAGAAACAGTAAAAATCTGAACCTCACTGCCTTATACCCTCCGCCGATCTTCTGACACTGTTCGTCTTCGATAGTCCAACCCTCCGACCGTGTGAAAAGCGACACGCTGTTTCACACTTGAGATTCTACATTTCGCAGATTGGTGCGGGCTGTTCAAAACTGCTCGGTATATCGAAGACAATTCTGAAACTGCCAGCCCTGTTCCAAATTGACCTGTAATCCCTCTGGACTCGTGACATCGTGCAAGTATGCATAAAAACGATCCCAAGCAAGAATCCAACCAAGCGACACTCGCTCGCGTCAAAAAGGAAATGGATGAGCCGCGCATGGCTGAATCCACGCGAGAAGAAGACATCAACCAGACCACGCGCCAGAAGCTGGAAAAGCTGCCATAATCCAACGTGGTAAAGAGTCCCGGCGGCCCGTCCGTGCGCATTAGGGATGCTCCGAGAGGAGAAACAATAATGGCGGAGCTAACCAAGCCAGCTCGTGATCAGATATCCGCAACCAAGTTCGCTTTCCCCAAGCAACGCAAGGAACCACCGATGCGCCCAGATTATCCATTTCCATCGGACGCTGCTGTGGGCAAGTGGTTCAATATTTCCGCGCCCAATGATATTGTGCAGCGCTTAGGCGGGCGTATTCCTTTATTTGGAGGCCGATGGAACCCGAATGCACTGAATTTCGCGGTAAACACACACCACGGGATGTTTGGGGCTCACAGCGCGTTACATAACGATGCAGCTACGAGGACCGACTGGGAAGGAGACATTCGTGGTGGTCCGATCGGTCCTTCCGGACCTGATAACGGGGAAAATAAAGGAAACAGCGGAGACAACGGAGCACAACCGAAACCCCCGGTGCCTGCTAATACCAGGCCAGATAATATCGCTACAGGGCCCGTAGAGGAAGGTATTCATCACGTTCGCGGCTTTTGCAGTTTTGTTTTTCCCGGAGTACAGAGCCCGTCACGATGAAAAACGCGTACACAATCGCGCTGCTGGTGGCCGTGACAGCTTTGCCGACGTGGGCGAAGCCTTGGCACAACGTGTTTGTTTTGCCTTCGGGCTACATCGGTTGGGTGCAAGTGGCCTTTGGTGACCTCGGGGCGTCCCTTCCGCCCAAGGAGAAAAAGGTGCTGAGATTTGAAGTGGGCGAGTCCGGTGTTGTCAGAACACGCATGTTACCGGTGTGGTTTGACTCACGTGACGAGTTTTTCTATCGCATTAGAGACGACCGTGGCGCAGAAAAGCTTGTGCCGGTCCCAGCCGAGTATGTGATCGACTACGCGTATGAGGGCGGATTCAACGTCAGCGGAACTCCAGATGGTTCGCCCGGTACCGCTTCCTGGTTTTTCTTCATTGGCCCTCCCAGCATCAGGGAGAAAGTGCCCTGGGCAGACATCAGGAAGGAGAAGGGTTTCGGGCACCGAATGCTTCCGCCGCAAACCTACCCTGTACCGGGACGAATGGGGAAGTCAAATCCGCAGTGAGTACTTTCTCCACGTTCGCGAAGTTGTTGGAAAATGCCTCTCACGTACGCAACGCTGCCGCGCGCTTCAAGCAGGTGAAGGGCGTTACGGAAGCGGAACGTCGTGCGGCGTGGAAGCGAATCCAGTCGGCCGCAAAGCGATATGGAGTGGAACTTGAAGGGTCCGACTAGCGCGAACACGCCACGACCCGGCACGGCCACGTGAGCCGGCTCTTCTAGTCTGACGGTGGGGGCGAAGGTCCAATGAAGGAAGACCATGCGCCACAGGCCAGCTCGGCCATCGGCGACGTGGTGGCCAAGACCGAGGCCCCCAAGCTTCACAAGCGGCATCGTGCGGTCGTCATTCAAACTTCAGCCGTCGCTCCACATCGTCCGGTCGCGTACTTGAGTTCCCGCCAAAGTGAGCGCTTTTGAGCAGACACGCCCCGAAAAAGTTTTTATTCTGATTGGATATTGGGATTCCAGACTGGAAGCTCTTGGGTAAACTGTCAGCCCACTCGGGATTCCAAAATGTGTCTTGCTGAACTCTACATAACGTCAAGAACGATAAGGAGAAACCAAATGAACCAGAGCACGAAGGACGAAATCAAAGGCAATATGCATGAGGCGAAGGGCAGCGTCAAAGAGAAGGCGGGCCAGGTCACCAATAACCCCAACCTGACTGCCGAAGGCCAAAATGAAAAGCTCGCCGGCAAAGTTCAAAAGAAAGTGGGGCAGATTGAAAAGGTATTGGAGAAGTAAGTGAGCGCGGCGCAGTGGCGCTCATGGGTAGCACCGGGCTCTGCGTATCGGACAGAGAGTAATGACTCCCGCGGCGCTGCCATTTCCGGTTTAACGTTCAGAGGAAAGGAATCCACGTGTTGATATTGATTATCATCTTGGTGTTGGTTTTAGGGGGCGGTGGAGGGTACTACGGCCATAGCCGCTGGGGTTATGGTGGGGGTGCGGGCATCGGGCTGGGCACCATATTGTTGATCCTCCTCGTAGCCTACATGTTGGGGATCTTCCACTAAGGCGAAGCCCGCCACCCGACGTTCTACAAGGATCAATCCTCATTTGCGGCTCGAGATTCAGACGGAGCTGTCGTCGTGGAATGGTAGCGGACCCGTGCCGTGCATGACAGCGCCAACCCGTCGCTCCGAGTTCCAATCGGTCGTGCAACTGTATATGCTCTGAACCGATGAGTTCGGGCAGGCAGGGGAAGAACGGAGCATCTTTGTCAGCAAGCGACGCTCGATTCTTTCACCGTACTGGCCTCGTCTGCCCGCGAAATGTCAGATCCCCGTGCAGGGTCCATCGTGCTTGGCCGACAGATTCCGCTCCTTTGGACTTGAACGCAAACTGATGATCCTCACTGTCGAGATGGATGTGTCGGAATCACTCAATTGGGTCTTTCGGCTTCGGTCTGACGATGATCTTCACGGCTGCGCCCCTTTTTAAGGAGACCGCTTTGAGGCCCGGCTGACTTCATAATGTTCTACATTGGGCGCTGGATCGATGAGGCACTCAAGGTCATATGGGTAATACCGGGCCTGTTCAATGTTAGCGCCTGCGTACGCCACCATAGCTTGACGCGAGTTCCAGAACGAAAGCAAAACAAACTGTAGTTGTGCCTCCTCTGTCCGACGCAGCAGATAGATAGCGCGAATGCCGGGATAGGTTTGATAGTCTCGAAAGCCGAAGTCAACCAGATAGTGAAAGTACGCGTCGGCCTTCTCGCTGGGCACTGCCCCCCGCCAGGCACGGGCAATCATGTTCTCGTCTTCCCCACTGCGTCCGGGAGTCGGCCTGAATGGATCGGGCGAGCTATCCGAGTACACCTCGTAGTGCCGTACATGGGGTTCCATTTCTATCAAGTAGTCAGAGTCGAAGTCATAATATTTGGCCATGTTGTAGTCGTCCCCAGCGAAACGTTGGATGGCCTCGGTGTCGTCCCAGAATGTCAGCATCTGGAAATGCTTTGCATCTCCTTCGGCGCGGTGCAAACACCACGCGCCTCGATTTCCTTGCGTCGCCAGATACTCGGGAAGCGCAATCCTCCGCATAGGATCAAGTATTCACTGCCTTTCGAAACCGGAACTGCCCCGTGCCATATTCGAGCGATCATGTAGCCCTCCCGTCAAGCGAGCGAACTCCGAGGAGAACATTCTCCAGCAACGACACCCAATGCTCCGGCAAGTCACTGCTTATGTGGGCGGAACAAGAGATCAAACCACGGCTTCCAGGTTCTGCCGCCGTCGGTCGAGGTTACCGCGGTCTCACGAACGCCTCCGTTAACAGGCTTCCAGTTGCCACGTACGTGCCTCTCTTTCCCATCCGCAGTGTGATCCACGCCGCTTAGAACCATTTCCCCCGCCCGCAGACCGCCTTCGATCGCGAGCATCTCACCGCGATTCGTCACCCAGCTTTGGTGCCAGATGCTTCTCGACGCGTCGTAGATACTGAAACTCTGACCCTTGTGTCCGTCCGCGCCTTCATAATCCTCACGCAAAACGCACCCGTCGAGTATGAGATCCACCCGGGTGCGAGCGACCTTGGTGGTGGGGTTGGCAACGTCAAACGCGTCCCAATCACCGATCCAGAAATCAAACTGCCGGTACTCGGGCGCGAAACAGAAGGCGGGGTTGGTGGACTCTGCTGCTGTAGGAACCAAACCAGTCGCTAGGACTTGTCTCGCGGCGCAGAAGAGGAAAATAGCAACAATACAGAGCTTAAACCTTGGACCGATCAGCAGGTTCATGCGGCCTCTCTAGACGATTAAGATTGAGATACCTTTAGATCTTCAGCAGTATCGTCGTCTATTATCTGTCGCTCACAGGGCAGGATTTCCTCCGGTGAACCATAGCCACGATCGTATGCTCGATTCGAGACCGTATATGTCTTCAACTCGCTCCCGTTCCACCGACTGGAAATCGGTGGCCTGCCGCAGGAACAGAGCAGTTTGTATCCCTCTGAAGGTTCAGTAAGGATGGGTACGAGGTACGAGCCGTTACGGTAAGGACTAAAGCCAATCAGATATCGAGTGAAACATTCCGGACACTCGATGCAATGTCGAATACGCGCCGGCATACGGATTGCCCCTCAAGCTAAACCCGTAGATCGAATCAGATTGGACGTTTACGGCCGCCTCTCCGGTCGCGCCCAGTGTCGCGCTTGTCTCTGCGTGCAGTGTTCTCGGCCAATCCATGCTTTCTTGCCAGTCGGAACAGCGAGGGCAGAATTCACCTGCTCCCGATGTTCTTCCCTGGAAAGGCTAGATTCCATCGGGCACTCGGTGTCGATCACAATAGCTCCGATCGCGAAACAACGTCGGACGTTTGCGGACTCGATTCGTTTCAGACTGGACATTTTCGGACTTCATTCCTTGGGAGGAGCGCTGTCCGAAAACGTCCAGTCTGTCAGCCGGAATCGACTATCATGAGTCGCGGAACCTATGAACCTGGTAGCCACGAAAGTACATTAACCATGAATCTGGATTGGCAGATCTGTTCGCGAGCCAGAATGACGCGTGATGCGCGCTTCGACGGCAAGTTTTTCATAGCTGTGCTTAGCACGAAAATCTACTGTCGTCCGATTTGTCCCGTGCGCTTATTGAAAGAGAGCAGTGTCCGTTACTACCCAACCGCCGCGGCCGCAGCCGAAGCGGGCTTTCGCCCCTGCCTCCGGTGCCGGCCGGAAAGCTGCCCCGGAACTCCTGCATGGCTGGGAACCTCAAGCACCGTTTCACGGGCTTTGCGGCTGATCGGTGAGAGTGGCCTCGAAGACGGCGGAGTAGAGGTTCTTGCCGAGCATCTGGGAATTGGTTCGCGTCATCTTCGCCGCCTTTTCCTGCGGCATCTGGGAGCAACTCCGATTGCGGTGGCTCATACCCGCCGCCTGCACTTTGCGAAAAAGCTTATCGACGAAACGAGTCTGCCCATGAATCAAATTGCGCTCGCTTCCGGCTTCGGTTGCGTGCGGCGATTCAATGCGGGCATCCGCAAGGTCTACAACCGAACCCCGACTCAAATCAGGCGTCTGGCGCGACAGAAGGAAATCCAGTCACAAAATCAGTACCTCTTCCGGCTTCACTTCCGGCCTCCTTATCACTGGGAGGGTATTCTGGCGTTTCTCGCCGCGCGCGCCACGCCCGGCCTCGAAGTAGTGGAGCTGGGAAGTTATCGCCGCACCATTTCCTGGAATGGCCGCGACGGCTATTTTGAGGTTTCACCCGATCCAGGGCGCGACGCACTGGTCGTGCGGATTGAGTTTAGCGATCCCTACTCCCTCTTCTTCATCATTGAGCGCATCCGTGCGATGTTTGATTTGAACGCGGATTGGGAGGCCATCGTTAAGAATCTGAGAACCGACCCGTTGTTAGGAGGGCCGGTTGAGGCCGATCCGGGGCTCCGAGTTCCGGGATGCTGGAATGGCTTCGAACTCGCAACGCGTGCGATTCTCGGCCAGCAGATCACCGTCAAGGGAGCAAATCTTCTGGCCGGCCGGATGGTAAGCCGTTTCGGGAAGCCGTTCTCCGCCGCCAAGGGCCTCACTCATCTTTTCCCGCAGCCCGAAGTTCTTGCCGATGCGAAGCTTACCAACATTGGCCTGCCCAGTGCGCGGGCCGAAACCATTCGAGCTCTCGCCCGCGCGGTTTGCGATGGGCGGATCAGCTTTGAGGGAGTCGTGGACTCCGATGCCTTCCTGCATCGACTGTGTGAAATTCCCGGTATTGGGAAATGGACGGCACAGTACGTGGCCATGCGAGCGCTGGCGGAACCCGACGCTTTTCCAGTCGGCGATCTCGGCCTTCTGCGCGCTGTGGCGCTAGGGAGTTCTCGCGAGCTCGAGCAGCGTGCCGAATCGTGGCGGCCCTGGCGAGCCTACGCGGCCATGTATCTCTGGAGAATCGCGAGCCAAAGGAGCGCCTCACGGAAACAAAGCGTTCTCTCGCCAGACCCAAAAGGAGACCATTGCAAGTACCGGTTCGCATCAGCACGTCTCAATTGAAGGCTATGCTCGATATTTTTTCACTCAATGGGTTGAGCCAATCTCATGAACGGGCTTGGTGACTCTAATCCCAACTTGCCAGCCTAAATTTCAGAGATTCTTTATGCACAGTTTTGCGCAAAACCTGTGAAGGGTGCCGTTTCAGCCTTTTCGGCCTCCACCCAGTGCCTTATTTTGCGCGATTTCCGACCAGCCAGAGCTAACGCCGCAGCACTGCGCGCATTACCTGCGGTAGCGCTGGGTCAACTGCTGGAAGCGCGGGTCCGTGCGCAGGGAAGAGAAGTACGGGCTGGCATCGAGTGCGACAAAATCATGAAACCCTGCGTCGAAAGCTTCTTGCAACGTGGCGAGAGCTTTTTCTTTATCGCCGTGAGCCGCATAGGCCGCACTCAGCCAGAAATAATTGATGCCCGCCGGTCGAGCGCTCTTTGACAGGTAGGCCAGCGCTTTGTCGTAGTCTCCTTGCGCCAGATAGACTTGGCCCAACCCCAGGTCCGGAAAGGAATCTGCCGGGTCTGTCCGCGAGTGCTCGAATGCGGCAATAGCCTCGGTATAGCGCTTCTGGAACATAAGGGCACGACCCAAGTGATAGTAGGTTTTAGGGTACAGCGCGGGTTCCAAACGCAGGGATTCCCGCGCAGCCTTCTCGGCGCCGGCAGCGTCCGGCGGCTGTTCATATCCCAGCGCCCACGAAAGCAGATCCCAAGCATAGCTATTCCCCGGATCCAATTCCGTAGCGGTGCGAAACTCCCGCGCGGCGTCTGCATAGTCGTACTTGTCGGCACTGACCGTTCCCAGTGCCATGTGGGTTTCGGCCAACTGCGGGTCGATGGCCAGGGCGCGCTGGGCGAACTGCTCGGCGCGCTGCAGGTGAGAAGGATTCGCGTCGAGATTGCGATAGATCTGCCCTTCGACAAATGACAGCCCGGCGAGGGCCAAAGGGTAATCCGGGTCCGACTGAAGCGCTTGTTCGAAATCCCGGCGCGCCGCTTCCACTTTGTCGCGCCGGTCAGAAAACTGGACCAATGCGTGACCTCGCAGATATGCGTCGTAGGCTTGAGGATTCTGCGTGTAACGATGCTGAATGGCCTGGTGTTCCTGAGGAGTGAGCTTGAGGTTGAGCGACCCCGCAATCTTCAGGGCAGTTTGCTCTTGCAGGGAAAAGACATCTTTCATTTCTCCGACGAAATCATCAGCCCACACCTGGAACCCGGAAGTTGAATCGATCAAATGCACGTTAATCCTCACCTGATCGGCCGCTTTTCGTACGCTTCCCTCGAGCAGATAACGGACGCCAAGCGCTTTCCCGATCTCCGCGGCACTTTTGTCAGTTGCTTTCAATGCAGCGACTGAAGAATGCGAAGCGACGTCGATTCCCTGAATCTTCGAGAGCTTGGTGGTGATTTCATCGGTCATTCCGTCGCTGAAGTAAGCGCTGTCCGGCTCCGCGCTCAGGTTTTGCAGCGGAAGGACGGCAAGGGACGGCTTGATGGCAGCGGCTCCGGATTGCGCCGAAGAATGTTTCCCATACCAGGCGATTGCGCCAATCGCAAGCAGCAAAGCCAGCACCGCCGCGCCGGCGAAGACGATTCTCCGCTTCGATCGTGGATGCGCCGCGGTCTGCGTGTCCACGGAAGATGTTCGTCCCGAGTCCGTGCCCCGCTGGATGCGCTTCAAATCCGCGCGCAGCTCGGCCGCGGACTGGTAGCGCAGCCCCCGGTCCTTTTCCAGAGACTTTTCCAGGACATGCTCGAACGCAACCGGCAGCGCCGGATTCAATCGCAGCGCTGAAGTCGGTGCCCGATTCATGATCCCGTCGAAGATCACCCCGGTACTCTCACCACTAAAAGGCAATGTTCCTGTTGCCATCTCGTATAGGACAACGCCGAAGGAGAACAAGTCGGTGCGGCCATCGAGTTCCTTGGCTCGCACCTGCTCCGGCGACATATAGGCAACCGTCCCGAGAGTAGAACCGGGGCTCGTCAGGTGTTGTTCGTCGACGGCGGTCATCGTGTTCGCCGAGGCGATCTGGCTCGAAGAACTGCCCGGTTGTGCGACCTTCGCCAACCCAAAGTCGAGAATCTTGGCGTGCCCGCGTTCAGTGACAAAAATATTGGCAGGCTTAATGTCGCGATGAACGATCCCCTTGGACTGCGCGGCGTCCAAACCGTCGGCAATCTCAAGTGCTAGGGAGAGGACGGTTTCGTTTTCCAACGGCTTTCCCGCGATGAGATGTTTCAGCGTCACGCCGTCCAGAAATTCCATGGCGATGAACGACTGTTCACCGTGTTTGCCGATTTCGTAGATGGTGCAAATATTGGGGTGATTGAGAGCGGACGCGGCTCTCGCTTCCCGGCGAAAGCGTTCCAGGGCTTGCGGGTCTTTCGACAGTTCATCGGGCAAGAATTTGAGGGCAACGAAGCGGCCAAGCTCGGTGTCCTCAGCCTTGTACACTACGCCCATGCCGCCGCCACCAAGCTTCTCGATGATGCGGTAGTGCGAGATGGTCTGGCCGATCATTAGAAGACGCGTGGCTTTTGAGTCGCTTCATCTTACGGACGCGCCAGCGGCACGTCAACGAATGGTGGCTCTGACACGGTCGCGTCGAATCTCTCCCGGTTTGTCGGCCAACCGGAAATTGGCCGATTGTTTCCGGTTTGCCCCTGACTCGCCCACCATGCGCTAACGCCTTCCGCAAACGTAAAAAGGCCGAACGACGCCGCCCTGATCGGACGCCACAAGGTCGCGCAGGCACTCTGCGACCATGACCTAGAAGTTATGGTAGGATGCGATGTCTCTACGGCGATTTGTGGACGGTCGATTTTCGCTGACGAGGCGCGAACGCACCGCCCGGTGTCAGATTCCAGGAACAGATGAGCTCAATTAACCAGGCAAATCATTATGAGGGACTGACATTGCGTCAGGCGGCGCTGATCGCCGGTTTTGGCTACCTGCTGAATCCTGTCACGACTGCCGAGTTTTCTATCATGCCAAAGCTGGTTATTGCGGGCAACATCGAACAAACCGCTCAGAACATTGTCGCCCACGGGGGGCTCTTTGTTGGTGCAATATTCTGCTACCTGATCAGCTTTATCGGTGACGTGGTTATCGCCTGGGCGCTCTATGTCTTGCTTGCGCCGGTAAACCGATCGGTGTCATTGCTTACCGCGTGGTTCAGGTTGATGTATACAGCGGTCGCTCTCTTCGGCCTGCTAAACCTGGTGACCGTTTATCGCCTGCTGCATACACCCGACTACCTGACGGCCTTTGGGTCCGGTCAGCTGCATGCCCAGGTTCAGCTTCTGCTCAATTCGTTTCGCTACGATTGGTCGGTGGGTTTGGTGCTTTTTGGGATTCATCTTGTTCTGTTGGGCTGCTTGATTTATCGCTCTGGCTACATCCCCAGGATATTGGGAATTTTGTTGGTAATCGATGGATTGGGCTGGATGATCGATAGTTCGAGGCCGTACCTGTTTCCGAACGCCCATCTTGGATTCCTCTTTGTCACGTTCCTCGGGGAATTGTTCTTCATGCTTTGGCTCTTGATCAGGGGCTGGAAGATTCGGGAGCCGGCGTTTTGATGTGGCGCTACATGGGTTAGTACCGAAAAGGCCGGGCCAAACCCGGCGACGGCTTCTTTATGGCTGTACGCGCGGCGTGGGGGGTAGTGGAAATCCCGAACCTGCAGCGGCTGCTGCATTTTATCTGTGAGCGCGGCTTCGAGCACCACGTAGCCGCCAATCTCTCGACCGCTGCGTCGGCGGTGCATGAGGCTACGACCCGCTATCTGGGTTGGGACATGCACTGGCATGGTCGCGACAACGGAGACTGCTGATGGCCATCGTAGCGGGAGTCGACTTCGGAACCCTGAGCGTTCGCGTTTCTCTGGTCGACAGCGAACGGGGCCTGATCGAGTCCGCCATCGCGGAGTACCCGCTGCACCGCAAGCGCGAAGATCCGGAATACGCCACCCAATCCCATGATGATCACATGCGGGCCCTGGCTTCGGCGACGCGCGAGGCCTTGAAGAAGGCCGGCATCGCAGGAGATCAAGTGCAGGCCATCGCGCTCGATACCACGGGTTCCTCGGTGATTCCGGTGGGCAAAGACCTTCAGCCCCTGGGCGAGTACTACCTGTGGTGCGACCACCGCGCTAAAGGCGAGGCCGCCGAGATCACCAAGGCGGCACGCCGCGAGGGGCTCGAGGCGATCAAGTGGTGCGGCGGTGTGTACTCGTCGGAGTGGGGGTTTTCCAAGCTGTTGCACTGGCTCCGGCACAACCCGGAGAAGCGATCGGAGTTTGTCTCCGCCTTCGAGCATTGTGACATGGTGGCGGCCACGCTTTGTGGCATTACCGATCCGAAGAAAGGAAAGCGCAGCATCTGCGCCATGGGGCACAAGTGGCTGTGGAACGCGCAACTGGGTGGCCTTCCCCCGGAGAACTTTCTAGTGAAGGTGGATCCTCTATTGCAGGGAGTTCGCGACAAACTGGATGGCGAGTACGCTACCTCCGATCAGATCGCCGGTACCCTTTCGCTATTCTGGGCTGAGAAACTAGGGCTGAAGGCGGGCATACCGATCCCGGTAGGAGCCTTCGACGCGCACTGGGATGCTGTTGGCGCCGGCTGCCGAACCGATGACATGGTGAACGTCATCGGCACATCGACTTGCATCATCGGAATCACTCCTTCGATTAACCTGGTGCCCGGAGTTTGCGGAGTTGTGCAAGGCAGTGTGCATCCTCTGCGCACCGGAATCGAAGCCGGACTCTCTGCCGTGGGAGACATATTCAGCGCCATCGCTTCGCGTGCCGGAAGCGATGTGAAGACGCTGAGCATCGGCCTTGAAAAGTATCGAGCAGGGCAAACTGGTTTACTGCGCATGACCTGGGACAACGGCGACCGCACCGTGCTGGTGAACCCCAACCTGCGCGGGGTTACGCTGGGATGGAACCTGCAGAGCACGGCTCAGGACGAACTCTTCGCCGCGATCGAAGGCACGGCGTTTCACACCCGCGTGATCCTTGACCGCATGGCTGGGCATGGCGTACACATCAAACGCGTGATCAATGCCGGAGGCATTCCGCAGAAGAACGACGTCCTGAACCAGGTCTATGCCAACGTGCTGGGACGTCCGGTGCTGGTTCCGGGCAAGAGCGTAGTCGGTCTGGGAGCTGCAATCTTTGCTTTCCTGGCTGCGGGAACTTTCAAGACCATCGAGGAAGCGCAGGATAAGATTTGCCCTTCCCACCGGACGTTCCTGCCGCATGATTCGGCGCAACGTACTTACGACCATCTGTACCCTTTCTATAGCCGGCTGTATTTTACTTTGGGCCAGCCGGGCAGCGACGGTCTAGGAGACATCCTGCCGGCATTAATCGCCGTGGCGGAGGCTGCTGTAGAGGAAGGAATCTGACCACAGTAAACGTTTGCCATCGCAAACGGCAACTACGATGCAAGAGCACGCGACCCGCTGCATCTACTGCCCTGTCAACCCATACACATCCAGTTCGCCCTGCGGATTCACCGCGCTCACCGGATCATGCCCGGTCGCAATGTAAACCTTCCCATTCGCCACAATCGGCGAGGTAAATTTGATTCCGTACCCGGGCGTGTCTCCGGAATTCGCCCCACTGTTGTACAGTTCAGTCGCCAGATTGCTGGCATCATAGGCACGAAGGATTGCTGTAGTCTGCGTACCCGCGCCTTGAATAGGATCTCCGTGATCGATCATCCACAGTATTCCGTTCGCCGTGCCGCTAGCCGAAAGGAATGGCGTCGTGCCGTAGCTGCTTTCTAGAATGTTGGGCGAACTCTCGACTCCCGGCGTCAATAGTCCTGAATACGCAAACTGTCTCACCCCTCCCGGCACACCCGACATGGTCGGAGTCACCCCCAAATACACAGAGCCGTTAAAGTACGCGGCCGTCCCGAAGATCTCATAGGAATTGATATCCGTGGTCCAGGTGTTTCCCTGGTTGTCGGTGCAGCTCGCCGAATATGGTGGCGCCAGATCGGCCTCGAACCAAAGGGTCTGCGTCGCGCCCGCATCGTTGGGCTGCTCTCCGCCCAGCCCAGCCGTATTTACCAGATAAAGCTTCCCGGTTTTTCCTCCCGCCAGCGCTTCCGTGCTACCCGGAATCAGCAGCAATCCGCCCGCCGCCAGGTCCGAATCTTTGCAATCCATGAACTCATAATCGTAGGGCGTGAAGTGGTCGAGCAAATTGAGTTGCGGGTCAAACTTCAGCACCGAATCGCCAAACGCCGTCAACCCGTCATAGGGTCCGTTCCCCGTCGTGATATAGACGTTCCCGCTGCTGTCGGCAGCCGGACCACCGCCACCCATCCACACGCCCCCAGCCCCGCCATACGTGCCCTCGCCGTTCAGGTTGGGGCTCGCGTTGAAGACTCCCGTCTGGGTCAGGGTCTGCTCATCGTAGGCCAGCAACCACCCGCTGTGGCACGCGCCAAATCCAATGAACACCGTGCCATTGGCCACGAGCAGCGCCGCCCGCTGCAGGCACGACGTTGTCAGAGTCACCACTCCGTTTACCGAATCCGAGTTCGTTCCAGGCACCGACGCCTGAATCGTGACGGGACCGCCGAACTTTTCCGCCCCGCTGGTGATACCCAGCGCATGCAGCCGAAAAGTTCCGCCGCTCGCCGAAGACGTTTCCGTCGAAACCACATACATCGTATTTGACGTCAAATCGATCGCCGGCGTTGAAGTGATCCCCTGATAAGGCAGTATGGAACCGCCCGTAAGCGGCGTTTCCCCGCTTTGCAGCAGCGAAACCTGCCATAACGGTGTGCCGCTGCCATAGGTATCGGCGTCGAAGGCGTACACGCTGTCGTTTTCCGTGGCCACCAATACTAGGTTGTGGGCACTGCCAGTGATGGTCACATTCGACACCAGCAGCGGCTGCCCATACACATAACCATCCACCAGATAAGAAAACAGTTTGCCAAAGGTCGGCATACTCACGTTGGAAGGCGTCAGCGAACCTTCACCTGCGTTTAATCCACTGCGCTGAGCGTCAAAATGCCACATGGCGACGTTTGCCCCCACGTTCAACGTCGAAGTCCCGCTGACCCCGCTCAGCGAAGCCGTCACGGCCGTTGAACCCGAAGCTACCCCGGTTGCCAGCCCGCTCGAATTCACACTCGCCAGCGTTGGAGTCGCGACCGTCCAGCCCGCGGTCGCGCTTACATCCGCCGTCGATCCGTCGTTGTATGTGGCCGTGGCGCTGAACTGCTGGGTAGCGCCCACCCAGACGCTGGCGCTGGCCGGCGACACCGAGATGGATGTCAGAACTTTCGTCTGCACGGTAAGCGTCGAGGTCCCGCTGATCCCGCTCAGCGAAGCCGTCACGGTCGTCGAACCCGAAGCTACCCCGGTCGCCAGCCCGCTCGAATTCACACTCGCCGTCGCTTGAGTCGCGACTGTCCAGTTCGCTGCAGAGGTGACGTCCGCGGTCGAGCCGTCGTTGTATGTCGCCGTAGCGCGGAACTGCTGGGTAGCGCCCACCCCGATGGTTGCGCTGGTCGGAGATACCGCGACGGACGTCAGAACCTTCGCATTTACCGCGAGCATGGAAGACCCGATGATCCCACTCAGCGAAGCCGTCACCGTGGTTGAACCCGAAGCTACTCCCGTCGCCAGCCCGCTCGCATTCACAGTTGCCGTCGCTTGAGTCGCGGCTGTCCAGCTCGCCGTCGCGCTTACGTCAGCCGTCGAGCCGTCGCTGTATTTCGCGGTGGCGGTAAACTGCTGCGTAGCGCCCACCCAAATGCTCGCGCTGTTGGGCGACACCGAGATGGAAGTCAGAGTTTTCGTTGGTGGAGGGTCGGACGTAGTACTTGACGCAACTCCTGAGCACCCCGTGCTCGTTATTAGGAGGGAGAGTGAAAGAGAAACAAGAATTGCAGCACACAGCCAGTAGTAACGACGAGTGGCGCCCATGGATTTCTTGTTACCCCATCCGCTCTTGTTACCGATCCACTGAGACGCAATTTAGTGTCCCAATCCTCTTCTGGGGTTGCCGCAGAATCCGCCGTTATCTGGGCGCCTGCGGCTCCCCGCGCGGCGGGAGCCGAGTGGCCGGAGTTGGCGCGGGGCAATCCGCCGCAATCGGGAAGTCGCCGAGAAGGCCTAAAACCGTCGAACGCAAGAGCCTACACTTTTTTTCTTGGTGGAATACAGTGTTTCTGGTATATTCAGAGTAATTTCTGGGTCGATGTCAAACGCTTTTCTTGCTGTCTCCAACTCGGCTGGACTTCAAGGCTTGGAATCGACCGCGCGGCGCCACAATTACGCCACTTCTGCTTAAGACCTCCCGCGCCCGCTCGCGCGTAAGGGCAGTGCCACACGCGGTTCTGTGTGGACAGTCGCAACCCAACTAGACCTTATTGGAGAAGTGCCACATGCCGAAGTATCTGATGCTGATCGTGTGCCTATCGGCCGTCTGCGCACCCGCTGCGTTTGCCGGTGTGACCGTGACTGCTCCCGCCAATGGCGTGACCGTGCAAGGACCCGTGCAGTATGTAGCCTCGGCTACCACCACCTCATGTTCGAAAGGTGTCGGTTCCATGGGAATCTACACGGCCCCGGGCGTTTTGGTTTACGTAGTGAATGGGGCCAGCCTGAATACGAGCCTGAACCTGAGTCCGGCTACTTACAATACCGTCGTTGAAGAATGGGACAACTGCGGTGGCGCGGCGACGACTCCGGTCACAATTACGGTTAGCGGGCAAACTGGCGTCTACGTAACCGCACCCGCCAACAACAGCGCTGTTGGATCACCCGTGCAGTTTACTGCCACAGCCACCACCACTTGTTCCAAAGGCGTTTCCGCTATGGGCATCTACACTGCTCCGTCCCAGTTGGCGTACGTGGTGAACGGAGCGAGCCTGAACTACAGTTTGCCGCTTAGCCCGGGGAAGTACAACGCCGTGGTCGAAGAGTGGGACGGGTGCGGTGGAGCAGCTACCACCCCCGTTACCATCACGGTCGGAGGAAACTCGTTCTCTAACCTCCAGCACAGCGGCGGATGGGCGGGATATGGCCAGGGGCCCCCGAATTTCATTGACTGTTCTCCCTCGCCTTGCGACGGGATTACCTATTCCATGGCCCAGGGAATCAAGTCGCCCTCAATGAGCGGAGAATCAACTCAATTCAATCTTAGCGGAACCGCGGATTATTCCGACGGTCTATGGAACAACCACCTGATCGGCGACCAATCCTCGCAGGGTATGCCCGACACGAATCACACCCTGGTTCCCACGTTCCACAACTTCACCTACGATGTGTACTTCTACGGGACCAACCTGAGTCTCTCGCAGGCGGTTGAGTTCGATATCAATCAGTTCTTCGATGGCCTCGGGTTCATCTGGGGCCACGAGTGCCGCATTGCAGGGGGGAATGAATGGGATGTTTGGGACAATGTGACCGCGCAGTGGATTCCCACCGGTATCGCCTGCAACCCCGTGAGCAATTCATGGAACCACGTGACGATTCAGGTAGAGCGAACGTCAAGTAATCAACTGCTGTATCAGTCGATTACTCTGAACGGAGTAACCAGCACTCTCAATCAAACCTACAACCCGGGTTCGGCGCCCGGTTGGTGGGGTATAACCGTCAACTATCAGATGGACGGAAATTACGAACAATCGTCCTACTCCGTGTTCCTGGACGAACTGACCTTCTCCTATCAATAGACAAGGGGCACGGGCGCATCGCCAGATGTGCCGGTATGCCCGTACGCGGCTCCACGCCGGAAGAAAAACGCCGCTTCAATCAAGGCGACTATGCTGATGCTCCGCTCCGCTGGCACCGTTCGCCTGAACGTGGCGCGAGCCTGTACGCGCGCTCGATGATCGGCGCCAGCCGTTCCGGCAGTTCGCTCTTCATCACGTATTCATCAACCAACCACAGAATTCGCTCTGGCATCTCGGAGTATGCGGAAAGCAGGATGATGGGCAGGTTGGGAAACCGTTGCTTGATATGGCAGGCTACGGCTTCGGCGTCCATGCCTTCCTGTTTGTACTCCAGCAGAACCGCGGCCACCGATGTTTCTTCCAACATCTTCATCGCGGTGTAGCCGCTCGACGCGATCTTGACGCAGTAACCTTGTGATTCCAAAGCCGTTTTGCGAAGCTCCAAGGCTTGTGGAAGGTCGTCGATGTACAGCACAGTCGGGGAGTCCATGGCCACGTCTCCTCTGGATGGTTATAAACTTGTGGTTTTGGCTCGACGTGGAGCGCCGCTCATGACACGCAAAACACTAACAACGATCACGACCGATGACCCATTTGGATTGAGCCCTCTGCCAGACTACGGCCATGATCACAAAATCTACGCAACCATAGAACGCCTGTCTGTTCAAAATTGACCACTTTCCATAAATGACCAACGCCGGTGAGATTTGAAATCGATCACGAAACTTTGGGCGCTGGCTAAACGCAAATGTGCCCGAGCGTTTTTTTCGGCTCCGCTGACAGGATCGTAACTATTGCAGGCTTAGGTTTATCTCGCCGTGTTTGTTGAAGGTGATCTGCAGCACGTTTTCCTGACCACTGGCAAACTCGCCAGTCACCGTTGCAGACTGGTCGTGGGTGGCCCCGCCGGAGGTGACCTGCACGCGCAAAAGATGCTTCCCGGGCGATAGCTGCATAGCATGGAGCTCATGGCCCTGGAGACGGTGGAACACCACCAGATGCTTCTTGTCAGTTGCTTCCAACAGCTGCGTATACGTCAGACGATCATCCACCCAGATCGACATATGCGCTTCCGAGAATTTATGGTCCACCTCGATTTCCAGTACCGCCGGAGAAATTGCTGGAGACGGAGAAATTGCTGGAGATACCGGTGGTGAGCTTGAGCGGACCACTTTCCTAGGGGAGGCATAAGGCCGGCCCGCTCGCACCGGCTTCGAGAGCTTTTCCACGATTGACCTTGGCGCCGTAGCTACCGGAGCGACCCCGCTCCCGACTGGCGCTGTCGGCGTCGCTGCCGTTTTGCTCGGGGCAAACTCTCCCGCGAGCGGCAGTGGCTCAGCGGCTCCGGTTCCGGCGGCGTTCCGGAGTGGCACTTCTTGGGGCCAAACGAAATGACCCACCCGGAGACCAAAGACCAAGAGTCCGACCAAAAGCAAAGCGCCAGCGAAAGACTTCCGCATCTTCTCCAGTAGGTTTTCCGCCGTACCGTGCGCTAAGGCTTGAGCGCGCATGTTTGAAAGGGATTTCGCTGCAGCCCCCGCCTGCCCCAGGGCGAAAGATCTGGCTCTTTCACTCGCCGTCTGGGCTGCACCTTCGCCCATGGTCAAATTTGGCGGCTTTGCCTTGCTCGATGGCTCTCGTCCTTCCCGCAGATCCTGGATATCCAGTGCCATTTCCATGCCGCTCTGATAGCGCTGGGCTGGATCTTTCGCTCCAGCTCGGGCAAGGATGTAATCGAGTCCCGGAGGCAACCCTGGATCGAGAACAGTCGCCGGTATCGGTTCGCGGTTGACCACCTTGAACGAGACTGTGACAGCGCTGTTGCCTTGAAACGGGCGGTATCCCGTCAGGATGGTGTACAGAACCACACCGAGAGAAAACAAGTCCGATCGCCCATCCACTGCTTCGCCGTTCAATTGTTCTGGCGACATGTAGGCGGGTGTGCCTAGTGTGCGTCCCGCCAGAGTGAGGTTGGCGAGGTTCAGTTTGGCTACTCCAAAGTCGGCGATCTTGGCGTGACCCTCTTCCGTAATCAGGATGTTCGCGGGTTTCAGGTCGCGGTGAACCACGCCTTGACCGTGCGCGCAATCGAGCGCTTCCGCCAGTTCGAGCGTTAGCTGTAGTGCGGTCTCCAGCGGTACCTTGTGGTCGTTTCCGGACAGCAGCTTGTCGAGGGACTGCCCTCCAACAAATTCCATTACGAGGTAAGGAGCGTGGGTCTCTGGTTCTTCGCCCACATCGAAGATGGTTACGATTCCGGGATGCGACAAGCGGCCCGCGGCTTCCGCCTCCCGGAAGAAACGCTCGCGATACTCGCGTTCCTCTTCCGGCAGCTGGCCGGCCAGCGAAATCGTTTTGACCGCGACGACTCGATTGATCTTGGGATCGTGCGCCTTGTAAACAACACCCATGGCTCCCCGTCCCAGCTCGGTCAGGATTTCGTATCGCCCAAAACGTTCGCTTCTCAGATCATCCATAGGTGCCATCTGCGGATTTCGAAGGGTGGTTGTGACCTCGTTAGCCCGCCGCTTCCGTCTTGTCATCCGATCCCGTGGTGACAAGCATGCCGATCACATTTTCGTTCAGTATATCCAGGAGCTTCTTAGCCTGTTCAAGGTTGATTCCGTTCAGCAGTTCGAAGCCAACCTGAACGCCTCGAAGGACGGAAATGACGTCATGGTGAATATGAACTTTGAGTATGATCGGCCCATCTTGGCCGCCGATACCAAAACCAACTCCTGCTCTTTCGACTTTAGTTGTACCCATGGGTTGCACCTCACGTAAGGCACTCGACCTTCAGCGCACAATCCGCCCGAGGAACAGCTTGCCGCGCCTATCTTTGACTTATTGTCTACTCCCAGAAGAAGCGTTCCAAGTTACCGACGTGTTCGGCCCCCGACCGTCGCTCGGGGAACTATTGGAACCTACGCTGCCGCCATGAACCGGTTCCGCCAGTAGTGTCTCCCGGTTTCGTGCGCACGTATGTGCCGGTGGTAGACTGAGCGTATGGCCAAAAAGAAAACCAAGAAAAAGCACACGACGCCGAAGAAAACTGCCGGGAAAAAGGCGAAGCCGCCGAAGAAGACGAATAAGAAGAAGCTGGCTAAAAAGGCGGGAGGCCCGAGGAAGAAGTTGGCGAAGAAAAAAGCCGCTTTGAAAAAGGTAACAACCAAGGCGCCCGGCGAAAAGACAACCGCTGCGAAGACGGCTGGCGCACTCAAGAAACGGGTGCAAGGGAAAAAACAGAGCGCGGGTATCGAGCGATTTGCACGCGAAGGACCGAAAGGGATGTCGGGAGAGCAATCCGGAGATCTGCAGGGATTATCCAACCGCGAAGGTGCGGATTCGGAGAGCGTGGATGAGTTGCTCGAAGAGGGGAACGCTTTCGAGGCCGACGTAGTGACTGGCGTGGAACAAGCTGGCGATACCGACGCAGAGGTGCGCACGCATGAGGTGCCGGAGGATGATGTTCCCGGCGAATATCTGGATAAAGAGTAAGGAGTGTACGGCTTCTCCGCCGCCACGAGCTATGAATTCGCGGGAAGCCGGTCTCGTAGCCAAGATGGACATCCGTCAGGGATGGAATCTCACCGTCCGCCTTTGAATTGCTCGGCTTTGTGTTTGGCTTCTTCGGCTTGTTGGGTCATGCCTTTGGCTTGGTAGGCGGCGGCGAGGGCGGTTTCGAGATCGTAGTCGTCGCCGTTTTGTTGCTGCTCTTTGAGATAGGCGGCGATGGCGTCGTCGTACTGGTTTAGTTTGGCATAGGAGACGCCGAGGTTGTAGTAAATACCGGCGGACTGCGGGTCGAGGCGGGCGGCGGCTTTATATTCTTCGATGGCCGCCTGATGGTTTTCTGCGGCGGCGAGCGCCAGGCCGAGGCCGAAGTGAGCGTCGGCGTTGTTCGCGTCTTGAGTTAGTAACTGGGTGAAAGTGTCTTTCGCGTGCTGCGGACGACCCTGGTTCAGGTACACCATTCCCAATCCAAGGCGGGCGGGGACGTGTTGCGGCTGAAGTTCGAGCACCCGCTTGAATTCGCCTTCTGCCTGAGCGAACTGAGCTTGGTTGAAATAGGCCTGAGCGAGATCGAAGTGCGCAGGGAGAAAATCTGGGCGCTGCTTGACGATTCGCTGGAGCGAGGCGATGGAGCGAAGCGGATGGTTTGCGGAGCCGAGATCATTCGCTTGTTCGAAATTGGCTCGTCCCAGACGCAGGGGAAAGCCGTGCGCGCGCGCCAACCCGATTGCGCCGCCGGCGAGGACGAGAGTCACAACGAAAAGAACAGCAGCGCGGCGCGGGGCCTGGCCCTGGCGCGGGGCGATGAGCGCGATAAGCGCGCCGAGGATCAATCCGGTAACGAGGCCGCCGATGTGGGCGGCGTTGTCGGTGGTGCCGATCACGGCTCCCAAGACAAGATTGTAAAAAACAAATACCCCGAGGCTGCGCAATGTGCCGGAGAGGGCAGAGCGCGGCACGGAGAATTCTCCGAGCTTGAAAGCGGCGATGAGAGCGCCGGCGAGACCAAAGATGGCTCCGGATGCGCCGACGCTGGGCGCGGCGGGGTGCCATGCCACGCTGGCGAGACTCGCTCCCACGCCTGAAATGAGGTAGATGGCGGCGTAGGTCCAAGGGCCGTAAAGTGATTCGCAAAGCGCGCCGAGATTCCACAGGCACCACATGTTGAAAGCGATATGGATGATTCCGCCGTGCACGAAGACGCAGGTCAGCAGGCGCCACCATTCTCCCGAGAGCGTGAGCGGTCCCCAGTTTGCGCCCCAGTGGATGGTCTGTTGAGGCGAGAAGTCCATGATGGTGGAAGCGGCGAGCGCCATGCCGAGGAATACGGCTGCGTTGATGCCGAAGATCACCTGGGTGAGGCCGATGGTGGCTTCACGGCGGACCCATGGGGTGGGCATGACGGGCTGCGGTGCGTTCTCGGAGAGCTCGCCACGCTGGGCGGCTTCGTGCTGCACGCACCACTGGCAGATCTTCTTGCCGAAGCTAAAGCCGGGAAGCTGGCGGCCACATCGAATGCAGTTTGCCATGGGTCTCAATAAAAGCGTATCAGCAATTCGCCGCGGGCGACAAAGGACGAGAGGAAAGATTAACGGTGCGGTCATGCTCTGGACCGCCGTCAACTGGAGACTTCCCTAGTGAATCGTCTTGGTCTTCCTCGACATGTAATCCATCAGCAGATATTGGCCCAGAGTGTAGGGCGTGGTGAAGTAGGCTTTGCCGCGGCACATCTCGGTGACTTTCTGCACGAACTGCACCAGACCATAATCTGACGCGAGCATGAAAGTGTTGATGAGAACTCCGGCGCGCTTGCACTTGGAGACTTCTTCGAGCGTCTGGCTGACGACCAGCGGATCGAGACCGAAGGCGTTCTTGTAGATGCGTCCGTCTTCGAGGGTTAGGGCGGAGGGCTTGCCGTCGGTGATCATGACGATCTGCTTCATGTCTTTTCTTTGGCGCTGCAGGATTCTCTGGGCGAGGCGCAGGCCTTCGCGCGTGTTGGTATAAAAAGGGCCCACTTTGACACGGGCGAGCTGCGAGAGCGGAACTTCTTCGGCGGAATCATGGAAGAGCACGAGCGAGAGCGAGTCGCCGGGATACTGCGTACGAATCAGATGCGACAGCGCCATGGCAACCTTTTTCGCCGGAGTGAACCGGTCTTCGCCGTAGAGAATCATCGAGTGGGAGCAGTCGAGCATGAGGACCGTGGCGCACGAGGATTGGTACTCGCACTGATGGACTTGCAGATCGCGGTATTCGATGTTGAGCGGCAGTACTAGGCCTTCGCGCTGGATGGCGCTGGAGAGCGTGGCGGTGATGTCAAGGTTAAGAGTGTCGCCGAACTCGTAGGTTTTCGCCGAGCCGTTGGTTTCGATGCCAGTGGCGAGATCGCGAGTGTCGTGGCGTCCGAAGCTGGATTTGCCTAGCGAACCGAGCAGGTTGCGCAGAGATTTGAAGCCGAGGAAGTCGAGGCTCTTGTCGGTGATTTCGAATTTCGCTTGCTGCTGGTTTTCGCCGACTTGTCCGCCGGCGCCGGATGCCCGCGACGGATCGGGCGGCTGGTCGATTGAAATGTAATCTTCCTGCTGCATGCGCTCGATTAGTTTTTCGATCAGCTCGTCGAGTTGGCCTTCCATTGCCATTTGATCGAGCCGCTCGCGCATATCCTCGTCGAATTGGTCGCCTTCCATCAGGGCTTGTTCGATGGCGCGGCGCAGGTCGTCCAGCGTCTGCTCTCCCTCGGGCATTTCGTACCACATATCGCTCTGGAAGCCGCTCTGCAGCAGGTAATCGGAGAGCGCGCTGAGCAGGTCTTCCATGCTCATTTCGCCGGCGGGGTCGGGAACGTATTTGCTGTAGCGGATGCGCTTCATAAGAGCAGCGGCCAGTGGCCAGTGGTCAGGGATCAGTGGTCAGTGATCAGCAAAATCTGGTGTTACCGACCACTGGCCACTGGTCACTGACTATTAATTAAACTGTCTTCTCTGCCGGTACGGCGGTTCTTCTTTCTCGAAACTCTTTTCGCGCTCGCGAGGTTCGGGTTTCTTTTCTCCGGCTTTGAACACGCGCTCCTCGTTGCGGCCGATGCGCTTGTGCGCGTGCAGACCTTCGAGGATGAATTCGGCGGCGGAAACCTGCTGCTCGGGACTCTCTTTCTGGGAGATGCCGAGCGGACCAAGCTTATCGAGCAGGCCTTGAATCTCTTTAAGGTTTTCAAGAGCTTCGAGGGCGGAGATGGAATCGGACAACTGAATCTCGCCACCCAGGTCGAACCACTGCACGATCTGATTCATGTTGGCGCCGGTGAAATATTCGTCGTAGGTCTTGGCGATGGCGGCGCGAATCAGTTCACGGCCAACGAAGTCTGCGCCTTTCATCTCGCCTTCGTATTCGAGTTCGAGTTTGCCGGTGATGGCGGGCAGCGCGGCGTAGATGTCGCTGATGCGGGGCACGACGAGTTGTTCGTCATTGCGAATGGCGCGGCGCTCGGCGTTAGAGATGACATTCTCCATCGCGCTGATGGGCAGCCGCTGGCTGACGCCGGAGCGCTTGTCGATTTTCTTGTCTTCGCGCGCGACAAAGGCGATGCGCTCGATCACTTGTTGCGCGTAGTCGGGCAGGTGCAGAGGATGGTCTTTGCCTTGTAAGGGACGTCGCGTCCAGGCTTCTTGCGCGGTGATCGCGATGCCCTCTTCGACGGTAGCGGGATAGTGCGTGCGAATCTCGGAGCCGATGCGGTCTTTGAGCGGGGTGATGATTTTGCCGCGCGCCGTGTAATCTTCGGGATTGGCGCTGAATACCAACGCGATATCCAGCGGAAGACGAATGGGGTAGCCTTTAATCTGCACGTCGCCTTCCTGCATGATGTTGAAAAGTCCCACTTGAATTTTTCCGGCGAGGTCGGGAAGTTCATTGATGGCGAAGATGCCGCGATTGGCGCGCGGAAGCAGTCCGTAGTGAACGGTGAACTCGCTCGACAATTCATGGCCGCCGCGAGCGGCTTTGATGGGATCGATATCGCCGATGAGGTCGGCGATGGTGACGTCGGGCGTGGCCAGTTTTTCGACGTAGCGGTCTTCCGCCGTGAGGTAAGCAATGGGAGTGTCGTCGCCGAGGCGCGCGACTTCCGCGCGGCAGCGGCGGCAAATTGGAGCGTAAGGATTGTCGTGGATTTCGCAGCCGGCAATGTAGGGGAGTTGGGGATCGAGGAGCGTCGTCAAGGCGCGCAGAATGCGGCTTTTGGCCTGTCCGCGCAGACCGAGGAGAATGAAATTATGACGCGAAAGAATGGCATTGACGATCTGCGGCACCACGGTGTCATCGTAGCCGACGATGCCGGGGAAGATCGAATCTCCGGAAGCATCGCGCAGACGAGAGCAGAGGTTGTCGCGCAATTCGTCTTTCACTCGGCGAGTGCGCAAACGCTGTTCAGAAAAAGTGCTGTGGCGCAATTCGCCGAGCGTGCGAGGAAGACTCATGAACAACCCCCAGAAGCCAAATCTTTTTCGATTATACGCCGCGTTGATTCACGTGGCAGAGCGCCGTGGAGCGAGATTCAGTGGACGTGGCCGTTGCCGCCGGCTTTGCGGCGGGCCTGAGAAGCACGGCGAATATTAGGGAGCAGCGCCTCGAGATAGCCCACCAGCGAGGTGATGCGCTGGGCTTCGGAGCGCAAGCCGAGCAGTTTTTGTTTGAAATCGAGATCAAGGGGCAGAGAGCCGGCGAGATAAAACGAAAGCGCTGCCTGGTCGGCGGCGGAGAGATCCTGCATAGCCCCGGCCATGGCGAGAATTTCGGAATGCAACTGAACGGCGCGGGCGGTTTCCTCTTTGGGCTGTGGACCGGGTTCGTCTTTACCAGTTTCATCGTCGAAGAGGAGAACTTCAGCGCGCAGGAACGACCGCTCCTGATTCAAATGCAGCACTTCGAAACGCTGGCGCCCTTCGGTGACGATGTCGAGACGGCCGTCGGGATATTCCTTTACCACGGTCGTAATTTCCGCGGTGCAGCCGATATCAGCCAGGCCCTGCTCCACGGCGCGTACCACTCCGAAGCGGGCGTTGTGCGAGAGGCATTCGCCGATCATTTCTTTGTAGCGCGGTTCGAAGATGTGCAAGGGCAGGGGAGTGCCGGGTAACAGGACGACATCGAGCGGGAACAGAGGAACAAGCGAGGCCACAAGAGCTCCACCAGCGGACACGCCCGTTGGGCGCTGTCGTTCGATTGTACGCTACCGCGTGCGTGTCGATAGCACGCTTCGCGGAGGAAATGGCGCGCCTAAGTCCTGCCCAACTTCGCATTTGACTTCGGCGACTCGAGAGCATAAAAACGCGCCATGGAACTTGAGGGAAAAGTCGTGGTGGTGACGGGCGCTTCCATGGGAATCGGAGAAGCGATTGCGAAGATTTTTGCCGAACATGGGGCGAGCGTAGTGCTCCTCTCACGCGATGCCGGGCGAGTGGAAGCGGCGCGAGCGCGCGTGGGGCAAGAGGACCGTACGCTGGCTCTGGCCTGCGATGTGCGCCACCGGGAGGAGATCGACCGCGCCATCGGATTGACGCTGCATCATCTGAAGCGGATTGACGTGTGGGTGAATAACGCCGGGCATGGCCTGCTGGATTCGGTGGCGCGGATGGATATGGCGGCGTTCCGCGATATGTTTGATACGAATTTCTTTGGCGCTGTGGCCGGGATGCAGGCGGTGATTCCCGTGATGAAGCAGCAGGGCGGAGGCACGATTATCAATATTTCGAGCGTGGCGGGGCACATTCCGCTGCCATTTCATGCGGGCTACAGCGCGACCAAGTTTGCCATGAATGCGATAGGCAAAGCGACGAATGTGGAGTCGAAGAAAGATGGGATTCACGTGCTGACGGTTTGTCCGGGCTTCGTGCGGACGGCGTTCAGCGAAAATGTGGTGCGGGGCAATGAACTCAAGCGGGTGCGTCCGGCCTCGGTGCGAGGGATCAGCGCCGAGCGCGTGGCTAGAGCGACGCTGCGAGGTTATCTGAAGGGGAAAAGGGAAGTGATTGTGCCGTGGACGATGCACGTGCCGGTGAAGATTTATCAGATGTTTCCGGGATTGGTGGCATGGACGATGGGGAAGATGGCGAAGTGATTGCCTGCTCCTGTCTCCGGCGATAACAGAGCTAACCGCGGGGCATAGAGGTGCGTGGAGGAATTCCTGGCCCTTCTTTTCGTTGTCGTGGAACTATCCTAACTCGGCGAGCATGGCTTCCATTTCGGATTGCGCGTGCAGGTTGCCGGTGCGGCGGGCGGAGGCGATGCCGTTGGTGAGCATGGACTTGGCTTCTTCCGTTTTGTCGGCTTTGACCAGCGTTTGGGCAGCCATGAAGTAGCCGGGAGTGTAGTCGGGATTGGTCTTCAGCAGCGTGGAGAATTCGGCGAGGGCGCGATCGAAATCGCCTTGCTTGGAGTATTCCATGGCGAGGCCATAACGGGCGAAAGTATCGTTGGGGGCTTGCGCGAGAATCTCGCTGAGGGCGGCGATGCGGTCCATAGGCAGTTATCGGTTTTCGGTTGTCGGTCGTTAGTTGCCAGCGACGAGGGTACTACAAAATGCGATGCTCTTGCCGACTGCAAGGGGCTGGAGTGCGAAACCGTCTCTTGAGCGCTGGTACAATGTCGGCTTCAAGTTGACCGGCTTCAAGCCGACCGGCTTCAAGCTGACCATGGAAGGGAACGAACCGAGCGACTATGAATGACGATGTGCTGGTACCCCGGCCCGTCCGGGATTCGCAATCGGAGATGACCGAACTGGTTCTTCCCAACGATGCCAACCCGCTGGGAGCATTGCTGGGCGGGCGGTTGATGCACTGGATCGATCTGGCGGCTGCGTTGGCGGTGCACCGCCATTCGCGCAGTTATGCGGTGACGGCTTCGGTGGATCACATTGATTTTCTGGTACCGGTGCGCGTGGGCGATTTCGTGATTCTGCGCTCGTCGGTGAACCGGGTTTTTCATACGTCGATGGAGAGTGGAGTGAAGGTGTTCGTGGAAAACTATCTGGCCGATACCACGCAGCACGTTGCTTCGGCCTACCTGACGTTTGTGGCGATTGACGCCAACGGAAACCACTTGAAGGTTGCGCCCGTGATTCCTGAGACAGAAGAACAGAGGCGGCGCTATGACGACGCGGGACGTCGGCGGGAAACTCGCCGCACGGAATTGGAACGGCGACGAAGAGCGCGCTAACAAGACCGCGCGGAATGAAAGACCGAGGTCCTACTTCGCGGCCGGTAGCGCTCGAGGGCTGGTGACCCAAACGTCTTTCCGCGTTCTCCCCTCGTGGTCAACGACCTCCAGCTTCAGTTTTTCCTCTTTTTTCGACGAGGGTGCTGCAAGTTCTAACGTCCAGAATCCCCCGACCTGAATGTTGAGCTCTTTCGTGTACATGCTGACCTTGTCTCGACTGTCTTTGTCGTATGTGTAATCGAAACCCCAGGTTGCTGCAAACGGCCCGTTACGGCCAGGAATCCCGAACAAGAAGCCACCACTAGCGTGCACCATCTCCAGGAAGGCGTCCATGTTGTCGTCCTGAGGGCTAGGCGGCAGCGGCTCAGTCAGAAGGAACACGAACAGTCGCACGCCCGATTGCAGCAAAGCCTCTTTCGTTTGCGCCCCCGGCGCATGGCTCGCGTTTTCGCCACCATCCGTGATCGCGTAAATAGCGTCACCGGGCTGGACCACGCCCAGCAGCTTCAATCCCTCTAGAATAGCGTCAAACAAGGCCGTTCTCGCCGGCTTGGGGTCGGGCCCGTGCAAGTAAAGGCAGTAGATTCGGCGAAATCTAGAAGGACGCGCCCGGCCAGAAATCGGCCCGCAAGTCCTTTGCTTTCTAGATTTTGCCCCTAAGTCCTTTGCCCGGAAGATTTTACGAATGAAACTCGCGCTAACTCGATGATTCTAAAAGACCGAGGGGGTAGGGGTACCCCCGTACTAAAAAGGTAAACAGCTATCAAGCCGTCAACTCGCCCGCGGCTCGGCCGCCCGCCATTCGGTTCACCTCCGCCTGTATAATCGGGCTTGGGTTGCGCTCATCATCGCAACTCACCCCTTGGAGTGTGATCCTTTGAACGCACACATGCCTGCTCATCCCGGCCAGCCCGCGCAAGGGCCGCAGCCGTTGCCCGGCGTCGATGCCATCATTGCCGTGGGTTCAGGCAAGGGCGGTGTGGGAAAGACCACGCTGGCGGTGAATCTTGCCGTAGCTCTGGCGAAGATGGGGCACAAGGTGGGCCTGCTCGACGCCGATGTTTACGGCCCCAATGTTCCGCTGATGCTGGGCGTGAGTGGACAACCCAAAATGGTGGGCGAGAACCGCATTGAACCGCTGGAGGCATTTGGGCTGAAGGTGATTTCCGTGGGCTTCCTCAACCCCGGGGACAAGCCCATCATTTGGCGCGGGCCCATGCTGCACCAGATATTGAAGCAGTTTCTGGGATTGGTGGAGTGGGGACATCTCGACTACATGGTGGTGGACTTGCCGCCGGGGACGGGCGATATCGCATTGTCGCTGGTGCAGTCGGTGCCGCTGACAGGCGCGGTAGTGGTTTCGACGCCCTCAGACGTTTCCTTGCAAGACGCGCGCAAGGCGATTGAAATGTTTCGCCAGATGAAGGTGGACCTGGTCGGCGTGGTCGAGAACATGAGTTATTTCACTTGCCCGCACTGCAATCACGAGATCGATATTTTCTCGCGCGGCGGTGCAGAGAAGATGGCGCAGCATTTCGGCGTGTCATTTCTGGGAAGCATTGAACTTGATCCCGAAGTGCGTAAGTCGGGAGACGGCGGCAAGCCGATCGTGCTCGAGGGCGAGAATTCGCCCCACGCCAAGTCGATCTTCGAGTTCGCGCGGCGGGTGGTTGCGCGGGTGAGTGAGATTAAAGCGAGTGAAGCGGCTAGCGTGATTCAGATTCAGTGAGATGGAACCTTTACGATGCTGCCCACGGGAAAACGAATTCTTCGCGGGGTTGTAGAGGTGGTTGCCACAGCGGCGGCCGCAGTTTTCGTCCTTGATAACAGACTTAGCGGCACTACTGGAGTCGTCCTGTTCGTCGTTTCCATCGCTGTCTTGCTGGTCTTGCTATTTGTCTGGTTAGCTTTCGACCTCACCGAGGATACTGGGTTTTGGCCAGATAAGCCCAAGTAGCGGGGCGCCCCGGCTGTATGCGTTGCTCATCAGTCGGTTCTTACGTGGAGAACTTCGACAAGCGCCAAACGGCGTCTGGTTGGCGCTCTTTCAAGATCAACTCCGCCATCATCTCGCCTAGCGCAGGCCCGTGCTTGAATCCATGGCCCGACCCGCCGCCTAACAGCCAGACGTTTTCCATCCCTGGATGACGATCCACAATGAAGTGGCTGTCGGGAGTTTGCTCGTACTGGCAGACGCGGGTCTCGATCAACGGCGCGTCTTTCAATGCCGGGAAGCGGAAGGCAAGGTATTCGCGAACCAGTTGCACGGCTTCTGGACTCACCACTCGTTCGCCATTGGTGGGATCAAAGGCTGGGCCGCGCGTGTCGTCGGCGACCTTAAAGCCGCGGCGGTCGCGGCCCGGGATGCCGTAGAAAAACCGATCGCGGTGGTCGCCCCAAACGGGAAGATGCCGGTCGTCGAAGCGCGAGTCTCCGGCGGGTGCGCCGAAGAAGAAAACGTCTTGCTTGGTCGGAGAAATCAGGTCGCCGATGGTTTTGGGAAATAATTTGCCGAGCCACGGCCCGCACGCAAAAACGTAATGGTCGGCTTTGAGTTTCGAGCCGTCGGAGAGAGTCAACCTGCGCAGGGGCGCACTTTCCAGACCATCGCGCAGCACTGCGAGTTGCCGGTATTTGCCGCGTTGGGCGATGAAGGCATCCACCACCGCCTGGCAACTGGCGCGCGCATCGAGGTATCCGCACTCGGGCTCGAAGATGGCCCAGGGAACGTCCGCGAAGTTGATTTGCGGCCAGCGCTTCTTCATTTGTTGTGGGGAAAGTTCACGAAACTTGATTCCGGCTTGGCGGAGGGTTTCGACTGAGGCGCGCTCGAAACTGTCGTCGTGGCTGGCGGCCATCCAAAGCACGCCGGTGCGGTGCAGAAACGTGCGCTTCGACTCCCGCTCGAACTTCTTCCACAATTGGAGCGCCCGGACGACCATGTCGGTGTAAGTCTGGTCGGGACCGTAGGCGCCGCGCATCACACGGGTCTCGCCGCCTGAGGAGGCTCGCGAGTTGCCCGGGCCCCAGGCGTCAAGCAAGGTGACGCGCGCGCCCCGTTGCAAGAGTTGAAGAGCGGTCCAGCCTCCGAAGGCGCCCGCGCCGACGACCGCAATATGGGGTTTGGATTTCATTTATGAGTCGTGTTGATTATCGGAGTTGGTTCAGGGAAGTTAGGATACCCGGAGACTGCCTTGCCGCGGAAGTTGACAGCGATCAAAGAGGTGGTCAGGGGTTGCGAGGGACGGCAGCAGCAAAGTCCTTTGGCCGCTTTCTCTCGTGGGTGGGGAGAAAATCTCGTTAACGAGTCAGGAATCTCCACGCCGCAACGACGGCAAAAACGACTATACCGATTGCGTAGCCTACAATTCTTGTTCTATTGGCTTTTTCTTGCTCTATCATGAAGTACTCGTGACGCTAAGCTACTATGCCACAACAGCGATGCCAAAGCGAGGTCGGGGAAGGCTGGGCTGGTCCACTGCGGGGCCCGGGCAATCCTTGATGAGGACAACCTTGACAGGACAAATGGTGCGTTCCTAGAATCCAGACTGGGATCGATTCTGTTTCGCATCTTTCGGCTAAGCTTCTGCATCTAAAATACTTAGCTCGCGGTGTGGGTGGTGCGATTCTTCAGATGAAGCCTTGAAAGCGAAGCACGCCCAGCGGAAATCCTAAATGCCCTCTGATCCACAGATCGGCGACCGGCAACGCGAGATTCTGACCGCGATCGTGGAAACCTTTATTTCCACGGGCGAGCCGGTCGGGTCACGCACGCTGGCGCGGGCGAGCCGCGAGGGGCTGAGTCCGGCGACGATTCGCAACGTGATGGCAGATCTTTCCGATGCCGGCTTTCTCGACCAGCCGCACGCTTCGGCGGGACGCGTGCCCACGGCGGAAGCGTACCGTTATTACGTCGAGCAGATTAGCGGGCAGGCGCACCTGGCTCCGCAAGAGGAGACGATGATTTCCGGGTCGCTGACGGGAGTCAGCGATGTGCAGGAGTTCATGGAGCGCACCTCGCGGGTGTTATCGCTCATTTCGCGTAACGTGGGCGTCACGGTAGCCACCAGCGGCGCTCGGAATGCGCTGGAGCATGTGTACTTTTCGCGGCTGGGCGATCAGAAAGTGCTGGCAGTGGTAGTGACGCGGTCGGGGCTGGTGCGCGACCGTGTACTGCGGCTGGATCTGCCGCAGACCGATCTCGACCTGGCGTCGCGCTACATCAACGAAAACTTCCGGGGCTGGACCATGGAAGCCATGCGCGGCGAACTGGAGCGGCGAATCGAGCAGGAGCGCAGCGAGTACGACCGGCTGATGCGTTCGATCGAGCAACTTTACAAGCAGGGCGCGCTAGCTGCCGAGCAAAGCTCACAAGTGGTGTTCGTAGATGGCGCGGCGAATCTGGTCGCGGGCGAGCAGGACCGGCAAGCCTTGCAGGAGATGTTGAAGACGCTGGAGGAGAAAGAAAAAATTGCGCAACTCCTCGGAGCGTATCTGGATGTGAAACAGGAAGCGGTGCGAGTGGTGATCGGGCTGAGCGAGACGCTGCCTTCGATGCAGAATTTCGTGTTGATCGGAGCGCCGGCGCGCTCGGGTAACGACGTAGTCGGATCGCTGGCGGTGATCGGCCCTACGCGCATGGACTATCAGCACACCATTACGGCAGTCTCCTACATCGCGCGCCTGTTCGACAAAATCTTAAACGAATCGGAGTAAAGACAAGCAGTTCTATGGCAAAAGCAAACGGAAAATCGGAAGCAAGGGTGGCGGGATTGGATTTGGAGCATGAACTGCCCGCGGGAGACGGCGACCGATCGGCGTCTGTCGGGGGAGAGCAGGGTGATCCGGCGACGGTTGGCGACGGTTCTGCCTTGGAGTCAGAATTGCAGAAGGTGAAGGCGGAACGCGACTCGCTGCTCGACCGTCTTGCCCGCGCCCAGGCAGAGTTCGAAAACGCGCGGCGGCGCGCCGGTAAAGAACAGCAGGATTTTCGCGACTATGCCGCAGCCGATGCGATCCGGCCCTTGTTGCCGGTGCTGGATAGTTTCGAGCGCGCATTGCAGACGAAGCCGGAAGCGGCAGAGCTGCGCACCGGAGTCGAGTTGATTTACAAGCAGCTTCAGGATGCGCTGGCCAAGCTGGGAGTGCGCGCGGTCGCGGCCGCAGGCGAACTTTTTGATCCTCATCTCCACGAGGCCGTCGAGATGGTGGAAACCGATACGATCCCCGATCACCAGGTGCTGGAGGAGCTGCAGCGCGGCTACCAGTTCAAGGACCGGCTGCTGCGGCCGGCGATGGTGAAGGTGGCCAAGAACTCCGGCAAGTGAGTTCCGCTCTTATAGTTTCCTTTTCACGGAAGGCTTCATTCTGACTACGAACGCAAAACGCGATTATTACGAAGTGCTGGGTGTGACCCGCACTTGCAACGAGCAGGAACTGAAGAGCGCTTACCGCAAGCTGGCGCTGCAGTTGCATCCCGACCGCAACCCAAACAATCCCGATGCCGAAGAAAAATTCAAGGAAGTAACCGAGGCGTATGCGATTCTAGCGGATTCGCAAAAGCGCTCCGTCTACGACCGCTACGGCCACGCTGGAGTGGGCAACGCGGGCGGGGCGGGCGTAGGTTTCGACTCGTCCGTATTCCAGGACTTCAACGATATTTTCGGCGAATTCCTTGGCTTCGATGTGTTCGGAGGCGGCGGCCGGCGCCGCAGCCGCGTGCAGCGCGGTGCGGATTTGCGCGAGGACTTGACCATTGAGTTCGAAGAGGCCGTGTTCGGCACGGAAACTCGGGTTACGGTTCGCCGACACGAAGCTTGCGAGGACTGTCGAGGCTCGGGCGCGGCAACAGGTAAGGGTCCCACCACCTGCCGCTCGTGTAACGGAAATGGGCAGGTACGCTATCAGCAAGGTTTCTTCAGCATTGCGCGGACTTGCCCCGCGTGCCAGGGAGCGGGCAGCGTGATTACCGATCCTTGCCCGAAGTGCAAAGGCGAAGGGCGCGTGTTGCGGCAGCGCACCGTGGACGCAAAGGTTCCCGCCGGTGTCGAGGATGGAACGCGCATCCGTTTTACGGGTGCCGGCGAGGCCGGACCGTTCGGCGGTCCCGCAGGCGACTTGTACGTTGTGCTGCATGTGAAGGAGCATCCGTTTTTTGAGCGCGAAGGCAATGACTTGCATTGCGTGGTTCCCGTTTCCGTTACGCAGGCGGCAATGGGCGCGGAGATTCGCGTGCCTACGCTGGAAGGCGAGCACGTGCTCAAGGTTCCTGAAGGCACCCAACCCAGCACCGTTTTCCGCGTTCGCAACAAAGGAGTGCCGGTCCTGAACACTCATGGCAAGGGCGACCTGTATGTGGAGCTAAGGGTGCAGATTCCAGCCAAGCTAAGCAAGCGTCAAAAAGAGCTGCTGCAGGAACTGGAGACCACGGCGAAGGTAAGCAACCAGCCACTCATGCGGTCGCTGCTGGGAAAGGTGAAAGATATCTTCGGCTAGGCCGCGAAGCGGTCCGCATATTCTAGTTCTGCCGCTCTTTTTCTTCGCTATTCTGCTTACCCGATACTCGCCACGCGGTACTCGGTAATAAACAATCATGACACGCCGACGCTGGATCGCCGACGAACTTTCAGGGAATCGCGCCGCACTCACCGGCGAACATGCAGCCCACCTGGTGCGCGTGCTGCGCGCTCGCGTAGGCCAGGAGTTCGACATCGTCGCGGATTCCGCAATCGATTCCCCCGCCAGTTCCAAGGTCCGGCGCGGCCGTGTTACCTCCATCGCTGACGGTCGTGTTGAGTTTGACCTGGGAGAAGAAGTGCCGGACGCGGTCCGAGTCGATATCACTCTGGCTCTTGCCGTCTTCAAGTTCGACCGCATGGAGTGGGCGATTGAGAAATGCACTGAACTCGGGGTTTCACGAATTGTGCCAGTGATTGCGCGGCGCACCGATGCGCATTTGGCGGCAGCCTCGGTGGCCCGAGCCGATCGCTGGCGGCGAATCTGCCGCCAGGCCGCCGAGCAGTCGCGCCGCGTGGCCTTGCCGGAAATCCCGGCTCCCATGAAGCTTTCGCAGGCCTTGAGCCTGGCGGAGGGTTTGCGCGTAGTGTTGACGGAATCGGAATCACAGACTCGCTTGCGAGATGTTCTCGACTCCGCGACTGGTAGGAGCGAGATCGCGCTGGCAATTGGTCCTGAGGGCGGCTGGACTGAAGACGAATTGCAAATGTTCCAGCAATCCGGATGGATTTCTGCGTCGCTCGGCGGCACAATCCTGCGCGCCGAGACCGCTGCGATCGCAGCCACCGCGGTGGTGGCTTCGCTGCTAGGTTAGTTCCTGAGAGTTTCCGGCTCCGGCGCACGCAGTTCGGCGGAGTGGTATTCTGAGCCGCGATGGCCGTCCCCAAGCCGCAGTCCCGTCGCGCTCTATTTATTCCCGATGATCGCCAGCGCGAAGCCATTGAGCACGTGCATGGGCCGGTGCTGGTGGTGGCGGGCGCAGGCACGGGGAAGACGTCAGTTCTGACGCACCGCATCGCCCGCCTTGTTTCCGAAAACCACGCCCGGCCCGATGAGATTCTCGCCCTCACTTATACGAAGAACGCTGCCACTGAAATGCGCGATCGAGTGCGTCAGTTGCTGGGCGGCAAAGTGGTGCGCGCAGCCACTTTTCATGATTATTGTTTCGAGCTTCTGGGCCGGCACGGCAGGAAATTCGGCGTGCTCGACGAAAAAGATCTTTGGATTTATCTGCGCAAGCGCATGCGCGAGCTGCGCCTGGAGTATTTTGTCCGCGCCGCCAACGTGGGCCAGTTTCTCGACGACCTGCTCGAATTTTTTAGCCGCTGCCACGACGAACTGGTGACGCCGGAAAAGTACGCTGATTACGTGGATCGTCTGGAACGCGGTGAACTTCCCGTTCCGCGGGTTGCGAAATCGAAAGAACAATTGAACGATTCTGAAGTGATCGGCCGCTGCCGCGAAATCGCTCGCGTGTTCGCCACTACGGAGCGCTGGCTCCCGGAAGAGAACCTGGGCACGTTCAGTCACATGATCACGCACGCAAACGATGTGCTCGCAACCGACGAGAATCTATTGGCGGCAGAGCATGCCGCTGCGCGTTTCGTTCTGGTAGATGAATTCCAGGATGCCAACTTCGCTCAAATCAAGGTCCTCGCCTCGCTCGCGGGCAGCAGGTGCAACATCTTCGCCGTCGGCGATCCCGATCAGGCGATTTACCGTTTTCGAGGCGCGTCAAGCGCCGCGTTTCAATTATTTCATCGCTATTTTCCGTCGGCGAAGTTGGTGGTGCTGGGCAGGAACCGCCGCTCCACAACGCCGATTCTGCGCAATGCTTTCGCCTTGATCGATAAGAATCCGCCGGTTTTTGCTCCAAGCCCAGACGGCCCGATTGCCTACCGGCGTACTCCCTTGCAGTCCGCGCGGGAAGAGGACGCGGCGAAGCAGGGAACCGCTCTTCCGAATTTTCCGGTGGAAGCGGTTTCCTTCGCCAAGAAAGATGCCGAGGGTCCTGACGTGGTCCGTGCGATTGAGGAGGTGCGTCGCCGCTTGCGCTGCAAGTGGAAAGATTTTGGCATTCTCTATCGCTTGCATGGTCATCGGGACGATGTGGTCCAGGAACTGGCGAAAGAAAAAATCCCCTTCTCGATCGAGAGCATGGATGTGAGCGACACCCCGGAGGTGCGCGACTTGTTCGCGTGCCTTGCCGTAGTGGTGGACATGGGCGACGATGCGAGCCTGTTTCGGGCGGCTGCGTTACCAAACTTCAACGTAGACGGCGAGCAGCTTCGCACGGCGCTCCGCACCATTGCGAAGGATTCACGAGACGGCCAGGTTATTCCTCTCGCCTCGGTGCTTGACGGCGTCGATGGTGGCCACGAAGTTCTCCAGACTGTGATCAAGGCGCGAGAAGAGATCGACAGAAAGAAGGCCAAAGGGCGCAAAGCCCTGGAGACCATCGCCAAAGAGTTTGCGCTCGACACAACCTCGGCCATTGTGCGGGCCGCTCTGAAGTTTGTGGGCGAATGGGCGGACAAAGATAAAGCCATCACCCGGACCGGCGAGATGAACGAGTTGGTTGAATACCTCGGCTATTTTCGCGAAGCGGGGGGTGTGATTCCGATGACTGCCGGCGAGAGTCAAGACGCGGTCCGCTTGATGACGGTACACACGGCCAAGGGGCTCGAGTTTGATCATGTTTTCATCTTGCGCGCGACCAGCGGTTCCTTCCCGGTTGGTTATCGAGAGACACTTGTGGAATTTCCCATGGAGTTGCGCGATCCCGACTCCGCGGCGGCCATTGACGACAAGACCTTGTATGAACAGGAGGAGCGCCGGCTTTTCTACGTGGCCATGACCCGCGCCAAAGATTCACTCCATCTCTATGGCAAGCAGGGAATAGGCAAGGACAAAACGCCGCCCGGCCTGATGCGCGAACTGATGAAGGATTCCAGCCTGCAGCCTTGGTTGAGGTCGCGGCTGGCGCTTCCCTCGCAGCCCGAACTCATCGAGCTTGCAGCCGCAGCCGATCCGGCGCATCCGCCGGAATCCCGCACGGCCGAGTGGCTCGCGCTTCCGCCAGTCGAGGGATTGAGTGCGCGTTTGAGCGCGTCCGCGGTCGATACCTATGAGCGCTGCCCTTTGCAATTCAAGCTCGAACGCGAGTGGAAGATGTCACGCGAAGTTCCTGCAGCGATGCAGTACGGCGCCGCCATGCACCGCGTGCTGCGCACGTATTACGACTCAGTACGGCAGGGGCGGCCGAAAACCGATGCTGAGTTACTGGAATTATTTCGCGCAGACCTGGGCGCGGCAGGGATTCAGGATCGCTATCAGTTCGAGTTGTATGAGGAGCAAGGCCTCGCTCAGTTGCAGGACTTCCTGGCTGCGGTGCGCTCAGTTCCGGTGCCAGAGGTTTTGCACACCGAGGAATGGTTTGACGTGCAGATTGCCGGCACCAAAGTGTCCGGGCGAATCGACCGAATTGACCGCGCCGCCGACGGCAGCGTTGTGATCGTCGACTACAAGACCGGCAAGGCGAGATCCCAGGAAGACGCCGACGAAAGCCTGCAGCTTTCTATTTATGCGATAGCGGCGCTGGAGAAGTGGGGATATCGCGTGGGGGCGCTGGCATTTCACAACCTGGAAGAGAACGTGCCCGTGTTCACGAAACGCACCGAGTTTCAACTGGCCGAGGCGCGGAAGCGAGTGGAATCTGCGGCGCGCGGCATCGCGGAGGGAAACTTTGAGCCGAACGTGAACTACCACTGCAATTTCTGTGCATTCCGTGGATTATGCCCGGCCCAAGAAAAGCGCATTCCGAATCCCGTCAAGCGTGGAAAAACAACGCACAACTGATCCAGAACCTCTGAAGAAGTTTCTCCGCCCAAAAAACTTAGGGGACGCATTCTGCGTCCCCTTCTGACTTCGTACTGAACTTCACTTAGTGCTTCTTTTTCTTTTTTGCCTTTTTCTTCGTTGCCATTGGTTCTATTCTCCCTTCCATTCTTCATGGAAAATCTGCAACGGTCTTTTGTTGCAACTGATTGATTGTATAGAGTCAATGAAAATTGATGTCAAGAAAAAAATGAATGCGAAGATGCATGCGGTGTTGTACCAAAGTCACCGAAGACGTTCGGTGAAGAACGATTCTGAGCATTGTCGCGCTGAGAAAATCGATTGCAGCGACTTGCGAACACCGGCAAACAGTTTATCTCCGCGCCGTGAGCGCGGAGCGCGAGAGCCGGCCCGACTGCAAGCGGCCACCGATTCACTGCACAAGTTTCAGCCTTTTCTTCCTGCCGCGCATCTATAATCAGGAATGAATCAGAGACGCAAATTCTTTGCGGGAGCTTGATATATGGCGGGTTTCGATGATGTTGTCATCATTTCCGGTTGTCGTACGCCGGTAGGAAAATTTCAGGGAAGTCTCTCTGACTTCAGCGCCCCGCAGTTGGGTGCGGTGGTGGTGCGCGAGGCGGTGAAGCGCGCGGGATTGACCGCGGAGCAGGTCGATGAGTGCATCATGGGCAACGTCATCTCTGCCGGGCTCGGCCAAAATCCGGCGCGGCAGGCGGCAATCTTCGGCGGATTGTCGCCCGCCACAGGTGCCATGACAATCAACAAGGTTTGTGGCTCCGGACTGAAAGCAGTCGCGCTCGCCGCGCAAGCAATCCAAACCGGCAACAGTTCCATCGTCGTCGCCGGCGGCATGGAATCGATGACCAACGCGCCTTATCTTTTGCCGCAAGCTCGCAAGGGATATCGCCTGGGCAACGCGCAGGTTGTCGACTCCATGGTGAACGACGGCCTCTGGGATATCTACAACGACTATCACATGGGCATCACCGGCGAGAACGTCGCTGAGAAGTACGGCATTACCCGGCAAGAGCAGGATGAGTTCGCCGTCAACTCTCACCGCAAAGCTGTGGCCGCAATCAAGGAGTGCCGGTTCAAATCGCAGATTGTCCCGATGGAGATTCCGGCGAAGAAGAAAGGCGAACCTCCGGCCTGGTTCGCGAAAGATGAGTCTCCACGCGAAGACACCACCATCGAGGTTCTGCGCGCACTGAAGCCGGCCTTCAAGAAAGATGGCACCGTCACGGCCGGCAACGCTCCGGGAGTAAATGACGGAGCCGCAGCCGTGGTTGTGACCAGCGCACATCGCGCGAAAGAACTTGGCGCGTCAACGATGGTGAGGATTGTGGCCCAGGCCACCAGCGGCGTCGAACCGCAGTGGGTCATGATGGCCCCGGTCGACGCGGTCAAGAAAATCTGGGAGAAGACGGGCTGGAAGAACGAAGACGTGGACCTCTACGAACTCAACGAAGCTTTCTCGGTGCAAGCGCTGGGGGTAATGCGCGAGCTTGGCCTCGATACTGGCAAAGTAAATGTGAATGGCGGAGCGGTTGCCATCGGGCATCCCATCGGAGCCAGTGGCGCGCGTGTGCTGGTGACGCTGATCTATGAAATGATTCGCCGCGATGTGAAGCGTGGAATTGCCGCGTTATGCCTGGGCGGAGGCAACGCCGTGGCTATGGCCGTAGAGAGATAAGCGTCAAGAACGACCGCACTCAGGACGAACATCCGCGAACATCCTCCGGCCAGCCTCTGAATCGGCGGGATTAATTCGATGTAGCCACCGGCAGGGTGATGGTGAAGACCGCTCCGCCGCCCGGCGCGTTGGCGGCCTCGACCGTGCCATTGTGTTCCTTCACCACCGATTTGCAGATGCTGAGTCCAAGGCCGGTCCCTCGTCCCGGACGCTTGGTGGTGTAGAAAGGATCGAAGATATTCGGCAGAATCTCCGGCGGGATTCCCGGGCCGTCATCCTGAAAGCTGGCCCATGCAGACTTGCCCTTGTTGCCCAAACGAATCCTCAACGTACCGCGGTCGCGAACTTCGCGGATGGCCTGCTCGGCGTTCAGCACCAGGTTCAGGAAAATCTGCATAAGCTGGTGGGGGTCGCCTTCGACAAAAGGCGGCGCCGGGTCGCGCAGAAAGTCCACCGTAATGTTGTTCTTGCGCAAAGAATAAGCGTGTAGATTCAGCGTACGTTCGATCACCTCTGTGAGATTCACCCGAGTTTTGCCAGGCGCCGGCGGCCGGGCAAAATAAGTAAGATTGTGCACAATGTCGGCCGCGCGGCGCGCCTGCTGCTGCAGCATGGCGATCTGCTTGCGCCCCGTGTCGGTGGTAACGCTGTCCTGCAATAACTCGCCAACGCCCAGAATACTCGTCAGTGGGTTGTTGAGTTCGTGCGCAACGCCTCCGATCATCGCGCCCATGGCCGCCAACCGTTCACCCTGGACAATCTGCTGCTCCATCTTCTTCTCCGTCGTAATGTCGCGGACCGAGATGATTACGCCGCTGAGTTTGGATTCAGCGTCGAACAACGGACTGGCCGAGGCCCGCATCGTCCGCCAGCTTCCGTCGCGATGGCGGGCTCGATATTCCGCAGAAGCGAAGACCTTATTCTCGCGCGCGACGTCGCGATAAAGCGTTACCAGTTCTGGAGAGTGATCCTCAATTTCAGAAATTTTCTTTCCCACAATATCTTCCGGTTGGTAGCCCAGCAGATCGTGAACCCGCGAACTCACAAACGTATAACCCTCTTCCAGGTCCACTACCAGAATCAGGTCCGGGAAGCTCTCCAGCAGACGCCGGCGGAATTCTTCCTGCTGCAGAAGTTGCCGCTCCATCTCGCGTTTTTCGCTGACATCGACGAGCGTGCCTTGGTAGCGAATCACATTGCCGGAAGCGTCCCATACCGCGCGCGAAGAGTCGACGGCGATGGCGGCACTTCCGTCTTTGCGCCGCAGCCGGATCTCCCGCGTGCGCACGCCGCCCCGATCGTCCGGTGCGCGTCCCAGCACCGACGGCTGGCCGGGGTCAAGATTCAGTGCCCCAGCATCGAGCCCGAGCAGCTCTTCCTTCTTCTGGTATCCAAGGATTCTCACCAGAGCAGGATTCGCATCCAGCAGCTTGCCCTCTGGAGTACTGAAGTACACGCCCTCCTGCAGGGTCTCGAAAAGCTCGGTAAAACGCAGTTCCTTCTCGCGCTGTTCCGTGACGTCGCGTCCCAGCACGCTCACTCCCACCACGTCGTCGCCTTTGACGATGGCGTTGAGCACACAATCGAAGAAGAGGTTCCGGGTGCTGTTCTTCAGGCGCACGCGGACCGTGCCTGTCCAGTGTCTCCTCTCCAAAAAGCGGCCGATCCCGGCTTCAAAGTCGGCGCGGGTGGGCTCTTCGATAAAGTCAAAAAACTTCTGGCCTACCAATGCCGTGTAGGGCAGCCCGACCATCTCCGCGATCGGCCGGTTCACGGTCCGCAGCGTGCCGTCGAGGGCGACCGCGCAGGCCGCATCGTCGAAGGAATCAATCAGCTCCTTGAAGTTGCGCTGCGATCGCATGATGACCTGGCTGAGTTGATCGAGCTGATCTTCCGATGGCGCAGCTCCCACGTGCTCCTGCAAATCCTGCAGCAGCACCTTGAGCTCGGCTACTTCGCGCCTCCGTCCATAGGCATATGCAGCCAGAAGAACCGACAACACGAGCACTCCCAGCGCCAAGGGTCCCAGGTGATAGGGAAGGTCTTCCAACCGCTCCCATGCCAGCGCGGCAAAGCCCGCAGCCAGCAGAATCATGAACAGAAGCAGCCATCGCCAAAGCTTCGATTCTTCCCGCTCCAGGGTTGCCCCGGGTCGGGATGGGCGAGAGGTGCGGGGAGAGCTTTGCGCCATAGGAACCGCCTCGTCTGCCTGTTCGGCTAGGCAAACCAACCGACAACTTCCCCATCGTAATTCTCCGGAACCCGCTGAACAACGGCCCTTGTTGGAGAATGTGGTACCTCACTCCATGGTTTCAACTGCCAGGAATCCGCAGAATCTCGTCGCATCCTGCAATACCTGCCGAGTTTTCCTCATTTTCAGCACAAGACTCTGTGACATCCGTCACATCCAGAGTTCAGTGACAGCGAGTAATGTAAGTTATTTCGAGAGTCAGGGGTGTCTCTGCGTTGGCTGTTGGCACGCTCCTCATTCGAATCGAACTGCCATGCTCTACAAGACGCTCAGCGCTGCGGTCTACGGCATCGACGCCAGCATCATTGAAGTGGAGGTGGATTGCTCCGGCATCAAGACCGATCAGGACCACTTTCACACCGTCGGTTTGCCGGACGCGGCGGTGCGGGAGAGCCGCGACCGCGTGCGTGCGGCGCTGAAAAACTGTGGCTTTGATATCCCTCCCACCCACATCACCATCAACCTGGCGCCTGCAGATATCAAGAAGGAAGGATCGGGGTTCGATCTGCCTATGGCGCTGGGTATCGTTGGCGCCTATGGTGGCCTTAACAAGAAAGAGATATCCGATTGTCTCTTTGTGGGAGAGCTCTCGCTCGACGGCGGCGTGCGCGGCATCCGCGGTACGCTCCCGATTGCGCTCGAGGCTCGCATCAGAAAAATCTCTCGGCTGATCGTTCCCGAAGCCAATGCCCGCGAAGCCGCCATGGTCGGGGGAGTCGATGTCTATCCGGTGCGGTCACTTTTGGATGTCATTCATTTTGTGAACTCCGGCAACGGAATCGTTCCCGTCAGAGCCGACGGAGACGCCCTGCTGCGCGAGTCGCAACATTCTCTCGTGGATTTCAAAGATGTTCGTGGGCAACTGACGGCCAAACGCGCCCTCGAGATCGCTTGCGCCGGAGGCCATAACATTCTGATGATCGGGCCGCCAGGCTCCGGAAAAACCATGTTGGCCAAGCGCATGCCAACCATCTTGCCTCCGCTCACCTTTGAGGAAGCGCTGGAGACCACTAAGATTCACAGCGTTGCCGGCGTGCTGGAACCGGGAAGCGGGCTGGTAGGAACGCGTCCCTACCGCTCACCGCACCACACTATCTCAGACGCGGGTCTGATTGGCGGAGGGGTGATTCCGCGTCCGGGCGAAGTTTCGCTGGCGCACAACGGATTGCTGTTTCTCGACGAAGTTCCGGAGTTCCCTCGCAATGTGCTCGAAGTCTTGCGTCAACCCCTGGAGGATGGCACGGTCAGCATCGCCCGCGCCTCCATGTCACTGACTTTTCCCGCGCGTTTCATGCTGGCTGCTGCGATGAACCCGTGCCCCTGCGGTTTTCACAACGACCGCTCGCGCGAATGCCGGTGTACGACCCCCATGATTCAGCGCTACATCTCGAAAATCTCCGGTCCGCTGATGGACCGCATCGACATCCATATCGACGTGCCTGCGGTGAACTACAAAGAGATGCGCTCCGGCAGCGAGCCTGAGGGTTCCGCCAAAATTCGCGAGCGCGTGATCCGCACCCGCCAGAAACAGCTCGAACGCTTCTCTTCCTCGCGCGAGAAGCTCTACTGCAACGCCCAGATGTCGTCACGCCACATTCGCGCTTTCTGCGAACTCTCGGTCGACTGCGAACGCCTGCTGGAGCGCGCCATGACCCAGCAGGGGCTTAGCGCCCGGGCTCATGATCGCATTCTCAAAGTGGCCCGCACCGTCGCCGACCTGGAAAATGTCCCCCAGATCGAGCCCAAACACATCGCCGAAGCCATTCAGTATCGTTCCCTCGACCGGACGTACTGGGCCTAGCGGCCGGGGTCTTTGCTATCCTGCCTGAATATGGAAAACACTTCGGACGGCGCTCGGCTGCGCGCCGGACTCTGCGCCGATTGCACCCACGCCCACCAGATCGAGTCCGACCGAGGCTCAATTTTTTTTCTCTGCCAGCTCGCTGCCTCGGACTCGCATTTCCAGAAATATCCTCGCCTGCCGGTCCTTGGCTGTGCCGGGTACACACAAGCGCGGCCGAAACGCCCGTCCGGCTCATGAGTTCAGAGACCAAATAAAAGAGAGAGGCTGAAGAATACCGCCTTCAGCTTCTCTCCCGTTGTTACAGCGAGAACACGCAGTCAATCAACTATGCTAATTCTCCGATCCGATCAGACCGTACGACAGTCCCAGGCATTGATTGCTGTTGAGGCCCAGAGACGAATCGCACCAGTTGGCGAAAGTGAAACCGAAGAACGACGAGTTGAGGTACATCGAGTGCGGCGACTGTGCGCTGCCTCGAACGTTGTTGGTTTCCTGCGTCGTATTGGAGGCGAAGATTCTACCTTCGTAGCAACTGCCGTCCGTGGCTCCGTTCGTGCACTGCGGAGTCACGTTAAACCAGTACTCCACGCCAGCCGTCAGCGTGAGCGCCGGAATGTGAACCGCAACCGTGTACTCGTTCAAGCCGATGAAGTTCCGGCCCGTCGCCGCAACGGCGATGCTTGCAGTACCGCTTGCCACACTGTTTCCGCCGTTACCGTCGGAAACGCCCGTGCGCACGTCATAGGATGCCGTCGCCGGGTCGAAGTTCGTGCTCGCTTGGACGTTGAACAGGATTCCCGTTACGGTCGCCGACACTCCGGTGGCCGTAAAAGAACCGTAGGTGGAGCTGCCGCCTACGATGAGCAGGGTATTTTCATCGGACAAGCCGGCCGCATTGGCGTCGGCCGGGTTGAGGTCGCCGCCGTAGAACAAGCACGGGTTGCACAGCGCCGGCGGAATGCCCGGGCCAGCCAGCTTGATCGGCTCGGTGCTGCCGGCCAGATGCTGCGATACGGCTGGCTTTTGTGCCGCCGCTGCTGAGAGAGTAAGCGCTACCACCAAGGTTGCTGCGAAAAGCGTCGTTTTCACTCGATTCCTCCTATTTCGGTTTTTTCGCTCTCTTTTTTCCGGATCAACGGTTCCGCGTTCCGCGCGGCAACCGCTGCTCGCGATGTCTTAGATCCTGCCGACATCGGCTTGCTTATTCTTGACCACGCAGCCCAAACGACAGGCCAGCGCACTGAGCGTTGTTGAAGCCCAGACTTGAGTCGCACCAATTGGCCCAGGTGAACCCGAAGAAACTGGAATTCAAAAACATCTCATGCACGGGCTGCCAGCTGCCGTGGAGGTTGTTAGCTTCCTGCGTGGTATTGGAGGCGAATTGCCGAAATACGTTGCAGCTGCCGTCCAGCGTGTTCAGGCATTCCGGAGTGGCATTGAACCAGTATTCCCCGGGTCCAAGTGCCAGCGGTGCGGACAACGAAACCGCTATTGTGTACTCGTAGAGGCCCAGGAAGTTCCGGCCAGTCGCGGACACCTGAATGCTACCGGTGCCCGAGGCGATGCTGGCTCCGCCGTTACCCTCGCTGACACCAGTGCGAACGTCATAGCTGGCCTGCAAAGGATCGAAAGCGGCAGAGGCTTGAACGTTATAGACAATTCCATAAACCGTTGCCGCTACCGGGATATTGACAGCCCCGTAGGTGCTGGAGCCGCCGATGATGAGCAGAGTGTTTTCGTCCGACATGCCGGCCGCATTAGGGTCGGTCGGGTTCAGGTCGCCGCTATAGAACAAGCATGGGTTGCACAGGGCTGGGGGCAGCGGAGACGGGCTGTCCTTGAACCCCTTTACGATCACGGACGGATTGCCGGCGCTATGTTGCGACGCAGGTACTTTGGAGTCCGCTGCTACCGCGGTGAGGGAAAGCGCCACCACGAACGCTACTGCGGGAAGCGTTGTTTTCACTATATTCCTCCTCTGGGTTTTTCTTTTACCTATAGAACACGAATCGGTTTTGCATTGCACAGAACCGCCCGAGGAGTGTATTGCACGTCACTCGGGAATGCAATGGAGACAAAAGTACCTAAGCCTGTGGAACGCGGCGCTGGGCAAGCCTTTCACGCGATCAGGGCTCTCATAGTTGCAAGAACTTGCCTACTTCTCACCTCCACAGCCGCCACTCACGCGCGAAAGATCCGTCTGGGGCAGATCCTCAGAGAGAAGATCTGCATGGAGCAAATCTCCAATTCAAAATCCCTTCGTCTTTAGCAGAATATCCAGATCCTCGGGATGAATGGATCGCAAGATCGCATCTTCGCGGCTCAGATCGCCTTGTACTACCAGTTGGGCGAGAGATTCTTCCAGAGTAAACGAGCCGTTCTTTCGCGTAATGGTGATTTCCTGATGCAGGTGCTGCAGCGCATTTTTGCGAATGTGCTGGCGCGCGCCGTAACCGACTATCAGCAGCTCCGCTGCGGGAATTCTTCCCCCCGAGCGGCGCGGCAGCAAGGTCTGAGTAAGCATGGCCGCCAGGGCCATTGCCATCTCCGCGCGGATGGAGTGCTGCCGCTCTTGGGGGAATGAGTCGGCAATCCTCGAAACCGTGGATGCGGCATCCGTTGTGTGCAGGGTAGTGAAGACCAGATGTCCGGTTTCGGCGGCGGACAGGGCTATGCGGGCGGTTTCAGGATCGCGCATCTCGCCCACCACAATCACATCGGGCGCCTGCCTCAGCGCCGCCCGCAAAGCCGTAGGAAAATCTCGAGCATCGGAGCCGATTTCCACCTGCTCGATCAGACTTCGTTGATGAGTATGCTCGTATTCGATGGGATCTTCGATAGTCACAATGTGCCGCGCCTCATGCTGGTTGATCTGGTGAATGAGCGCGGCGAGCGTTGTGGTCTTGCCCGAACCGGTCGCTCCGCCAATGATCACTAGGCCGCGCCCCAACTGCGCCAAGCCTGCAACTCCCGGCGGCAGATGTAACTCCTGCAAAGAGGGCACTTTGGAGGGCAGTGCCCGAACCGCCGCCGCGGCGCTTCAGCGCTGCTGATGCAGGTTGATGCGAAATCGGCCCATCCCCGCCACCCGATAAGAGCAGTCCGCAATATGCGTGCGGTTATATTCCTCCAGCGCATGAGGAGGCAGCGCCGGAAGCACGGCAGCCTCGATCTCCAGGCCGGTTAGTGGCCGCGTATCAATAGTTTGCAGCGTCCCTTGAGCGCGGATGGATGCGGGACCGCCGGGCACCAGCAGCAGATCGCTGCCCGCCACCGAAACCAGCTTTTCCAGCCAACTATTGAGCGCCGCCCGTTCTCGCGGTGGCGCAGAAGCAAGCGCAGAAGTAACCGTCGAAGCAAGTTCGGTGTCTTTGTTGGATTTGCTAGCCATGTTGTTCAATTCCAATGAGTTTCGTGTCTTCCAGACAAGCTGAACGGATGGTCCGGTTTCTCCAGTACCGGTTTCTCCAGTAAGAGGAACGCTAAGCATATCTTCTGCTTGCCGGCCAATCGTTTGCCCTGTCTGCCGGCCGTTCATTCGTCGGCTCGATTCCCAAAACGACGTTAATACAGTTGGTGCGGGCCGCTTCTTGGCCAAGAATTACCTTGACCAGAATTAGGATTACAGCTACATTACCTTTTTTCAGGGACATCCGGAATCTGTGGGTCAGTTTTCTAACGCACCCAGCAGCCAAGCCCTACCAGATAAATCGAGCATCTTCCGGGTGTGGTTATGCATCTATTCGTTTAGGAAGTAGCACTCAACCCCTTGCAACTTCTGTGAAATCATGGGTTTGCAGTTCATGCTGCACCGTGTTTCCGGGCCCGAGGGAGCGAGAATGAACCACCATTACCAGCAAGTCTAAGGAGTACACATGCGTTCGGATCGTGTGTTTGATGCTTTACAAACGTTGCGCAATCGTTATATGCTGTGCCAGCTCGCCTCCAAGGCCACGCGGAAGTTCCACCGGCCCAGCACCAGAATCCAGGAAACGATGAACGGGGTATTGGACCGGATCGCAGGCGCGGAGCGGCAAGAGGTTTTGTCGGAGCCGGAAAATTTTGCTGAGGCACAAAGGCGGGCTGCATAGTCAGTCCCGCCCTTTTGCCCCCGCGGTTGTTCTGTCTTCCCTAGAGTACCCTCCTTTGAAAATCTCCCGAAAGCGCTGAAACGTATACGTTTGAGTGACCGGGTTTAGGTGAATCATGACCATCGCTGAACTGAAAGAAAAGAACATTACCGAGCTGACCAAGATCGCCCGGACCTTGGATCTGCCCGGGGCCAGCGGACTGCGCAAGCAGGACCTCATCTTTAAGATCCTGCAGGCGCAGAGCGAAAAGGAAGGCCACATCTTCGCCGAAGGCGTGTTGGAAATCCTGCCCGATGGCTATGGTTTCCTGCGCTCGCCGGATTACAACTACCTGCCCGGCCCGGATGACATTTACGTCTCCCCGTCCCAAATCCGCAAGTTCGACCTCAAGACCGGCGACACCATCAGCGGCCAGGTGCGTCCGCCGCACGAGGGCGAGAAGTATTTCGCGCTGGTGAAAATCGAGGCCGTCAATTTCGAGTCGCCCGATGAGGCGCGCAACAAGATTCTGTTCGACAACCTCACGCCGTTGTATCCGCAGGAGCGCCTCAAGCTGGAGACCACCCGCGAGAACGCCAGCGCCCGGGTTATGGACTTGCTCACTCCTCTCGGCAAAGGCCAGCGCGGACTGATTGTTTCGCCACCCCGCGCCGGCAAGACCATGCTGCTGCAGAACGTCGCCAACTCCATCACCACCAATCATCCCGAAGTCGTGCTGATGGTGCTGCTGATCGACGAACGGCCGGAAGAAGTTACCGACATGCAGCGCTCGGTCAAGGGCGAAGTCATTTCCTCGACCTTCGATGAGCCCGCTGCCCGCCACGTGCAGGTCGCCGAAATGGTCATCGAGAAGGCCAAGCGATTAGTCGAGCACAAGCGCGATGTGGTGATCCTGCTCGATTCGATCACTCGTCTCGCCCGCGCCTACAACACGATTGTTCCACCCTCGGGCAAGGTGCTTTCCGGCGGCGTCGACTCCAACGCCTTGCAGCGGCCCAAGCGCTTTTTCGGCGCCGCCCGCAACATTGAGGAAGGCGGCTCTCTGACCATTATCGCGACCGCCCTCATCGACACCGGTTCCCGCATGGACGACGTGATCTTCGAAGAGTTCAAAGGCACGGGCAACTCCGAAATCATTCTGGAGCGCAAACTGGTGGATAAGCGCGTATTCCCGGCCATTGACATTCAGCGCTCGGGCACGCGAAAAGAAGAACTGCTCATCCCCAAGGAAGACCTACAACGCATCTGGGTGCTGCGCCGGGTGCTCAATCCGCTATCTCCCGTGGAAGCGATGGAGTTGCTGATCGACAAACTCAGCAAAGCCAAGTCCAACGGCGAGTTCCTGGCCAATATGAGCTCGCTGTAAGGAAGCTGCCGGCTATTGTTTGAATTTATGTGGACAGACTTCTTCATTGCGGCCGCAGGCGCGTCGGCGGCGCTTGCGGGCTTGGTGTTCGTCTCTCTTTCCGTAAACATTAATCGCATCCTGCTGTTCTCCAACCTGCCCTCGCGCTCGGCGTCAACCATCGGTGCGCTTATGTTGATCCTGGTGACCAGTATGGCGGCGCTGATCCAAGGGCAGCGGACGGAGACGCTGGGAATCGAAATTCTGATCTTCGGCGCCTTCCAGTGGTTGCTCGAGGCGTGGACCGTGCGGAAGGCACTCATTGCCCGGAGGGAATTGCACCGGCCGCGCTTCGAATGGATGATTGGCGCGGTGGCCGGTCAAGTCGAGACGCTGCCGTTTATAGTGGGCGGAATCCATCTGCACGCGGGCCACGAGGCCGGCTTCTACTGGGTCGCGCGGGGAACCATCGCAGCGTTCATTCTTTCCGTCGTAAACGCGTGGGTGCTGTTGGTCGAAATCCTGCGGTGAGACGCGGCGGTGAAGCTGCTTCGGGCATGCCCCGTTATACCTTCGCGCCGAAGCTTCGGCGGTTCTCTCCCGTTTGCCTTTACACAAGAAGGCGTCGCAATGCTCTCATCTGTCCTGCGCAGCAAGCGCGCGGTTCAGATGAACATCGCCATCATGCACGCTTTCGTGCGGCTGCGCGAAGTGATCGCCGCCCACAAAGATTTAGCTGCCCGGATCGAAACGCTCGATTGAAACGAAAGACTGGCAGCGTCTACTCTCGCCGTCCCCCCGCCTCGTTTTTTTGCGCGCATTTCCCGCGATCTCGTCCAGCGAAAGTGTCATACTTTAACTACGGGCCTTGCCCGCCAGGTCAGTTCCCGAGGATACCGTGCCCACAAAACGAATTCTCTGCCTGCTGCTGCTTTGCCTGCTGCTTCCATCGTTGGGCCGCGCGCAGGCCCGCAGTGCGCCACCACCGCCCGTTCACATTGCCAACCCGCAAGAATCCCTGCCGCCCGCCGATGGGGATGAAGCGCGCGATCAACTCTCCCGCGAAATGGCCAAGAAGGCCAACCAGGAGCGCCACGCCGCGCTCAAAAGCGACGCCGACAAACTGCTCAAGATGGCGGTCGAATTGAAGGGCTACGTCGACAAGTCAAACGAGAATGTCCTCTCTCTCGACGTAATCAAGAAGGCGGAAGAAATCGAGAAGCTAGCCCACAGCGTGAAGGACAAAATGAAAGGTCCGAACTGAAACCTATCCCGTAAATCGTTTCGGGGGTGAGGCTCGGCTTCAGTTCTCAGCCAGCCAAGTGCCGCCGAACGGCTCCAGACCCAAAATACGCCGGCATTACATCCTGCTGATCTTGATATATCGCCAGGAATCTTTGACCGACATGAGAAATACATAACCCGCGAAAAGCAGCCCCGCTGTTCCCACTACATTTCGAGCAAATCTCACTGTACGCATCGCGCCCTCCTTAAGGGCCTTTTTGTCATCTGTGTTGGATGCTAATGTTCCCCGGCAGGCTGCCGAGAAACTCCGGCCATCGGCTTACCACAGCAACTTTCGCGGAAAGCATCTGCCTCACTGCACCATCTCCTGCTATTCCTTACCCCCAACCACCTGCGCATGACCCAGTGCCGCCACCAGAGACAGTCCCCCGATGACATTGCCCAACAAGGTCGGAAAGAAAAATTGCATGACATAGGTTCGCCATGAGATGAATTTCGTGACAATCAGAAAAAACATCGTGGTCGAGCCTGCGATGATGTGGTTAAACCCACTGATTCCGATCAGGTACGTCACGATGATAACAATGCTGACTCGCGCCGATTCCGCGCCTGGAAGCAGCCATACCATCAATGCGATCAACCAACCTGCGAAAATCGCGCGCACCAGCACGGTCCCGAAACTTGCCCCCAGGTGGGCGGCGCCAATTTCCGTCAAACTCTGTTGCGTCTGCGCATCGAAGAGGTTGATTTTCCCGACGCACAGAGCGAACAAGAACGTTCCCACAAGGTTGCCACCCAGCACGACGGCCCACAAACGAAGCATACGCAGCAAGGTGGGCAAGTCCTTCCGCAACAGGAGAGGCAAGACTACGGTCAGTGTGTTTTCCGTGAACAGTTGCTGGCGTCCCAGGATGACGATGAGAAATCCCACGCAGTATCCGGCACGCGTGATTAATGGCCGCCACGGCAGATCGGGCAGGCGGGCCGTCAGCAACCCTTCCGCCATAAACGAAAAGCCCATCGAGAGTCCTGCAGCCAGCGCCGACCACGCCAATGCCTCCGCCGGCCGATGCAGTTCCTCTTCGCCCTCGCGTCGAATGGTCTCGTAAACGACATTCGCGCCAATTGCCAGCCGTTCCTCGACTTGTTTCTTCTCCACCCGAGTCGAGATGGTTCCTTCACCTGAGGGTAGATCGACTTTCGCTTGCTTCTTGTTCATCAGGCCCCCTCGAAAGGAAACCGGCAGCCTAGCGTTTGTTCGCCGTGCCGATTCTTTCCCACTCCCGCTTCCGCTCCGACTGCGCATCCCATAGCAAGGATGGGCACACGAAGAAGAACGGAACCAGGAACGAGGATAATTGAATTGTTCTTTTTCTTAAATGGCCCACCCTAATCGTCGTCGGGCGGTTCCGGCGGCCTGGGGTCATTGATGAAGAAGTCCGCGCTCTTGGGAGCGGCGATGGTCGTAAACTTCCGAGGCGCTTGCGATAGAAGGAAAAACGCTGTGAGGTCGGTGGTGGCGCGGCTATCCGCAAAGCCGAGTTCTCCTTCAGTGAGGCCTAGACTGGCAAAATTGTGCTCGATGAAGCGCAGAATGCTGCCAAAATCGTACCGGCTGTTATCCACGTAGCCTGGGTTTGTATATGCGGAAACGGCAATCAGGGGAACCCGAAACCCGTACTGATAATCACCTTGCACACCCGCCAGGATCGTTGGCGGTTCATGGTCGTACCATCCGCCCCAATCGTCCCACGTGATGAAGATCGCCGTGTCCTGCCAATAAGTAAGACTTTTGCCGTTCACGGTGTCTGTGCAAGTGCTGTTGCCGATGGTATTGACAATGGAAGCCACCCATGAAGGTCCCCCGCCGTCGTTCAACGCGGCGTGGTCGGAGTTCGCCCCGGTCGGTGTGACCCAAGTCAGATCGTGAAAATCGCAATGCCGGAGATCGGCCAGCACCTGCGACGGGTTGGTAACCACGTGCGTGCCCCAGCCCGTGCACGCTCCGCCGCTTGGTACACAGATGTGGTTAATCGCGTTCGGAGCGTTCCAGATGGAATCTGGGGCTACCGCGTAGTACATCCAGTCGGTCACCAGGTCCGCCATGGTCTGATGTTCGTAACACGGGTAGGTCGGCGAATGTTCGACGCCGTAAGGGGGCGGAGTTTTATTGGGGAAGATGAGTTCGGCCTTGGTCGTGGGCTCGGCGATGCACCCTGCTGCGGCCTCCTGCGGAATCACATTTTCCGCTGCGAAAACGCCACTGGCGTCTTGCGACGCGCTGGGCGCCGAAGTTCCGCCGAAAATAAACTGATGGGCGGGGAAGCTCGGCCCCTGATTGGTTTGAAACATGTAGTTTGCCCAGCCGTACTGGGTCGCCAGAGCGAGATACGGGTTCAGAATCCCCGTCGAATTGTCTACAAACTTGAACTGCGGGTTAGCAGGGCATTTGTAGCCTGTATTCGGAGTGCAAACAATGCCGGCAGCGCCGTTCATCTGGCAGGTTGGAGGATTGCCGGCGACAATGTTGCACATGCTGTTGAACGAGTTGTGCGTGTGGTTCAGACCGTAGGTGCCAGCCAGCGGCGTGGGCGCGGGCTGAATCGTCCCGGTCAAGGTCTTCCAGTTCGAAGTCTGAACGTCGTATGGCGCGAGGGCGGTCGGAGGTACGGCACATGCCCCATAGGGAGCGGCGCACAGCCCTTGAAAAAGATTGTCCGGAGTGCGGTTTTCCTGCACGATGACCACGACGTGGTTAAAGCTCGAAATCTGGGCTTGGGCCGTCACCGCCATCAGCCCCGCGAAAAATAACCGCAGTCCGGACGCAATTCTCATAATTTGAACTATGCGTCGAGTTGAATCGGGGTTCCAGATCACGCTGGTGCCGGAACGATAGGCACCCGTCCCTAGGGATCGGCGCAGGCCTGATAGTGAGCGAACTGGCAATACCCGTCAAGAGTGAAAGATCTTGCACATCGCCGGTTGGATCCGAATTGGCGCTGAGTGATTCCGAAAGATTGCCCGCGGTAAGAACGCCATCCGGCCCAGGCCAGATGGCGTTTTGTTTTGCAGAGCCGTTGTCGCCCTACTCCGCGCTTCCGCTCCGAATGCGCATCGAGTAAAACGAGCGGTAGACGAACAAGAACGAAACCAGGAAGAACGCCAGCGCCAGCACGTTCGTGATCGTTGCGCCCTGATCTCGCGACAGCGTGACCGCCAGCTCCACCGCCAGCAACCCAAACAAAGTCGTGAACTTGATCACCGGATTCAGCGCCACCGACGACGTATCCTTGAACGGATCGCCCACCGTATCGCCAATCACCGTCGCGTCGTGCAGCGGCGTGCCTTTCTGCTTCATCTCCACTTCCACAATTTTCTTCGCGTTATCCCACGCCGCTCCGGCGTTGGCCATAAAGATCGCCTGATACAGCCCGAACACGGCAATCGAGATGAGATAGCCGACGAAGAAGAACGGTTCCACGAAAGCGAAGGCCAGCGTACCAAAGAATACCGCGATGAAAATGTTCAACATGCCCTTCTGCGCATATTTCGTGCAGATCTCCACCACCTTCTTGCTGTCGGCGACGGAAGCCTTCTCCACGCCTTCCAGCTTGATGTTGGCCTTGATGAATTCAACCGCGCGATAAGCCCCGGTGGTCACGGCCTGCGTCGACGCGCCCGTGAACCAGTAAATCATCGCGCCGCCCGTGATCAAGCCGAGGAAGAAAGGCGCGTGCAGCAGCGAGAGTTTGTCTACGTTCTCGGTGAGTCCGCTGGTGAGCGCCATGATGATCGAAAAAATCATCGTGGTCGCGCCCACCACGGCCGTGCCGATCAGCACAGGTTTCGCCGTCGCTTTGAACGTATTGCCCGCGCCGTCATTGGCTTCGAGCAGATACTTGGCGCGTTCGAAGTTCACCGGGAGGTTGAAATCCTTCTTGATCTCAGCCTGCACGTTCGGAACCTGTTCGATCAGCGAGAGTTCGTACACCGACTGCGCATTATCGGTGACCGGCCCATACGAATCGACGGCAATCGTCACCGGTCCCATGCCCAGAAATCCAAAGGCCACCAACCCAAACGCGAACACCGCCGGAGCCAGCATCGTCGCTGCAATCGCCAAGCCCATCGTGCTTACGTAATAGGCGATCGACATCAATATCACCATTGACAAGCCCAGATAGTAGCCCGAGAAGTTTCCGGCCACGAACCCGGAAAGAATTCCCAGCGACGCCCCGCCTTCTTCCGCCGAAGTCACTACTTCTTTCACGTGCCTCGATTCCGTCGAAGTGAACACTTTCACCAATTCCGGAATCACCGCCCCCGCCAAAGTTCCGCAGGAGATGATCGTGGCCAGCTTCCACCACTGCGAGGTGTCTCCGCCCAGTTCCGGAATAATAAAGAAAGACACCAGATACGTCAGTGCGATCGACACTAGCGACGTGATCCATACCAGCGAAGTCAGAGGCGTTTCGAAATTCATCTCATTCGCATTGCCGTAGCGCGCCTTGGCAATCGCCGCGTTCAGGAAGTAAGAAATCGCGCTCGCCACCAGCATCATCACGCGCATCACGAAGATCCACACCAGCAATTGCACCTGCACCGTGGGAGGCTTCACGCCCAGCAGAATAAAAGTAATCAGCGCCACGCCGGTCACGCCGTAAGTTTCGAACCCGTCCGCCGACGGCCCCACCGAATCGCCCGCATTGTCGCCCGTGCAGTCGGCGATCACGCCAGGGTTGCGCGCGTCGTCTTCTTTGATCTTGAAGACGATCTTCATCAAGTCAGACCCGATATCGGCAATCTTGGTGAAGATGCCGCCCGCAATGCGCAGCGCCGCCGCGCCCAGCGACTCGCCAATCGCGAATCCAATGAAACACGGTCCGGCATAATCGCCGGGAACGAACAGCAAAATAAAGAGCATGATCAGCAGCTCTACGCTGATCAGCATCATGCCGATGCTCATGCCCGCTTCCAGCGGAATTTGGTACACGGGATACGGTTTTCCCGGTAGGGAAGCGAACGCCGTGCGCGAATTCGCGAACGTGTTCACCCGGATTCCAAACCACGCCACGCCGTAACTGCCTGCGATTCCCACCAGGCTGAAGGCCAGAATGATCGCGACGCGCATCGCTTCCATATGCTCGAGCACGCCGAAGTAAAGCACAATGATGACCGCGATAAATACCCACAGCAGCAGGATGAACCGTCCCTGCGTCAGCAGATACGTCTTACAGGTCTCGTAAATCAGCTCCGAGATTTCGCGCATCGAGCGATGCACCGGCAGGTTCTTCAGCCGGATGAAAATCACCATGCCAAAGCCCAACCCGAAAATGCAGAACAGGATTCCGATCAGCAGCAGCTTGTGCCCGTCAATAGCTCCGTTCAGAAAGCTGACCGAAGAAAGGTCCGGCAGTTTCAGCGAAGCTTCGCCGCCGGCGCTTTCACCGGCAGGTTGAGCCATGGCAGTGGTGGCGCAAGCGGTAAGCAGTACGGCGATGGTCGAAATCTTTCTTAGCGATGCCGCTGCCACACGGCGTCCTCGAAACGCAACGCTAGCGAGCCAGGTGTGCATAAGAGTTCCTCCAATAATAAGTCGAGTTTGGAAAGTTTGAACGTGTTTAGGCACTGCCTTCCGAAAGCTGCATCCACGACTAGCGCGCTGACGAAACCATCCCGCGCCGCGTCGGGAAACTGCTTCGGAATTCCGAACACGCTTCCACCGCAAGACCATGAGTGTTGGAGCTTGGCCGCGTCGGACTTTGCGCCAGTAGCGACCGGAAGAAAGCCGACCAGAGGATAAAAACCTCATCTCCGCCGCCCAGCGCAAAACGGGCATTTATAACACGTCGCCTTCGGCATGGTCAAACCCCGTACCCGGTCAACGCGGCGGGGAAAAACTGCGAATCTCCTCTGGAGGCTCCGGCCCGAAACCCGGCGCAGTTCACCCGGGTGAGAGCCTGCCCTGAGCGCAGCCGAAGGGGATCTCGCGCGTACTTGGCGGGGCCGACCCCATCCGCCGAACGGAACGACGCTTCTACCGTCCGTGTTCGCGTCCAAAGGAAATCCACCGAAATCATGTGACATCTAACCTTGTTTTAAGAATGCAATGAGCCGATCATAATCGAAGCCGAGAGGCATGAACGGCGTGGCCCTCAGCGGGCCGAAAGCCTTTGTTTTCTATATTTTGGGATATAAGGTCTTTGAAATCAAATTTCGCAAAGCCACTCCCGCTAACTCGATGATTCTAATGGATCGGGACAAAAAATTTAATCAGATACCGGCGTGCGCGCATGACAATCGCCCCGTAGAGGGAGTCGGTAGCCCGAAGAATTATTGCGATCAAGAAATCCACAGCCGTTCGGGGCAAGCGCAGTTCCACACCCGACGCCCGGTTTTCTCCGTGCCTCCGTGGTGAATTGTGGTTGCTGCGTCAGACGCGGAGTTTGCATTGTGATCGATAACGATGCCGATAACCTGTACATCACGGTGACCGCGAAGGCGCTCAACCCCAAGGCGCGCATCATTACCCGCGCCGGGCAGTCACGTTACGCCCAGGCCATGCGCAATTCAGGGGCGGATGAGGTGATCGTTCCGGAGTACGAGGTGGAATCATGACCCGGCGGATGAGTGCCAAGTATTATCCGGCGTCGCACTCGAAGTTAGAGTGATGGCTTTAGAGCTGGACAAAGAGTGCGCAGCGGGCGATCTGCCAACTCTAATGCGCCGCGCCGCTGTCGACGCTGATCTTGCGCGTTACCAGGAAGCTCCAGATGGTTTCGTTGGCGTTGAGAGCATCGCTGGTTTTTCCGACCTCGTTCTCTGCCATGAATGGCTCGCCGCCGGGCCAGGTGTTACCGCCGCCCTTGACGCTATAAAGCATTACCTGAGCATTTTGCCCGCAACCGCTGTAGGTGTATGTCCTGGTCTCTTTTCCATTCTTTTGCACTGGCGGCAGTTTGTCCTGCGCGGGTTTTTCGTTGCAGTGGTCGAAGCGCGCCCAGGTCTTGGCGCTGTCTTCAGCCGAGAGCACGGAGAACTGTCCCGGTTTGTATTCGCCTCCGTTGTAATGAACGATGGGGTCGTCGGTGCCATTGATCAACGCTGCGGGCACGGGACGCGAAGGCAGGCAGATCATCGTTTTGGGCATGGCGGCGCCGACCGGGGCGATGGCTGCGATGCGGTCGGCCAGGTTGCAGCCGGCACGCATGGCCATGAAACCACCGTCGCCCAAGCCGCTGGCGTAGATGCGGTGCGCATCGACGGAATACTTGGTGGCGAGTTGGTCCAGCATCTGATTGAGGAAGTCAACGTCGTCGGCGGGCGCGGGTCGGTTGGACGATTCGTCCGGCTGCTGTTGCCCGCCGCTGTTGCCGCCGCCAGGATATCCGCCTCCACCGCCACCGGGATAACCACCACCGCCGCCACCCGGATAACCTCCACCGCCGCCGGGGTAACCTCCTCCTCGTCGCCCGCCTCCGCGGCGTCCCATGGGAGCCGATTGCGTCTGCGGCCGTACTCCGATGTTCCAGCGCCCGCGCGTGGCGTTAGGATAAACGGCAATAATGCCGTCCTTATCGGCGAGCTCGTTGAAGCGGGTGAGCCGCGCCATGTCGTCGGCGTCCAGGCCTTGACCGTGCAGCAGAATCACGACGGGATAGTGCTGTTGCGAGTCGTAGCCTTTCGGAAGATGCACCACAAAGGTGCGGGTAACGTCGTCAATGTCGATCTTCTCACGTGCGTCTTGTGCCCTCAGAGGAGTCATGGGCAGCAACCCGGCAAGACAGACGGCGAATACCCACGCCGATTCGGCCCAGCATTTGAGACGAGGCTTCATTGCTATCTCCAGGAGATCGACATTGATTGAGAGCCTTCCCGTGCGTTCCTTGGATCAGCGTGCCTGAGGCAACTTCCGCCAACCGGAGACGAGCCACAATCTGCCCGCGACCGCCAACAGTATAGGAGGGTGGACGCAGAGCCGGGGTTGCTAACTGCCTGGCGGAGTTTTGCAAAGATTTGTAAGCGAGCTTGAAAACTTGCTTGCGCCCGGGCAGTGGCGGGGCGTTGTGGGCTATGTCTTTACGCCAGCGCGGGTTCAGTTTCCGGTGAGAAACCTGTATTGAGCGTCGGTCAAGGGCACGACACTCAGGCGTCCCTGGCGTACGAGGGGAGAATCGGCGAACAGCTCATTCGCCTTGATTTCGGCCAGCGTCACCGGCACGGCCAGAGGCTTGCCTGCCTTGATCTCTACTTGCGGCACCTTGGGGTCGGCGGCATCGACGGAGACAACTGTCGCGCGTCCGATTGCGCTTTTCTCATCTCCGGTGTGATAGATGACTAGCCGTTCGCCCGGCTTCATGCCGCGCAGATGTTTGAGCGCGACGGGATTGGAAACGCCGTCCCATGTGGTGGCTTGGTCACGCTGGAGATCGGCGAAAGAATATACGGTGGGCTCGCTTTTTAGCAGGTAGTTCACATCTCACCCCGGTTATGTAGCGATTCAACTACTGACGCGCGCTAAACATCGCCACCTATTGCGGCTTGGCGTTTGGATCAGGCGGCGGAGTCTTGTCGGTTTTCTTCGGGTCGTCGTAAACCGAGAACTGCCCTTGCGGGCGTTTCAGCTTGATGGTGAAGTCCATGGCACCTTTGGTTATGTCGTAGTCGTCTCCAAAAGTCTGAAAGCCGGACGCCAGCACCTGCACGCGCAACTTGCCGTAGGGGATGCCGTCGAAGCTGGCTTTGCCGTCGACGTCGGTTTTGAGTTCGATGCCGCCACGTTCTTGCTTGCCGCGCGAATTCACCGCGTGCATGATCACCGCGGCGTTGCGTACCGGCTTGCCGTTGTCTTCCTTCAAAATCAGAAAACTCAACTTGGCGGAGGGTTCATCGTCGGTGTCTTTGTCCTTCTGGGCCGCTGCCGGCGCCACCAATATTGCCAGCGCAATCAGAAGGCACGTTATGGTCTTTCTTGAGGGCAGATTCATCTCGGGAGACATTCTACCGGGCGCTGAGGACGCAAGGGAAGCGAGAAGCGGCTCGGCGAAAATCTAAACATGGAGCTAACCCTGGCCTGTTAAACCTAGTCCGCTAAACTTGGTCCGCGGACCTGGCCTTTGTCTTTGCCTCCGTTTTTGGCCTAGCGACCGGAGACTGCGCGGCCAGTTGCAGCACATCGGCAGCCACCCGTGCGGTATTGTGGCGTGCGACGCTGCCTTCTTCCAGGTAGTCGCCGAGAACGGGAACCACGCCCAGCGCCTCGATGGCGTCGAGATCGGCCGCGATCTGGGAACCACCCTCGAGCGCGTACTTGGCTTTGAGTTCGACGGAAACCGGACTGCGGTTGATGAGGGCGTAGTCGAAGATCTGTTTGCCAGCGTGGCGATTGAGGGCGCGAATGTGGTCGGCGGCAGTGAGGCCGAGGCTCTCATTGGCCTGGGTCATAAGGTTGCAGATGTAAACCTTGGTGGCGGGTGAGTTGACGATGGCTTCGGCGATGCCCCGCACCAGCAGGTTGGGAATGAGGCTGGTAAACAGAGATCCGGGGCCGATGCTGATGACGTCGGCGCGGGCGATGGCTTCGAGGGTTTGCGGAATTGGCTCGACGTCGGCGGGAACAAGAAAGAGTTCCTGAATGCGGCCCTTGCTGGCGGTGATCTTGGTTTCCCCGCGGACGCGCGTGCCGTCTTCCATGAGGGCTTCCAGTTCGATGTTGGAAGTAGTGGCGGGATGGATGTGGCCGCGAGTGAGCAAAATCTCCGAAGACAACCGCACGGCCTCGGAGAAATCGTGAGTGATGGAAGTCAGGGCGGCGAGAAACAGATTGCCGAAGCTGTGGCCTTCAAGCCCCGAGCCTTTGTCGAAGCGGTGGCGGAAGAGCTGGGATAGAAGAGCTTCATCTTCGCTGAGAGCGACGATGCAGTTGCGAATGTCGCCGGGCGGAAGCATGTTGAGCTCTTTGCGGAGGCGTCCGCTGGAACCGCCGTCGTCGCTGACCGTGACTACGGCGCAAAGATCGCGAATGACGGGCACATCGGCTTGCGCCAGGGCAATTTCCGCGGGCGACAGGACGAAGCGCTTCAACCCCTTGAGCAAAGTGGAAAGGCCGGTGCCTCCGCCAATAGCGACCACGCGCAGACCGCGCTCGCGCGACGCTCTTTCACGAGAGGTGAACTCAGCGGTTTTTTCCATCCGACTGCGTCTCGTTTTCGAGCTCTCAGTAAGACTCGTCTTCGCGGAAAGAGCCCTCGGGCGAACTTCCATCGGCTGCGGGGTCCGGGTACAACAATTCGGTGAAACGCGGATCCTCGGCCAGATTCTGAAAGTCAGAATCGTTGCGAGCCTGAAAGCGCAGACTCGGGTTCATGCGAAGGGCCTCGTCCAAGCGCTTGAGTGAATCTTCGACATGGCCGGTGAGGCAGTCGAGCGCGGCCAGCCCGTAGACGACGAAATCGGTTTGCGGCGACTGCTTGAGGAGCTTATCGAGATGCTCACGAGCGGTTACGTAGTCGCCCACGTTCATCAGGGAGACCGTATAGTCGAAGTGCTCTTCCACGCTCTTGAACTGAGTTGTGGCCGAGCGCTCCAGATGCTGGTTGCAAGTATTGAGATGAACCGCGGCCCGGTCCGCGAGTTCCCGGCTGGCGCTGCCGATCACTTTCTGGAACAGCGGCTTGGCCTTCTCGAACTTGTGTTCCTGCAGAGCGCGCAACCCGGCTTCATAACTTTGCAAGGCCTGGGTGACACGCGGATCGTCCGCCAGGGATGATTTCTTCGCGGTAGCTTTCTGAGCCATGTGCAAGATTCTTCCTGAGGTCGTCTTAATTGGAGCTCCTTAATTGGAGGCTTCTAGAGCCCACAGTAAAGTATCACCTAAAGGGAGGGTGAAGGGCAATTCCGTGGGCTGCGCGGTACCGAGTCTAGGGTCCCGCTCGGGCGAGCGGTTCACGGGTGCTTTCACCTGGTATTCAGCAGCCTCGGCCCTAATTGATGCTGGCCGCCGATTGCAGATCGATCTGTTTCCACTCGCCTTTGATGATGCCCGCACGAATCTGCGCGGGGGTCTTTCCTTTTTTGTGCTGTTGATAGGAGTAATACAGCTCTTTCAGGCAGGTGGAGCAGCGCGCGCCGTGTGTGTTCTCGAAGCAACTGTGCAGGCTGTTATGGCCCATGCGGTCGCAATAGCAATAGCAGGGCTGCTGGTGGATGACCGTCTGAATCTTCGCTGCCAATTCGTAAGCGTGGGTCTGGTAGGAGTTTTGCGCGTCGGCGCCCCAGAGGTCCGCTTTGGTAAGAATAGCTGGCAGGGTGACGCCCTTGGGCGGCGGTCCAGCGTTGAAGGCAGGAACTTCACCTTCTTCGTCGGGAGCGGTCCATTGCGCCGACATGGTCAAAGTGACCAGAAAAAGAAAGACGACGGTCAGGACACGGCAAGCGATTCGGTTTTGCAGGCAGCGGCTCAGAGTCATGGGTAAACCTCGAACGTCATATTCTAACTCGGTTTGGATGCGAATCGGAAGTGCCGATGGCCTGGTGCATCGGCGAAAAACGCCACAATGCCCGCGCCCGATCTGTATACAATAGAAAAGTCTGATGCCAGAGTCTCCCAGCAGCGAACCCGGAACCCAACCGGGCGCGGGGCTAATGCCACCGGCCGCAGCTGGCGCACCGGTTCTGGCGCGACGCCCAATTTGCCGCTGGCGAGCTATGGGAACATGGCTGCGCGACCTGGCGATCTCGGTGGCCATCTCGGCTTTTATCATCGTTTTCATTTATCAGCCGATGAAGGTGGAAGGCACCAGCATGATGCCGCTGCTCTCAGACCAGGAACGAATCTTCGTCAATAAATTCGTCTACCGGCTAGACTCAATTGCGCGCGACGACGTAGTCGTGTTCCGCTACCCGCGGGATCCTTCCAAGAGCTATATCAAGCGGGTGATCGGCGTGGCAGGAGACCGCATCCGCATCGACGGCGGGCAGGTGTATGTGAACGGCGAGGCGCTGGACGAAGATTATGTTCCGCCGGCTTACACCGATGCGCGATCATATCCGGAGACGCTCGTGCCCCCACAGTGCTATTTCGTGCTGGGCGATCACCGGTCCATGTCGAACGACAGCCGCGATTTCGGGCCGGTGAACCAGAGCTATATCTACGGGAAGGCCGTCTTTGGCTATTGGCCGATGGATAAGCTGGGGCGGGTACGGTAGATCGTTTCAGAACTATTCCACCCGGGCGCTCACCTCTCTGATTCCCAACCGTCTGAAGCCGGCAGAGGACTGTCTCCACATGAAACAAAGGCTCGTCGTTTTCTTGGGAGTAATGATTGCGGTAGGCTGCTGCCCTTGCGGGGCGGCACAAACGAACCGCGTTTCTGCATCGGAGAGCCAGTCCGATATCTGGGTCACGGCGAAACTGGAGTCTGAGGGATTGTCGCCAGAACCGCTGCGCGAGATGGAAAAGGGAATTCGTTCGGGAGACTTCAAGAAGATTGGCAGCGTCGCGATCGCGCGGCATGGAAAGTTGGTTTATGAGGCCTACTTCGACGGCGATGCCGGCACGCTACGCGATACGCGCTCGGCTACGAAGAGCATCACGGATGTGCTGGTTGGCATTGCTATTGGCGAGAAGAAGCTGAGCGGAGTAGATGCGCGAGTGTTGGCTTTGTTACCCGAGCACGCTCGCAAGTTGCAAAATCCCGATCCGCGGAAGGACAGAATCACTGTAGAAGACTTCCTCACGATGTCATCCGCGCTCGAGTGTGACGACTGGAATGATGCGTCGCGGGGCAACGAGGAGCGCATGTATCTGGTGGAGGACTGGGCACAGTTCATCCTCGACCTGCCGATTCGCGGCCGGATGCGCGTCGGCGAGCAGGACGAACCTCCGCCATATGGAAGATATTTCAGCTATTGCATGGGCGGAGCCTTCACCCTAAGTGAAATCTTGCAAAAGGCCACGGGTGTGCGCGCTGATCGCTACGCGCAGGAGAAACTCTTCGGGCCTCTGGGAATCGCCGACGCGCAATGGGTCTACTCGCCAATGAATATTCCCCAGACCGGAGGCGGACTGCGCCTGACGAGCCGCGATCTGCTGAAGATTGGCCAGCTTTACTTGGACGGCGGGAACTGGCAGGGTCACCGCATCGTGGATGAAGCTTGGGTAAAGGCCTCGACCCAGCCTCACGCCCGCATCGACGGCGAGACAGAATATGGTTATTTGTGGTGGCTCAAGGCGTTCAAGTCTGGCGGGAAGAGTTATCAGGCTTTTTTCATGAGCGGCAACGGCGGGAACAAGATCGCGGTATTTCCGGGTCTGGACATGGCCGTTGTCATCACCAGCACCAACTACGGCACCCGTGGCATGCACGAGCAAACAGAAAAGCTGCTGACGGATTACATTCTGGCGGCGGTGGGTCAGTAATCGCCTCTGCAAACCTGAGGATTTCTGTTCCGCGAATTTTCTTGGCTGAAGCCCTGTTCTCGCTTGGCCGCTGCGACGTTCCCTGATAAGATTCTGAAAATCCACTCTCCGGAGCGAGAATGCAAGCAATCCTTGCGCTGGAAGACGGGCGAGTCTTCCGAGGCAAAGGCTACGGCGCCAAAGGCGAATGCTACGGCGAAGTCGTTTTTAATACTTGCATCACCGGCTATCAGGAAATTTTTACCGACCCATCCTATTCGGGGCAGATTGTTGTCCTGACCAATCCAGAAATCGGCAACTACGGCACCAACCAGGAAGACAACGAAGCGACCCGCCCGTGGATCGAAGGGCTGATCGTACGCGAGTTCTCGAAGGTGAGTTCGAACTGGCGTTCGCAACAAGTGGCCGAAGAATACTTGGAACAGTTCAAGGTGCCGGTGCTCGCAGAGATTGACACGCGGGCGCTGGTGCGGCATTTGCGCGATCACGGCGTGATGCGCGGCGTGATCTCAACCATGGAAAACGATGCGGAAAAGCTGGTCGCGAAAGCGCGCTCGATTCCGAAGATGGACGGCACGGATCTGGCCAAACAGGTGAGCACGAAGCGTCCTTATGTGTGGGAGGTGGGTGAGCGCTCGCACGAGCCGACTGCGGTAGTAGGGGTGAAAGACGAGCCGGCGCGGTTTCACGTGGTCGCCTACGACTTCGGCATCAAGCAGAACATTTTGCGCAAGTTGCGCGGCGAGGGCTGCAGGGTGACGGTGGTTCCGGCGCAGACCCAGCCGGAAGATGTGCTGGCGTTGAAACCGGATGGAGTGTTTCTTTCGAATGGGCCGGGCGATCCCGAACCGTGTACCTATGCGGTGGATGCGATCCGGCGATTGATGGGGCGGCAACCGATTTTTGGAATTTGTCTGGGGCATCAACTCACTGGGATCGCACTGGGCGGAAAAACTTTCAAGCTGAAGTTTGGCCATCACGGCGGAAATCATCCGGTAAAGCAGTTGAAGACGGGCAAGATTGAGATCACGGCGCACAACCATAACTTTGCCGTGGATCCGGATTCGCTGGCGCAGAGCGAAGTCGAACTGACGCACATGGATTTGAACGATTCGACTTTAGAAGGTTTGCGGCACAGGAACCTGCCGCTGTTCAGCGTGCAGTATCACCCCGAAGCCGCGCCGGGGCCGCATGATTCGCATTATCTGTTCAAAGAATTCACCAAGATGATGGAGGAGTGGAAAGGGTGAGTGCGCGAGCCATTCCGAAGGTAGATTTTCCCGGCCATGTTGACCTGGCAAAGTTCGTTCCAGAGGAATTACGCCGTCTTGGAGACCTCCAGAGCGCTATCCCGGAGGTTGCGAAAAACGATGTTTTCCTGAACCTTATTGAACGGGCGGTGAAGGAGATTCCAACGAGGCATGTCCTCGTTCACGGCGATGCGAGGAGGATGTCGAAAGAGAAGGTCGCTAAAGCACACCTGATCTTGACGTCCCCGCCCTATTGGACGCTGAAGAAGTATCGCGACAGCCCTGGTCAACTCGGTCACATCGGCGACTACGATGACTTCATCGAAGAGCTGGATCGGGTTTGGCAGAGATGTTTCGACTCGCTCGTGGTGGGCGGCAGGCTTGTGTGCGTGGTTGGGGACGTTTGCCTCTCGCGGCGCAAGAACGAAGGGCGGCATACTGTTGTGCCGCTCCACGCCACTATCCAAGAGCATTGCAGGAAGATCGGCTTCGATAACTTGTCTCCAATCATCTGGCACAAAATTGCCAATGCCGCCTACGAGGTAGAGAACGGTGGAGGCTTTCTGGGAAAACCTTACGAGCCGAATGCCGTCATCAAGAATGATGTTGAGTTTATTCTGATGCAGCGAAAACCCGGCGGCTACCGGACACCTGAGGACAGTGCGAGGATTCTCAGCGTCATCTCGGCGAAGGACTATCAGAGATGGTTTCAGCAGATATGGGATGGAGTGACGGGTGCCTCGACCAAAGACCATCCTGCCCCGTATCCGGTGGAGCTCGCGGAGCGCCTTATCCGGATGTTCAGTTTTGTCGGAGATATCGTGTTGGATCCTTTTATGGGTACAGGCACAACAGCCCTTGCGGCCTCGAAGTGGGGGAGGAATAGCATCAATTTCGAGATCGACGCCGACTATTTGGCCTTTGCGGCTAAGAGACTAGAAGGGGAGCTCTCGTCGCTATTTGCGAATACTGTGTTAGTTATGGAGCAAGAGTAAGCGAGTGAATTCCGAAATAGATCTCAAACTCAGGAGCGCTGTCGTCCAGTTCTGGTCGAGCCGGGAAACTCAGGCCCAGAAGCAGGGGACTAAGTCGGGGGTTCGGGATGCTGGCGCTAGAACGGCCGTAACCGGCGGAAGTCAGATGGACGGGTTCGTGGCGTTGGTTCGAGACCTCTTAGAGGAGTCGGGTGTGGACCGGCCCGTCGTCTATTGCGAGAGGCGTGTCGAGCTTCCGGGGTGGTTTCGGCCTGAGAAGAAATGGGATCTGCTCGTGGTAGTCGAGGGCTGCCTGATTGCGGCCATTGAATTCAAGTCGCAGGTTGGTTCTTTTGGGAACAATTTCAATAACCGAACTGAGGAAGCACTCGGGAGCGCAGCGGATTTGTGGGCAGCATACCGGGAGGGGGCCTTCAAACCCTCGGCGCGGCCCTGGCTGGGCTATTTGATGTTGCTGGAGGATGCCCCTGCTTCAACGCGACCAGTAAGGGCGCAGGAGCCCCACTTCAAAGTCTTCGAGGAATTTAGCTCTGCATCCTACGCCAGGCGTTACGAAATTCTTCTGACGAAATTAGTTCGCGAGAGGCTATACGACGCCACGTGCTTTCTAATGTCTTCCAGCACGGATGGTCTTAAAGGGCAATATTCGGAGCCAGTACCAGAGCTCAACTTCACAAACTTTATCTCGTCGCTGATCGCGAAGGCAATCGCCTGGAAGAAGACCCAATAGATGCCCAAACGCACTGACATCTCGAAGATTCTGATTCTCGGATCAGGGCCCATCATTATCGGGCAGTCGGCGGAATTTGATTACTCCGGCACGCAGGCCTGCAAGGCGCTGAAGTCCGAGGGATACGAAGTGGTGCTGGCCAACTCGAATCCGGCCACGATCATGACCGACCCGGAGTTTGCCGACCGCACCTACATCGAGCCGCTCACGCTGGAATATCTGGAAGAGATTATCCGCATCGAACGCGAAATGGCGCCGGGAGTGGGGTTTGCCGTCCTGCCCACCGTGGGCGGACAGACGGCGCTGAATCTCGCGATTGAACTTTCCGACGGCGGCGTTCTGGAGAAGTACGACGTCAGCCTGATCGGCGCGAATGTTGCCGCCATCAAGAAAGCGGAAGACCGGCTTGTCTTCAAAGATGCTATGCAGCGGATTGGGCTCGACGTGCCCAAGTCTGCGCTGGTGAACAACACGAAAGACGGCCTCGAATTTGCCGGCAAGATCGGCTTCCCGGTGATTGTGCGGCCTTCGTTCACGCTCGGCGGCTCGGGCGGCGGCATCGCCTACAACCGCGAAGAGCTGGTTGAAGTGCTGGGGCGGGGTTTGGATTTTTCTCCCGTGCACGAGGCGCTGATTGAAGAGTCGGTGCTGGGCTGGAAAGAATTCGAACTTGAAGTGATGCGCGACACACGGGATAACGTCATCATCATATGCTCGATCGAGAATTTCGACCCCATGGGCGTGCATACCGGCGACTCGATCACGGTCGCGCCGGCTCAAACGCTGACCGACCGCGAATACCAGGCCATGCGCGATGCCTCGATTGCGGTGATCCGCGAAATCGGCGTCGACACCGGAGGGTCGAACATTCAGTTCGGCGTGAATCCGGAAACCGGGCGCATGGTGGTAATCGAGATGAACCCGCGTGTTTCGCGCTCGTCGGCGTTGGCGTCGAAAGCTACAGGGTTTCCGATTGCGAAGATTGCGGCGAAACTCGCGGTGGGCTACACGCTCGACGAAATCCCGAACGACATCACGCGCAAGACACCGGCGTGTTTTGAGCCGACGCTCGATTATGTGGTTGTGAAAATCCCTAAGTGGCAGTTCGAGAAATTCCCGGGCGCGGACGAGAGTCTGGGTCCGCAAATGAAATCGGTGGGCGAGGTGATGGCCATCGGTCGCACCTTCAAGGAAGCCCTGATGAAAGCCGTGCGCGCCTTGGATACCGGCAAGCGCGTGGGCGGCGCGAAGATTGAGCCGAAGATTTTGACGCAGCGGCTGGTAACTCCGCATCCGGAGCGGCTGGCGTATGTGCAGTATGCGCTGCGCCAGGGGCACACGGTAAAACAGATCGCGAAGATGACCTCGATGGATCCCTGGTTTCTCTACCAGCTCAAGGAAATCAACGATCAGCAACTCGAATTGGAGAAGCATCCCATCGAATCGATTCCCACCGAGGTACTGCGTGAGTCGAAGCGCATGGGATTCTCCGACGGGCGATTGGCGGGCGTGTGGCGGCTGGAAGGTCAGGAAAAAGTCCGGCATCTGCGCAAAAAGCACGGCGTGATGCCCGTCTACAAGCGCGTGGACACGTGCGCGGCCGAGTTCGAGAGCTATACACCGTATTTGTATTCGACCTACGAAGAAGAAGACGAAGCCGCGCCCACCGACAAGAAGAAAGTGATCATCCTCGGCAGCGGGCCGAATCGCATCGGGCAGGGAATTGAATTCGATTACTGCTGCTGCCACGCGTCATTCGCGCTGCGCGACGATGGTTACGAGACGATCATGATCAACTGCAATCCTGAAACCGTTTCCACCGACTACGACACCAGCGACCGCCTCTACTTCGAGCCGTTGACCTTCGAAGATGTCTTCTCGATTTACCAGCACGAAACGGCGAAAGGCGCGCCCGTGGGAGTGATCGTACAGTTTGGCGGCCAGACACCACTGAATCTGGCGCTGCCGTTGAAAGCCGCCGGAGTGAATGTCATCGGCACATCGCCGGAATCGATTGACCTGGCCGAAGACCGCAAGCACTTCAACAAGCTGCTCGAAGAGTTGAAAATTCCGCAGCCGCCCGGTGTGATGGCGACCTCGATTGAAGATGCAGTCGACGGTGCGAAGCGGGTCGGGTACCCGGTGATTGTGCGGCCTTCCTACGTGCTGGGCGGTCGCGCCATGGTGATCGCCTACGAAGAAGAGTCGGTGGTGCGGTACATGAAAGAGGCGGTCGAGTACTCACACGACCGGCCAGTGCTGATCGATCACTTTCTCGAAGATGCGATCGAAGTCGACGTCGATGCACTCTCCGACGGCGAAGATGTGGTGATCGGCGGCATCATGCAACATATTGAGGAGGCGGGCATTCACTCTGGCGATTCTTCGTGCGTGCTGCCGGCGGTGGATATTCCCCAGCCGCTGCTCGAGCGCATGCGCGACTATACGTTCAAGCTGGCACGCGCGCTGAAGGTCATCGGACTGATGAACATACAGTTCGCCATTCCGCGCGGCGGTGGACACGCGGGAAACGGTGCTGACGGCGGCACAGTCTATGTGCTGGAAGTAAACCCGCGGGCTTCGCGCACCGTGCCCTATGTTTCGAAGGCAACGGGCGTGCCGATGGCGAAGATTGCCGCGCGGCTGATGACCGGGCGCAAGCTGCGAGAATTTCTGCCGGAGTATATCGAGCGCCGCGCCGATCTCGACACCGGAAACTTCTACTACGTGAAATCGCCGGTATTTCCCTGGAATAAATTTCCCGGAGTCGATACGGTGCTGGGGCCGGAGATGAAATCCACCGGCGAAGTAATGGGCGTGGCCGACAACTTCGGCGAGGCCTTCGCCAAAGCGCAACTAGCGGCGGGGCAGAAGCTACCGACCGAAGGAACGGTCTTCATCAGTGTCACCGACCATGACAAACGGCACGTGGTGGAAGTGGCGCGCAAGTTTGTGGAGATGGGATTCAAGCTGGTGGCCACGGCCGGAACTGCCGACGTGGTCGAGGCTGCGAATATGAAAGTCGAGCGCGTCTACAAAGTGAAAGAGGGCCGTCCGAACGTGGTGGATTTCATCAAGGGCCAACGCATTCAGTTGATCGTCAACACCCCGAGCGGACCGGAGCCGTGGTTCGACGAAAAGGCAATCCGCCGGGCCGCAGTGACGGCGAGGATTCCCACGATTACGACGTTGTCGGCGGCGCGGGCTGCGGCGGAAGGGATTGCCGCACTGCAGCGCGGGGAAGTGAATGTGCGGGCGCTGCAGCATTTGCACGCGGAACGGGTAGTAAAGACTTAGGTAGAGGGATATCCCAGCCCCAGATCGCGTGCGATACTGGATGCGCGAGGGCCAACATGTTCCTGCAGGGTATTTTTCCTCCCATCACCACGCCGTTCTATCCCGACGGCAACGTGTATTTCAAAAAGCTTGAGAGCAACGTTGAGCGCTATTCGCGCACGCCGGTGGCTGGTATTGTCGTGCTTGGATCGACTGGCGAGGCCGTTATGCTTTCCGATCAGGAGCGGCGCGACGTTCTGAAAACCGCGCGCGAAGCCACCGCACCCAATAAAGTGCTCATTGCGGGCACGGGGCTCGAGTCGGCCGTCGAGACGCTGCGGCTCACTGAATATGCGGCCGAGCTTGGTTACGACGTTGCCATGGTCCGCACGCCGCACTACTACAAAAGGCAGATGCAGCCAGCCAATATGCTTGCGTTTTACCGTACCGTGGCCGATCGTTCGCCGCTGCCGGTGATCATTTACAACTTTCCGCAGGCGACTGGCTTCGACATTCCCGCAGAGTTGGTGATCGAACTGGCCGATCATCCGAACCTGATCGGCATCAAGGAGTCGAGCGGCGACGTGGAAAAAATCCGCAACATGGTGGAGGGCACGCGCCACGTCAAACGCAGCGCTACCGTGACTGAGACTTTCGATGCGGTTACGCCGCGCGCGATTACAGCGGCCTCGTCGAGCGCAAATGGCGACAGGGCGACGCTCGTCCCGATTGCGGTGCTGGCGGGCGCGGGTTCGGAGACTGATCCCGCTTTTGCAAGAGACGCGAAGACGGGGCGCGCAGAGAGTCCAGAGGCAAGCTTATCTGCCGCAAAGCCATCTTCGGCGAGCGTGAACGTCGTGGGCAATTTGAGGACGCGGCAGAAAGAAGTTGGGTTCCAGGTGCTGGTGGGCGCGGCCAACAAGCTGCATCCTTCGCTCGATGCCGGCGCGGTGGGAGCGATTCTGGCCTTCGCTTGCCTGTCGCCGACCGCTTGTTACGAGATTTACGCGGCGTGGAAGGAAGGAGACACTGATCTAGCGAAGTTGAAGCAAGAGCGCATCGCCGCAGCCGCGCAGCGCATTGTGGGCGATCTCGGCATCCCGGGCTTGAAATACGGGATGGACTTCAACGGCTATTTTGGCGGCCAGGCGCGCCTGCCGCTACTGCCTCTCACGGGCGAAGTCAAGGGCGAAGTGGAGCGGCTGCTGGCGGATATAAGGAACTAGATTCACAGACATAAGTTCTTGTTCCTGATCCTGCGATGCAAATGAAGCCGCTTGCATTCGCCATCCTTCTGTCTTACATTACGCAGTCATTATGTTGCGAGGTAGTTTTTTTTGCTTCTTTCCCGTGGTTCTCCTGCTGGCCTCCGCTGCTTATGCAAAGGATCCGCCGGCCCAAGTCGTTATTTGGCCGGAGTCCGGTACGCCAGTTTTGCGGTTCAGCTTCGGCAAGTTCAAGGAGGTTGGCTCGTCAGGAAGCCAGCACAGCTACGTGAGCGACACAACCGCTGAAAACCTTTGGACGAAATCAATTAACACAGCAAATTTTTCCCTTTACCTGTTTGATAAGAACCGGATCAGAATCGGTGAGGGATGGATTTCCGTAAGCAACGTTGGCCGTGGAGAGATGGTGAAATTCCAAACCAGCGTCAACACCTCGGGCACGCCGGTCTCTATTGCACTCGCGCCGCGCTCGCTGCCCGTCGAACTGCAATCGTTTCTGCCAGCCAAGACGATCTCAATGACTGTCAACTCAGTTCCCCAAGGAGCCCTTCTCAAAGTGGACGGGACCGGAGCAGGCGCGACTCCTAAGATTGTGCAATTAGGCGTTGGCAAACATCTGCTGGAGTTCAGCAAGGAAGGTTTTAACGCGGGAAGATTTCCCCTGGAAATCAGCCCTGATGATACGTCGGGCGGCAGCGTGAGCTATGAACTTGGAGCGTCGGCGCACGACACGATCGAACTCCGCGATGGCACGGTGTTGACCGGGGACCTGGAGTCTGTCTCGGCCACAGAAGTAGTAGTCCGCGCAGGTGGCAAGGACCTGTCGTACGACCGGAATCAGGTCAAGAGAATCGTGATGGTCGAAAGAGAAGCGATCCAGCAGGCACCGGTGACGCAGCCAGCAGACGCGCAGCCGCATCCATGAAGCGAGGAAAGTCTTCGCGTCCGGAGCTTCCAAAAGTTTCCGAGGAGATGAAGGCTTGGTCGGCCGCTCTCGCTGGGGAGACCGCAAGCTGGCCACAGGTCGCCTCGCGCGCGTTCTTTGGCTTTACCGCCCTCTACCGGCATGACAGAATCTTCGCTTTGCTCCCGCGCACTCGCGCGATGGAAACGGCAAACGCGCTGGCTTTCAAGTTGGAATCGCCGGCGCCACGACTCCTTGCGCGGCTAAAGAAAGATCCTAGGATTGGATCAACCCAGATGCAGAAAGCGCGCTGGTTCACCTTCGAACTGGCCTCGTCCGCTGACTTGCACGACGCCCTCGATTGGGTGGGGCGCGCCCACGAAGCAGCGGGAAAGAGTAAAAAGTGGAGTTGATTCTCGATAAGAATTCAAAGACTTGTGATCAGGACTACCCCGGGAGTATACTATCGTTCGAACGAACGTTCGAATTAACGAATCGTCAGTCTATGGGAAGTCCGTCAACCGCATCCCGAATTTCGCCGCGGCGGCATCGTTCGGTGCTTGCGCCTGCGCCCGCCACGCGCTTTGACCGCCGACTAGCGGAGATCCTCATCCACGCGACTGAAGTCTTCTGCAAGAAAGGGTACGAAGGCGCTTCGATGCGCGATCTTTCGCGCGCCAGCGGCATGTCGCTGGCCGGGATGTATTACTACTTCGAGTCCAAAGAGCGGCTGCTCTTCCTGATCCAGAAGCATACGTTCACAACCATTGTGCAGCGGCTCAAAGCGCGACTGGACGGCGTGAGCGATCCGGAACAGCAAATCCGCGTCTTCATTCTCAATCATTTGGAGTATTTCCTCGCCAATCAGGCGGCGATGAAAGTGTTGTCGCACGAGGCCGAGGCGCTCAAGAATGGCTTCGCCGCGGACCTAGCGGCGATCAAGCGCGAATACTACCGTATCTGCGTGGGTCTGCTGGACGAGTTGAAGTGCGACCGGGGATTGCAGTTCTCCACGCGCATCGCTGTGCTCAGCCTGTTTGGCATGATGAACTGGATCTACACCTGGCACAACTCTCGGGTCGATGCCAATGCCGAGCAACTGGCGTGCGAGATGAGCGACATTTTTCTGCGAGGAGTAATGAGACCTGGCAAGGGCCGCAGATGGGCCAAGCAAGACTTCAGAAGCGAGCGGTGAGAGGTTTTCGGGAAGATTCGAGACTAAGATCAGGAATGGGTTTTGACAGAGATTAATCTTTACCAAAGAGAAGGAGTCACAGACATGGCGACCACAATGCAGCCGACGACCGGCGAAACCACCAAGCAGCTTGTTAACTACCGCAGGGACGGCGGCGTGGCGGTGATCGAAATGTGCGATCCGCCGGCCAATACCTACACCTATGAAATGAACCGGCAACTCGACGAGGCAATCCTCCGTGCCCGCATGGATAACGATGCGTACGTGATTCTGCTCACCGGCGCCGGCGACAAGTTTTTCTCCGCGGGCGCCAACATCAAGATGCTTTCCAGCGTCGATCCCACGTTCAAATATTACTTTTGTCTGCATGCCAATGAAATGCTGCTGCGGCTGGAGCACACGCCCAAGCTGGTGATTGCCGCGATTAACGGCCACTGCGTGGGCGGCGGCCTGGAAATCGCCATGGCTGCCGACATTCGCATCGCGCGGAAAGACGCGGGCAAGATCGGTCTGCCGGAAGTGAATCTGGGCGTGCTCCCCGGCACCGGCGGCACACAGCGGCTCTCGCGGCTGGTGGGCAAGAGCAAGGCGATTGAACTGATGGTTACGGGCAACACCTTCTCGTTTGAAGAAGCGCAGGAGCTTGGCATCATCAACGACATCTACGAGCGCGACGGCTTCATGGAGAACATCATGGAGTATGCCAAGCAGTTCTGTCCTCCGAACAAAGCCGCTAAGGCCGTGGGACGCATCAAGCGCGCGGTGCAGACCGGTTGGGAGATTCCTATGGAGTCGGCGCTCGCGGTCGAGCGCGAGAACCAGCAACTGCTCTTCCAGAGCGAAGACGCGAAAGAAGGCCTGGCTGCGTACGTGGAGAAGCGGCCGGCAGTCTTCAAGGCGAAGTAGTACCGCGTACTTGGTACCGAGTACCGATTGCCTCGACTAGATGTCGAAGGGATAAGGAATGAGATGAGCTTATGCCGGGCAAAGTAGCAAAAATTGGAACCTTCAGTGATTGGATCGGAATGTTCAACGACTGGCGCAAAGACATCGGCGTCAACACCAAGGACATCGATTCCTTCCACTTCGACACGCTCTATGGCGCGATCGATACCGACGAGATCGAATTCGGCTCGTACAAAGGCCGCCGCAAGTGGGAGAACCTGCGCCAGATTCCTACGCAGCAGATGCGCGACGCGCTGATGAATATGATCGTTTACCAGGGCGACACCGAATTTGCCAGCGTCGAGCAACAGCGCAACCTTCTCGAGAATGCGCCCACCGACTGGGACCGCCGCGCCATCACCCGCGTGATGATTGAAGAAATGCGTCACGGCTGGCAAATGTGCGCGCTGCTGATGGATCACTTCGGCTATTCGGGCAAGGTCGAGGCGCAGAAAATGTTGGAGCGCCGCGCCTTCGAGAACAAGCGGCTGCTGGGCGCTTTCAACGTCGAGGTCGACAACTGGATGGATTTTTTCACCTACACGGACTTTGTCGATCGCGACGGAAAATTCCAGTTGCAGATGCTGAAGTACTCCGCCTTCGCTCCGCTGGGCCGGTCGATGTCGTATATGCTGCGCGAAGAGGCCTTTCACATGGGAACGGGCAACGACGGCTTGCGGCGCATCGTGGAAGCGGGCGTGATCCCTGGTTGGCTGATTCAGAAATATCTCAACAAGTGGATTTCAAGTTCCTACGACCTTTTCGGCACGGACCATTCTTCGTCGGCGCACTGGGCTTACGTGTGGGGCGTCAAAGGCCGTTACGATGAGCCTAAGAACGAGCACGCGCCCGACCTCGACGATTTGAACGACTACAACCGAAACCTGTACCGCGACGAGGTGGCGGGTTTGATTGAACGTTTCAACGGCGCCTTGAAGCCAGGCCAGCCGAAGCTGTACGCGCCGCACATCAAGTTCAACCGCGAGATCGGGCGCTGGGCGGGACAGAAGCTCCACGCGCAGACCGGCGAACCACTCGACGACCGCGCCTATGAAGAACACCTGAAAGAGTACATGCCGTCTGCGGCAGACAAGAAGTTGCTGCTCGAGATCATCGAGACGGAGAAGAAATGGATTGCCGAGAAGACCGGCGCGCGCGATCCGCTGGCGAGCATCGGCGAGGTCAGAAAGTCGGCGATCAATTTGTAAACTGAGAGTCCTTTCGCCACAGAGGCGCAGAGGCACAGAGAAAATCATGGTCTCCACATTCGCGGAATCAAAACTTGTTCGGCTCTCGGTCGATATCGGCACTCCGGTGGCGCGAATTGTGCTATGCCATCCACCGCTCAACATTATCGACATTGCCATGATGGACGAGTTGGCGCAGGCGCTGGGAGAGATCGAGGCACGTTCGGATGTTTCTGTGGTCGTGCTGAGCGGCGAAGGCAGGGCGTTCTCCGCGGGCGTCGATGTGCCGGCGCACACTCCTGACAAGGTCGAGGGGATGCTGGCGAAGTTTCACGCCGTGATCCGTGCGCTGATCGCCAGCAAGAAAGTAACGATCACAGCCGTGCAAGGGCATTGCCTGGGTGGCGGCGCGGAGCTGGCCATGGTTTGCGACGTGGCATATACAACGGCGCCAGCACAATGGGGATTTCCGGAGATCAAACTGGGTTGTTATCCGCCGGTGGCGTGTACGGCTCTGGCGGCGCTCGTGGGGCAGAAACGCGCTGCGGAATTGATTCTGACAGGACGGACGATCACTGGCAGCGAGGCCGCCACCATGGGGTTGGCGAATCGCGCCGTGCCGGATGAGAAGCTGACCGAAACAGTGGATGATTGCGTTGGACATTTGCTGAATCTCAGCCCGGCGGCGCTCGCTGTCGCCAAGAAAGCCATCTATGCCTGGGATGCGATGCACTTCGACAAAGGCCTGGCGCGGGCGGAGAAAATCTATCTCGAAGAGTTGATGAAAACGGCAGACGCGCAGGAAGGCATCAGGGCCTTCACGGAAAAACGTCAGCCAAGGTGGATAGGGAAGTAGCCGCGCAGCCTGCACACATAATTAACGCACATGGACTACGAGATCACACCCGAGGAAGTGAAGACGAAGCTCGATGCGTGCGAGCTCACGCTGCTCGATGTGCGCGAGCCGTGGGAGTTTGAAACCGCGCACATGGCGGGAGCGCGGTTGATCCCGATGGGAGACGTGCCGTCGCGGGCGCATCAGGAACTCGATCCGGAAGATCACATCGTTGTCATCTGCCATCACGGCGTGCGCTCGATGAATGTGACCGCGTGGCTGCGGCAGCAGGGATTCGAGAAAGCCCAGTCCATGCGCGGCGGCATCGACGCCTGGTCGCGGCAGGTGGACGGGAAAGTGCCAGTGTACTGAAAGTTGTGAGCTCCGAGCCAACCGCGCTTGGTCGCAGCTCGCAGCTCGCCGCTCGAAGCTGGAATCGTGAAAAAAGAGCTCATCGAACTCAAAATCAACGGTCGCGCCCACGAGCTTGCCGTCGAGCCGAGCGCGCTGTTGCTCGATGTCCTGCGTCAGGATCTGAGCCTCACCGGCTCGAAGCGCGGCTGCGATGAGTCGTCCTGCGGAGCGTGCACCGTACTGGTTGACGGCGTTGCCATGATGTCCTGCACGCTGCTGGCCGCGAGTTGTCAGGAGCAGGACATTACGACCGTCGAGGGCGTGAGCGAGCACGGTAGCCTGGCTGCGATTCAGAAAGCTTACGGTGACTGGGGCGGTGCGCAATGCGGTTTTTGCACGCCAGGATTCATGATGACGGTGAAGTCGCTGCTGGCGGAGAATCCCAATCCCTCGGAGGCCGAGGTTCGGAGCGCATTGAGCGGCAATCTCTGCCGCTGCACTGGATACAGCCAGATGTATGAAGCGATCAAGTCCGCGATTGAAGCGGAGCGTCAAGGTTTGGCTGCCGCTAAGTAAGGTTACGCTCCACGCAGAAGCAGATTCTTCCCTTTGCTCGGAATGACAACAATGGTAGCGACGACGCGAGTTTCGTTTACACAGTGAACAACAACTTCTCCATCATCGGCAAGCCCACCGCAATGATCGACGCGGCGGAAAAGACTACGGGTGCCGGCAAGTATACCGACGATCTGAGCGTGCCAGGCATGCTGGCCGGGAAGATTCTGCATTCGCCGTATCCCCATGCCCGGATCAAGCGTATCGATACCAGCCGCGCCGAAAAGCTCGAAGGCGTTGTTGCCGTGGTCGTCGGCAAAGACGCGCCGAATCCTTACGGAATCCTTCCCGTCGGTCATGATGAGCATGCGCTCGCGTTCGACAAGGTGCGTTATGTCGGCGATAACGTTGCGTGCGTGGTTGCGGTTTCCGAGGCCATCGCCGAGAAGGCGATGGAACTGGTCGACGTGGAGTATGAAGTGTTGCCCGCCTATTTCGATCCCGAAGAGTCCATGAAGGCGCAGAGTGATCTCATTCACGACAACAAGCCGGGCAACCTCGAAAAAGATTATCACCACGCATTCGGCGATCCGGATAAGGGTTTTGCCGAAGCGGTCCACGTTGCCGAGGCGCGATTTATCGCGAATGAAGTCACGCACGCGGCGATGGAGCCGCATTCGACTCTCGCCTCCTTCGAACTCGATCCGCATACCGGAAAGCTGGGTCGTTTGACGGTGTGGTCTTCCACCCAGGTTCCGTATTACTTACAGCACAAGCTGTCGCTGGTGCTGGAAATGCCGATGTCGCAGATCCGGGTGATTAAGCCGCTGGTAGGAGGTGGCTTCGGTGGCAAGAGCGAAGTGATTCCGCTGGAGATCATCGCCGCGGTTGCGGCGCGCAAGGCGCAGGCTCCGGTGAAGATCACCTATACACGCGAGGAAGTATTTTGGGCGCATCGCGGGCGTCCGCGCACCATCATCGATCTGAAAACTGGCATCAAGAGCGACGGCCGCATTACCTCTGTGAAAGCGCGTGTGGTGCAGGATGGTGGCGCCTACTGCTCCTACGGCGTGGTCACGATTCTTTACTCCGGAGCGCTGCTGGGCGCGCTCTACGATATACCCAACATTCAATACGACGGCTACCGGGTTCTGACCAACAAACCGGCCTGCGGCGCCATGCGTGGCCACGGCACCGTGAACGTGCGCTTCGCCTTCGAATCGCAACTGGACGAACTGGCCGCGAAAGCCGGGATTGATTCCGCGGAAATTCGTCAGCGTAATCTGCTTATGCCCCCGTGTATCACGGTGAACGGACTGCGCGTGCAGAGTTACGGTTTGCCGGAGTGCATCGAGAAAACCGTCGAGCGCTCCGGCTGGAAGCGACGCAAAGGCAAACTGCCGAAGGGACGCGGACTGGGCATCGCCTGCAGTCACTACGTGAGCGGCGCGGCAAATTCGATTATCCGCTCCGACATGCCGCACTCCACGGTGAACATCAAGATCGACCGCGATGGAGGAGTCGTGGTTTATACCGGAGCCTCCGAGATCGGCCAGGGATCGGACACAATGACGGCTCAGGTTGCCGCAGAAATGCTGGGATGTTCCCTCTCTCGCGTGCGAGTGATTGCCGCCGACACAGACCTGACGCCGATCGATATCGGATCGTACTCCAGCCGCGTCACCTTCATGGCAGGCAATGCGACGCTGCGTGCGGCGGAAGACGTGAAGAAGCGGATTGCCGCCGCGGCGGCAAAGAAGATGAACTGTCCCGCGGAGGAGCTGGTATTCCGCGACGATCTCGTCTTCAAGAAGGGAAGCGTCCCGCCCGTCGTAAAGAAGGATCAAGCTGAAGAGGTGGAAGTGACGCAGGCGGGCGCTTCGGTCAGCGGTCGTGTCGAAGGCCAGATCCTGCGCGGATCGCTGCAGCAAAAGCGAAAAGATGAAGGTCCGAAGGAGTGGATGACGTTCGAGGAAGCCGTTGTCGCCGCCATCGATTTTCACGGCGCGCTCACCGGGACCGGTTCTTATGCTCCTCCGCAGGAAGCGCGCGGCGGCAAACACAAAGGCGCTGGTGTGGGGCCATCGCCCGCATACTCTTACTCCGCGCAGGTTGCCGAAGTGAGCTTGGATGAAGAAACCGGCGAAGTAACGGTTCACAAAGTTTGGGCGGCCCACGATTGCGGGCGCGCGCTGAATCCGGTTTCTGTGGAAGGGCAGATCATCGGCTCCGTGTGGATGGGCATGGGGCAGGCGCTCACCGAAGAAATGGTCTGGAAAGACGGCATGCTGATGAATCCGGGAATGCTCGAATACCGCAGCCCGTCATCGGTGGAGTCGCCCGAGATCGAACCGATTATCGTGGAAAGCATCGATCCCGAAGGTCCGTTTGGCGCCAAGGAGTGCAGCGAGGGATCGCTGGCCGCAACGATCCCTGCGATTGCGAATGCGATTTACGACGCTGTGGGCGTTCGCCTGCACGAATCGCCCTTCACGCCCGAGCGCGTGCTGGCAGCGTTGCGAGCGAAGAACAACTCCAAGCGTCTGAACTTGACGGAAGGCGTCGATCCGACTGCCCCTGCACGCTTTCGGGAACACGGCGGATCACTTTGCTTCAAGGGCAAGGGACCGGAGCGGCATGCGCTGGATCCGGCGCGCCGAGAAGCGCCAGCAGCGGCGCGAGGTGCGGATTGAGCCTTCCGCAATTCAAACTGCTCCGGCCGCGTGCCACGGATGAAGCGGTGAGCTTCTTGGCGAAGCACGCAGGCAACGTCCGCATACTTGCGGGCGGAACCGATCTGATTCCGTCGATGCGGCAAAAACTCTTTGAGCCGGAGTCTGTGCTGGATCTGCGCGGCATTACCGAATTGCGCGGAATCCGTCCACTGGCAAGCGGCGCGGTGGAAATCGGCGCGCTGACCACACTCAGCGCGATTGAGAGATCAGCGTACTTGAGGCAGCACTTCCCGGTGCTCACCGAAGGGGCAGCAACCGTCGCTTCGCCGGTGCTGCGCAATATGGGCACAATCGGCGGCAACATCTGCCTCGATACGCGCTGCCTCTGGTACAACCAGTCGCTCACCTGGCGCAAGGGTTGCGGGTTCTGCATCAAGAAGGATGGCAATCTTTGCCACGTGGCTCCGGGTGGCAGCAAATGCTGGGCCGCATTTTCCGGAGACACGCCGCCCGCGTTGCTTTGTCTGAATGCGGAAGTTGAAATCGCTGGTCCAAATGGTGCGCGGCGCATCGCTTTGCGCGAATTCTACACTGGGGACGGAGAGAATTACCGCAAGCTGGAGGCGAACGAACTGGTCACGCGCGTATTTCTGCCCGAGGCGTCCGCGGATTACCGAGGTATTTACCGCAAGCTGCGGGTTCGCGGATCCATCGATTATCCCCTGGCTGGCGTCGCGGTCGTGGTGAAGCGGTTGAACGGACATGTTGCCGACGCGCGCCTGGCAATCACGGCGGTGAACCCCGCGCCGTTGCTGGTGCAGCGAGCTGGGGAAATGCTGATCGGAAAGATCATTGACGAAGCTCTGGCGGACGCTGTAGGCGATCTTGCTGCGCGCACGGCAAAGCCACTGACCACCTCGGCGCTCACGCCCGAATATCGTCGGGAGATGATCCGAGTGTTCACCAAGCGGGCGGTGCTGGCTGCGGCGAGACCATGACCCTGTTCGAATCCGAGGACTCTGCTCAAATGTTTCCTCCGTCTTGAAGAAATCCTCCGACAAAACGCTATTCGGCACGGACTGGCCCGGTCCCGGTCTGCCGGATGTCAGGAAGAATCTCGAGGACTTCCAGGCGCCGCCGCTGAGCCCTGGACTAAGGCGGCAAATTCTTAGCAAGACGGCGCTAGGCATTTGGCCCGCTTGATCTGTGCCTACTCGGTTTCCACAATCCAATGGTGTTGCCATCCCTGGCCTGTGGATTTCGACCGCAAATATATTTCGTTTGCTCCGGCTACGACGGCAGCTTCCTGGCTCGTTTTCCGGTACTTATTTGGGAAAATTGGGTATACCCCCCCTCCCCCACCCCTCTGAATGGCTTGCTGGGCGCGGGGTTCACAAAAAGAGCGCGCAAAATCTGGATGGCAAAGAACTTAGAGGTCAAAGGTAAGTATCCCTTGAAATCAAGTATATACTTAGTGAGCCGTGACAGGGCCACCTAGTGCTAGGATTCTAGGCAGTGACAGCCGAAGTCAAATATTTCCTTGAGCTGGGGCGCGTTCGGCAATGATCGGGAAGATAGTCGCGGCCTTCACATCGGGCAGTCACGCAAGCGATTACTTTTCCGCCACGCTCCACCATGCCGAATACGGGAGTCTTGCCATCGTTGTCGCGTCCACGCTGGATGCCGCGATTGCCATGTTTGTTCTTCCGCTTTCCGCCCACGTAGGTTTCGTCCATCTCCACCGTCGATCCCTCCAGTTGCATGTCAGGTTCGGACAGCAACGAGCGAATCTGCTTAAACATGCGCCACGCGGTTTTGTAAGTAACTCCCACTTCGCGTTGAATCTGTTTCGCGGAGATGCCACAGCGAGTGCTGCCCATGAGGTACATCGCGTAGAACCATTTCTTGAGCGAAGTGCTGGAGTGCTCAAAGATGGTTCCGGCCATCGGAGAGATCATCGAGCCGCAATAATCGCAAGCGTATGCGGGACGCCCGGTCACGCGATGGTGCTTGCGTTCTTGATTGCACTTCGCGCAGTGTGCCATGCCATTCGGGTAGCGCTTTTCTTTCAGATACTCAAGGCAAGATTCGTCATCGGGAAACCGCTTCAAAAAATCCTCGATGGTGAGCCGCAAATGCTTGGGAATGCTCTGTTTAACTTTCATGGCATAAACAATATGCCATATCGTCTACTTGATGTCAAGGGATAATTACCAGGTCAAAATCTAGAGAACAAAGGACTTACGTCCGATTTTGTTCCAGCTGGATCTACCGCCTCCGCCTTGACAATAATGGGCTAACTGCGAATGGAGGGCAAGGTTGGATGTCACAGCGGGGGTGTGGATTTCGGGAGAATGATACCGCCTCACGGGTGCCGAGGTTCGCTGAAAAGAGCGAAACGGATGGAGCTCCCGGCACCGATTCCCCGGGGCTAAAAGCCCGCATCTCATCATGGAACTTGCAGCGGCACGGCTGAAGCCGTGCCCTGCCCAATTGTCGCGGGGGCGTGTCGGGAGACGGCGGCGGGAGATAGGGGAAAGCGAGTCAAAGTCAAAAGCGAAGGCAGCGGACAAGAGTGACCGCTCCACACGAGCCCAGCGTCGGATCGGTTCTACTTTCCTGCCTTGGCTGGTTCTCCCTTCGCGCCTGTCAGTTCGTCGGCGAGCGCGGTAGCGCCGTAGACCTTCCGCAAGGCCTCCTGAATGCCGCGCGAGTCCACGGAAACCGCGCGGCCTTGCGCGTCGCTATAGGCGAAGTTCCAGGGCAATGATTGGATGTTCCCGTCGAAAATAATGCCAACGACTTCACCTTTCTTGTTCACCGTGGGAGAGCCGGAGTTGCCGCCGATGATGTCGGCGGTGGAAACGAAGTTGAGCGGGGTCTTCAAGTCAAGGTTCGGCTTCGCGTTAATCCAACTTTCGGGAAGATCGTAAGGGGGCTGGCCGCCATGTTCCGCCGCATGTTCATAGGCCCCGCCGATGGTGGTGAAATAAGGAATCGACTTTCCGTTTTCTTCGTAGCCCTTCACTGCGCCATAACTCAGGCGCAGCGTGAAGGTTGCATCGGGCGGCTGGGTGAATCCGCTTTGGGCGAAGCGGGCTTTAGCGATGCGTGTGCCGTCGCGGCGGATCACCGAATCTATTTTGTCATCGAATGTCTTGCGCACGGCGCGGGCATCGGGTTCGATGGCTCGCATGGCTACGATCAGCGGGTCAGTGCTGGCTTCGATCGCCGCTTCTCCGCCTTCATAGAGCTGTTTGCGCACTGCTACCTCGTCAAGTTTGGTGTTGGCGATCAGGTCCCTGGCCGTATCGGCTGGCGTTTTTCCGTTCAGGACTTTCTTCACATCAGGATTGTCGCTGCCCAGCGCCTCTTGCATCTCGGCGAGAGAATCGGCCAGCAGTGCGGTGTCGAGATTCTTGTAGACGGGCGCGGTCGAGAATAATTGTTGTTCCAGCGACGGCAGCGCCGAATCGCGAAACTCGCGCATGCGTTGCTCGTTGGGCTTGGGTTTTTCCTCCGCTGCGCGGACCAGAACGCGAGCAGTCTGCGGCAGGCCGGAAGCAAAGCCCCGCAGGCGTTCCAGATAAGTGAGCGGCAGGTAGATGTCGCGCTGCAGCGCGATGGCCTGGGCGATCTCATTCCAGGGATCGGGCGCGCGAGCATTCTTTGGATCTGCTTTGTACGCCGCCTGTAATTTGGTTTCATCGGCGGCCTTCGCGTCCATGATCGATGTATCGCGCAGGCCGGATTCATAACCGATGACCGCTTTTTGCGAATTCTGCAGGCCGAAAATATCTTCTTTGGCGATGCGCGCGTTCTCTTCCGACTGGCGGCTGAACTCCTGCAGCAGAGCAATGCGGCGCTTGAAAAGCCGCAGCGAAGCGGGGAACGCCACATCCCGGGAAAAATCGAGTTGCGCCATGGTCAGCAGACGTCCAGTGCTGCCGGGATGTCCGGAGACGAAAACCAAGTCGCCGTCGCTGACACCGTTGCGGGACCACTGCAGATAGTTGTCGAGGAGCGCCGGCTTGCCGTTCTCATACACCCGGAAGAAAGTGATATCGAGGTCGTAGCGGGGATAGGTGAAATTGTCGGGATCGCCACCGAAGAAAGCGACGCCAAACTCCGGCGCGAACACCAGACGAACGTCCGTGTACTTCTTGTATCGGTACAAGTCGTAAACCTGCCCCGAATAAAACGTCACCACATCGCAACGCAGGCCCGTGGATGTCGCGCATGCTTGTTCGATCCTCGACATCGCTGCGCGCTGAGCCTGTCCAGCCTCGGCCGCAGACATGCCCGCCTTGACGCCCGCGTTCACCTTGTCGGTTACGTCGTCGATGCCGACGAGTTGGTTGAGTTCAAGGCTCGGGCACTTCACCTCGTCAGCCTGGGTTTTCGCGTAAAAGCCGGTTTTGATGTAGTCGCGGCCCTGGCTGGAAAGTTGCTGCACACATGCCGCCCCAACGTGGTGATTGGTGAAGGTGAGGCCGTCGGCGGAGACGAAAGATCCCGATCCTCCGTTGTTGAAACGTACGGACGACAACCGAACATGGTCGAGCCAAGCTTGGGTGAGCTCGAAGCCGTACTTCGCCTTAATCTGGTCTTTTGGGGGTTCGTTGTACAGCCACATGCCCTCGTCGGCTGAGGCCAGGGTCGAAAAAAGAAAAGTAAAGGCGAGCAGGACGGATGAGCAGCGCTTCATTGTAGGGAAAATTCCTCCATAAGGATCTGAGAATCAAGGATGCGGCGCGATTCGTCGCGAGCCTACGGCAAACCGAATAATTATACCCTGATGCGAAGTATCGACGGGCGGGAGGAGCGTTCCTCCGGGCTCGGTATTCGGTGCGGCGCTTGTCCGGCCAAGTACTGAAGTTACCCGCGGGTAGTTGGAAACTTCGCCGCGTTTGGCGTATAAACAAAGGTTGCATTCCCCGCGTCCCCGCGCGGTTCGGCAACGAAAAACCACTGAGCGAGCGACCATGTCCAGCGCGATTACAACTCACGCCGCCAAAGGCCTGGAAGGCATCGTCGCCACGAATTCCAGCATTTGCTACATCGACGGAGAGCGCGGTGTTCTCGCCTACCGCGGTATCGACATCCACGAACTCGCCGACCATTCCAACTTTGAAGAGACCTGCTACCTGCTCTGGTACGGGCACTTGCCCAAGCGAGCTGAGCTTGCGGGCTTGCAGAAGCGTCTTGCGGAAGAGCGTCACCTGGATCCGGCGATCATTACGCTCTTGCGGAGTGCCCCGAAAACCGCTCTTCCCATGGATGTTTTGCGCACGGCGGTTTCTGCGCTGGCATTCTACGATCCGGATCAGACGAACAATGACCACGATGCCAATATCCGGAAGGCGATCCGGCTGACTTCGCAGATCGCGATGATCATCGCGGCCTACGACCGCATCCGCAAAGGCAAGAGTGTCGTTGAGCCAGACCAATCTCTTTCTCATTCGGCCAATTTTCTTTGGCAGCTCAGTGGCAAGAAACCATCCCATACCGCAGAACGGGCGCTCGATATCGCTCTCATTCTGCACGCCGACCACGAACTGAATGCCTCCACCTTTGCCGCGCGTGTGACTGCAGCGACTTTGTCCGACATGCATTCCGCGATCACTTCGGCGATCGGGACTTTGAAGGGACCTTTGCACGGCGGCGCGAATGAGGCGGTTTTCCGAATCCTCGAATCGATTGAACGCGAGAAAGCCGATCCCGTCGAATACGTCCGCGACCTGCTGGCGCAAAAGAAAAAAATTCCCGGCTTCGGCCATCGCGTCTACCACACCGAAGACCCACGGGCGACTCACTTGCGCGTGATGTCGAAGGATTTGGGCCAATCCAGCGGCCAGCCCCAGTGGTACGAAATGTCCGAAAAAATCGAGCGATTCGTGAAGGCGGAAAAGAAGCTGAACGCCAACGTGGATTTCTATTCCGCATCCACCTATCACACGCTGGGAATCGATGAGGATCTGTTCACGCCAATCTTCGCCATCTCGCGCATCAGCGGATGGGCCGCTCACGTCATCGAGCAACTCGACGACAATCGCCTGATTCGCCCCCGGGCCGAATACCTGGGGCCGGAGTATCCGAATCGTTACGTGCCGATCGACCAGCGATAGCGATTTTGATCGGTCGGCTTTTTGCGCGGCGAACGTAATTTGGACCCCGATGAAGGTCCGCGATATCATTAGAATGCTGGAGCAGGATGGCTGGGTGCTCAAGAGAACCAAGGGAAGCCATCGCCAATACAAGCATCCAGCGAGGGTGGGGCGAGTTACATTGCCCGGTCATCCGAGCGACGACCTCCCTCCGGGCACCTTGAACAGTGTTCTGAAACAGGCAGGGTTGAAGCGATGAACTACGTGGTCGTTTACGAAAAATCATCCACCGGTTGGGCGGCGTATGTGCCCGACTTGCCGGGCGTTGTAACGACAGGCCCAACCAAGGCAATGGCGCAACAGCTCATCCGCGAGGCGATAGAGTTTCATCTTGAAGGCTTGCGCGAGGACAATCTGCCGATCCCCCAACCGAGTGCGTCCGCTGAAGTAGTGACCGTCTCCTAGTTGCGCTTTGGGCGCCGAAGCCTGCGCCCCGAAACCCTCCCAAGCGCTCCCAGCGTAGAATAAACCTGTGAGTTTCATGCGCCGCGTTTACCTCGACAATAACGCTACCACGCCGGTTCTGCCGGAGGTGTTCGAAGCCATGCGCCCCTATTTTGGCGAGCGTTTCGGCAACGCTTCGTCGATTCACCATCATGGGCAGGAATCGCGGGCGGCTGTGGAGCGGGCGCGCGAATCGGTGGCGGCGTTGCTGGGCAGCCGCGCGTCGGAAATTGTTTTTACCAGCGGCGGCACCGAAGCCGACAATCTGGCGCTCGCGGGGTTGGTTACTGCTGGAGATCACGTCATCACTTCCAGCATCGAGCATCATGCCGTGCTGAATACTGGCAGGCATCTGGAAGAAGCCGGTTGCGACGTGACCTATGTGCCGGTCGATGGCCGGGGTCTGGTGGACCCCGACGATGTGCGGCGGGCATTGCGGCCCAACACAAAATTGATCTCGATGATGATGGCCAACAACGAAACCGGCGTGCTGCAGCCTGTCGAAGAGGTTGGAAAGGTCGCCGCGGAGGCCGACGTCTTTTTCCATACCGACGCGGTGCAGGCCGCGGGCAAGGTTCCGATCGATGTGACTCGTATCGGCTGCGATCTGCTTTCGATCTCGGGACATAAAATGCACGCACCGCAAGGTATTGGCGCGCTGCATGTGCGACAGGGAACTCGAATTCAGCCTCTGCTTTACGGTGGCCGCCACGAACGCTCACGGCGCGCGGGAACCGAGAATGTTCCTGGAATCGTCGCTCTCGGCAAGGCTGCCGACCTGGCGGTGCAGGGCTTCGAACATGGCGACGACAAGAACACGGCCGCGCTGCGTGATCGGGTGGAGAGCGGAATTCTCGCCCAGGTTGACGAAGCCGGAGTCAACGGCGATGGTGCTCCGCGCGTTCCGAACACAACAAGCGTCTATTTCGATCACATCGACGGCGAAGCCTTGGTGATTGCGCTCGACCTGAAAGGCTTGGCAATTTCCACGGGCTCAGCCTGTTCTTCGGGAGCCATCGAGCCGTCGCACGTGCTTACCGCGATGGGCCTGCGCGCCGACCGCGCTCGCGCCAGCATCCGATTCAGCATGGGCAAGCAGAGCACGGTGGAAGATGTCGACTTCGCGCTGGCGCTGGTGGTGGAAGCGGTGGCGCGGCTTCGAGAATTGTCGCCCCTGTACAAGAAAGCGGCAATTAGCAATTAGCTAATTGACAGTTGCTACTGCTCCAGTGAAAGCATGCCAAATCCTAGAACTCTCGCCGTAGCCATGTCGGGTGGTGTCGATTCTTCCACCGTCGCGGCCATGCTGCGCGCTGAGGGACACAACGTCATCGGCCTGACCATGCAGCTCTGGAACCAGCGGCGTCTCGCCGGCCACGAGGGTATGCCGGAGTCTGTGCACGGGCGTTGCTGCTCGCTCGACGATGTCTACGATGCCCGGCGCGTGGCCGAGCACATCGGCATTCCGTATTACGTGGTCAATCATGAGGAGCGCTTCGAGCGCGAGGTGGTGCGCCCGTTCGTCCAGGAATATCTCTCGGGACGCACGCCCATCCCGTGCAGCCTCTGCAACAACCATCTGAAGTTCGATCAGTTGTTGATCGTGGCCCGGCAGATCGGCGCCGAGCAGGTTGCAACCGGCCACTATGCCCGCGTGGAGTTTGACGAAGCGCGAGGCCGCTGGCTGCTCATGCGCCCCGCCGATCGCCGCAAGGACCAAACCTATTTCCTCTTTGGCCTCACGCAGGAACAGCTCAGCTATACGCTATTCCCGCTGGGCAACATGACCAAGCCTGAAGTCCGCGAACTTGCGCGCCAGCATGGTCTGGCTCTGGCCGAGAAACCCGATTCGCAGGAGATTTGCTTTGTCCCCGGGGGCGACTACAAGCGCTTCATTGACGCCTATCTCGCGGATCGCGGCGACGCGCTACCGGATACCGCCGGCGAACTCGTGACCACGAGCGGTGAAGTCATCGGCGAACATGGCGGCATTCACAACTTTACGGTCGGACAGCGCAAGGGACTCGGCGTAGCCACGGGCTCACCTCTCTACGTGATTCAGATCAGCGGCGCGGACAAGCAGGTGATCGTTGGCGGCGAAGAGAGCCTCTACTCGCGCACTTTGCGGGTGAGCCGCGTGAATTTGATTGCCGTGGATGAGCTGCGCGAGCCCATGCGGGTGAGCGTCAAGATCCGCCATCGCCACGAACCGGCCGCGGCGGTAATCGAAAAGATTGACTCTGCGGTAACGACTCACTCCGGCGAGTCTGGCGATGCAGAAATTCTTGTGACCTTTGATCAGCCGCAGCGTGCCATCACGCCCGGGCAAGCTGCGGTGTTCTACGACGGCGATATTGTGGTCGGCGGCGGCTGGATCGTGTGAGCGGCAACGGCCGCGCTTCTTTGCGGTCTTCGCTAGACTGTTGCGGTTAGCCGGTTTTCTTTGTCGCGCGCCCGCTCGCAGATTTGTCGGCACGGAGCGAGTTGAGGAAGAGAGTTCCGGAATCCTTAAGTTTCGCTTCCAGTCGAGCCGTGCAGTCGCAATCGCCGCAGGCCCACTGCTGGGAACCATTTTCATCGCGGCATTTCCGGCGGTCGTGGGCGTCCTGCACGCGCGTCAACTCAAAATACCCTTCCCAATAGGGCCGCTCTTCCTGCAGCGGGTCTGGACAATAGCAGACTTCCACCCAGCGCGCGGTCTGGTCCGCACACAGACGCGCTTCCTGCATGTTGCGCAGGTATTCGCCCTCGGCGACCGATCCCTCGCCAAGAGTTTCCTCTTCAATGGCTTTCAGAAGATCGCTTTCGCGGCCAGGTTTCACGCGGGCTCGAACCAGATAACGCATCGCAATCCCTCACTCGTTTATTGCAGTCCCGCGTTCCCAAGCATCTCCAGAAACTGCTTCTGTGTGCGCATGTCGATGGACTGGGCCACCAGTTTGCCACTGCGGTCGTAGACGAAGCTCTTGGGAATCCCTTCAATCCGGAATTGCTCGTTCACTTTCCGTCCCGGGTCGAGCAGCACCGGGTAAGTAATGCTTCGCTCCGCAATAAATGGGCTTACTTTTGCCGTCTCTTCGTCGGAAATGGCCAGCACCACGAAACCTTTCTCTCGGAACTTGAGATAGAGCGATTCCAGGTCGGGCATTTCCTTGCGGCACGGCGGACACCACGTGGCCCAGAAATTCACCAGCACAACTTTGCCCCGCAGATCCTGCCATCGCCACGCCTTTCCCTGCAAATCGATGAGGGTAAAGTCAACCCGCTGGCGCTTAGCGTCGTCCGCTTCCAGCTTGGCTATGGCTGCCAAAAACTGGGGGGTGTCCAGGCTCGCCTGGACATGCTCGTAGCGCACCAGTCCGGCTAGTTCAACGTAAAGAGGATCTGGTTCGCCGTTCTTGCCGGTCTGTGGCTGTTCCCGCAGCGCAGCGCCAAGCGTGTTGGCAACTTCCTGCAGAGTGTCATGGCCGAAATCGCCTTCGGTCGAGAGATTGGCGAGTCCGCCTGCCAGTCGCAGCTTGTTGGCGGTCGCGGGAAGCTCGCGAATCTGCACTGCAAGATCTTTTGTGGTGCGTGCGCGCACATCGTCAGGAAGCTTGCGCAGTCCACGCAAGTCATCGACGATGGGTTTCTCCTAATCGCTCCAGACGATGGTTTTTTCCTGAGCGGCGAGCGGACGGGTTCCGAGAGTCAATGTGCCAACCAACCCAATGCTTAGACAAGAGAGGAGAACGGTGAGAAAGCGCAACCTGGAGAAAGCGAGACTCATGCCAAAAGCTTACATCACGCCTGGCAAAGTTTTCCACGGAGCAAATTGCATCGCCCCAAAACACCGCGGACTAGATGAACATCTCGTCTTGCGGCACGGGGCGCCGAACTTCCGGACCGCCGCCGTTGCGGCGAACGCGATTGCCCAGCAGGAACTCGATGCCGGCGGTGATTCCCTGCATCAACCCGGAAATCTGCCGCACCGGTGAGATGACGGTCTTGTGCACCATATCGGAAGTCTGTTCCACGCGGTCGAGCGTGCGGCTGAGCAACTCGTCGGCGCGAATGACCTGCAAGCGTGCACGATCCACCACATCGCTTACCGTCGTATCCACTCTCTGCACTTGATCGCGGATGGCATCGGTCGAATCGGCCAAATTGTCGGCGATCACCTGTAGTTTGGGGCGCAACTCCGCCAGCATGGCCTGCGCGGTTTCCACCGTGGGCAGCACCTTGGTCTTGACCTCGGTGGCTAACGTTTCGATTCGCGAGCTGCTCTTGCGCAGAGACAGATACATGGCCGCAAGAAGTCCCGCCTGCAGAAGAACGGCCGCGCCCGTCAAGGCGATGAATATGGGAGTGAGGTTATCCATAAGAGGTGACTCCGTCATAGCGCCAGCACAGACATCCGGCGAGGACGGGCAGAACCCGAAGACGCGCTACAGATTCTTGGGAGCGCCGGTCTCCGACGTAGCCTCACGATATGCCTGTCTGCCGGCCTCGTAGGCGGCGCGGAACTGCTCCTTTTGCTGACCCACCACTTCGCGACCACGATCCACCCAATCCGAGGCTTGCTCGCGCGCCTCGCGCGCCCGGTTGCGGACATAGTCGCTGCCATCTTCGGCGCGAGCGCGCAGGACATCGCGAGTCTCGCTGCCCGATCGCGGCGCATACAACACGCCCACGAGCGCTCCTAATCCCAAGCCTGCCAAAAACCAAACGAAACTATTGCTCTCACGCTCCGCCATAAGTCGTACCTCCGAGGCCACAAGTGCCGATGAATTGATGCTAGCACTCAGGTGAGGGAAATACAATTATGGCAAGACTGTAGTCGAGGCGTGGGGAGCCTGTAAGGCTGCGGGGAATCGCGGTCCGCACCAACTCCAGGTCTGCGCGACAAGTCTGCCGATAGTAACCGCCTTCGGGATGCGGATCGAGTTTCAGCTTCTTGTATTGCATTCAGACATCGAGCTTCGGATCGCGGATTTCCGATGCGAGGGTGGGGCTTTCGACTTTCGCCCATTGTGGAATTCGCATGGAAATAAAGTTTGCGGCGGCCTCCGGTGACGTGGAACGTTTGGGTTTGCCCGAGCTTGAAAACGGGGTAGCCCCCTCCCCCCCCTTTTTTGCATAATCTCTAGAATCATCGAGTTAGCGCGAAATTCCCCGTAAATCCGAAGGTCTAAAGAACTTAGACATCAAAGTCTTTGAAACAAAGGAGTTAGGCCACGATTGTTGCTCGTGCTGCTCGGGCTACCTGTACTGCTCTTGCTGGGGCAATGATGAATGAATCGGAAGTGGAGCGCAAGGTTAGATGTCACATGAGGGCTGTGGATATTTGGTGCGGGTGCTGCGAGAGGAAAGCTTCGACGAAAATCTTAGGCCCTTTGCGGTTTGGAATTGCCCACCCTTTGCAAAGGACGCAAAGGGTTGGCCACCCGCCACCGCGCCCGCCGACCCACAAATAAGAATGGCTCCGATATCCGGAGCCATGCACTAACGCTAAAACGTGGTGCGCGGCACTCTGTCCAGTCTTAAGTATTGGTGAGGCATATTGAGAAGTCAAGTTACTTGGGGAGATTATCTCTGCGTTTTCTCCCCAAAAGAAACTTCTTCTCCACAGACGGGAGAATGGACCCGGCGGGATTCGAACCCGCATCTGCGACTTGGACAGAGTGCTGTGTTGCCGTTACACCACGGGCCCTGAGCGGAGTTTCTGTGATGGCGTTGAAGATGGCAAGGGAGGAATCGGTGATTTCATTGGGCACGTGCCGAATTGGGAAGATGGCGGTATCGGCAGCCTCGGTCGTGATAGTGCAAGCAACCAAGAATCAAGGGTGGGGCAGCTGTGATCTATCAAGACGTTGTACCCACCGGAGACGCGCGGCTGATGGGCGGAGCGTAACCGAGACTGTCGAACGATGTTCGCTCCGAGGCCGGCTTCGCCGATCTGGTCAGGTTCATTCTTGGCGACACCGGCGTGCCCTACGACTGGGAATATGGCGATCACGCAGGCAAGTCATGAGCTCACAGTGAGTGGCAAAAGCTAGGGTGGGGCCTCATACGTCGCCCCGCGGGAAGGTGCGAGAGGCTGATTCGAGCAGAATCTCCGCCGGCCGCTCCTAGGGCGAACCCGTTCTGTCCCGCACTCTTCTGTCCCGCACTCCATTGTCACGCACTCCAGGAGACGGCCGGCAGTTTCTCGATTCGGGCTACAGCACTCCTTTGAAGCTGTCGTAGTCGGTTGTGCTGGTGCCTTGCAGGAAACGCCCAACCACCAGGCCGCTGTCGTTGATCCCGTCGCCATGCGTGCTGGTGCCGTTGGGGTTATTTCCGGGTCCTACTTCTGGGCTGGCGGTGCTGGCGGTTTTGAAGCTGGCACCGCAGGCTGAGTCTTAGCCGGAGCCGACTTCTCGCCCTGCAACACCGACCCTGATCCAGATCCACCGTGCTGGAGCGCGTAAATGGAAAGCGTGATCGACGTCAGCATGAACAGCACAGCGGAGATGGTGGTGGCTTTAGAGAGCGCAGTAGCTGCGCCTCGTGGACCGAAGGCGGCTTGGCTGCCTTGTCCACCGAACGCGGCTGAGATGTCGCCGGCCTTACCGCTTTGCAGCAGCACCACGACAATAAGGAAGAAACAGACGATAACGTGAACGATGACGACCAGTGTGTGAATCATGAAATTGAAACGGTCCTTAACTTACCTTCCTTTGAAACTTGATGACACTAGTGACTAACTTGCCGGCGGAAGGGGGATTTGAAACTACTCCATCACATTGATAACACGTAACTTATTGATTTTGCATCCGGCCTAAAGGCCCAAATGCCCCACGATCCCGCTTCCATTGTACGTTTATTGTACGGCGAACGCACCTGCGGAAAGATCGGAACAATCGAGATTCTTTTCTTTCCCAACCACAGTTTGACATCCGCCCCTGCCATCGGTCAAGGCCACCGCCGCGACACTTAGAGAACGCTTGAATGGTGCTGGGTTCCTGCGATTACTTCTTTACAATCCGCGAAGTCGATCGGTCAATGACCACAAGGCCGTTTTTGGATAACTCTGGTTGGCACAACGATCCATGAGTTGTGCAGCTTCACTCGATGTGTCGTGTTTCGCGGGCAATCTCGGGCACTGCAATGCGATTGGACAACTTGCCCGCCGACGGCCTTTCAAGATCGGAAAATCCGTGATATATCAATGGCTCGAATAAGCGCCGAGAATTCGATGGCGCCACCTCGCGGGCCACATTCCCAACTCGCAGGGTCAGAACATCATCGGAAAGAGGTTAATATGCGAAGCCGCGAATTATTGGCACTGTTGGTTGTCGTTTGCTGCACCCTGTGCACGCCCTTAGCCGCCTCCACCGGACCCGATGACCGCCCCGTCTCCGATCCGAAGTCGGTGGTCTCGTCGTCAACGTCAGCCGCCCGGCCGGCGCCCATCGACGACCTTTACTACACAAAGAGTGTATTTGGCGCCGCCTGGTCGCCTGACGGGCAGCAGGTCGCGTTCACCAGTGACATTGCCGGGCGCTTCAATCTCTGGAAGGTGAGCGCCTCCGGCGGATGGCCGATTCAACTTACCCAGTCCGACGATCGGCAGTACAACGCTGCCTGGTCACCCGACGGCAGGTGGATCGTCTACCAGCAGGACCACGCGGGCGATGAACTCTGGGATCTCTACGCTGTCCCGAGCGGCGGCGGCGAGATCATGAACCTGACTAATACGCCTGCGATTCGCGAGGAGAATCCGCGCTGGTCCCACGATGGCAGCACGATCGCTTTCGCCTATAAGCCGAAGGATGGTTCCCAATATGACATCGCTCTGCTCAACTGGAGCACTCGCAAGGTCCAGCTGTTGACCCATGAACAGCAACCCGGATACGCCTGGAACGTGGTGGCGTGGAGCAGCGACGATAAGACCATCTACGCCGGCCGCGTGAATCCTCCCTTCACCGACGCGGACGTCTACCGCATCGATGTGGCGACCGGAAAGATGGAGAATCTCACCGCTCATCAGGGCACCATTCGCTATCTTGGCTCATCGCTTTCGGCCGACGACAAGACTCTGCTGCTGAGTTCGGATGCCAAGGGCGGTTACATGAATGTCGCCCTGCTCGACGTTGCCACCAGGAAGGTCACTTGGGTCACCGACCTCAAATGGGAAACCTTCGCCGGGAATTTTTCGCCCGACGGCCAACGCTACACCTACATCGTCAATGAGGACGGTGTGATCGACGCATATCTCGTTGATCGCTCAACCAGCCATGCGGATAAGGTAGATCTGCCGCACGGCCTGAATGCTTTCTCCGGCAATCCCAACGAGTTCGCGCCGCAGAGCGACCGCGTGATCGTTTCCCACGAGGCCTCCAATCAGCCCGCCGACCTTTGGGTCTACAATCTCCGCACCCGCCATGCCGACCAACTGACTTTTTCCGCAATTGCCAGCTTGCGTGCGACCCCACTGCCGCCGTCCCAGATTGTCCACTACAAAAGTTTCGACGGAAAAATCATCACGGCGTTGCTCTGGGTGCCGTTCAATCTGAAGCGCGACGGGAGCAATCCCGCGATCGTACTGCCGCACGGCGGACCCACCGGCCAGATGGTCGACTACTGGAACACGGATGTGGCAGCGCTGGCCTCGCGCGGATATGTCTGTATCGCACCTAACCCTCGCGGGTCCACAGGTTACGGCCTGGATTTCCAAAAGGCTAACTTTCAGGACTTGGGCGGCGGCGACCTCAAAGACGAGCTTGCCGGCGTAGACTTCCTCAAAGCCACGGGTTACGTTGATCCCAAAAAAATCGGTATCTACGGCGGCTCTTATGGCGGCTTCATGACGCTGATGGCCATCGGTAAGACGCCCGAAATCTGGGCAGGCGCCGTAGACGAGTACGGCATCATCAGCTGGTCCACTATGCTGAAGAGCTCCGACCCCTCGTTGAACGAGTACCTGAAGGCGCTTTTGGGCGATCCTGAACAGAACCGCAAGGTCTATGAAGAGGACTCACCGATCACGTACATTCGCAGCGAGAAGGCGCCTTTACTGGTTCTGCAGGGAGACAATGATCCGCGCGTGCCGAAGGAGGAGGCGCAACAGGTTGTCGATATCCTCAAGAAAGAAGGCCGGGTCGTGGATGTTCACTATTACCCGAATGAAGGTCACGGCTTCGTGAAACGCGAGAACCAGATTGACTCCATCCGGCGCACCATCGCCTGGTTCGATCAATATCTCATGGGAAAGACCCCAGCACCCCAGCAACAACCGAGTCAGTGAACTAGCCGGAAATCTGTTCCTGGCAGCTGGACCCTATTGGCGTCCGATTCTGGGGATTACGTAGCTAACGGGAAATTATTCCGCTCGGAAGTCGGCTTCGAGGAAATGCTCCAATCTCCGCGAAGCCCGTTTCCGGGTTGCTGCCTACACGAAGATCAAGAGACCAGGAAGGCAACTGTTCCTTCCTTGACCCTTGACCTAGCAATGGGACTAAGAGTTTGAAGTAGAGGTATCCCCATTTCTTGGCGAGTTTAACAGACGCTCTTGATCTTTACAAACAGGTGTAGTAAACAATCGAACAGCCATAGGAGGCGGACGTGGCACGGCCCAGAAAGTTGTCGAAACTGGAATTTCAGATTATGGAGGCGCTTTGGACAAGGAGAGTGCTCGATTCGTGAAATCCAAGAAGCCTTTCCGTCGAAGCAAAGGCCGGCCTATACGACGATCCAAACGACCGTGTATCGATTGGAAGCTAAGAGGAGGAGGATTGTGCGCATCATGACGGAACAGGTTGCACGCAAGCTCGATTTCAGCAGAAAACTGTTGCTCACCATGGCCGCAGTTGCCGCGATTGCCGCGCCAGTCTTTCTTGGCCTGGTACACATCACGCAGGTCCGTGCCCAATCCACGGCGGAAAATCCGACAACGAGCATCGCCGACACCTGGCAGGGCACTCTCCACGCCGGCCAAGATCTGCGAACGGTGGTCAAGATCTCAAAGGCGGACGGTGGCGGATACAAAGCGGTTTTCTACAGCATCGACCAGGGTGGCGCTCCCCTTCCAGTAACCAAAATTACGCTGGAGGGTACGACGGTGAAGATGTCGCTCACGGCAATCGGCGGCACGTACGAAGGCAAGCTGAGCGCGGACGGCAAGTCGATTACTGGCAACTGGAGTCAAGGGCCAAACCCTCTGCCCCTTAATCTGACGCGTGCTACGCCCGAAACGGAATGGACCATTCCGGCGCCGCCGCCGAAACTGCCGCCGATGGATGCGAATGTTTCACCCAGCTTCGAGGTCGCCACCATCAAGCCGACCAAACCGGACGAGCAGCGCAAAGCGTTCCTCGTCAGGGGGCGTCGTTTCCAGACGATCAACGTCTCACTCAATGAGATGATCTCGTTTGCCTACGGAGTCCATGCCAAACAAGTCATGGGTGCCCCGAGTTGGGCAGAGACGGATAAATTCGATATCGATGCGCAGCCCGATGGTGAAGGCGCACCGAGCGACAAGCAATGGAAAGGCATGTTGCAGAAGCTGATTGTCGAGCGCTTCAAACTCACTTTTCACCGCGACAAGAAAGAGCTTTCGGTCTATGTGCTGTCCGTCGCGAAGACCGGGCAAAAGTTGACCAAGAGTGAAGGGGATCCGAATGGGCTTCCGGGGCTTTTCTTCCATGCGCTAGGTGATCTGCATGTTACCAATGCAAATATGGCTGACTTCGCCGGCTTGATGCAGGAGGCCGTGCTTGACCGCCCGGTCCTCGATCAGACCGGACTAAACGGAAGGTTCGACTTCACCCTCAGGTGGACGCCCGACGATTCGCAGTTCGGCGGCATGGGAGCCAAGATTCCTCCGCCAACGGACAGCGCCACGGCGCCGCCGGGGCTGTATACCGCGATCCAGGAGCAGATAGGGCTTAAGCTTGACGCCACCAAGGCACCCGCCGAGGTTCTCGTCATCGACCATGTCGAGAAGCCTTCGGAAAACTGACGCGGAATGAAACTTGGGGAGAAGCGAAAGCGGTGTCACAGCGGCGAGTGCATCGAACCTTCCAACTGGCTTGCGCCCTGCTTTGCACGCTAGCAGCGCTCGCACTTCCCGCGCTAGCTTCCGCTTCGCCATATCACGGCCAAGTCACCTTCCATGGCTGGCCTGTGCCCGGAGCCACGGTCACGGTGACGCAAGGGAAGAAGAGCGTCACTACTGTCTCTGACCAGGGAGGTCTGTTCACCTTCACCGACCTGGTAGATGGACCTGCGAGGGTCGAGATCGAGATGCAGGGCTTCTCGACGCTCGCAGCCGAAGTGACCATCACCCCGAATACTCCTGCGGGGAAGTTTGAATTGACATTGCTCGATCTTAACCAGATGATGGCGCGCACGAAACTAGCGCCTAATTCCCCGCTAACCGTGAGTTCCGCAGTGGCAACGAAGAAGCCTGCCGCAGCCGATGCTTCAAATCTTTCCGAGATCCCGAAGCCGCAGGAGGAAGCGAACGAACAGGCATCGGACGGATTCCTAGTCAACGGGAGCGTCAACAACGCGGCGACCTCAAGATTCTCGCTTGACCAGGCCTTCGGGAACAGAAGAGCGAATAGCAAGAGTCTCTACAATGGCGGGCTTGCCGCCATCTTCGACAACTCCGCGCTTGACGCACGTCCCTACTCGCTCAGCGGGCTTGAAACTCCCAAGGCTTTCTACAATCGCATCACCGGCGCCTTTACCCTTGGAGGACCGATCAAGATCCCGCATCTGCTGCCGCACGGTCCCATTTTCTTCGTTGCCTACCAGTGGACGCGTGACCACGTCGCCGCGACTGAGTCTGGCCTCGTACCTACCCCGGAAGAAAGGATGGGCAATCTCGCAGGCCTTCTCAACCCTCTCGGTCAACCGGTCGTCGTCTTCAACCCCGCAACCGGCCTACCGTTCCCTGGCAATGTCGTTCCTGTCAGCCCGCAGGCGCAGGCCCTGTTGCAGCTTTATCCGTTGCCAAATATTGTTGGTGATTCGCTCTATAACTACCAGGTACCCGTTCTCAACAGCACCCATCAGGATGCGCTGCAGTCGCGCCTGGATAAAACGCTTGGCCGCAAAGACGAACTCTATGGGAGCTTCAACTTTCAGAGTACGAGGGCGGGCAACTCCAACCTGTTCGGTTTCACGGATACCACCGATACCCTCGGCATCAACGCCAACGTCAATTGGGCGCACCGCTTCAGTCAGCATTTGTTCGTCTACGCCAGCTATCGCTTCAGCCGGCTCAGAACCAACATCGTGCCCTATTTTGAAAACCGCGAAAACATCTCGGGCGCAGCGGGCATTCTCGGCAACGATCAGGACCCATCCAACTGGGGGCCGCCCACGCTGAACTTTTCAAGTGGCATCGCCGCCCTCAGCGACGGGCTGAGCTCATTCAATCGCGCCCGCACCGACGGCTTTTCGGGGTCGACAGCCCTGTATCGCGGCCGACACAACATCACTATCGGTGGCGACTTTCGCAAGCAACAGTTCAACGATTTCTTCCAGCAGAACCCGCGCGGCATTTTCACATTCACCGGCGCAGCAACCCAGGGCACGGCCAACAGCGTAACGACTGGCGGCTCCGACCTGGCCGACTTCCTGATCGGCGTGCCAGACACGAGCTCCGTCGCCTTTGGCAATGCGAACAAATATCTCCGCGAGCTCGTCTACGATGCCTACGCCGCAGATGACTGGCGCATCCTGTCGACGCTCACGATCAATGCTGGCATGCGTTGGGAGTACGGCGCGCCGATCACTGAGATCCACGGCCGGCTCGTCAACCTTGACGTCGCTCCTGATTTCACCGCCGTCGCTCCCGTCCTCGGCACCGATCCAGTGGGCCCGCTCACCGGCAACCACTATCCCAGTTCGCTCATTCGCCCGGACAGGCTCGGCTTTGAACCACGCGTTGGCGTCTCGTGGCGGCCGATTCCGGCGTCAACCATCGTTGTCCGTGCCGGCTACGGCGTCTATCACGATACGTCTGTCTACCAGACGACCGCGCTTGATCTTGCCCAGCAAGCCCCGTTTTCGAAGAGTCTGAGCGTGCAGAACGGTGCCGCGTGTCCACTCACGCTAGCAAACGGTTTCAATCCATGTTCGTCCATCACGCCCGACACCTTTGCAGTCGATCCTAACTTCAGGGTAGGTTACGCACAGGCTTGGCAGTTGTCGGTGCAGCGCGATTTGCCGTCGGCGGTCCAGCTCACTGCGACTTACCTCGGTGTCAAAGGCGAGCGGGGCGTTCAGCAATTTCTTCCTAACACTTACCCGATCGGCGCAGCGAACCCTTGTCCCACGTGCCCCTCGGGTTTCGTCTATCAAACTTCGGGTGGCGACTCCACGCGTCAAGCGGGCCAGGTCCAACTGCGCCGCAGGCTGCGCAACGGTTTTACCGCATCGCTCCTCTACACATTCTCGAAATCGATCGACGACGATGCTCAACTAGGTGGACTGGGTCACGTCACCGCCAGCACGCAAGGCTCGACTGATTCTACATCCGCCGGCGCGCCGACTCAGAGCCCGGCCGCGCCAACACCGGCCATCGCGCAGAACTGGCTCGATTTGCATGCCGAGCGTTCGCTTTCCACTTTTGATCAACGTCACCTGCTCAATCTGCAACTGCAATACACAAGCGGCGAGGGCCTCGGCGGCGGAACTCTGATGACGGGCTGGCGGGGCACGCTGTTTAAGGGATGGACCGTCCTCACCACGATCATCGCCGGAACGGGCTTGCCAGAAACGCCTGTTTATCTGGCGGCCGTGCCAGGAACCGGATTCACCGGCACGATCCGACCGGACTCCACAGGCGCTTCCATCTACGCGTCGCCGGCCGGCGTGCATCTCAACACCGCAGCTTACACGGCACCGTTGCCGGGCCAATGGGGAACTGCAGGCAGGAACTCGATTACCGGCCCTGACCAGTTCAGCCTCGACGGCTCGTTCGTGCGCTCCTTCCGCCCGAGTTCACGCTTCTACCTGGACCTGCGCGTGGATGCAACTAACCTGCTCAACCACGGTGTCTTCACCGGCTGGAACACGACCGTAAACAGTACGCAATTCGGCCTCCCGATTGCCGCCAATCCGATGCGCAGTCTCGAAACCTCGCTGCGCCTGAGGTTCTAAAGATGAATTCTGAAATGAGTTCTGAGATGAGGATGCTGCCGGCCATTTTCCTTCTACTAGCCGCCGCCCACGCACCCGCTCAGCAGACCGGTCAGAACACGCCTCCTGGCGAGTCGGGGACTTTCACTGTCACGGTCAAGTCGCAACTGGTCGTCGAAACAGTGGTGGTGAAGGATAAGCAGGGAAAACTCATCCTTGGACTCACCGCACAGGACTTCGCGATCACCGAGGACGGCGCACCACAGAAGATCACCTTCTGCGAGCACCAGGACCTTGCCGCGAACGCATTGCCCTTGCCGGTCGCACCGCCCGGCTCCGAAGAGCTCAAGCTCTACAAGCGTCTCGCTCGCACACAGGTCGCGCCTGAAACTCCGGACAGCGAACGCTACAAGAATCGCCGCCTGCTGGCTCTCTATTTCGACATGTCTGCGATGCGCCCGGCTGACCAGCTCCGCGCCCTTTCTGCGGCTGAACAATTCCTCCGCACGCAAATGACAACCGTCGATCTCGTAGCCATCCTCCGCTACCAGGGCGGCTCGGTCGACATCCTGCAGGACTTCACCGGCGATCGCAACAAGTTGCTCAGCATCCTCCAGACCATGATCGTGGGCGAGGGCCAAGGGTCGGTCGAGACCATCGACGACGCCGGCAGCGCCGATACGGGAGCCGCGTTTGGCCAGGACGACAGTGAGTTTAACGTCTTCAACACGGACCGCCAGCTCTCTGCCCTGCAAACCGCGGCCAAAATGCTCGGCCAGCTGAACGAGAAAAAGTCCCTCATCTACTTCGCCGGCGGCCTCCGCCTCAACGGCATCGACAACCAGGCCCAGCTTCGTGCCACCGTCGACGCCGCCATCAAAGCCGGCGTTTCTTTTTGGCCGGTGGACGCGCGCGGCCTGGTCGCAGAAGCTCCGCTCGGCGACGCGACCCAAGGGTCGCCCGGCAACTCCGGCATGTACACAGGCGCCGCCGCGCTCGCCACCACCAACAACTTTCAGCAGTCGCAGGACACTCTCTTTGCCCTTGCCGGCGACACTGGAGGCAAAGCGCTCTTTGATAACAATGACCTCACCCGCGGCATCGTGCAGGCCCAGGAAGCGATCTCGGACTACTACATTATTGGCTACTACACCAGCAACAAAGTCCAGAACGGTAGGTTCCGGCGCGTCAAAGTCTCCCTCTCGAACGATTCCAGCGCGAACCTTACTTACCGCCAGGGCTACTACGCGGATAAGCTGTTCAGCCGCTTTACTGCTGTCGACAAAGAGCGTCAACTCGAAGACGCGTTGATGCTCGACGACCCCATTACCGAACTCTCCATCGCGATGGAGATCGATCACTTTCAGCTCAACCGGGCCGAATACTTCGTCCCCATCGTCGTTAAGATCCCTGGACGCGAGCTCGCTCTCGCCAAGCGTGGCGGCGCCGAGCATACCCTGATCGACTTCGTCGGTGAAATTAAAGACCTCGTCGGTGGCACTACCGTCACCAACGTCCGCGACCATGTCAACATTAAGCTCTCCGACGCGACCGCCGTTGAGCTCGCCCGGCGCCCCATCGAGTACGACACAGGTTTTACCCTTCTGCCCGGAAAGTACATGATCAAGTTCCTGGCACGCGACGACGAGACGGGGAGAATCGGTACCTATCAAACCGTCTTCGTAATCCCCAACCTGAACAAAGAGGACCAGCGCGTCCCCATCAGCTCAGTCGTGCTGAGCAGCCAGCGCGTCGATCTAAGAGAGGTGCTCTATGACGTTGAGAAAGGTACGCACAAGGAAAAAGAAGTCGCGGTCAACCCCCTCGTCCAAAACGGAAAGAAGCTGGTCCCGAGCGTGACTCGAGTCTTCAGTACGAGTCACGAGATGTACGTCTACCTCCAGGCCTATAAGCAGCCTCCGCACGGTAGCCCGCCCGCGAGCCAGCCTCTTTTCGCTTTCGTCAGCCTTTATCTCGGTGGCAACAAAGTTCTTGAGACCCCACCCACTGCGGGCGTTCCTAGTACCACCAGCCGGCTTGGAACTATGCCTTTCAGCTTCATCGTTGACATCGATCGTCTCGCAGCCGGGAATTACGACTGCCAGATCACGATCCTTGACCCGACAACCCAGAAGGCAACTTTCTGGCGAGCTCCAATCCTGATCGTTCCCTAACGACATTTGTAGTACACGATGAGAAGCCTCCCCTGACCATCCCTGTTTGCTTCAGTCGCTTAATGTAGCCTTCAGGCTCCTCTGCCAAGTCGCTGCCTGGCTGTTAAACGAATTGTATTCTTGTCATCTGCCTGCTTGCTGCCTTGCTGTGTAGCACTGATTTGGGTCATGTGGCCTCCTTCTTGAGTAGGTTGGGATTTCTTGGATTAAGTCACGAGCCAACAGTTCAACGTCGGCCCTGACAACCTCAGAATGGCCAAAGATTATATCGCCTACTTCGAAAATTGTTGTTAACAGAACATTACCCTCACAAACCGGACCGACTAGCTTTTACGATCCAGAAGTCGGCTTCTGGGAGGCGAACATTGATGTCCTCCAAGCCCGTTTCTGGATCGTTTCCGAGTGGCCGACGATCCTGTTGCTATCTCCTCGAATCGGATGGCCAACTGGATCACTTCGACGGAAGGCATGTTAATCGGGACCTATCGTGATTTGAACAAAGCGTCCGGCCACCTCACGCACATGCGTTCTCCGGAGGCTGAACGTAACAGCCCTATCTGAATCATGCGGTTTCGGAAAGCTCGACCAATAGGGAAGTCTCACTGCCTGACGTCAATGGTCGGCTATCCGCCAAGCAAATTTCCTCACCCTCAGTGTGGCATTACGCGATCTGCTGAACCCATTGCCCCCGCCAGGCTGGCGCTTCGAAGGGATCCCCGAAATACTGTGTTTCGTGGACGACCTTGCCGTTGCGGAACTCCATAATACTCACCGTGTATGCCAGTCGCCCCTGGTAGGCGATTGTATATTCCGTGATCCACAGATCACCGTTTCCGAGAATCCGCTTGACCTCGAAGCCGGACGGCTTGCCGGGATGATGACTTCGCAAGGCCTGCAAATTGCTGCGCCCGAGGATTCGCTCGCCTGACTGGGGATAGTCACAAATGGCGTCGTCATCGTAAATATCGTGTTCCGCATTTGCGTCGCCGACTGCCGACGCGTGCCAGTGCGCATTCAGGGCTTCACGTATTTGTTCGTCTTCCATGGGCTGCTCCAGTTGTTGTTTGTCTGCCATACTCAACTGTCTTGTGCGATGAAACCAGGGACGCCTGTTTTCACCACTTCTATCCCTATTCGGGTGAGATCAGCATATGTCGCGAGTATACGTCGTTCGGTGCTAGAAATCGCCGATGGGGAGAACGATGGACTCTGATTGTGTTGTTTGCATCCACGCAAACAACAAACCTGACCTACCGCAGTTGGCCAAATTCATTGTCAGAACTGTGCAGTTTGGACCAGCCGGACCATTGCTTCCAAGCCTATGCTGTATCTATCGATGAAGATGAACAGTCGGACCAAAGGGCGCTGGTATGGCCTCTTGCGAGGAAGAAATGGAATATGACCTCTATCATCAATAAGCCGGTACTCAAACTACGTAAAACTCCCCAACCGCCGCTGTCACATCCCAGAGCGACTCCTGACTCAGACCGTGCCAAGAGGCCGCCCCTCGCCGACCCCTCTGCCACCGGTGAAGAACTGACTCCCGGAGATCGCGTCGAGGGTTTGGGCAACTTCGGAAAACCAACTGGGGATTTGGGCACAGTTGAGCGATCGAACGAAGAGGATGCGGTCGTCAAATGGGATGACGACGGTCGTATGAGACTCCGCCAACGGTCGCTCAAGAAAATTTAGCTCAAGGAAGTGGACTATGACCGCCAGCGAGAAGAAACGGATGCTCGGAATTGTGCGAACCGTTGAATGCTTTTTTTCCGAGAACCTAGCTTTGAAAGCCGTGCTAACGTCGCATCGCATCCCAACGCCAGTGTGGCAGGAGGAATGCGATAAGCTGATGGACGATCCTGAACATTCGCCTGAAGTCCACGTAAAATTTCAACACCTTTACAATGAAATTGAGCGAGCTCGCGACGGGACAAGGGCGTTCGAAGCACTCCTGGAAGCTCTTCCAGGGCCGAAGAAACAGTGGAACTAACAATAACCATTACACCCACGGGAATAGTCGGCAGATGGGTGTAATGGTTATTGCTTTGCTGGAGGCTCGGCCTTGCGGATGCCCTGTCCGCGCGCGAGAGACCATCAGTACACTTTCGGGAAACTTACCTGGAGGATAGGCCCCTCGCGTTTTACGGCACCGGCCCCACGTCGAACTCAATTCTAACTTCGTCTTTGGCTCTGACGCCCGCTTTTCCGGGAGGCTTGATCCCACAGATCGGTCTGCTTCACGATGGTGTTGCCGGTGTAACGGCCCTCCTTTAGCGTGACGTGCACCGTGACCGACCGCGTCTGCCCGCGCAGCGTTAGATTCCCGCGCAGGGTCCACAGCCCCTTGCCGGCAGGTTCCGCGCCGACGGACTTGAACACGATCTCCTGATAACGCTCGCTATCGAGCACTTCCGGCCCCAACATCGTCTTCTGAACTTCGGCGCGATCTTTCTCGGAATCGCTCTTATCGATCACGCGCAGGGCCCGCGCATCCACATGCACTTCCACCGTAGGATGCGAGCCCGTGTCCGCCGTACCGCTTTGAATCGGCGCGCGCACTTCGTGCTCATGTCCCAACCCTGAGAATGCGCCAGTCTTGCCCACATGGATGGTTATGCTGGACTTCTGCGTGTGGACGTTATGTTGTTGGGCGCTCGCCCCCAGTACGCACGTCAAGCTCGCCGCCACCAGGAACACGCCTCGCTTCATGGCCCACACCTCCGCCCGAATTTTTGTTTTAGCCGCCAAGTCGGCGGTTTTGGTCGAGTCATCAACCCTACACGAGGGTCCATAAGACACGGGGGTTCTCCAGGTCGGATCAGTTAACCAAGTGCAATCGCTGTTTGTGTCATGGACTTGTAAAGAATTTCTTCAAAGGTTGCGATTTGGGAGCCTATCGCCGGGAGGCCACACTCAGTGGCTATCAGTGGGCGTCTCAGTAGAACGGGGCCAACTCTGTTTCGACTTGGGCTACCTCAGACATCCGGATGTAGGGTGCCGTCTGTGATGCTTTGGATTGGCTTGGTCGCGAGTACCGCGACTCGGGGCGACCGACGCGACCTTCTGGTGATCATCAATCGCCCCGGAAGGCGAATCCCTTGTGATTGAGTCTCAGACTCTGCCTCCGAGCGGGCGGCATTATGCCCGGTGTCTTCTGGCATGCTTGCCTTGCTTCGCTGGACACCGGATGTCCGCAATGAGAGAATAGTAGGCGTGCCAACCACAAATATTTCCGAACGAGATGGACGTGGGCGATCTGCGTGCGTTGGCTGTCGATGTAGCGAAGGGCGTCCTTACCCGTCACGTGCCGTGCGTTTGATCCAGCTCATCCTAGTCGCGATCGGAGCATATTTTTGTTCCAGTCTCGCTCTTTGGGCACAAACATCCGATTCCCAAACAGGCAATGCGAACAAGTCATGGACGGCCACAACGGAGTTGCAGAGCGACAACGTAAATCCCACACGCACCCTCGAAAGCCACACTCAGAGTGGCAATCGTACCCTAGACAGCCAATCAGTGCAGCGCCGCGGGTCTAACGGAGATTTCGAACCTTACGAGGACGTTGAGAAGGAAACGGTGCAGGTGGACGCTAGCACCGTGCGAACCACAACGCGCACCTTCGGTCGAGACGCCGATGGGCTGAAAACTCTGGTGCAGGTAACAGAGGAAGAGAAGCACACGCTGCCCGGGGGTGACTCGAACGTAGTACTCGCCACCTCGAATCCCGATGTCAACGGCAACCTTCAAGTGGTTCAGCGCCAAATCGAGGAGACGAAAAGGATTAGTAAAGATGTGGAAGAGACGAAAACCACAGTGATGCTCCCAAGCATCAACGGTGGTCTGACTCCAGCTATGAAGATGCAAGAGCGCCGTACACGAGGCGCGAACGATACGGTTGAATCTCAAAAAACCACGCTGCTTCCCGATGGAGCCGGAAACTGGCAAGTAGGTGATATACGGCAAGCTACTATCAGCAAAGAAGGTAAGAACCGCAGTACCGACGAGCGGGTCTCCCGCCCAGACTCTGAAGGCAAGCTAGGCGAAGTCTCTCGTACCATAGGAAAGGAATCCGAAAGCGCTTCCGGAGAAAAGCGCAAGACACTGGAAACCTATTCCATCGATCTCCCAGGGTCGGCTCGGGACGGCAGCCTGCACATTGTTGAGCGAGCAACCACCGCCCAGCGCACTGGTTCAACTGGTCAGCAAAGTACCGAAGAGCAAGTGGAGCAGTCTAATCCCGGTGATCCGGGCTCCGGTCTGCGAGTGACCATACTAACCACCGACACGGTGCGCCCAGGCTCTTCTGGAGCGCAGGCCACGCGAACCATTCAAGCGCGCGACGCGAACGGGAGTCTTGGAATAATCTCGGTCGACACAACAAAGTCCGACAACGTTCACGCCATTCAGGTTCAGATAGCGCCTTCCGAAAAGCCAAAAGAGTGATGTTACGTCACCGGAAATTCTTGTATAAGAACCCACTTGGATGAAAGCTGGTCGTGGCGGGGCGGAGCCGTAAAGTGAATAGTCCAAATATATTAGTGAATATCTCCTATCCAGCACCTTAGATCGCGCACTTGCTCGTAATTCAAATTCCAAGACCTCGTGATGCCATTAACGTTCCTTCCACCCGGCTTTTGATCTTGGAAAACGCAGTCTCGCGCGAGGTGGAAGTGTCGTCAGCAAATGGAGAAAACCCGCAATCGTCTGTCGTGCCTAACGATTCAATCGGAATCGCTTGGCCCGCCTCTAATACTCGGTCACGAACTTCCTCGGGAGTTTCCACTCTGGCATTGATTGGGTCGGTTACGCCGACGAAGATTGTTTGGCCGCGCTTAAGCAGCTTTGCGATCGCATCCAACACCCTCTTCCGGTCGGGCTCGCTCGCCAGTTGAATATAGAAACGCCCCGCTTTCAAGCGAAACAATGCCGGCAGAAGCTGCGCATAATCGACGTCCGCGCTGTGGGTCGAATCGTGATCTCCGCCGGGGCAGGTATGGACTCCAATGTTCATCCGCTCGTCCGGTGAGAATCTTTGCAATACCTGGTTATTGAGATCGATGAAGCTCTTCAATAGTTCGCCGGAAGGATCCAGTTTCAGCGCCAGGCGACCCTCCGTGAAATCGATTTGCACGCAAGCAGCCTCCGCCTCCAGACACTGCCGAATGTCCCGTTCTGCTTCGTCGAGAAGATCCTTTAAGAACTCGTCCCGCGAGTAACCCCCGATTCCATCTTGCGGATAGAGCAGGCTGAGCGCAGACGCCGAGATCACGGCCTGTTTGACCGGCTGCTTGGTGAACCGTTTGGCGGCGCTCAAATAGGAAACGGCCTTCACGGCGTAACGGAAGGGACCGCCTGTCAATTTCGGCAACTGGCGCGTATGACCGTCGGCGAATGGAATCGTGACGCCGCCGGGGGCGACGTTCTTAAGGCCGGCCAGCGGATAGGTCGCGAAACTGGGCTTCGTCTGTTCTCCGTCGGTGATGATGGGCGAGCCAGTCTCCTCGAAGCGCGCGATCGTGTCGCGGAGAGCCGACTCTTCGGCCGTCTTGAGTTGTTCAGCCGACAATTTGCCTGCTGCGTAAGCGTGCATCGCGGCCAGCAGCTCCGCTGGGCGCGGGATACTTCCAATCGGTTCGGTGGGGATGGGCATAGTTCGAGCGGCGGTGCGCCGTTGAATGGGCGCCACAGTAAACAATCGAGACGAAGCGGAGCAATAGCAGAAAAACACTAGAGACTGGCAATTGCATCCCAATTAGCATTTTCCGGCCAGTGTGTCAGTGCTGGGAGAACCACAATGCAATCCGTCCTCCCGCAAAAGGAGATCCCATTCATGTTCCGCGCGGTTCCGAGATTGCTTTTGACGCTTCTCATGTCTTTGATGGCGTACAACAACTACCTCTATGCGCAATCGTGCCCGGCCAAGCAGCATCCGACCTTCAGAATTGAGGTTGCACCCGGACTGGCGAGCGAGGGGCTCTCGGGGCGGCTCATTGTCATGATGTCGACTCAGTCCAAACCGACCGAGAAAATCACTCCCAGTTATGGGCCGGATGCTCATTCCGTGTGGGCCGCCGCGAAGGAGATTCATGGCCTGACGCCTGACACAGCGGTGGAATTGGATCCCGATGAGCTGGCGTACCCGCAGAAATTCTGCACAGCCCCGGAAGGAAGTTACCGGATTCAGGCGGTACTGGACGTCAACCACGATTTTGCCTATCACGACGACGCTTCCGCCGGCGATCTCGTGAGCCGAGTTGTCGAGCAGGACTTCCACCCTGTTTCGGATGAAGTCATTTCCCTCACCCTAGTAGAACGTAAGGCGGACGCGCCCCTTCAGCTTCCTCCCCGTACAGAATTGTTCGATTTTGTGAGCCCGACGTTGTCTAAGTTTTGGGGACGCCCGATCCACATGCGCGGCGCGATTCTGGTGCCACCGAGTTACAGCATTCGTAAGGGTCGCTATCCAACCGTTTATATGACCCATGGCTTCGGTGCAGACATGAGGTATCTGGCCCAGCGCAGCGCGGGCAACATCAACAAGTTGATGGAAGATAAGAAAATTCCGGAAATGATCTGGGTGTTTCTGCTCGAAGCTTGTCCAGGTGGCACCCATGAGTTTGCGGATTCGGTGAACAACGGGCCGTGGGGCACGGCGCTGACCACCGAACTGATTCCCGACTTGGAAAAGAAATACCGGATGGATGCCAAACCCAGTGGAAGATTTCTCACCGGACATTCTTCCGGGGGATGGGCTGCCCTTTGGATCCAAGTGAGCCATCCGGAGTTTTTTGGTGGCACCTGGCCAACCGCGCCCGACACCACCGACTTCCGCACCTTTGCCGCGCAAACGGACCTCACGAAACAGCCCCCTCCAAATTTCTATCGCACCGATGAAGGAAGTCCTCGCATGTTCATCCGCATGGATGGGAAAGATACTCAATCCATGGAAGACCTGGCCAGGCAGGAGCGTGTGTTGGGTGACTATGGCGGGCAGTTGGCCTCGTTTGATTGGGTTTTCAGTCCACGCGGCAAAGATGGCCGCCCTATGCCGCTTTTTGATCGCGACACCGGGAAAATCGATCCGGAAGTCGCCGCCTACTGGGAGAAGCACTATGACATTGCCAATCTTCTACGGACAAACTGGAAAACAATCGGCCCGTTGCTGAACGGAAAGATTCACATGACAGTGGGTACGGCCGATACCTTCCACCTGGATGAATCCGCACACTTGCTGGAGCAGACGATCAAGGATTTGGGAGGGAAAGCCAGCTTCACGTATCCAGAAGGGCGCAATCACTTCGACCTGTATCAGGGCGGATTGACGGAGAAGATTGCCAAAGAAATGTATGCCGTAGCTCGACCTGCAACTGGCCACGCCGCTGAACGGCAGCCGAAGTGAAACCCATGCAATCGATTTGTGATCGCTCGATGCGGTATTCGTAAGGGAGGGTCCAATTGAGCGCATTTCTGGGAGTTTCTCCTGTGAGCAGATCAACGAGCTTCATATCTAGACACCTCATGTTACTTAAGGCAGCATTTGCTCTCGTAGCTTGTCTTGGCATAGCTCCGTTCGCCATAGGAGCATCATGCGTCGGCCCACAACCTCTGGAGTTCCGCACTCACTACCACCCGGACGCTGCGACCTATATCGAACTGGGCAAGTGGTTTGGAGATCACAAGCAGTATCCTTGCGCCATCGAAGCTTTCCGCGCCGGTCTCCAGCTAGCACCGGATTCGGCGGATCTAGCCTATCTCCTCGGCCTGACTCTCTATACAACTGGCGATCCGAAGGCTGCGATTACTCCGCTACAGCAGTCGATTCAAGGTATGCCCAAGGTCATAGAGCCGCACGTCCTCCTGGCGGCCGCGTTCGAGGAATTGCATCTCAGAGACAGGGCCAAAGCCGAATATGAAGCGGTGCTCCGGCTCGAACCTGGTTCCGTGGTAGCGCTCAAGGGACTCAGCAAACTGTTTCTTGCTGAGGGCAATTACATCGCGGTCATCAGTCTCCTTCGTTCCGCTACTCTCGACGAAACCCTCACGATGGATTTGGCGCAAGCTTACGCGCACACTCGCATGCTCGATCAGGCAGCGCAGATTCTGGCGCCAGCTTTGCATACGAACCCATCCTCCATACGCCTTACGAAGGCGCTGGTTACTGTATACGTCAATCAAACACGTAATCGAGAGGCTTTGCAGTTAGCCAAAGAGTCTGTCCGGCTGCATCCGAACAGTGTGGAAGCGCAGAGCCTGTACCTGCACGTTCTTGTTCTCAATCACGACACGGACACAGCGCGGCCCTTGGCGAAAAGGCTGCTTGCCGCGCATTCGCATGATTTCGAAGTCTTGTATTTGAACGGCATGCTGGAACGTGAGGCGGGCGAATACAGTATTGCCCGACAGCACCTGGAAGAGGCGATCACGCTGAATCCAAATCATTTTAATAGCCGATATAACTTGGGGGTCGTGCTGGCCGAGCTCAACGATCCTGCAGGAGCCAAGGAGCAACTGGAAAAGGCGCTTGCCCTTGGGGCCGGGGCAGCCGAACCGCACGTCCGCTACAAACTCGCAAGCGTGCTGCGTGCACTGGGCGAGGATGAACAAGCCGAGGAACAATCCAAGCTCACCCAGGAAAAATTGCAAGTTGAGTCTGATAGAACGGTGGCGGCCCTGAAGGCGGAAGAGGCTGAAGCGGCGCTCAAGGCTGGCGATTCTCAGCGAGCGGTCGCGTTATATCGCGGAGCTGTTGAAGCCTCCCCCAACGACGCCTTACTCAATTACAGATTGGCCATGGCTCTCGATCGCACAGACGACACCGCGGCTGAACGGGCAGTCTTGCAGCAGGTAATCAAACTTGATCCCACCTTTGCCCTCGCCCATAACCAGATCGGTTATCTGGCGACACGCGATAGAGATTTCGCTTCTGCGGAAGAGCACTTCCGCCTGGCCGTTCGCGCTGCGCCAGGTTTTGCAGAAGGTTGGGTGAATCTGGCAGCAACACTCGGTATGGAATCCAGGTTCCCTGAAGCCCTCGACGCAGTCGCCAACGCCATCAGGCTGGATCCGAAAAACGATCAGGCACGGCAGGTTCGCGAGAAACTGAGGGCTGCGCAAAGCCAACGTTGACACTTTATCGAATGATGCATTAGGAATGCCGGCCCGTCAGCCGTGCGTCTATACGCTGGATACCAGCGTCAAGGACACGTTCAGCCCAGTGCGACAAGTTGACCTGAGAGCGAGCTAGGACCAGTGGCCCTGCCGATGGCTATGCCATCACGGCTGAACAAAGGCCGAAGTGAAATGGATGCGATCAATGTACAGTCAATCAACGCGAACAACCCGATAGCGCCGCTCGCAGCGGTTGTAATTGAGTGCATCGATCACTCAGCATATCCATCAAAATGGCCATCCATACCAGACCGGACTCTCCCCCCTCAATCAAGATCTTATTCAGAGGTATGAAGCTCGGCGGATTTTGTTGCCGATGGTCGACCCCGAAGCGCGTTGGGGTCCTGATGCTCTTACTCTGCACCGGCAGTACGGTCAGCGCTCAAATGGCTCCCGCCACACTTTCCGAGAAGTCAGCCATGCATCAACACTACGATGCGGCTTATCGTTTCCAATCTTCCGGGGACTTGGCGCGGGCGGATGTGGAACATGCACGCTTTTTGGTCGCAGCCCTGGATCACATCGCCAATTTCCACGCCAACACCGGAGATTATGCGCATGCGGCTCCCCTATATGACGAAGCCCTGACGCTGTCCCCAACCGATTTCAGCTTGCTGATGGATTATGCCGGCGCGTCCTTGGATGCGCATGATCCGAAGAAAGCAGAATCTCTGTTGCAGGCGGCAGGAGATCTGGATACAAAGAGCACGACCGGTCGGCAGAAGGCCGAGGTACACCGAGTGCTGGGCAGCGCGTTCCGGGCACTGGGCGACAGCAAAGCGGCGAGCGAGCAATTCCAGGCGGCCATCGCCATCGATCCGAGTATCGACAACTTGTGTGCCCTCGGCGATGCTGTGTTGGACACGAATGGTCCTAAGGCCGCAGCGCCGATATTTGCGAAGGTGGTGGCGCAGTTTGGAGATACGGCAGGAGTTCGAATGCGGATTGGCCGTATCTATGGGATGGGAGGAGTTCCGGATCGGGCGATCGAGGAGTTCAAGAAAGCCATAGCGATGGATCCCAAGATGCCGGGTGCGCACTACTCGCTGGGCGCGGCGTATATGGGCAATTCGGAGGCAGATTTCCCCAAGGCGGAGGCAGAATTCCGCAAGGAACTCGCGCTCCATCCCAACGACACGTTCAGTTATCCACAACTAGGACAGATTGCTCTGAGGCGGCATGATTACCACGAGGCTGAAATCGATTACAAGCGCGCAGTAGCCCTGAATCCTCTAGATGGAGACAATTTTGACGAACTGGGCAAGATTTACATGGAAACGGAGCGAGCTTCCGATGCGGAAGCTGCACTGCGCAAAGCCATCGCACTCACTGTCGATCCCGCACGCAATAATTACGCGATTCAACGTGCACACTATCGGCTGGGACGCCTGCTTTTGACAAACGGAAATATGGCCGAGGGAGAACACGAACTCCAGATATCACAGGAGTTGCTGGCCAAGCGCGACATTCAGTCCGGATCGAAACTCAGCGGTGAGCAAGTCGAGCGGAGTCCGTTGGAAAGGACGCGGGTGGCGACGCCCGCGGAGGTGGAGGAGTTGGAGACCTTTGCCAAACAGACTGGGCCTCTGATCGCCGGCAGTTACAACAATCTGGGCGTTCACGCGGCTATCAGGGAAGAGTTTGCCAAGGCCGCAGGATTTTTCCAGCTTGCGGCGAAATGGAATCCCACGCTATCAGGAGTGGACAGCAACTGGGGCCGGGCCGCTTTTGCGGCTCATCAGTGCGAGCGGGCAATCGGCCCGCTGCGCAGAGCTCTTGACGCCCATCCATCGGACTCTGAGCTACGCGCGATGTTGGATCAATGTGAGGGCGCTCTGTCGACTATGCCGAAATAGTAATGACTTTGCAGGGAAGTTGTCCGCTGGACCTCTCGCACGGCGCGCATTCCGGAACATATCTTCAAAACAGGAAACCCGCTACCTGACCGGCCGTTGCCAAGCGGTCTGGAGCTATCTCTGAGTGCGCTTCCTCAAAACAAGGAGCCGGCCACCTGTTCCGAGATTTGCCGCGCTTTTTCGCGGAGCACAGTTTGCTCCGGTGGATTCGCGTTTGAACTTACCCGCACGATGAAAGCACGTTCACGCACTCGGCTTATTACTTGCTCCACAATCTGGTTCTTCTTCTTGAGGCTGCAAACAAGAGCTTCGTTGCCAATGGCGCGCATCGGCGTCGCGTCCGTGCCGCACTTGGAGATGTAGGACGGGTATTCGACCGCCGTATCTTTCATGGTGGTTACTTCGATACGCAGGGCGACGAGAATCTTGCCATCGTGGCGGACAAATTCGCAGGTGGCATCGAATTTGTTTGCAGGGCGGGTGACATTGGAGGTGACCGTGCCCTGGAGGAAACCGCCGGCCGTGGCGGCGTTCATCCAGGGGCACACCTCGGTATTCTCGGCGTGCGCCGGCAGAAATAGAACCACCATCACGAAGAGGGTAGTCAATGACGCGCGATATTGAGCAAGACGATTCAAGTAACATTCCTCCGAAAGCTGACCATGGCGCCCCGCCGGAAGGCGCAGATTCATAGTCCCGCATTTGCGGCACCGCTGAAGCGATGCCCTGCCCAGAACCCTTTGGATCCCGTCAGCGTTTGGTCGCTACGTTCAGCTGCTGCGGCGGGTCGCCGGCGACATTCGGTGACGGATCGCTGTGCATGTGCCAAGGTACGCTCTCTGTCGAAATTTGAGGATGATCGCGCAGAAACTCCAGTGAATAGGTGGGCGAATTGGGATCAGCCTTTTTATCGGCAAAAAGCGTCGCTTGCTCGGATGCCTTCTCGTCCATTCCTAACCGGGCATAAATAAGAGAAAGATTGTAGTGCGCGGCCACGTCATCCGGTTCGATTTTCTGCAACGCCTCGAACTGAACTTGAGCGTCTTGCAGCCGGTTGAGACGGTAGTACGATTTCCCCAATTCTCTGCGAGCGTCCGATGACAGCGGATACTGCGTAACCACCTTTTCCAAGTCCGCCACCTCTGCCTCGGAGTTTCCCGAACGGCGTTCCACTAGCGCCATGTAATAGAGAGAGCGCGCATTGTCGGGGCTGAGCGCCAGCGCCATGTCCAGGCTGCCTCGAGCCGAGCCATATTTTTCCCAGAGAATATTTGTAAGCGCGATATTCGTGTAGCCGTCGGCATAGTCCGGACGCAGCTTTACCACGTGGGCAAACGCGCTGACGGCGTCGGCATATTGCAACTGATCCAGGCACGCGATGCCGAAGTTGTTCCAGCGCATCCATTCGGGATTGTCTTGCGGATCGGGCTCGGCCGCCGGGTTATCGCCCAGATTCAGCGTACGGACACGGCTGGAGATTTCTACGATGGGATAGGCAGGATGATCTTTGCCGAAAATATTGTTGAGATAGCTTTGCCGCAGGTGCCGATAGTTGACGCGGGCAGTAATGGTAAGCGGACCCTTGGTGCCGGGCGGAATGTGAAACTCGTAACGGATTAGCCCGGAACGGCCAGCGGGGACGGTGCTGTCGTAGGCGACCGAGTGGATGGTCCACACCTTGTGGTTGTCCACGAATCCGCCGTCTTCGTTGACCGGACGATTGGTGAAGCTGTGAGCGCGCGGGTCAAGCGAGCCGTCGGGCTGGAGGAAGCCGCTGTGGTAGATCTCGGCGCCGTCGCTGCCCTTGACCTCGAACTCGACCCATGCCTCGTACAGATCGCGGACTTCCGGAATGAGCGAGTGGCCGATGTTCTTGTTCTGGACGACGACCATGGTCTCAATCGTATCGTCGGGCTTCAGTTGGAAGGGAACGGAGCCGAGTGGCGCGATGAGTCCATCGCCATCGGAGTTGCCTTCGCTCGCCTGAGTATCCATTTTCTTGATGGCAAAGAGATCTACATTCAGGAAGTTACCCGACTTGAGGAATTCGATCGTCTTTTGCAGCTGCTCGTCGAAGCCGTAGTAGAAAGGCACAGCCGTGTTGCCCGCGGTCCAGCGGTGCGACGCAAACGTCCCGTTCTTTGCGCCGACCTCAAACAGCGCCGGAGCGGAGCGCTTCATGTGGCAATTCTGGCAGGTAGTGAAATCCGCCGAATAGAAAGTCAGGGGATTTCGTTTGGAAAACTTCGAATTCTGCCACTCGTCATAGACCGTAAACGCGCGAACGAATTTGTAATCATTCAGGGGGGCGGGCAAGTTGGCCTTGTGGCAGGCAGAGCAAAACTCCGGCGTCCGATAAAAACTCTTCATCACGGTTTTGGCGTGGCGCTCGGGGTGGTCGAAAATCATCTCGTAAGGCACCTGGCCGGGAATACGGTTGCCGTTTTCGTCGGATATGACCGCTGGAATACCCATCACAAAGCCGCCGTTGCCCACCGTGGGCTGTAGTGCTTGAACGGAGTGGCACGTTGTGCAAGTAAGGCCCTCTTCATCAAAGCCGCGATCGACCTGGGAATTCTGGGTCAAGCCGCCCGCCAGCACGCCGATCGGATTGTGGCAACTATCGCAATGGCGAGCGAATTCGATGCCCTTGGTGCGCATGAGAATGTTGACGCTGGTGCGGTAGAAAGGCGTGCGGAAGGAGTTCGAATGCAGTGCCTGCCGCCACTGGCTATAAGCTTCCTGGTGGCATTTCGAGCAATACTTCGCGCTCGGGAAGGCACCGGGCTGAACGAAGTCGCCGCCGACCGACTTGGCGTTGCCGGGCGTGGAGATGTTGTTGGGGCCGAAGCGGAAATTGTAACTCTCCCGAATTTTTCCGGAGTAGTATTTGCGGGCATCGTCTTCTTCGCTCGACGGAGCGGGAGCATCGACGGGCTTGGCGGCGCCGTCATAGGGAGGCTTGATTCGTTGGACGCTGTAGTCTGTGCCGTCGGCGTTTCTATCCGTCTGGCCCCAGAATGCCACGGGCAAAGCACAAACGAAAACAGCAACGATCAAAACCTTTCGCGAAATCGCGCTTTTCATTCGTGAGGTCATAGACGCTTCACCTAGATTTCCGCCGAGACTTGCTGAACCGCGGCTAAATTTTGACCGCCCAACACCGAACGCAAGCGCTAAAGCGAGAAGGTAGTTTTCAGCCTATCGCTCCGGCGCGACCGAAGCTGTGCACTTCCCCAAAAAACACTTAGCAGAGCACCTTACTTGCCGGGGTTCACCGCAACGTGTCGTAAACGCTGGGCACCAATCCCTTGCCTTCCTCCACAGCGAAGAACCGGTCCACGGCTGGCAGAGCCACAGACTCCACCGATCCGCTGGGCCAGTGAATTTCCACCTTATCCACGGCGGTCGAGTCCCCAATTCCAAAATGCAAACGCTGATCGTTGGAGGACTCATAGCTCCCCCCGCTGAGAACGTCTTCCCGATGACGCATACCGCCAGCAGTAAGGTAGACGGTTGCCCCAACCGCATCCCGCGGACTCTTGGGTCCGCCGACCAGTTTGAGGCCGACCCAGTGATGCTTGTCGGGATTCACGTTCTGCAAAAGCGCCGGGACATGATCGATGCAGTTAATGACAACGTCGATCTTCCCATTATTGAACAGGTCGCCGAAGGCTGCCCCGCGGCCCGGAATGACCAGCGCAAGGCCCGTACCTTCAACCGCGGGCATGAGTTCAAACTTCTCGCCATCCTTCAGGTTGTGGAATAACAAAGGCCGCTGCGCCCACGACGTGCCCCAATTGTGATGATCGACCTGCGGGAATACATGTCCGTTGACGGAAAGGATGTCCTTCCAGCCGTCGTTGTCATAATCGATGAACTCGGTGCTCCAGGTCAGGAATGGGTAGGTGACGTCTGCCATGCCCATCTCGGTTGCGATTTCCGTGAACCGAGCTTTGCCTTCATTGCGGAATAACGGTTTGTAATCGTCCGAGAACGTTCCGGTGTAGAGATCAAGCAAGCCGTTGTTACGATAGTCGCCAATAGCCATGCCCATGTTGGCGACTTCCTGGCCGTCCTGATTCAACGCAAAGCCGGAGGGGATGCTGACATCTTTGAATGTTCCGTCTCCCTTATTAAGGTAGAGGTAATTAGGAGTCGAATCGTTGGCGACGAGCAGATCCACTTTGCCGTCGTTGTCCACGTCAACGAACACGGAAGTAAATCCATAGCGGCTGTGCCCGTCGTCGGCGACGCCCGCCTGTTTACTCACGTCCGTGAATGTTCCATCACCATTGTTGTGAAACAGGTGATCGGGTTCGCCCTTTAGTCCGCGCGGACCGCACATAACACTGGCACCGCGGAACTGGCAAAACGAGATCGCGTTGGGAGCGGAACTGGGTGTGGGCGGAAGATGCGCCATGTCCCAGTGAATGTATCCAGGGACAAAAAGATCCAGCCTACCGTCTCCGTCGTAATCGCCGAAGGTGGCTCCCGTGGACCAGTTTCCCAGCGCGACACCCGCCGCTTCCGCTACGTCGGTAAAGGTTCCGTCGTGGTTGTTGTGGTAGAGACGGTTCTTTCCGTAGTTGGAGACGTAGATATCGGGCCAGCCATCATTGTCATAGTCGCCGATCGCGACTCCAAAACCCCAACGATCGTTGGTAACCCCAGCCTTTTCGGCGACATTAGTGAATGTTCCATCGTGATTATTGTGAAAAAGCGCGGCGTGCGGCGGTTCGGTCTTGCCACTCAGCGCATCAAAAGTGGAACCATTCACCATGTAAATGTCGAGCCAACCGTCATTGTCGTAATCCAGGAGAGCGACTCCCGAACCGGTGGTCTCGAGAATGTAATTTTTCGCTGGAGTGCCCATCGTGTGGCGCCAGGTGGTCAAGCCAGCTTTCTCCGCGATGTCCCTGAATATGACCGGGCCATTTTTTACGAAACCACCCGCCGTGATCGGACGTTTCTCGGAATCAAGGATCGGCGCAAACTCCCCCCGAGTGGCCGAACCACCTTGCTGAGGTCGGGCGCTCGGGTCTGTGCCAAATGGCGACGAGACAGCAGAGCCTTGCGCTCGCGCTACACCACATAGACAGAGAATCAGAATTACCGTCTTTTTCATAAACAAACTCATGGGGTTTTACCAAAGGTCGATACTCCAGGGCAATATGCGGAACCTATTAGTAGATTCGGCTAATATGGGCTGGGAATAGGACTCCGGCTATTTGACGGTCTTGTTGGCGTATATCGCAATTCGGCTAGCCGGGAGGAATCCCGCCTGGAAAGCGACGGAGGTTTTGCGGACCGGAAGATCTCGGTTCCCACCATTGCGTGGACGTCATTTCTTAGCGGTAACCCGATCTGCAATTTTGTCATACTCGGTCTTAGGCATAATCCGCCGCGTCACCACTTCGCCGGGTTCGTTGTAGGGACGCCCTACGATTACCCGGTCTGCTTCTGCCGCAGTCACACCCGGCAGGCTCAGCAACTGGTCTCTTGTAACAGTGTTCAAATCGAGTTGCTTGTCGCGGCTCCAGCCTTCTCTGATCCCTGCCGCCACAGCCTTGGCATCGCGTTTCACATCTGCTGTTGCTTGCGCGGTTTGCTCCTTTAAGTCCTGCGCGTTTTGTTGCTGAGTGCAACCCGCGAGCGCAGCGAGCGTCAAAACTAAGAAAATGCCGATATCTAAGGAAACCCATTTGATCAACTTCTTTCCGCCGTCTTGGCTGACATCTCAGGCCCCTGGTACGGCATTCTTGTGGGGACGGGGGCCAGTAGCAAAGACAACGCAGCCGAGCGAGCCCGACGAGGACGCCAGGGTTCCGGTCACCGTCCAGATGATTGTTGACTCCCTCAACGGATTCGCATGCCCAGTTGAAGGGCGCTCGATTGCGAACCTGAAACCGCTCACCGTTTCGGTCGTCGGCACGGTGATCGGCCGATTACTTCCACATCCTGTTGCTACTTCGCCATCTTGAGCGACATGACGTGGACTTCGTTCTTGTCCGCATAAACGTGTGCTGTCAGAGTGACGTGGTGCCCTTCGTGCCCTTTTACGGCGTCTGGGTTTGTGATGGTCCAGCTCTTGCTGTCCGTATCGCTCACAAAGGTCTTGCCGTCATCGCTAACCTTGCCTGTGACCTGAACCGCTTTCTTCGAGGCGTCAGCCTTCATGTTGTCATTCTGCATGGTGTCCTGAGCCGAAGCGACTCCGGCGGTTAGCAAGGCCAGGGCGAAACAAATTGTCATCAGCTTTTTCATGTTGTTCTCCTTAAAATATGCCAACGCGGCCGAAACCAACATGTGCTTGCCCCAAAGGACTGTCTGTCTCTTTAGGCGCCGCTCCGAGCGAGCGGACATAATTAGTGTCACCACCACAATGTGGCTGTACCAAATTGCTCATTTCTTGCGATTGTTTCAACCTAGCTAGGAGTTCGAGCAGATTGCGAAGCAATAAGCGGACTAACGCGATTCAGAGTTACCGCAAGCCGGGGAGCAGTCAGGGAGAGTGCGCGATTTTGACCAGTTTCTTAGGTGCAGTTCGTTCATGATAGGAATTGCGAGGAACTCACCCGCTGGGGGCCCGAACGTTCTATCGTGGGCAGCACTGTCTCATTGGAGGAATGGCGGAATGCATAGCTGGTTCAAAACGTGCGATGGACCGGCGTCGTCATTGCCTGTGACACTGAAACGCAACTCCGTAGTCCTGATACTGACTATCATCCTGCTCGGCGTACCCGCGCGTCCTCAATCCGTTCCCAACAGCCCAATATCGGCCAACGACCTCGCGCGGCGGGTAGTCACTAACGAACTAACCTTCCAAGATGACCACACCAACTGGATGTACCGATTAGAAAAAGAGCAGTATGGGAAGAAACAGGTCGAGGAAATTGTTGAGACCAAAGAAGGTTCTCTCAGTCGACTGCTATCTATTAACGACCGCCCCCTTACCGCGAAACAACAGCTGGAAGAGGACGAGCGTGTGCGGGAGTTAATGAGCAGTCGAAGTGCGCAACAAAAATTGCGGCGAGCTCTGGACGCCGAGACCCTACAGGGGAGACGGTTGTTCGAGATGCTGCCTGATGCATTTGTATTCAGCTACGCGGGTGGCGACGGAAACCTGGTGAAGCTGAGCTTCAGGCCAAACCCGGGTTTTCACCCTCCATCCCTGGAGGCCCGTGTTTTCCACGACATGGAAGGCGAGATGTGGGTCGACTGCAAACAGGAGCGACTGGCTGGGTTTGATGGTCATCTCACACAGACGGTGAAATTCGGATTCGGTCTGCTGGGACACTTGGACAAGGGAAGTCACTTTGAGGTCAGGCAGGCAGAAGTTGTCCCCGGCCATTGGGACATGACTACCCTGAGTTTGGAGATGACAGGCAAAGCGCTTCTGTTCGCGAGCATCGGTGTGCAGAAGAAGGAAAACCATCAGGATTTCCACCGAGTATCCGATGATCTGACTCTGACGCAGGCCGCGGACATACTCAACCGACCGATAGTTGTAGCGGATAATCGCTAGTTCATGCGGCAAAAGGTACAGCAACAGGGTTCCTTATCACTGTCCGAACGATATCTGACGTCAAACCGAACTTATCGAGGAGAAGGAATGTTGTTAGCAGGCAAAACCGCGTGGGCTGGGATTGTCTTCATATTGCTGACGACGGGGGTCCCGAGACCACGTCCAACGCCGCTCGCTTTGGGAGCCAACCTCAACAAAGAAGTGCCTGCGGTCACGAATCGGAACGATGTCAGGAAAATGCAGCAAACTCTGCAGGGCAAAGGACACTACCGCGGGGAGGTCGATGGTGTCTTCGGTCTCCGAACCCGGGCGAGCATTCGCGGATTTCAGAAGGCTAAGAATCTGCCGGTCGCAGGGCATCTCGATACACAGACGGCCGGTAAACTCGGAGTCAGGCCAGAGGGTGGCGAGGAGACTGGCGACGAGACTACGAAAGGTAAACCTTCGGCAGCCATGAGATTGGCTAAAGGTTCGGGGCGAACTAGCAAGCCACTACGGAAGGCAGTCAAGACAGTTGCAGCTTCTGAAAGCGGCCACGAAGCTCGCGAGAAGACACTTCAAGCTGAAAACGACAACCACCCACAAGTAGTTTGAGTTCTTTCCAGTGGAGCGACGAAACGGAACGATACTGTATCAGCCTATCGAAAAGTACGTGATTATCGGCAACATGCGCACGGTTGAGCTGTCGGGAATGAACGGCTCTGTTGACTGGTACTGTCCACCGACTTCGATTTACCCAGCGTCTTTCGCGCTGTCGCGCAGGGTCTGGAATTTCCCGAAAAGTTGGATCAGCACTGATCAACGCCGCATTCAATCTGGACCGAATATTGGGGAGCCAGGCTTGAACGACGCGGAGTCTGTCCATTAAGCATTAGGAGAAGTTCATGCCGGATCTCAGACAAGGATGCACGACAGGGAAACCCGGCGAAGAAACAGCGCCAGCCGACGCTCTGGTTCTATTCGGCGCCATGGGAGACTTAGCTCATAAGAAGATCTTCCCTGCTCTTTATCACATGGTCCGACATGGTCATTTGGAAGTACCCGTGATTGGGGTGGCCAGGGCTGCGCGGACGGACGAACATCTCAAAGAGCGCGTGCGCGATAGCGTCCAGCGGCAAGGCGACGATATCGATCAGGAAGCCTTGGCCAAACTTCTGAAGTTGCTTCGCTACGTGGGCGGCGATTATCAGGATCCTGCAACCTTTGACCTATTGAAGAAAGCGCTTGGCTCAGCCACTCGTCCTGCTCATTATCTAGCGATTCCACCCAGTCTTTTTGCAAGTGTCGTTGAGTCTCTCGCAAAATCGAACTCCATGACAAATGCGCGCGTCATTGTCGAGAAACCTTTTGGGAAAGATCTTGCTTCGGCCCAACGGTTGAATGCCGCTCTTCATGCCGTGGTTCCAGAATCGCGAATCTTTCGCATCGACCACTACCTCGGTAAAGAGGCCGTCCTCAATCTTCTATTCTTTCGCTTCGCCAACAGCTTTCTGGAACCGATCTGGAACCGGAACTACATCGAGAGTGTGCAGATCACAATGGCGGAAAAGTTCGGGATCGAGGGACGCGGTAAGTTTTACGACGACACCGGTGCGATCCGCGATGTGGTGGAGAACCACATGCTTCAGGTCGTAGCCTTCTTGGCCATGGAAGCCCCCACCGGCTTACATTGCGAGGCTATCCGCGATGAACAGGTCAAGATATTCCGTGCAATTCCACCACTGGACCCGAAGCATCTCGTTCGAGGCCAGTTCAAGAGCTACAAGAACGAAAAGGGAGTCGCACCTGATTCCAAGGTGGAGACGTTTGCCGCTGTCCGTCTGGAGGTTCAGTCATGGCGGTGGTCGGGCGTGCCATTCCTGATTCGCGCCGGAAAGTGCCTCCCGGTTACGACCACCGAAGTGCTGGTCAAACTTAGGAAACCACCGCTCGACAATTTGGCTGGCGAATCGACCAATCATTTCCGCTTCCGTCTCGGTCCAGGTGAGATTTCGCTCAGCCTCAGCGCCCGAGTGAAACGTGTCGGCGAAGAACTCGTCTCCATGCCCGCGCAACTTTCGGCAGTCGAGGAGCACACCGCGGACGAGGTTGATGCTTATGAGCGTCTTCTGGGAGATGCCATGCATGGGGATGCCACGCTGTTCGTTCGGGAAGACGCCGTGGAGGCAGCCTGGGCCATTGTCGAGCCCATCCTCGCGAACGTCACAACTTTGCATCCCTACGAGCCAGGTTCGTGGGGACCTGGTGCGGCGGATCGTTTGGCTATCGATGTGGGCGGCTGGCACAATCCCGAAGAACATTAAAGAGAGCACAGTCCATGTCCCGAATCCCGCGTAACAACAATTCAGAGTTTCGATCACGGACAACATTGGCTCCGACGGGCAGTCAGACCGCTACGCCGACCGTCTCGGTATGCTCTGTGGTGGTCCTGAGAAGTTGAAATTTGAAGACAACGTTCCCGAACCGCAGATTAGCGGAGGTGCGGTACTGATCGCGACAGCCGCTGCGAGCGTCAATCCGATTGACTGGAAAATGCGTTCAGGGATGCGGCAGACAGATTTTTCGTTGTCGTTTCCCGCAATTCTGGGCCGCGACGTGAGTGGCGTCGTACGGGCGGTGGGCGCAAATGTGAAGCACTTCAAACCCGGCGACCGTGTTCTTGCGGACACCGTTGGCGGTGACGTTGCAGCGAAGCTGATCGCGAAGGTAAAGCAGAGCGGCTCCTTTGGCTACACCGCTGTATTGCTGGAAAGCGCGGCTGCGCAAAATCCGGCAGTGAAGATTACGCGTGTGCTCGCGCAGCCTGATCCATCCAAGGTGCGCGAGTTTGCCGATGACGTGCGCGATTGGGGAATCCGGTCGAAGGCGAACGCGATTCCGCTCTGAAGCCGAACACGATTCCGTTGTGATTCCGAACAGCATTCCGGTCTGAAGGTGAACGCCGATTCCGGTGGGAAGGCGAACAGTTTTTGCTGTCCGCCGGATTGGCGTTCGGCTTGGAGCGGAATGTTAGACCCATCTTCCACGGTTCGGTTGGATTACTCCCGAATGACGGGCAACCCGGAGGTTGGGATCGGTGACTTTGTAACTTCCGGCTTGCCGACCATCCACCCACAATCACCGAACCCTCGTGCAACGTGCTGCACAGGCTATAATTACGCGCACGGATGGCCTCACCTCTGGCACGAAACTCGGCCCTTGGGTGAACTTGCCTGGGCGGGGATGCATGTCGGGATAGAACCGGCCAATCGCCTTTCCGTTGTCGATTACATCCCAGGTCTCGACCGATGGGTCTCAGGCGGGTACATTCAGTTCCTGGCGGAAGCTGACGTGGAAAAGTGTCGCGGCCGTATCCATGATTCCTTTCTTCACATGGTTGTAGGGCAGGTAGGGGCGGACGCTTTGCGAATCGAAGTCGTATTGCGAAGGGCGGACCAACTCCACGAGATGGTCATATTCAAAGTCCGCAATCTCCGTCGCATTGGGATTTGTTTTGCGCTTTTCGGCCAATAAGATGGCGAACTCCCGTTCCGCCACGGGCGCGCAGGCCTCATCACTCCGCTGAAACCCTCCCCGACGATCCTCACTACTTCAATGCAGGCCCGATGTTTCCGGGAGGTGTATCCAGCTCCGTGCTGTTCCAGGTGCCTGGTAAGTTCGGATACATCTGCCGTTTTCATGCTGACATGAAAGGGATCGTCAACGTCCAGAGTTCACAAGCAACGAACATAACAGCCTTAAAATTGGTGCGGAAGGGGGGATTTGAACCCCCACGCCTTTCGGCGCCACCCCCTCAAGATGGTGTGTCTGCCAGTTCCACCACTTCCGCTCTAGAATCCACAACCGCCGGAGTATTTGGAGGGGTCCCAAAAGTCAGCAAAATCTCGAACAAGCTCTTAATGTTATCAGATGCTTAAGATTGCCGGAAGATGATCGTACCCCGGGTCAGCACTTGAACCATACGCGCGCGCCGTCGGCGAGTGCGGCAGCAGCCGCGCCCAGTACTCGCGCACCGCGGCCGCGCTAACTGCTCCCAACCTTACGCCGCCGCTGTTGGCCTTCGTCCCGACTCCTCCTGGCGAACCAAGGCCAGAAAGCCGCGATGCGCGCGGCTCAGAGAGCGGCCTCGCAAAACCACAGCCCCGATGGTCCGGGTGGCTTCCTCGTCGCCAATCCGGATGTAACGGCAGGAAGTGTTTTCCTTCACCGCCATTTCCGGCACAATGGAAACGCCCATGTCCGCGCCCACCAAACTGAGCAGACTGCTGAATTGTCCGCTCTCAAAGATGATCTTAGGCTTCAGCCGCGCACGGTCGCAGGCTGCGACTAGAGTGTCACGAAAACAGTGGCCATCGCGCAACACCAGGAAAGGCTCTTTGCGAAGATCTCTCAATGCGAGCACGCGGCGCTTCGCAAGCGCATGCCTTTTCGGAATCGCTGCGAACAGGGGTTCGGTCAAAAATGGCCACGCTTCGAACTCATGCCCCCGGATGGGTAGGGCCAGAATAGCCACATCGATCGTGCCGGCGCGCAGCCGCTCCAGCAGGATGGGGGTGATTTCCTCCACAACGGTTAACCGCGCCTGGGGGAACTTTTTTGTGAACGAAGCGAGCACCGGCGGAAGAAAGTACGGCGCCACCGTGGGAATCACCCCCACCGTGACCGAACCACCCGCGGAGTCTTTGCGTTCGATCACTTCGCCCTTGGCTTCCTCCAGTTCGCGCAAAACCGTGCGCGCGCGCGGCAGCAGCGTCTTGCCCAGGTCGGTGAGCCGCACCGACCTGCCCAGTCGGTCGAAAAGACGCGCACCGAGTTCGTCTTCAAGTTTCAGGATTTGCTGCGACAAAGAGGGCTGCGCCACATGCGACTGCTCGGCGGCCCGGCTGAAAGAGCCGGTGTCGGCGACGGCGCAGAAGTAGCGTAATTGATGAAGTTCCATAGGCTGTACCTATTCATCGTATCCGAACTATATATTGGATGTATAGGCCCTCGCGGCGTTATGCTAACCCTATCGCCGAAATAATCATGTACCGGCATAATCCTGCCCGTGATGTTGCTGCACGGATGGCAGCTCAGGGCAAGACCGGGCAATCCAACCCCAGACGGCATTTTCTTGCCGAGGAGGCTTCATGGCTGAGAACAAGAAAAAAATAATGACCACGGACGCGGGCCGTCCGGTGGGCGACAATCAGAATTCGCTCACCGTCGGGCCGCGCGGGCCAGTCGTTTTCGAAGATTTTCTGCTGTTCGAAAAGATGGCACATTTCAACCGCGAGCGTATCCCCGAGCGCGTGGTACACGCTAAGGGATCGGGCGCTCACGGGCATTTCGTTTGCACCAACCCTGATATGGCGAAGTACACGACGGCGAAGCTGTTTTCGCAGAAGGGAAAATCGACGCCGACTTTTATTCGTTTCTCCACCGTGGGCGGTGAAAAAGGTTCGGCCGACACAGAGCGCGATCCTCGCGGCTTTGCCCTAAAGTTCTACACCGACGAGGGCAACTGGGATATGACCGGCAACAATACGCCGGTGTTCTTTATCCGCGATCCTCTCAAGTTCGGCGATTTCATTCACACTCAGAAACGCGATCCCCAAACCAACCTCAAGTCGCCCACCATGATGTGGGATTTCTGGTCGCTCTCGCCGGAATCGCTGCATCAGGTGACGATTCTGTTTTCTGATCGCGGCACTCCCGATGGCTACCGTCACATGGACGGCTTCAGCAGCCACACCTTCAGTTTGATCAACGATAAGAACGAGTTGTTCTACGTGAAGTGGCACTTCAAAACCAAGCAGGGGATCAAGAACTTTACCGGCGAAAGAGCCAGCGAAATGCGTGGCATCGATCCCGACTATGCTCAGCGCGATCTGTTCGAGGCCATCAAGCGCGGCGACTTCCCCAAGTGGCGGGTGGAAGTGCAGATCATGCCGGAGAAAGAAGCGGAGACTTACCACCTCAATCCGTTCGATTTGACCAAGGTGTGGCCACACAAGGATTATCCCGTGATTGAAGTCGGCGAACTCACGCTCGACCGCAATCCGGAGAACTACTTTGCGGAAGTGGAGCAGGCGGCGTTTGAACCGCGCAACATCGTACCCGGCCTGGGATATTCGCCGGACAAGATGTTGCAGGCGCGTTTGCTCTCCTATCCCGACGCGCACCGCTATCGTCTTGGCGTCAATTATGACTCGCTGCCGATCAACAAGCCGCAGTGCCCGTTTGCCACCTATCATCGCGATGGCACCATGCGCTTCGATGAAAACGGCGGTCCCGCGGTGAACTACGAACCCAACAGCTTTGGCGGGCCCGTGCAAGACAAGCATTACGTGGAGCGTCCAAAGCAAGTCAGCGGCACGGTGGCGCGGCACGACCATCGCAGCGACAGCGACTACTACACGCAGCCGGGCAATCTGTTTCGCTTAATGCCTGCGGACGCCAAGCAGCGGCTCATCAGCAACATCGTGGGCAGCCTCGGCAACGGCGTGCCGCGGCGTATCCAGGAATTACAGATCCAGCACTTTTTCAAAGCCGATCCGGCTTATGGAGAAGGTGTGGCCAAGGGTTTGGGTTTGGATGTGAAGCATATCGCGGAGGACACGCTGGTCAGCGCCGACTAACCTGGACTATCCGCTTCGCATGAGAAGTAGTCACACCCCCATCGCGGATGCAACAAAAACGGGGCGAGCTGGCGCTCGCCCCGTTTGCTTTAAGTTCGCCTGCAGATTGTACGAGCTGGCCTAGTCTCCCGACGGCGTCAGCATCTCAGCATTGGGCCTTCTCCTAAATGGATTGTACTGTGGGGACGCGCGCTTAAACCGGGTTGAACTCCCCGTTGGTAACCATGGCTTCGCTGATCTCGCGGGCGCGGCGAAATCTGTTTGTCTCTCGTTCGCGTTCTTGCGAATCGCCCCCGGCGGAAAGCTCGCCCAGCAGCCACTCGAGTTCTTCGTCGAAGAGCCGTGTGATGAGTTCCGGAGTGTGTTTGATGTCCTGTCCGTTCTCGTCCGCGATGAACGTCAAATCGCGGTGCAACACCCGCTGCGCGATCATTAGCCGGTAGATGCGGTCGGTGGCCAGATCTTCCATGTATCCATCCAGCAGGCTGGCGCCACTGCCGCTCAGAACACCGTGCCGGTAGCGAATGACGGTGCGCACCGCGGCCCGCGTGCCCTGCAGCGTGCGCTTTCCCACCCCCTTCGGCAACGGCCGCAAGTCCGGATACCGGCTCGCATTCTTCGGCCGCGCCTGCAGTTGGTTCGGAGCAGGGAACTGCGCCACCGCCATCGCGTTCTGATCGGGATGCCCCGTCCAGGCTCCGTCCATCAGGCAATTGGCCTCGTTTTTCTTATCCTGCTCCAGCACGGCCAGAGCGCGAGCGTTCAGCACGGCGTCTTCGCGGCTGGGAAACAACGCGGTCATCCCGCCGATGGCGAGAACTCCGCGGTGATGGCAGATCTCCGGCATCAATTCGCGCAGATTCTGAAAGAACGGCACATCGTGAGGAATCGTGTTGCGATCCGGTAGCACCCAGTCCGGATCATCCAGATTGAAATGGATCAGGCTCGCCATGTAATCCCAGCGGCCCAAATCCAGACCCAGCAGGTGTTCGCGCAAATGGTAGGCGAATTCCTCCATCTGGAACGCCAGGGGATGCGACTCCACCAGCGCCATGCACTGAATCTAGTTCTGGGGCAGCCCGCGAAATCTGGCCAGCGCCTGGAACAAATCTCGCCACCACAGCGCTTCTTCGGCCAGTTCTGATTTCGGAATATAAATGCACAGCGAATGCCTCAGCGCCGCCGGATCAATGCCATAGAAAACGCGGGCCACATCGAACAGCGATGCCGAGACCAGTTCTCCGGGAATCAATCCGGCCTGGCTCATGTGCAAGCCGCGCGGACGCGTGAAAATCACCGTGCCGCTGGGCTGAATCGAAACCGTGCGCTCCCGCTTCTTGTCGTAGTAGGTCAATTCGCCGCGCAGGCAAGCCAGAATGTTGGCCACACCCGTCGCGTGATGCTCCCATTCGTTCACGCAAGAATCTTCCAGATCGAGCATCACGCCCGGCGCTCCAGAGTTGAGCATCTTCACGCACTGCGCGCCATCGTCCGCGGGACCTGTCATCTGGTTGCGCTGGTCCTGGCACCACGCCGGCAGCGTAACCCGCCATCCGTTGCGCACTGCCTCGGATGGGAAACGATGTGAGGGTTTATGCCCTTCGAGCGAAGCCTGGAGCAATTCTATGCGCCGGCAGGCCAGCTCCTGCTGCCGCGGCGTAAACGCGCGATGCAGCGGCAGGAAAAATTCCCAGAATCCAGCGGGCAAGTCGCGCGTTGCGTCGAAGCTGTCTGGCGCGTGGTTGATCGGGTTCAGTGCACTGCCGGTTTCCCGCGGGATCGGTGTCATGGTTGAAGTCCTCGAAAGAGCTGGGACGAAAAGGCGCGATGGTTCAACATACTGAACCGTAATTCGCCATGGCCTATCGTGTTCCTCGCCGCGCCAGTACGGCCTAACCAGTGGTCACTGACTACAACTCTTCAGATGGCGATGGCCCTTAGCCTGAACTCTTGATGAAGAAACCGAATCCCGCCGCGCGCTTCGCAACTGACCACTGATCTCCGATCCCTGCCCGCTGCTAATGCACCGTCGCAGCCGTAGCCGCGATTACGATTCCCACCACGCCCATCACAATCCCCAGGCTCCAGAACAGACGCCGTCCCGATAGCAATGTGATCGACGTAATCACCAG
>Ga0302325_10000185_pt1 | contig 179466 bp, 169 predicted proteins | sample Palsa_T0_2_FD_201948 | JGI IMG/M metagenome (GOLD analysis project Ga0302325, IMG submission 201948) | Peat permafrost microbial communities from Stordalen Mire near Abisko, Sweden - Palsa_T0_2 | ecosystem: Environmental > Terrestrial > Soil > Palsa > Peat permafrost | place: Sweden: Abisko...
CAGCACTCGGCCCACAGTTCGAGTATCTGTGAGGGCGGTAGCCCCGTCCCCCCCTCGCCCGCTCAGCAGCACTCGCCCCATCCCTCGCTACTCCGTTCGCCCCCTCGCCCGTTCGCCCCCTCGCCCGCTCAGCGGCGATTCTCCTGCTTCTCCTCCTCATAGTCACAGCAGCCTGTCACTCCTCCAGCCGCAAAACGATAGCCGTCGTCCCCAAAGCCACCTCCCACCTCTTCTGGGTTTCGGTGCAAGCCGGGGCCCTGGCCGCGGGCCGCGAGCTGAAGGTCGACGTGCTCTGGAACGGCCCTTCCTCGGAAACCGACTATGCGCGCCAGGTTCAGATCGTCGATTCCATGATCGCGCGCCAGGTGGATGGCCTAGCCGTCGCCGCGCAGGACCGCTCTACGCTGACCGCCTCCCTCGATCGCGCCGCCGCCGCGCATATCCCGGTGACCGTGTTCGATTCGGGCGTGGACTCCACTAACTACATGACCTTCCTCGCCACTAACAATTACCAGGCCGGACAGATGGCCGCGCGCAAGCTGGCCGCGCTGCTGAACGGAAAAGGCACGATCGCAATGATCCAGCACGCTCCGGGCAGCAAATCCACAATGGACCGCGAGTCCGGTTTTGAAGACATCATGCGCAAAGAGTTTCCCGGCATCCAGATCGTGGCGCGGCAGTACAGCATGTCGGAACGCTCGAAGGCCATGAACGCGACCGAAAACTTCCTCACGGCGTATCCGGACCTGGCCGGCCTGTTCGCCTCCGCCGAGCCTGGCTCCGTGGGAACAGGGCTGGGGCTCAAATCGCGGCAGAAGGCCGGAAAAGTGAAGTTCGTTGCATTTGACGCCAGCGAGGATCTGGTGCAGGATCTGCGGGACGGCACCATCGACGCGCTGGTGGCGCAGGACCCTTTCCGCATGGGCTACCAGGCAGTCAAGACTCTGGTGGACAAGCTCAACGGCGTCACTCCGCCGAAGGTCATCGATCTGAGCGCAACCGTCATCACCAAGGGCGATCTGGAGAAGCCGGAAATCAAGGCGCTGCTGTTCCCCGATATCAAGAAGTATCTCAACTAACCGGCGCGTTTACTCCTGTCGCGCGCCAGATGGCTGTGATGCCGGCTGTAGCTGAAGTAAATGGCCAGCCCGATTACCAGCCAGATCACCAGTCGATACCAGGTCTCATGATCGAGAAAGACCATCATCGCAAAACAGGTCAGAATGCCGAGGATGGGCACCAGCGGCACCCATGGCGTGCGATAGGGGCGCGGCAGGTCCGGGCGGGTGTGCCGCATCACCATGATACCCGTGCACACGATCACGAAGGCCAGCAGCGTGCCAATGCTGGTCATGTGCCCCAGCTTCGAAATCGGCAGGAATCCGGAAAACAGCGAAACGAAGATCATGAAGATAATGTTGCAGTGCCAGGGAGTGCGGAATTTCGGATGAACGTCGGAGAATACGCGCGGCAACAGGCCATCGCGGGACATGGAGAAGAACACCCGCGATTGCCCCAGCAGCATCACCAGAATCACCGAGCTATAACCGGCGATAATGCCGACGACGATCATGATCTGCAGCGCCTCGCTCGGAAACTGCCGGATCACCGTGGCTACCGGCGACGCGTCTCCCTTGAAGATCTTGTAATTCACCATGCCAGTGAGTACGCGGGAGAAGAGCACATAGAGAACGGTGCAGACGGCCAGCGAGCCGATGATGCCGATGGGCATATCGCGCTGCGGCTTGCGCGCCTCCTGGGCAGCGGTGGAAACGGCGTCGAAGCCGATGAACGCAAAGAACACTACGGCCGCCGCGCGCATCACGCCGCTCAGACCGAACTCGCCGAACTTGCCGGTATTGGGCGGGATGAACGGATGATAGTTGGCCCGATTCACGTACCCAAAACCAACCGCGATCACCACGATCACAATCACTACCTTGATCGCCACGATCACGCCGTTGACGCGCGCCGATTCCTGGATGCCGATGATCAGCAGCGTCGAGATCACGCAGATAATCAACACCGCGGGCAGGTTGATGATTCCCGGAGTCATGTCGAAAGGGCAGTTGACCAGGCTCGCGGGAAGCTCGATCCCGAGCATGTGCAGCAGCTTGACCACATAGCTCGACCAGCTTACCGAAACCGTGGCCGCCCCCACGGCATACTCCAGCACCAGGTCCCATCCGATAATCCAGGCCAGCAGTTCTCCCATGGTGGCGTAGGCATAAGTGTACGCGCTGCCGGCAATCGGGATCATAGTGGAGAACTCGCTGTAGCACATGCCGGCGAAGGCGCAGCCGATGGCGGCCACTACGAAGGAGAGCACCACGGCTGGTCCGGCGTTCTCGGCCGCCGCGATTCCGGTGAGCGAAAACAGGCCCGCGCCGATAATAGCGCCGATGCCCAGGGCGACCAGGTTCACCGGGCCCAGCGTCCGTTTGAGCGAATGCTCGCTATCCTCGGATTCGGTTTTGATGCGCTCGAGCGATTTCGTCGCGGTCAGATTCATATCAGACCTCTATCAGAGATGAGACTTCGGTTTCCAGATATAATACACGGGCACTCCCAGCAACACGATGATCAGCCCGGGCCAGGTGTAGTTGGGTTTATAGGCAAGCAAAAGAACCTCAATCAATCCGGCTGCGGCGATGTACGCCGCCGGCAGAATCGGATATCCGAATGCCCTATACGGCCGCTCCATCTCCGGACGCGTGCGACGCAGCACGAAGATCCCCGCGATGGTCAGGATATAGAAAAGTAATACGGCAAAGATAACATAGTCCAGCAAGTCGCTGTAGCTGCCGCTCAAGGTCAACAGCATGGCCCAAACGCCCTGCAGGGCCAGTGCGAACACCGGAGCGTGATTGCGCGGCTCGAGCGTACCGGCCTTGCGGAAGAACAACCCGTCGAGCGCCATCGCATAGTAGACGCGCGCGCCCGCGAGGATCAGGCCGTTCACGCAGCCGAAGGCCGAGATCATGATGGCGGCCGCCATCACCTGCCTGCCCGCGGGACCGAGAATATGCTCCACGGCGGCGGTCGCCACGCGATCCTCTGGCGCATGCTGGATGGCCTCGAGCGGCAGCACGTTCAGATAAACGAAGTTGGCCGAGAGATACAGCGTCATCACGATGGCGACGCCCAAGGCAAGCGATATGGGCAGATTGCGCCGCGGATTGCGCACTTCGCCGGCCGTAAAGGTTACGTTGTTCCAGGCGTCGGCCGAAAACAGCGCCCCAACCATGGCCACGCCCACCAGCCGCACAATATGCAGCGTCCCACTCGCGCCGCTCCAGAAATTGCCGCCAAAATTCCGTGCCAGCGCCGCTGGATTGCGGCCCAGCAGAAATCCGATCGCCACCAGGCCGAGCAGCGCGGCCGTCTTGGCGAAAGTAAATATGTTCTGCACGACCGCGCCCGTGCGTATGCCGCGCATGTTCACCGCGCTCAGCAGCAGCACCACCGCGATGCCCACCAGTTGCTGCGTGGTGAGCCCCAGCCGGCCGCTGCCGATCAAATGATTCTGCGCCGAAATCCACGGCACGAAAACGCCCGCAAATTTGGCGAAGGCCACTGCCACCGCAGCGATGGTGCCGGTCTGGATCACCAGGAACATCGTCCAACCGAAAAGGAAACCGCTCAGCGGTCCAAACGACTCGCGCAGATAGACGTACTGTCCACCCGCCTGCGGCATGGCCGCCGCCAGCTCGCCGTAACTGAGCGCCGCGATCAGCGTGAGCACTGCGGTGGCCGCCCATACCGTCACCAGCAGCCCTGGCGACTGTACCTGGCGCGCGATATCGGCGGCTACGATGAAAATTCCGGAACCGATCATCGAGCCCACCACCAGCATGGTCGAGTCTACGAGGCCCAGGCCCTTGACCAGGCCCGTGGTCACTTCTTTACCAGTTGTTGCCATTCTTCCATCCGTTCGCGCAAGGATTGGCTGCTCAGCCCGGCTGGCAGCAGATCGCCGATCACGGCCACTGAATCCGCGCCCGCAGCCAGCACCGCGCGCGCCGTTTCCCTGGTGATGCCGCCGATCGCCACCAGCGGCTTGTCCACCAACGCGCGGCACGCCTTTACGGTTTCGATCCCCGTCACCGGATCCGGGTTGCGCTTGGATGCGGTCGGAAAGACCGGTCCGAATGCCACATAGCTTACCGGCTCGCCGCCCGCCGCGCAAACCTGCGGCGCATTGTGGCTGGAAAAGCCGATCACGGCATCCGCACCCATGAGCCGGCGTGCATCCCGCGGCGGCAGATCGTCCTGCCCGACATGTAGGCCAGCTTCGAGCAGCATCGCAATATCCGCGCGGTCGTCCACAATAAATCGTGCGCCCGCCTCGCGGCACATCCGCGCAATCTCCCGCGCCGCGTCGAATACGGCGCGGCTCCAGTGTCCCTTGTGTCGGAGTTGCAAAATCTCCGCGCCTCCTTCGAGGAAAGCCGCCGCCGCCCGCTCGAACGAAAAACCGCGAGCCTCCAGAGTTCCCGTATCCACAATAGGGTACACCCGCGGCATGTTCAGATTCGCGCTCAAAACCCTTCTTCCCGCAGCCGCTCCACCGTAAGCCGCGGCTTCAAGTCCAGGCCGCGTATGAGCTTCTCCACGTGCTTGGCCAGGATGTCGCACTCGATGTTGACCTGGCTGCCCGGCTGATAAGTGCCCAGCGTAGTGTTCCTGTAAGTGTGCGGAATAATGGTGACCGACAAGACATCGCCTTCGAGCGCGGCAATCGTCAGGCTGATGCCGTCGATCGCAATCGATCCTTTATAAACCAGATAACGATCGAGCGCGGCGGGAACCCGCACAGTAAGCCACCAGTTCTCGTCGCCGAGCGCTTCCAGCGACCGCAGTTCGCCGGTAGCGTCGACATGTCCCTGCACGATGTGGCCGCTTAGCCGGCCCGCAGGCGAAAGCGGCCGCTCCAGGTTGACGCGCGAAAGTGGCCCGAGCGCGCCGAGGTTGCTGCGCAGCAGAGTCTCTGGCGCCAGGTCGGCAGAGAAGGAATCCGCGCGCACGTCCACCGCCGTCAGGCACACGCCATTCACTGCGATACTGGCGCCCTCGGTCATATCCTCCAACACTTTCTGACAGTGAATTTTCAGCCGTGCGCCGGCGGCCTGGCTCTGGACCGATTCCACCGAACCCAGCTCTTCGATGATTCCCGTAAACATTCAATCCTCTTTGACCACGTAGCCTTCCAGCACGAACTCGTCGGGAGCGATCGAGTGCAATTGCGTGCGATCGACGCGAATGGCGTCCGCGCGCCGGCGCCGGCCCACGCCTCCAGCCATCGAAAGCGATTCGAGGCCGCCCAGAATTTTCGGCGCATAATAAAAGAAGATTTTGTCCGCGACGCCGGTCTCCAGCGCCGCCCAATTCACTTTGGCGCCGGCTTCGATCAACACCGACAGATACCTTTGTTGCGCGACCGCCTCAATCGCGCCGCGCATGTCGGAGCGGCCGTCGCGCCCGTCCAGAATCAGCACCTGAATGCCGCGCTTCTCCAGCGCTTTGCGCCGGTCGGCCGCGGCCGCCGAAGTCCCGATTACCAGCACATCCTGGGCTGCGCCGCGCACCATCTTCGAATCGAGCGGCAGCCGCAGGCGCGAATCCAGCACGATACGCAGCAGAGGCCGGCTGCGCGGAAGGCCGGTGCGGTCGGTAAGCAGGCAATCGTCCGCCAGCACGGTGCCGATGCCCGTGAGGATCGCGTCGGAATCGTGGCGTAGCTGCTGCACGTGCGCGCGCGCTCGTTCGCTGGTGATCCAGCCGCGATTGTCGTCGGGCGCGGCGATCTTCCCGTCCAGCGTCAGCGCGGTCTTCAGGGTGACCAGCGGCAGCCGCGTGCGCATGAAATGCACAAACGCTTCGTTCAGCCTTTCGGCTTCGGCCGAAAACTCGCCGGCGATCCGGGCCGGAATACCCGCCGCGCGCAGTTGCCGGAGCCCTTCGCCCGCTACCAGCGGATTGGGGTCTTCAAGCGCGGCCTCGACGCGCCCCACGCCGGCCTGTATGAGCGCGGCGGTGCACGGTCCGCTGCGGCCCTGGTGGCAGCACGGCTCCAGATTGATATAGAGCGTGGCGCCGCGCGCCAGTTCGCCGGCCTGCTCGAGCGCTAGTATCTCGGCGTGCTTTACGCCCGCCCAGGTGTGGAAGCCGCGCCCCACCACCCGGCCGTCGCGCACCAGCACCGCGCCCACCAGCGGATTGGGACTCGCCTGCGCGCGCCCCTCCCGCGCCAGATCCAGCGCCTCGCGCAGAAACCCGGCGTCCGCATCTTGCCGGTAATCGCTCATTTTTCGAAGAGCGAGGCGATGAACTTCTCCGGATCGAAGGGAAGCAGATCGTCTACCTTTTCCCCGATGCCCACGTAGCGTATGGGAATGTTCAACTCGCGCGCGATGGCGATCACAATCCCGCCCTTCGCCGTCCCGTCCAGCTTGGTGAGCACGATGCCGGTCACGCCCGAAGTCTCGGTGAACTTGCGCGCCTGCTCCAGGCCGTTCTGCCCGGTGGTGGCATCCAGCACCAGCAGCACCTCGTGCGGCGCATCGGGGATCACCCGCCCGGCGGTGCGGCGCATCTTTTCCAGTTCAGCCATCAGGTTCGTCTTGGTCTGCAGGCGGCCGGCCGTATCCACAATCACGTAGTCGGTCTTGCGCGCGCGCGCCGATTGCAACGCATCGAACAGCACCGCGCTGGGATCGGCGCCCTGCTTCTGCCGGATGACGTCGGTGTTGGTGCGCTGCCCCCAAACCTCCAGTTGCTCGATAGCGGCCGCGCGGAAGGTATCGGCCGCGCACAGCAGCACGCTGCGCTGTTCGCCCCGGAAGCGCTGCGCCAGCTTGCCGATGGTGGTGGTCTTGCCGGAGCCGTTTACGCCCACCACCAGGATCACAGCCGGAGGCTCCGCCACACGCGGCATGGGCCGCTCGGAAGATTGCAGAATCTCGAGCAGGTGCTCGCGGATAAGACCCTCCAGCTCGGCGGCATCGCCCACCAGCTTGCGGTCCACCCGCTCGCGTATGCGATCCAGAATTTCCTCGGTGGTGCGCACGCCAATATCGGCGCCGATCAGAGTGGACTCCAGCTCGTCCAGCAGGTCTGCGTCAATCTCCTTGGCGCCCTGCAGCATGTCTTCCAAACGCTCCACCAAGCCCGCGCGCGTCTTTTGCACGCCGCTCTTCAATCGCTCCAGAAGAGTGGGTTCCTGCTCGACCGAGCCGAATAACGTTTGAATCATTGCCGAATATTGTAGCAGCGGTGCGTATATCATACGTAAGTGGATATCTGGGCGCTGAGCGATCTCGAGACTCCGTGGTGCATTCACGTGGTTGCGACACTCCGCATCGCCGATCACATTGCCGCCGGGATAACCCGTATTGACGACTTGGCCGCGGCCTCAGGCGCACACTCCGATTCCCTGCACAGGGTGCTGCGGCATCTGGCCGGCAAGGGCGTGTTCGAAGAGCCGGCGCCCGGCCGGTTTGCGCTGAACGAGCCTGCCAGTGCGCTCCTCGATTCGTCACACCGTGCCGGCCTCGATCTCGATGGTATCGGCGGTCGCATGGCCTACGCGTGGGGCAGCCTGCTCAGTGCCGTGAGGACCGGCGCGCCGGCCTATCACGAGGTCTTCGGACGCCCTTTCTGGGAGGATCTGCAGGCCCATCCGAAGATCGCCGCGAGCTTCGACGCATTGATGGGACCGGCTGGGCACGGCATTCCCGACCCGGAGGTGTTGGTCTCGGGCGGCTGGGAATCGGTGCGCATGGTGGTCGATGTCGGCGGCGGCACGGGATCGCTCCTGGCGGAAATTCTGCGCGCCCGGCCCTCGGTGCGGGGCACGCTGGTCGATCTCCCGACGACGGTGGCTCGTTCCGCCGAGATCTTTCAGGCGGCTGGCGTGGCTGAACGTGTCACTGCGGTGGGGCAAAGCTTCTTCGATCCGCTGCCGGCCGGAGCGGATCTCTATCTGCTGAAGAACGTGCTGGCCGACTGGCCCGATCGCGAGGCATTGGCCATCCTGAGCCGCTGCGCCGAGGCGGCGCGTCCCACCGGCCGAATCGTCGTCCTTGGCGGGGTGTCGCCCGATGAGAGCAGCGGCCCGTCGCCGGAACTGCTGATGATGGTGTTGGTAGGAGGGAAGAGCCGCGGCCTGGCGGACTTCCGCGACCTGGCGCATGCGGCCGGGTTGGACATAGACGCCGTCGGACGGCAATCGTCGGGTCGGTTCGTCGTCGAATGCCGAGTCCCATCAAGGTCGCAGATCCTGGTACAATCTCCCTGACTTGTCGAAAAGAGCCCTTGCAAGCTTATGTCTCCCTCAGAATCATTGCGTAACCGGGCGCGCTGGTTGCCAAAGCCTCGCGACCCAGTAGCAGGTCGACCAATAAGGGGCGGGGGTTGGGCATTTGCTTGTAGAACCTGCCTGTTCGCCGTGGCTTCTGGTGCTCTTTTCGCCGCGGATTGGAAACCGATCGATCCCGACGATTTGAGCCGGAAGCAACCGGTTGTGGAGAAGGACGCTGACGCCGAAGCGATTTTTTGGGAAGTGCGGATCGGCGATGAACTGGTGAACCGGGAGCCTCGCACCGTCTTTTCGCAATATATCAGGATCAAGATCTTTACCAACCGAGGCCGGGACCGGCTCTCGACGGTCGATCTCCCGGTTTACCCGCGTCACAGCATTACCAGCATCGAGGGCCGTACGATTCACCCCGACGGTTCCATCCTGGAAATGAAGAGCGACGCGATTTTCGCGCAGGTCCTCAGCAAGACGGGCGACGTCCGCATCAAACACCAGTCGTTCACTTTGCCGGGCGCGGAGCCAGGTTCGATCATTGAGTACCGTTGGAGAGATGAGCGGCAGAACCCGCGCGGCTTCGAGCAATATCAGCGCCTCGATTTTCAGCGCGACATACCGGTCCGGGTGATTCGGTACTGGATCAAGCCATACTCCGCACCGGGATTCCGCTGGAACATGAGCGTACAGTTTTTTGGCTGCCAACCTACGCCCTTTCAAAAGGACATCAACGGATACTTGCTGACCACCCTGAGCGACATGCCGGCTTTCAAGGAAGAGCCGTGGACGCGGCCACCCGACGAACTGCGCGCCTGGGGCTTGACTTATTACAAGACAGCGTTCGCGGCGGAGGAGCCGGACAAGTTCTGGATCAGCTACGGGAAGGAGGTATATAACCGGAACAAGGCCGAGCTTAAGGTAAGCAGGGCGATTCACGAAAAAGCGGTGGAGATTACTGCGAAAGGAAAGACCGATGAGGAGAAGGTGCTGCTGCTCGTCGATTTTTGCAAGACCGCGGTCAAGAATTCGCAAAGAGAAGCAGTCTCGGCGGAGGAGCGTCAGGACACCGAGAAGAACAAAAATCCGGAGGACACTCTCCTGCAAGGCATAGGCACCGGTGAGGATATCCGGTTTCTATTTGCGGCGCTCGCCACAGCGGCCGGATTCGAAGCGCGTGTTGCGCAACTGCCCCGACTGCGGACCGGGATTTTCGACCGGCGATTCACCGATCCCTATTTCCTTACGGGGCGGGCAGTGGCCATCAGGGTCGGCGACTCCTGGCGCTTCTTCGATCCGTCAGCTACCTACATACCGCGCGACATGCTGCAGTGGTATCACGAAGGCGTTGACGCCTTGATTACGGATCCGAAGGAATCTTTCTTTGTTACCACGCCGGCTTCCAAGCCCGACCAAACGGTAGCCCGCCGGCAAGGCACATTCCGCATCGGCGAGGATGGCGCGCTCGACGGCGATGTTGTGTTGGAGTACACCGGCCACGAGGCCGCCATTCGTAAGGAGCGCAGTGAAAGACAGTCGGACTCCCAACGCGAGGATGCGCTGAAGAATATATTGAAGCGCTATGCGAGCAACGCGGAGTTCTCGGATATCAAGATAGACAACGTGAACGATCCGGAGAAGCCGGTGACTTATCGATGTCATATACGGGTGCCGGGTTACGCGCAACGTACTGGAAAACGGTTGTTCTTCGCGCCGAGCTTCTTTCAACAGGGTGTGCCCCCGCGCTTTCCCGTGAAGGAACGGAAGTATCCTATCTATCTGCATTATCCATGGGTCGACGAGGATAAGATCAGCTTCGAATTGCCGGCCGGTTTTCAACTCGAGGAGCCGCGTGTGCCCGCCCCCATTCCCATGGGAAAGTTTGGGCGCTACGAAGTGCATGCGCGCATCGTGGGCAAGACGCGGCTTGATTTCGAGCGCCGCCTCGTATGCGGAGACAACGGCATCCTGTCATTACCCGTGGCGGCTTATCCGGCGATTAAAGAGGCTTTCGATGCGATTGCCCAGAGCGATGAACAGAGCATCTCGCTGATTCAGGCAGCTGTGTCCGCGGTCCAACCTGTGCATTGATTCTGGTGGGAGGGGTTTGGCATTGCGGAATCGTCTTCAACAAATTGTGATTCTGGCCGGTGTGGCCGGAGTAGCGGCGGCGGGCGCGGCTGAAGAAGCGCCCGGATGGCTGCGCGAGGTGTCCACGCGCAAGATCCCGGCCTATGAGGCCAAAGTGCCCGGCGTGGTGTTGTTCCGCGAGACCAGCACGCTGGTGGAAGAAAGCGGCCGTATCGTCACCAGCACCCGCGAGGCTCTGCGGATCCTCTCGCGGGAGGGGCGCGCGGACGCTTATGCATCCCAGATCTATGAAACCGGCAACTCCAAAGTGCGCGATATCAAAGCCTGGATGCTGGCGCCCTCGGGCGAATTACTCAAGCTGGGCAAGGAAGCCAGCTTCGACAAAGCCTATACGTCGAATGACGCCTATAATGACATCCGGGTTCGCGGAATAGATGGCAGGAGCAAAGCCGACCCAGGCTCGGTCTTCGGTTTCGAGATCGTCACTGAAGATCGTGCGCTCTTCAGTCAGTTCGAATGGTATCTGCAGAATCGCCTTCCCGTTCTGCTCTCGAAGTGTGCCCTGACGCTTCCTACCGGTTGGCGGGCCGAAAGCGTGACCTTCAACCAGCCCGATTTGAAGCCGTCGGTGGAAGGGTCCACTTACACGTGGGAAGCTCGCGAGCTTCCCTTCGTCGAGCCTGAGCCATCCAGTCCTCGCCTGTTTTCCCTCGTTCCACGCGTGGCGGTTACTTACTTTCCACCGGCGGGCGCGAAATCGTCGGCAGCGCCCGTGTTCACCAGTTGGCGGGAAGTCTCACGCTGGGTTACCGCGGCGACGGAAGCTCAGGCGCAGCCGAACGACGCAATCGTGGCCAAGGCCCAGGCTCTCACCGCGAACGCCAGGACCGAGTTCGAGCGGATTCAAGCGATCGGTTGGTTCGTGCAAGGCATCAAATACGTCTCGATCCAGATCGGCGTGGGACGTGGCGGCGGATATCGTCCTAAACCGGCGGCCGATGTGCTGGTCAAGGAGTATGGCGATTGCAAGGATAAGGCGACCCTGATGCGAGCGCTGCTCAAGGCCGTTGGCATCTCCTCCTATCTGGTGGCCATCTATGCGACAGACAGAAGCTACGTGCGGGAGGGTTGGCCCTCGCCGCAGCAATTCAATCACGCCATCGTGGCGGCGAGAGTTTCCGAGGACACCAAAGCCGGTGCGGTCGTCCAATATCCGGTGCTCGGCCGCCTTCTGCTTTTCGATCCAACCAACGGCAGCACGCCGGCGGGAGACCTGCCGAGCTACGAGCAGGGCAGCCTCGCTTTGATCGCTGCCGGCGACCAGGGCGATCTGCTTCGCACCCCGGAGACGCCTCCCTCGGCGAACGTGAGCGAGAGGGAAATTCACGCGACAGTCGACCAAAACGGCAAGCTGACGGCCAAACTTTTTGAAGTGTTCAGCGGGCAGTCCGCAGCCTTGGAACGACAGAGCTACAATAACCGGCCGCTTCCCGACTTTAGGAAAATGATCGAGAACTGGATCTCGCTCACCGCCAGCGGCGCCTTGATCTCGAAGGTGGAGCCCTCCGATTCCTTCTTGCAGGGGCGGTTCCGCCTTGACGCGGAATTCGAAGTGCCCGGCTACGCACAGATCAGAGCCAATCGTCTGATGATTTTCAAGCCGGCCATTGTGGGCAGGCGGCAGTCGGTGTTTCTCACGGAACCAAAGAGAAGCTATCCTGTGCTGCTGAACCCGACCGCCTTCCGTGAAAAGGTGCGCGTTCAGCTACCGCCGGGTTTCAAGGTAGACGAACTACCCAACGCCGATAGAGTCGAAACACCGTTCGGCAGGTATGAGGTTTCGTGTGAGGTCAAGGATGGTGAATTGGTTTTCGCGCGCAGCCTGGAGCTTCGCGCCGCTACCATTCCGGTTGCCCAATACCAAGCCGTCCGCGAGTTCTTCGAACGCATTCTGAACGTGGAGCAGACGCCGGTGGTCCTGGTGCGGCAATAGCTGCAACCGGACGGACGAAATCTTCAAGTCGCTGCCTTGCTTTCGCAGACCGATTCGTAGAGTACGGGGATACACGGCTCGTTTAATACGCTGGCGGCGTACAGCTTGTTCTAATCCACTCGGACGACAGTCGAGCGAGAAGGCTCCGGCGTCGCGCCGAAGCGGTAGAATCCAGGCCGTGTCCGGCCAACCTATATCGCGCATCCGGCCGGGTACTTCATCAATACCGGCCTCGATTTGCCGCAAGCGCTGCTCGCTCAATCTCCACTTTATCCTGAGCGATCGCAAACGCCGTTCGAAAACCATGCCGGCGGTGGCGCCCTCCAGATCGCCGGCGCTCTCCGCGTCGTCTCGCATCCATGTGCTCGCCTGCCTGCTCCGATGATCGTTCGTCCTGTTCGAAGACTTCGCGTTCCAAATGCTTGAGCTTGATTTCGTGCACCCGCTCTACCCGCCCCAACTCGGCGCGCTATCGCTCGCGTAGATCGTCAAGGGTCTGTTCCAGTCTTCGTCGCCAGGCCGCTTCCCCTTCCGCGAATGCCTGACAATCCCCTGGCGGGAAGCCCGACTGGACGGTTCTCAGGGCGTTCGCAGGCGCCGGGTCACTTCCGGCCCGCATTGCCCATAGTGCCGGCCGTTCCAGCTATAGATCGTTTCCGCCTGCGCTTTCATGGCGCAATGCGCAAGCATGGCGTCACAAATGCCACCGCCCACGATGCCCAGAGCTGCCGAGGCTTCCAGTGCATCTGCGTACTCATCCCCATCCAGCGCGATAACTAAAAGCCGTTCACGTATACTGCCGATGAAGAGCATGGCCTGCTCGCCGCTGATACGGTGTTTGCCAGGCATCCGGGTTAGTGTGGAAAAGACCTCGGCCAGGCTGTGCGCTCCACAGCAACCCGTTGACTTTTGAAATTGGATGAACAGCTTCAGGCTGGCCTGATGATGGACGTGATCCCCGTAGAACACCGGTACCAGCACCGACGTATCGAAGAACCCCTTCATTCGCCCTTGCCGAGGTTGGCCAAGTCGCGTTCCTCGCGGATCTGCCGCAGCATCTCATCCGTAGCGGAAGCCGCCAGGGGTCGCCCAGTGTGAAACACCCAAACGCCGTGCTCCTTCGTGAGCGGACCCGTCCCACGGACCGGCCGCAGCGTGATCTGTTCGCCGACCTTCTCCATTTCCAGGGTGTCGCCGGGCTCCAGACGCAACTCTTCCCGCAGCGGCTTGGGAATAACGATGCGGCCGGCCTTGTCAATAGTGAGCTGCGTATTCATTCTGGTATCATACTATGGGTGGACCCATCGATCAATACCATTTTACCCCACTGAGTCGCCCGGCGGTGGACTCTCGGCGGACCGCCAATGGATAGCTTGCCGACTGGCTTATAATTGAGTGAATGAATGCAGGCTAGGAACTGTTGGGTTACCGTTGCTACGGCGGGATTGACGATCGTGGCCGCCGCTCGCGTGCTGGCCCAGGGCCCACCGCAGGGACCACCCCCCGCCACAGCGCCTCCGGCCGCGCAAGGTCCACCCGGAGGAGGTGGCCGCCGGTTTGGAGGATTCGTTCCCGGCAAGCAGCGGCCCCCTGGCGATCCCGTGCAAATCGCACACGGAAAGGCGCTCTATGGCGTAAGTTGCGTGAGCTGTCACGGCGCGGATCTGCGCGGCGGTGATCTGGGCGGACCGAACTTACTGCGGTCACAAGTTGCGCTCAGCGATCAGAACGGCGAGTTGATTCTCCCCATCATTCAGGGAAGCCGTCAGGAGGAAGGCATGCCTGCCATTCCGCTCAGTCCCGAGGATGGGTTGGCCGTGGCGGCATATATACGCAGCGTCGTCGAAACCATCGGATCCCAGGGTAAACCTCCATCCGTCGGAAAAGAGGCTCCCAGCATCCTCGTCGGCGATGCGAGCGCCGGCCAGGCATACTTTGCCGCAAAGTGCGGCAGTTGCCATTCCGCCACGGGTGATCTGCAAGGGATCGCGGCAAGAATCACGGACCCCAAGGCGCTACAAACCACCTGGGTTGCCGGTGGCTTGCGGAGACGGCGAATGCCGCCGCCGGGCACGGCGAACCCTCGTACCCCCACCGTGTCGGTTACCCTGCCGTCCGGAGAAAGCGTCGAAGGCCGGCTGGTTCAAATCGACGACTTCCTGGTTACCGTGGGGCTGGCTGACGGAACCGTGCGCACGTTCCGCCGGGACGAAGACGTACCGAGAGTGGAAGTCCACGATCCGATGAAAGCTCACCGGGATCTGATGGCCGTGTACACCGACAAAGACATACACGACGTGACTGCATATCTGGCGACATTGAAATGACACTCGACAAACTGCTGCTCACTGCGCCGTTCCTGCTGTCTCCGTTGATGCTGATGGGACAGGGTGCGAGCGGAGTGGATCCGGCCGATCTCCTGAAGCCGCTCAAGGACTCGTGGCCGACGTACAGTGGTGACTACACCGGCAAGCGCTACAGTGCCCTGGATCAGATTAATCAATCCAACGTGATGCACCTGACACTGGCCTGGATGTGCCGCGTGACTGCCGGCCCCGGTCAGGTCGGTCGCGGGGGCGGGAGACCGAATGTCATTGTCGGCGGCGAAGGGCCAGGAGACATTTTCGTTGGCGGCGGGACTATCAAAGCCTCTGCGCTGGAGGTCGATGGCGTCCTCTACTTCACCATGCCGGACAACGCCTGGGCTGTAGACGCGCGCGACGGCAGTGAGCTATGGCACTATTTCTGGAAGACAAAGGGCGGCACACACATCGGCAACCGCGGTCTGGGCATGTGGCATAAAACCCTGTTCATGGAGACGCCAGACGATTATCTGGTCGCCCTGGACGCGCCGACAGGCAAGGAGCGTTGGCACAAGGAAATTGCCGATTTGTCTCAGGGCTATTTCTCCACACCAGCGCCGGTGGTAGTCGGGAATCACGTGCTGGTGGGCACGGGCGACGACATCGACGCGCCGGGGTTTGTTCAGTCGTTCGACCCCGAAACCGGGGATCTGCAATGGAAGGTCTTCACTGTGCCCATGAAGAAGGGCGATCCTGGAATGGAAACTTGGGGCAGTGTGGACGCAGCCAGGCACGGCGGCGGGCAGGCCTGGGTTCCGGGTGTCTACGACCCGGAGACGAAGCTCTACATCTTTAGTACGGGCAACCCGACACCGGCGTTTACCACGGGCACGCGCGGGCCGGGCGACAACCTGTTCACCTGCGCGATCATTGCCGTGAACGTGGACACAGGTAAGATGGCGTGGTATTACTCGACGTCGCCGCATGACATGCACGACTACGATTCCGCGCAGACACCGGTCCTGGTGGACGCGATGTACAACGGCAAAATGAGAAAGCTGTTATTGACGGCGGCGCGCAACGGCTACTACTTCACCTTGGACCGCGTGACCGGCGAGCATCTGGTAACTAGCAAGTATGGAGTGTATACTAACTGGGCCACGGGCCTGAATCAGAGGGGCGCCCCGATATACAATCCGGAAAAGGATGCGACGGTCGCGGGCTCGCTGGTGTCACCTACCTCGGACGGCACCACTAACTGGGAGCCTGCTTCTTACTCTCCCGATACGGGGCTCTTATATGTGGCGCAGGACAATGGATATTCGCTCTTCTATCTCACCGATGTTGACCCTCGGGGATCGATGGGTCTTGGCGGGAAGGAAGAGGCCCAAGTCGGATCGGGCGGAAGCTTTCTCACGGCGATCGACTACACCACGGGGAAAACCGTGTGGCGACGTCCCTACTACGGCAGAGGCGGCGGGGGCGGATTGTTGACGACCGCCGGGAAGCTGCTCTTTGCGGGCGACGGCTCCGAAAACCTGGTGGCGCACGACATAGCCACCGGGAAGCCGCTTTGGCATACGCGCATCGGCGAGGTTACCAATCCGCCGCAGACGTACATGCTGGACGGTCACCAGTACCTGATCGCGGCCAGCGGGGATACTCTGTGGTCATTCCTGCTGTACTGATGCGGTTGCGGCAAGAATTTGGCGGTCAGCCGCGTCCCATCCTGCATTTTCCATCATTATCAATGTATTTTCGTGGCTACGAAAGTGCAATAAGTCTGGGCGTGATGATAAACTCTCTCTCCAGTCTCAATCAGGGCCCTGCGCCCGTAAGCGGCAATGCCGCTTCCAACGCAAAGGCTTCCTCCACGAGCCAGCCGGCCGATTCCGCCGCCAGCTTTATAAGCCAGTTCATGGCATCCATGGGCCAACAGCAGGGTAGTAAGCCCGGCTCCAGCCAAAACAACAATCCCGATAGCTTGATGAGCATGCTCGATGCGTCAAACACGTCGGTGCCGAATGCGTCGATGTATTCCATGACGCCTGCGTCGCTATATTCCGCGGAGCTGTAAATCAGACTCGCTCGCCGAAAGAAGCCAGATACGCCGCTTCGGCGGCAGAGACTTCCTCGTCGGTCATCCGTGCAAACTCCTGGTCGCGCGCGCGCTTCGCGAGGCGGCCGGCATTCTGATGAAGGAAGCGGAATAGCAGATCGATCGTGCGATCCGGCATATCGACAATCGCTTCTATACGGGCGCGATACCGGTCGTACCGTTCCAGAAATTCGGCCTCGCGCGGCAGGTCCTCCTCTATCGTTTGCTTGACGCAAGCATAGAGGAATTCGGCGTGGGGCGTTGCATCGAAGAAACGGTAATAGTCGGCTGTGTCGTTCAGGACGTTAACGTTGCCATCCGTTGTGGGCTCCCAATCGATCATGGGCAACAGACGCCTGGAGTAGTCCTCCAGAATGGCGCGGTACTCATCGATTCGCGCCAGTATAGCGGCCGATACCGGAAACACGACGCCCGCCGGATTGAACCCGCGTTGAGCGAGCACGTGATGGATGAGGTAACGGTGCATCCGCCCATTGCCATCCACAAATGGATGGACATAAACGAACCCGAAGGCTAATATTGCGGCGGCAATCACCGCGTCCAGACTCTGCGCCGCACCGCGATCAAAAGCGACCATGCCGTTTATCAGCGACCGCAGATCGTCCGGACGGGCGCTGATATGGTCAGGAATCGGAAGGCGAGTGTCGCGATCGTGTTGGCCGACGAATCCGCCCTCCTGCCGAAGGCCCAGACGCACAAACCGCGTGTCACCGATCACGATTGCCTGCAGCCGGAGCAGTTCGTCAAGGTCGATGGGCCGCCTTCCCGCCTCGCCTATAGCGCGCCCCCACCGCTGTATGCGATCGTGCGGAGGGCGCTCTCCTTCGATGGCATAACTCGATCTGGAATCCTTCAACAGCAGAAAGCCCGCGGTCCGCGCAAGAATGTCCTTCGGCACGTTGGCCACGGCTTCTTGCGCCCGATGAACCAGATCTATAGCCGCGAATTCTTCGAGGGCCTGGGTTCGGAAGACCAACGGACAGAATTCCGGCGTTCCCGGCAGGTTATTGCGGACGCGATGACGGGGTGAATTTTCGCCTGGCACAGGCCACTGCTGCACGGGATCGACGATCGGCTCATAGGCGCCCATTTCCGCGTCTGGAAGATCAAGGTGACCGCCGATGAGCCACTCATAAAGGAACCAGATCCGGCGTGAATAACTGCCGGTCGGCTTTGCCCGCACAATGGCCTCTATCTCGGCGGGAGCCACGGTTGCGAATAGCCGCTTGAGAACAGCGAGATCGAGACCCTCGTATTTCAGGGCGAAGGTGAGATGCGCTTCCAGATCAGGCGATGGAGCGTAGCGGGGGGTCAGGATGCGCCATCCTCCCGCTTCGGCCCTCAGACGATGATGCTCACCAGTCGCGGAGAGTGTCCGTGGCAGCGGCACGCGGAGACCGTAGGCGTCGATGAGGGCAGCGTAACCAGCAGGCGTTGCCCTTTCCGGCAGCGCCCGTTCCTGAAAAACCGTGACGGGTCCTGAAAAATGATGCTGATCTGCCGTGTTCGGCGAAAAGCTGTCGAGATCCATGAATTATGATTCCAGTTACGCCATCGTCATGAAAAACAATGATACGCCATGAAAAACGATGCTGCAACGGCCAGTATTGTGAAAAATGATTACCGCGCGACGCTGACAAAACGGATTCTGGGTGGCGGAAGCCAGTGGGAGTCGAACCCACGCGCGCTACTAAGTACCGCACAACGGGTTTGAAGCCCGCGCCCAGCACCGGCCAAGATTAGCTTCCAAAACGATTGTAGCGGTTTTGACAGAATAGAAGGCATCATGCCTAAATTGCTGGCTTCCTTCGTTCTGCTGCTCGGCACGGCGTGCTGGGGGCAGGAGCGCATTCCCGTGATCTTCGATACCGATATCGGCGACGATATCGACGATGCCCTGGCGCTGGCCCTGGCGCTGCAATCGCCGGAGTTGGACGTGCGGGCCGTCACTACGGTTATCGACGATACGGAGACGCGCACGCGGCTAGCCTGGAAGGAGCTGGGGCTGTATGGCCGCCACGATGTGCCGCTCGGTACGGGCGCTTCCGAACCGCTGCTCGATGCCGTGCGCACGGGCCACTCCCCGCAGTTCCAGGTGCTCACCGAAGCCGACACCGTCCCGGCCGCCGCGCATCGCCGCGCTGTAGATCTCATTATCGAAACGTTGCTGGCCTCCCCAGAGCCGATCACGCTGGTGCCGGTCGGGCCGCTCACCAACATCGCGCTGGCGCTTAAGAGCGAGCCGCGCATCAAGCCCAAGATCCGGCGCATCGTGCTCATGGGCGGAGCGTTCCACATGCTGCAGCAGGAGTACAACATCTGGCGCGACCGCGCAGCCGCGGAGATCGTGTTCTCGTCGGGAGTTCCGATCACCGCCGTTGGACTGGACGTCACCACGCGCTGCAAGCTCGAAGGCGCCGATCTGGCGCGGCTGCGAGCGGCCGATCATCCGGCGGCGCGCTTCCTGGTGAAGCTGATCGAGCTGTGGCAAAACGGCCACGCGGACCAATATCCAACGCTGCACGATCCGCTGGCGGTAGCCGTGGCGGTGCTGCCCAACCTGATCGAGACGCAGTTGGGAAGCGTGCAGGTGGAAACGGCTTGCTGCCTGACCAACGGCATGACCATGTTTACTCCCGCGGATCAACTGGCGAAGGGCGTTCAAGCGAGCACGCTGGTGGCCCGGCAGGTGGATGTGCGCCGTTTTCTGGATTTATTCCTGGACCGGCTCGCCGCCCCGCCCCGAGGGAAGTAGCGGCCCGGCCTGGCGCATGGCGCGCAGATCGATGCCCAGCTGCTGGCATTTCTTGTAGAGGTGGCTGCGCTCGAGGCCCAGCGCTTTGGCGGTGTCGGTCATGCGCGGGTGGCGCTTGAGCTCGGCCAGGATCACTTCACGCTCGTAGGCTTCCGTGCGGGCGGCCAGCGTGCCCGTCGCCGCGGCAGAGGGCGCTGCAGTTTGCGGCAGCGCGAGGCGCACCGCGGCGGCGTCTACCTGTTCGCCGGCCAGCAGCAGCAGGCGCTCGACCACATTGCGCAGCTCGCGCACGTTACCGGGCCAGGAGTAGCGCCGCAGCTCCTCGATAGCTTCCGTGGTGAAAGGCTTGGGCTTCCAGCCGTTGATTTCCGAAACCTGGCGGGCGAAGTGGTCCACCAGCGTGGGGATATCTTCCGCGCGCTCGCGCAGCGGCGGCAGCGAGAGCGGGTAGACGTAGATGCGGTGATAGAGATCCTGGCGGAATGCGCCCCGCCGCACCATCTCATCGAGGTCGCGATGGGTGGCTACGATCACGCGGACGTCTACCGGGATGGAGCGGTCGCCGCCGATGCGTTCGACCTGCTTTTCTTCGAGCACGCGCAGCAATTTGGCCTGCATGACCGCGGGCATGTCGCCAATTTCGTCGAGGAACAGCGTGCCGCGATGGGCCTGCTCGAACTTGCCGAGGTGACGCGTGACGGCGCCGGTGAAGGAGCCTTTTTCGTGGCCGAAGAGCTCGGATTCGATCAGCTCGGCGGGAACCGCTGCGCAGTTCAACGTGACAAATGGTCCGTCGCGGCGCGGGCTGCGGTCGTGCAGCGCGCGGGCGATCAGCTCCTTGCCGGTGCCGGTCTCACCCAGAATCGAGATACGCGTTTCGCTGGCAGCCACGCGATCGACCTGCGCCATCACGCTCCGCATGCGCTCTCCCGCGTGTACGATCTGGTGGCCGCCCACGCGCTGCCGAAGCTGGCGGTTCTCTTCTTCAAGGCGCTTCAGGCGCACGACATTGTCGACCGTGAGGAGCAGCTTTTCAGTGGACAGCGGCTTCTCGAGAAAGTCGATGGCGCCCAATCGCGTGGCGCGCACGGCCATCTCGATGTTGGCCTGGCCCGAAATCATGACCACCGGCACGGAGGCGCCCAGCGCCTTCAGATCTTCCAGAAGCGAAAGGCCGTCTTTGCCGGGCATGACCACGTCTGAGAGCACCACATCGAAGCGCTGTGTCTTGATCAATTCGAGCGCGCGGGCGGCGTTATCGCACACCGTGGCTTCGTGTCCGGCGAGCCGGAAAGCGCGCGCGAGGGATGCCAGAGTGTTGGCATCGTCATCGACTATAAGTAGGTTGGCCAAGTTACCAATATTACCTCTCCATCAGGCCAGATCGATTAGAAAAGTCGTGCCGCGCCCGGGTTCGCCGCGCACGGCAATCCTGCCTCCGTGGTCGCTCACTACCGATTGCACAATCGCCAAGCCGAGACCGGTGCCGTGCGTCTTGGTTGTGTAATACGGCGTGAACAGGCGGTCGCACTCTTCCTGCGTCAGTCCCTGGCCGGTATCGGCGATTTCCAGGCGCACACCGCCATCCTCCGAAACGGTACGAACGGTGAGCGTGCCTCCCGAGGGCATAGCGTCGATGGCGTTTAGTGCCAGGTTTTGAAGGGCGCTGCCGAGCTGGCTGGGGTCGGCCTGGATGGCGCGCACGTCCGCGGCGAGTTCCAGGCGGAGGGTTACGCCGGCGGCCTGCATCTGCGCTTCGAACAGCTTCAGGCTCTCGCGCACCAACTCGTTCAAGTCCACGATTTCCAGTTGCGGGCGCGGCATTTTGGCGAAATCGCTGAAGCGGCCGATGATACCGCGCAGGTTGCCGAGCTCGGCGAGCAGCGTAGCGGTGCTCTCACGGAAGACTTCGTCGAACTGCTCGGGATGGCTGGCGCGGGCGCGCTGCAGGTTCTCGACCGTGATCTGCAAGGGGAAGAGCGGGTTCTTGAGCTCGTGCGCCAGGCGGCGGGCGAGCTCGCGCCAGGCGGCCACGCGCTCGGCCTGCACCAGCCGGTCGCGCTGCTCGAGAAGCTGGCGCGTCATATGGTTGAAGGTGGCGGCCAGCACGCCAATCTCATCGTCGGAGCGCACGTCGACCTGCGCGTTCCAATCACCGGCGGCGACGGCGCGCGCGCCAGTGGCCAGAGCTTCCACGGGGCGCGTGATGCGGGCGGTGGTCCACAGGCTGACCAGCACCGCCAGCAGGATGCCGCCGGCCGCCACCAGAATCTGCATGCGGCGCAGGAACCGCTGCATGCGGACCTGCTCGGCGCGCAGGCTGCCCACCAGGAAAGCGCCCATCAGCTCGCCATCGGGGCCGATCAGCGGGATGGCGTGGAAGGCTTCGGCGCTGGCCGCATCGGTGGACCACTGCACCGTGCGCGCAACCTCGCCGTCATGCTGCTTGCGAATGGCCTCGAGCAGCGGAGCGAGCGGATCGGTTTCAGGCACCGGTCCCGATGCGCCAATCACCGATTGGGGATCGCGAAAGAGCAGGGCGCGCATGCCGGCCGGCAGCACGAATGACGACAGGAACTCGCGGTCGAGCGCTTCGCCGCCGATGACGAACAGCTTCCGATCGGCCACGCTGGCCACACGCACGCAAACCAGAGCCAGGGCCGTCTCCGAGGGGAGCTCCTCGCGCTTGAGGAACGGCTCGCGCGAGTTCCAGTCGTCCCGGCGCAGGACCCAATCCTCCTGATAGAGAAAGCGCGCGGGCCATTGCGCCGAAGAGACGATGCCGCCGTCGCTCGAGACCAGCTCCAGGTAGTCGAGATTATGGGCCGCGGCCAGCGGCCGTGCGTCGTCGACGTGAGCCGCAGGATCGGCATCGGTCCGGCTGATATCGATCGCCATAGCCAGGGTGGTATCGGCGTCGGCAATGTCTTTCACTTGCCGGGCGATATCGTGTTTGCGCCGGGCGAGCTCCTGTTGGAATTGCGCGACCAGAGCCGCGACGCGCTGCGCATCGAGCCGCTCGAAGGCGCGCCGCGTGGCAGCGGAGACGATCGCGCCCACCAACACCACGGCCACTACCACCGTGAGCACGAAAAGCAGCAGCAGCTTAGTGCGGAAGGTCATGGCGCAGTTTCGGAGAGCCAGAGGTTCTCGAAGCGCCACTCGCCGAGCCGCGCGATTGGCGGCGGTGGAAAGACGTGGACGCGGCTAGCAACGCCATACAGATCCGGGAGATGAAAGAGTGGGATCACGCGGAAGTCTTCGAGCAGCTTGCGCTCGCTTTCGTAGAGAACTTCGGAAGACAAGGCTGGACCGGGGGTTTCCAGCCCAAGCGCCGCGGCGAACCCTGCGAGCGCGCGGGCGGAATCGAGCGAAGGCACGCGGATCGCAACCAGGCGCAGGTCCGCCTGCGGATTCAGCGGCGAGACCAGCACTGTCAGTCCCGCGTCGCGCGCGTTGATGGCCACGCGTTCGGCAAGCGCACGGGCTACCATAACTGCGGGATCGTAGGACAGCGCCAGCGTGCGGTCCCGCGGCGGAAGGGCGGCGGCGATCGCCCGCGCGCGGGCCACCTCCGGCGCGGCGGCGAAGGCGAACGCGTAACCGCTAAGCCATTGCGGCAGCAGTGCGGCGGAGACTTCGCCCTGCTTCTGCAACAACACGTTGTGCATCGCCGCACGATCGATCGAGAGGGCCAGGGCCTGCCGCACGCGCGGATCTTCGCCGCGGCCGGGGGTGGCTACCAGCGCGATCAGATCGAGCGGCGCGGAGGACCATACCGTCCCGCCACGCTCGGCAGCGCGCCGTAAATCGGTGGGGCCAATCTCGGCGATATCCGCTTTGCCGATTTCCAGATCCACGAGTTGGTCGCGCAGACCGCGTCCCATTTGTACTTCGATGGCATCCAGAAACGGACGGCCGCCCCAATAGTCGTCGTTGGCGGTGAACGTGGCGGTGCGGCCCGGCGTCCACGAAGCCAGACGGAATGGGCCGGTGCCGATGAAGCCGCCTTCGGCATTGTGAGTGAACACCAGGCCGTTGTGGGCCAGGTCGAAGAGCAGGCCAGGCATAGGGCGTTCCGCGTGGATGACTACGGAATCGGCGGCGGCCGAGACGGACAGGCCGGGAAGAGCCGCTTGGAGCGAAGCCACCACGGCGGCGGCCACCAGCGGCAAGCCATCGTGAAACCTGACTCCAGGCCGCAGATTGAACTGCCAGCGCTTCGCCGATGGGTCGCGCTGCCAGGAGAGAGCCAGGCGGGGCAGCGGCGCGCCGGTCGCGTCAAGCTGTACCAGCGGCTCGAAAACGAGCGATGCCAGCGGAGCTGCGTCCTGTGCCGCCGGATCGAGCGATGCCGGAGCGGCGCGCACCTCGACGCGCAGAGATCCGCCATAGCGCGGGCGCGTGGCCGCGCCGCCAAGCACCGTGAAGGCGCTAAGAACCGCAAGCGGGAGCCAGGCTGTAAGCCGCATAGCGTCCGGTTTGGAGATCGCGCGAGACCGCCGTGGCGAGGCTGCCGGCGGCCCACAGCGCGGTGATGGGTCCCGGAAATTCCTGCGCGGGACCGGCGGCATTGGCCATGCCCCCGACCAGTTCGAAGGGCTGTATGGCATCCGGCTCGTTAATGCCCGCGGGGCGCGTGGCGAGGATGCGCGGGCCGCAAGGCGTTTGGACTCCGGCGAGATCGCCGCCCCAATGGTCGATGGCGCCGCCCGGCTCCCAGGATCGCGTGTAGATGCGCGCGCGGCCGCCGTCGCCCGCGAAAACCCACACGTCTCCCGCGGGCGCCGCCGAGTAGAACGGGGGAACGTCGCGCGCGCCCCATGATTCGATGGCCACGCGCCCTTCGAAAAAGTTGCGGGCCGGGGAGAAGACCGCGGTGGCGCCCGGCGCGAGCGGCCACGGCTCCTGCGACTCGCGGCATTCGGCGGAAAGCCTCGGCTCGGTGGCGCCACGGCAAACCGCCCCGGGCAGCCAGGCGGTGAACGCCGTTCCGTTTGCCAGCAGGCGTCCGCGCATGTCTCTGGGCCACGGGTGCAGGGGAGGAATCGGGACGGATTGCCGTTCCTGACTGCGAACCAGAAGAACGCGGGCAGCGTCGAGAATGAGAACGCCGTCGTCAAGCCGGACGGCATCGAGGATGGGCTGCTCCTGTTCCCAGAGCAGCTTCTTTTCGAGCGTGACCTGCGCCAAAGTTCCCCCGCCGCGATCGCCGCCGTTCGCAGGCTGCGGTGAAAGCGGCGTGCGCGGCCAGGAGTCCAATAGTACCTGTCGTTCGTCGCCGCGCCGAAACTCGGCAACCAGGAGAAATTGCGTCAGGTTCTCCGACACGGTGAGCCGTATTTCCGCCGCGGGCGCGGCCTCCACTACGCGCGCGCCGCGGGCACGCAGCTCAGACTCGAATTCGCGGCGGATGGCGGCGGCCTCGCCCGGTCCGAGCGTTGACAGATTTCGGACGCTGAGGATCACCGGGTCGCGCGCCGCGGCGGCCGCCACGCTGCGGGCCAAGTCCCGCGCGGCCCCGGCCATGCCCATATCAGTGGCCAGCAGCGCAAAGAGGAGAGCGATCAAAGATTCATGATCGCACAGCCTTACGGCGTCACGGTGGACAGAATGCCGCCGGGGGAATCATTTCCTTTCACGCAAAATCGTTAGTAGTATTTCCACGTCGCTATGGCCAGAACAAGGTTCCCGGATGTCTTCGCGGATGCGCCCGGTCGCTAACGCTCGTGGCTCAATAATCCTTTAATGCCCCCGCGTCCCGCGTCCCCGCTCAACCGCCGAATCGAATTAGAATACGATAAAGACCTCTCCCAGGCAAACTACCCATGTGGATTGTCCGGCTGGCGCTACGGCGTCCCTATACCTTCGTCGTCATGTCCATGGTTATCGTCATCCTGGGCGTGCTGGCCATCTTCCGCATGCCCACCGACATTTTCCCGGAAATCGACATTCCCGTGGTCAGCGTCATCTGGTCTTACGCCGGCATTTCCCCGGAAGAAATGGCCGAAGTCGTCACCACCCGCTGCGAACGCTCCTTCACTACCTCCGTCAACGACATCGCACATATGGAGTCGCAGTCGCTGCCGGGCTTGAGCATCATCAAGGTCTTCTTCCATCCCAATGCCAGGGTGGATGCCGCCGTCGCGCAGTTGGCTGCCGCCTCGCAAGCGGTGCTGCACTCGCTGCCCACCGGCATGACCCCGCCCTCTATCCTGCGCTATAACGCATCGAGCGTACCCATCCTGCAGCTCAGCATCTCGAGCGACACCATGAGCGAGCAGTCGCTCTACGATTACGGCTACAACTTCATCCGTACCCAGATGGCCACCGTGCAAGGCGCCAGTTTTCCCCTGCCCTACGGCGGGCGCCCGCGCCAGATCATGGTGGATATCGATCCCAAAGCGCTCTATGCTCAGGGCCTTTCCGCCACCGATGTCACTAACGCCATCAATGCGCAGAGTCTCATCATCCCCTCCGGCACCGCCAAGATCGGCACCAACGAATTCAACGTGCGCCTCAACAGCCTCCCCGTCAGCGCCGAAGCCTTCAACAATATTCCGATCAAGCAGTCGAATGGCGCCACCGTATATGTCCGCGACGTGGGCCACGCCCGCGACGGCTTCGCCATTCAGACCAACATCGTGCGCCTCAACGGCAGCCGCGCCGCGCTGCTGACGGCGTTGAAAACCGGTGGCGCTTCCACGCTCGAAATCGTCGCCAGCATCAAGGAAATTCTGCCGCGCATCCGTTCCACTCTGCCCGCCGCTCTGAATCTCAAGCTGCTGTTCGATCAATCCGTTTTCGTGCGCGCGGCCATCAACGGCGTGCTCAAAGAGGCGACCATCGCCGCCTTCCTCACCGGCCTGATGATCCTGCTGTTCCTCGGAAGCTGGCGCAGCACCATCATCGTCTGCATTTCGATTCCGCTCTCGATTCTGACTTCGCTGGCCATCCTCAACCTGCTGCGCGAGACCATCAACGTCATGACCCTGGGCGGCCTGGCTCTGGCCGTCGGCATTCTGGTGGACGACGCCACCGTCGAGATCGAGAACATTCATCGCAACATGGGCCAGCGCAAGCCCATCATCAAGGCCATTCTCGATGGGGCGCAGCAGATCGCCGTGCCGGCCTTCGTTTCCACCCTGTGCATCTGCATCGTATTCGTGCCCGTCATTTTCCTTACCGGGGCCGCGCGCTACTTGTTCACGCCCCTGGCCCTGGCGGTGGTGCTGGCCATCATGGCTTCCTATATGCTTTCGCGCACGCTGGTCCCCACCATGGTCAAGTACCTCCTGCGCGGCGAGGCCAGCCGTTATCAGGACGAGTCTGGCGAGCTTCAGGAGACCGGGCACGGGCCGTTCGCCCGCATACATCACGGCTTCCAGACGCGCTTCGAACGCATGCGCAACGGCTACCGCCGCCTGCTGGGCTCGGCGCTCGCGCATCGCAAGCTGGTGGCGATCTGCTTCGGGCTCATCTGCGCCGCGTGCGCCGCCCTGATTCCGTTCATTGGCACGGACTTCTTTCCGCAGGTGGACGCCGGCCAGATCCGTCTGCACGTGCGCGCTCCCGCGGGCACCCGCATCGAGGAGACCGAGGCGTACTTCCGGCGGGTCGAGGACACCATCCGCCAGGTCGTGCCCGCCAATGAACTGTCCGATATTCTGGATAACATCGGCTTGCCTTACAGCGGCGTCAACATCGCGCTCAGCGACAGCGCCACCATCGGATCGTTCGACGGCGAGATCCTGGTTTCGCTTAAACCTGACCACGCTTCCACCTGGAACTACATACGCGAGCTGCGCCGGCGTGTGATCCAGCAGTTTCCGGAGCTCAGCTTCTTCTTCCAGCCGGCCGACATCGTGGGCCAGATCCTGAATTTCGGGCTGCCCGCGCCCATCGACGTGCAAGTGATCGGCCCGCTCGCCAATGGGCCCGCCAATTACGCGCTGGCCCAGCGCATCACCGCGCGCCTGGCGCGTATACCAGGTGCGGTGGATGTCCATCTGCACCAGATCGTGGACGCTCCCGAGCTGCGCTTCAACGTGGATCGCACGCGCGCCGGCGAACTCGGCCTTACCCAGCAGGATGTCGCCAACAGCCTGCTGATTTCGTTGAGCTCCAACATACAGCTCGCGCCGAATTATTGGATCAATCCGCGCACCAGCGTAGACTATCCCATCCTGATTCAGACGCCGGAATACAGCATGGCCTCCACCACCGCGCTGCTGGACACGCCCGTCCACGCCTCCGCCGGCGCAACCACGCAACTGCTGGCCAACGTCGCCCGCCTCGAGCGCGGCGCAACCGCGTCGGTGGTCAACCACTACAATGTCCAGCCGCTCTACGACATTTACGCGAACGTGCAGGACCGCGATCTCGGCAGCGTCGCTGGCGAGGTCAAGCGGGTGCTGGCCGGGTTCGATTCCAAGCTGCCGCGGGGCAGCTTCTTCGAAACCCGCGGCCAGGTTGAGACCATGAAATCGTCCTTCATCGGCCTGGGCGTCGGCCTCGTGTTCGCGGTGGTGCTGGTGTACTTCGTCATGGTCGTGAACTTCCAATCCTGGCTTGACCCGTTCATCATCCTGATGGCGCTGCCCGGCGCTCTCTCCGGCATCCTGCTGATGCTCTTCGTCACCCAGACCACCATCAACGTCCCATCCCTGATGGGCGCCATCATGAGCATCGGCGTCGCCACCGCCAACAGCATTCTGCTGGTCAACTTCGCCAACGATCAGCGCGAGACGGGCGCCGACTCGATTACCGCCGCGCTCGAAGCCGGCTACACCCGCCTGCGTCCGGTGATTATGACGGCGCTCGCCATGATCGTGGGCATGCTGCCTATGGCGCTCGGCTTCGGCGAAGGCGGCGAACAGAACGCTCCGCTCGGCCGCGCCGTGATCGGCGGCCTGCTGCTGGCAACCGTCGCCACTCTATTCTTCGTGCCCGTGGTCTACAGTGTGCTCCGCCGCACTCCGCCTTCTTTCCTGGAACACGAAGCGGAAGTTGAGGCATATGATCGCTGACGTTCCCAAGTCGACCGCACGGCCGCAGCCGCGCACCGGCCGCAGAGGATTGCTGGCGTTTTTTGCCCTGCTGGCGATCCTGGTGATAGCCGCCGTGGTGGGCGGACTCCTGCCGCGCCTCGCCCGCCAAAAGGCTTTGCTGGCAGCCTCCGAAAGCCAGGCTGAGCAGAGGCCCGTAGTCGAGGTCGCAACCGCCCGCCCGGCGTCCTCGCGCGATGATCTGGATTTACCCGGCAACATGCAGGCGCTGGTAGATTCGCCTGTCTTCGCGCGCGTGGATGGTTACCTGCGCACCCGCCTCGTCGATTATGGCGATCGCCTGAAGGCCGGCCAGCTTATGGCCGAGATCGAGACGCCCGAGCTCGATCAGCAAATCAACCAGGCGCGCGCCACGCTATCGCAATCGCAGGCTGCGCTCAAGGAGTTTCAGGCCGATCTGGATCTTTCAAAAGCCAACCTGAATATGGCCGAATTGACCGTGAAGCGCTGGCGGCGCCTGGCCACTGGCGGCGTGGTGGCGCGTCAGGAAGCCGACCAGAAGGAGGCTGATTTCGCCGTCGGCGAAGCCCAGGTCGCGAGAGCCCAGGCCAGTATCGCCACCGGCCAGGAGACCGTCCACGCGAACCAGGCCAATCTGCGCCGGCTCGAAGAGATGAAGGTCTTCGCCCGCATCACGGCGCCCTTCGACGGCGTCGTCACCGCGCGCAACGTGGATATCGGCACGCTGGTCAACTCCGGCAACGGCGGCGCCGCGCGCGAGCTGTTCCACATGGCCCAGATTCAGGTGATGCGCATCTTCGTCAATGTGCCCCAGACCTATGTCGGCTCGATTCACCCCGGCCAGACCGCCGAGCTTCGCGTGCAGGAGCTGCCCGGCCAGGTCTTCTCGGCGAAGGTGACGCGTATCGCCAACGCGCTCGATCCCGGCTCGCGCGCCATGATCACGGTGCTGGAGGTGCCCAATCCACGCGGCATCCTGATGCCCGGTATGTACGCTCAGGTGCGCTTCTCGACCGGGCGCGCGGAGCCGGCAGTGATCATCCCAGGCGACGCGTTGACTACCGGCCGGCAGGGTCCCCGCGTGGCCGTGGTGGGCGCGGACCATCGCATCCACTTTCGCCAGATCCGCATCGGTCATGATCTCGGCTCCGAGCTGGAAGTGGTCTCGGGCCTTGCGCCGGGTGAGGTGGTGGTCGCCAACCCGTCCGACGCGGTGCGCGAAAATGCATTGGTCGAAGTCCGCAATCTCGGCAATAAATGATCCCGTGTTCCAAGAGATGGCAGATTTATTTCTTGAGCTATGGCACCCAGTGCTATACAATGAATTAACGGGCGAACGTGGAAATCTTCAAATCCAAGTGGTTTGAACGTTTTGCCCGGAAGGAAAGGATTGCGGACGGCACCTTGCGCGAGGCGGTTGATCGCGCGGAAAAAGGTCAGATCGACGCTGATCTTGGCGGCGGGGTCATAAAACAGCGGATCGCGCGGCCCGGACAAGGGAAATCGAAAGGCTACCGGACGGTAATTCTTTTCCGGCGCGCGGAACGGGCGGTCTTCATCTATGGGTTCCCTAAGAGCCAGCAGGCGAACATCAGCGAGGCTGAAGAAGAACAGTTCAAAGAGGCTGCCAGGCACGTATTGTCATTGACCGCCAAGCAACTCGCGGAACTGATTCGAAGAGGTGATTTTGTGGAGGTGAAAGCGAAATGAGCAAGAAATATCGAAGTGACGCGATGGCCTCTATTCATGAAACGATGGAAGCTTTGCATAACATCGGCGCCGTCGATAAACAAACCATGCATCGTTTTGACAATGCCTGCCTGACGCCTATCCGGCCATTGACGCCTAAAGAAATTAGGACGATCCGGGAACGGGAATACGTCAGCCAGACAGTCTTTGCCAATTACCTGAACGTAACGGCGAGCCTCGTAAGCAAGTGGGAGCGGGGAGAAAAACGGCCTTCCGGAGCGTCCCTCAAACTGCTCTCTCTGGTCGAGAAAAAGGGATTGTCCGCCGTAGCCTGAAGTGCCGCGTGAGGCCGCTACACCCGGCTCTTGAAATACCGGTCCGGCAACATTCTCCATACAATGAACATCGAGAGCGGATGCATCAGTCCGGCCATCGCGAACACCGGCGTGTAAGAGAAATGCGCGACCACCCAGCCGGTGCCCAGGTTTGCCAACATCCCGCCGACCGCTCCGCCCATTCCGGAGAATCCCGTGGCGGTGCCCATTTCGTGCCCGCGGAACAGATCCGTCGGCAGAGTTTGCAGGTTGGCGACCCACAGCGCGTGCCCCAGGGGAATGATGCAGATTATCGCAATCGCCAGGCCGGCCGTGGGCGCGAGCGGCGCGGCTATCGCGGCGGGCATGATGGCGGCTCCCAGCAGCATCACGAACTTCCGCGCTTTGGGCAGTGTCCAGCCCGCGCGCATCAGGCGGCCCGAGAGCCATCCTCCGAAGAAGTACCCAATGTCGCCGAAGATGAACGGCGCCCAGGCGTAGCGGCCCACCATCGCCAGGTCGAAGCCGCGCTCCTTGTGCAGGTATTCGGGCAGCCAGAAAATCACGAAGTAGATCACCGGATCGGTAAAGAAGCGGGCCAGAATCAGCGTATAACACTGGCGCATGCCGATCACTTTGCGCCAGTCCACGCTTCCGGCCGACGCCGGCGAAGTCTCCTCGGGTGGCCGGACATGATCGCGCAGCCTTGCGTATTCTTCGGCCCGCAGCAGACGGTTGTGGTGCGGCGGTTGGTAGAGCCACAGCCATCCGGCCAGCCAGACCAGCCCCGCGGCCCCTGTGAACACAAAAGCGAAGCGCCAGCCGAACCGCAGCGTCAGGAAGGCGACAGCGGGCGGGGCAATGGCCGATCCCATCGACGCTCCCGCATTGAAGATGCCCACTCCGAGCGCACGCTGGCTGGCCGGAAACCATTCCGCCACCGCTTTCGCCGCGGCCGGCCAGTTCCCCGGTTCGCCCGCGCCCAACACGAAACGGCACGCCGCCAGCGACCATTTGCCGCGCGCGAGGCCATGCAGCATTCCGCCCACCGACCACACCACGATACATGCAGCGAAGCCCCGCCGCGTTCCCAGCCGGTCGACCAGGTAGCCCGACCAGGCGTACATGATGGCGTACGCCAATAGAAAGATGGTGACCACTTGCGAGTAGTCCTGCTCGGTCATGCCGAAGTCCTGGCGCAATTGGGGAGATACCACCGACAGCGCCAGGCGGTCCGTGTAATTGAGCGCCGTCGCCAGAAAGAGCATGGCCGCGATCACCCATTGCAGCCGCGGAATTTTCACGGAAGCTCCTGCGACTTGCGCATAAACGAACGACTTCCGATGTTACAACGAAGGCTGCCTGTTATGATGGCGTAATGACATGGCGTTGATCGCCGTTTCCGGACAGCCTGGTTGCCGCTTTGAAGAAGTGGCGCGCATCAGCGCGCACCGCCTCGGTCTCGAGCTGGTTAATGAGTCGCGCATTAACGGACTCATCGCGCGCGACTTCGGCGCCGATGGCAGTGTGCCGAACAAGGCCCGCGCCGACCTGATTGCATCCATCCTGGCGCGGCTCTCGACCGAGTACCACCTGGTCTATTGCGCTGCCGGCGCCGAGATGCTTTCGCGCCAGTTTCCAGGCGCCCTGCGCGTACAGGTGGTGGCGCCCGATTCGGTTCGCGTCGGCAACCTGATGCTGGACCGCCGTCTGGAGCGTCCCGCCGCCCGCCAACTGCTTCGCGAGTTGGACGCCGCGCAGCGCGCGCAATACAAAACCATGTTCGGCAGGGCCACCGCGCCGCCCTATTGGTTCGACCTCATCCTGAATGCCGAATCCATGGACTCCGAACAGATGGTCGAGCTGATCCAAAGCTCGGTGCGCACCCTGGGGCTTAAGGAACGCGGCTTTCTGTCGCCGGCGGCCGAGGCGCAAATCCAGTTCCAGTTCCGCTTGCGCCTCTCGCGCCACGGCATCGTGCCGCCCGGCGCGGTGCGCCTGCCCGGCAAGACCTTCGCTCATCCGAGCGAGCAGATTTTCGCCAACCTGCTGGACTTCTACCGTATCGCCTGGGAATACGAGCCGCGCAGTTTTCCGGTTCAGTGGGACGCCGGCGGCCGAGTTTCCGAATCCTTCTCGCCGGATTTTTACCTTCCGGAGTTCGATCTTTACGTGGAGCTCACCACCATGAAACAATCGCTGGTGACGCGCAAGAACCGTAAGATCCGCCTGTTGCGGGAATTGTATCCGCACCTCAACATTCAGGTCTTCTACCAAAAGGATTTCGAAAACCTGATCTTCAAGTACGGCCTGGCGGAGCGGCCCGCCCGAGCATGACCAAAGATCCACTGCCCGCTATCGAGAGGATTCTGTTCACCGAAGCGCAGATTGCGCAACGAATCCAGGAAGTCGCCGCCGAAATCACCGAGCGCTACCGCGGCCGGTCTCTCAAGCTCGTGGGTGTATTAAAAGGTTCGGTATTTTTCCTGACGGCCCTGGCGCGGCAGATTCAAATCCCGGTGAAAATCGACTTCCTGGCAATCTCCACTTTTTCGAATAAATCCAGCGCGCCCGGTATAGTGCGCATCGCCAAAGACCTGGACGACAGCATTGAAAACGAAGACGTGCTGCTGGTCGAGGACATCGTGGATACCGGCTTGACCCTGCGCTACCTTCTACAAACGCTCTCCAGCCGCGGCCCTAACTCATTGGCCGTGTGTACTTTTCTGGACCGCAACTCCCGCCGCCTGGTGCAAATTCCCGTTGAATTTCACTGCTTCGAAATCCCCGACCGTTTCGTCATCGGCTTCGGGCTCGACCACAACCAGCTCTACCGGAATTTGAGCTACGTCGCCGTCATGAAGCCGGAAAACAATCCGTGATTTTCAGGACATATTAAGTAATATTCCGCGATTTATCGGTTGAATTGAAGCGCGGCGCCTGTCAAACTGGTACCTAAGGGCAGGGGTACGAAATATGACATCCACGCTTTTGTTCGTCTCCCCGTACCGGGAAGACGCCCACCGCCTTTCGCAAATGCTGAGTCCGCTCCCCCTGGTATTCGATCACGTTCCCGACTTGCAGCACGCGCGCGCAAAGCTCCGGCACAGTCGCTATGGAGTGATTCTGACCGAAGCCGGCTTACCCGACGGTTCCTGGCTGGATATTCTGTCGCTGGCGCGGGGCATGGCGCCCGGCGTGGAAGTCATCGTCACCGATCCCTATGCCGACGCCCGGTTCTGGGCTGAAGCCTTGAATCTCGGCGCCTACGATTTGCTGGCACAGCCATTCTACGAATCCGAAGTGCGAAGGATTCTGTACAACGCCTGTTCGCGTATCGTGCCGAAACACGCCGCGGCTCACTAACACGCCCGGCTCTATAATGGTTTCTCCTACTGGAGGAACCGACATGTCCGCCGCAACCGACGCTTTTGTTCAACAGAATCGCGACCGTCTTCTCGAGGAGTTGAAAGATTTTCTTCGCATCCCCAGCATCAGCACGCTCCCCGAGCACCGCGCCGATATCGACCGCGCCGCGGGATTCGTGGCCGACAGCCTGCGCCACGTGGGGATGGATAACGTGGAGGTCATCTCCACCGCCAAGCATCCGCTGATCTACGCCGATTGCATGCACGCTCCGGGCAAGCCCACCGTGCTGTGCTATGGCCACTATGATGTGCAGCCGGCCGATCCGCTGGAATTGTGGACCAGCCCTCCGTTTGAGCCTGCCGTGCGTGACGGCAATATTTACGGGCGCGGCACTGCCGACGACAAGGGCCAGATGTACATGCACGTGAAGGCCATCGAAGCCTTGCGGTCGGTTAACGCAACGCTGCCGATTAACGTGAAGTTTCTCGTCGAAGGCGAGGAGGAGGTGGGCGGCGCCTCCATCGCCAAGTACGTGGCGGAGAACCCGGAGAAGTTGAAGGCGGACGTTGCGCTGGTGTCCGATACGGCGCTGTATGCTGATGGCATCCCGACCCTTTGCATCGGCCTGCGCGGATTAATTTACATGGAAGTGGAAGCCACCGGACCGGCCCGCGATCTGCACTCCGGACTGTATGGAGGCGCGGCGCCCAATCCGATTTTCGGACTGGTGGAATTGCTCTCCAAGGTTAAAGACTCGAGCGGCGTGATTCACGTGCCCGGAATATACCACGATGTGCGGCCGCCGGCGCCCGCGGAAAAGCAAAGCTGGGAGCATCTGCCCTTCGACGAGCGGGAGTTCCTGAAGAAGGAAGTCGGCTCGACGGCGCTCACCGGCGAGGGCGCACACTCGGTACTTGAGCGCATCTGGGCGCGGCCCACGTTCGAAGTACACGGAATTGCGGGCGGCTTCACGGCGGCAGGCGCTAAGACGGTGATTCCCTCCAAGGCAACGGCGAAAGTAAGCTTCCGCCTGGTGCCCGACCAGGATCCCGACAAGGTGGTCGCGGCTTTCCGCGAATTCGTCCACCACCACACGCCTTCCGGCATTCAGATCGAGGTGCGCGTGTTAAGCGCCGGGCCGGGCCTGGTGGTGAATCCGGATCATCCCGCCATCAAGGTGGCTGCCCAGGCGTTCAGCGACGTTCTGGGCAAGCCGACTGTGTTCATCCGCTCAGGCGGATCGATTCCGATCGTTGGCGACTTCGCCAATCACCTGGGAATCCCCACGGTGCTAATGGGCTTCGGCCTGCCGGATGACGGCCTGCATTCTCCGAATGAGAAATACCATCTGGAGAATTATTACCAAGGCATCATGACTGTAGCGCACTTCTTCGAGCGGTACGGCGCTGCGTGATCTCTTGGAACACCGGCTGTTTGCGCTAAGGAAACCGTAAAAGGTCCGTTGGCCGAGTTTAGGACTGGTCCACATAGTCGGCGTGCCAGAGCGATTCGCGTCGACTGGTGGCGGATGAGTTGCGCGGGCAGCGAGTCGCTGTTGCTGAACGAGCCATCCTGCGGGTAATAGTGTTTACCGATGCTCTGCTGGTGGCTGCTCACGTGAATAATGCGTTCAGCAGCTCGGCGGATCTGCGCCTTGCGCGCGAGTCAGGCGGCTTGCTGAGAGTCGCGAACGGATCTTCGGATTATTGAGCGGTGGATACGTCCGGATACAGCGCCACATTGCCCCCGTCGCAGGCGTCACACAACCTGAAGGCTCGGTTCACCTGCGGGACGTAATGAATTCCTCGAACAGACGCCGCCCGCTGATATCCCAAAGAGCCTGCTTCCGACTGGGTTCCGGGACTTACTGAACGTCTGAGGCGGACGGTTACCGATCCAGCCGAAGTATACACAGCGCGGTGACGGGATACCCAAATTTAACGAGGGCTGGGTTGGCGATTGCGGGAGAAGAGCGTCGAAGCCCATACCCCCTCCTTAGAGACAATCGTCGCCTGTCCGTAAAATACCGAGTGGAAAATTTGTCTAACTGCTCCTTAGCCGTGCGGCGCAACCCACAGCAGCAGCCCAAACACGACTACGGGAATCAGCACCGGCATCAGGTAGAACAGGATCTTCCGCGTCCAGGTGTTTCCTGTCCCGCAATTCCGGGCGCTCGGCCACGCCCACTTATTCTTGATGATCGAGATCCAAGGCAAATTCGCGCGCGCTGGGGTGGCGGTTCCTGGGGTCGCGCTCCAGGGCGGGGAGCTTCACTCGTGCTTGCGTGGCTCGCCGCCCTCAGCTTCCTTCAGGAGCTTGATTATCGCGGCGGGAGTAATAATCCTGGTGGATTTGTGGTGTTTCAGGAAGAGGAGTTCCTTGTCGCCGGTCACGAGGAACTCGGCTTGGCTGGCTTCAGCCAGTGCTAGCAGGTAGCTGTCCTTAGGGTCCCGGGCGACGGGTCCGCAGGGTAGGTCCCGGCAAAAAAAGAGAAGTCCCGAAGGCTCGCGGCGAGCAGTTCGGCCGCGCTGGCGCGAAGTCTAGCCCGAAAGAACGGCCGGCTGGCAACCTCGCGGAGTTCAGCAACGAGCGCGTCACAGGCGACCAACGTGAACGCCTTGCGCTCCCAAGCGTCGAGGAGCTTGGCCGGCGCGCCCAGAAGCGACAGAAGGGCGGAGAGGAGGATGTTGGTATCGAGGATGAGGCGCGTCAGGCTCGTTTGGCGCGCTCCCGGTAGTGCTTTGCGCGGACGTCTTCGACGGCCTCGTCAATCATCTTCTGGAGGTCGTCTGGGGAAACGTCGGCGAAAGCTTCGCGGGCTGCTCGGACGGTCTGATGAAAGATGCGCCAGCGGACGGCTTCCTCAATGAATTTCGAGATGTCGCCTTTTTTCATGCCCTGGGCGCCCAGAAAGGAGCGCAAGGCATGATCGGCCTCTTTGGACCAGGCAATGGTCAGACGGGTGGTTTCGGGTTCGGCCGTGGCATTCCTCGTCATATAAGACATATATCCACTTATAAGTATAGGGTGGGAAGGGGGTCGGTCAAGCGGAATCAGTTTGGGGACGCCAGCGAAATGATGAGGCCGCCGATGGCGATGAACCCGCCTCCGATCAGCACGGCGTGGCTGGGCTTCTGATCAAAAACGATCCAGGAGATGACCTGCGCGACAAAAAAGAAAAACACGATATACACGCCGATCAATCGGCCGAAATCCCAGGCTGGCGCGTTGACCGTCCAACCATAGCTGAACAAAACCATGGCTCCGGCGAGGAAGAAGAGGACGCGCGGAGCCGTCGCCGTGGAGCGCAGACCCAGGCGGACGAACGCATCGCCGCCGGCTTCGAGGAGCGCGGCCAAAAACAATGGCAGCAGTGTCATGCGCAGATTGGCCATTTCCATTCCGCGCGTCCTAGCCGCGCCGCGCGACTAACCATGGTACTCCGAAAACCACTACCGGAATCAGGCCAGGGCCGCGGCCTGCGCCGCCGCTTCGAGCGTCCAATAGAACCTTATAAACTGGCTTCGTAGGTCACACGCGAAATGTGGGCATGGAATTCACTTGAACAGCTCTGGCAGGACCTTCGCTATGCCCTGCGGCTCATGCGGCGCAGTCCCGGTTTCACCGCCGTGGCAATCCTCTCGCTGGCTCTCGGCATTGGGGCCAACACCGCGATCTTCAGCCTGATGTACACCGTGATGCTGCGCCTGCTGCCGGTCACGCATCCCGAGCAGCTCGTAGAACTGCTGCACAGGCTGCCGAGGGAAGGTCACCGGGGGAACAGCTTCACCTGGCAAGCCTGGCAGGACCTGCGCGACCACAACCACGTGCTCGCCGCCCTGATTGCCGCTTCGCCTTCCAGCTTTTACCTGCGCGGCGAGGGCCTCGATCTGGAGAAAGTGGATGGCGAATACGTGGACGGGAACTTCTTCCCGGTGCTCGGTATGCGGGCCGCCATCGGCCGGTTGATCGGTCCGGAGGACGAGCAGGCAGCGGTGGTGAGCTGGGCGTATTGGAACAGCAGGTTCCACGCGGATCCGGGCGTTCTCGGCAAGCGCATATTTGTGACGGACATGCCGGTAACCATTGTCGGGGTAGCGCCGCGTGGGTTCGTTGGATGGCAGTTGGGCAGGAAGCAAGACATCTGGCTCCCCATGGCCATGGCGCCCATGCAGCGCTCCACGAGCTCCGCGCGCGACATTTCCGTACAGTTAATAGGGCGGCTAAAGCCCGGTGGATCGCTCGAACAGGCCCACGCAGAGCTGGCGGGTCTGGACAAGCGCATCGTTTTGGAACAAGCCAAGACCAGCACCAATCCTTTTACCCGCGAGGTGGTGCTGGATCTCGAGCCCGCCGGCGCCGGTCTCACGTCGCCCCTGCGGGAGCAGTACGCCAAGCCGCTGATGGTGATGATGGCCGTGGTGGCCTTGCTGCTGCTCATCGCCTGCATCAACGTGGCAAGTCTGCTGTTGGCGCGTGGCGCGGCAAGGGAGCGCGAAATGGCCTTGCGCGTCTCGCTCGGCGCGGGCCGGTTTCGCCTGCTGCGCCAGGTGTTGACCGAGTCCGTGCTGCTGTCCGCGGCGGGCAGCCTGCTCGGCATGGTCCTGGCGTATTTCGGGACGAGCGTGCTGGCGCGCATCATAACGTCCGGACCGCGGCCGATCGAGTTCCAGGCAAGGCCCGAGGCCCCCGTGCTGCTGTTCACCGCCGGCGCCGGCCTGTTGACCGGCTTGCTGTTCGGCCTGGCGCCCGCGTTGCGCGCATCTTCGTCCGCCCCGGTATCTTCGCTGCGCGCGGCGGGGAGCTCTCCAGAGCGCTTCCGGCGTCTCTTCGGAAAAACCCTGGTAGTGACGCAGGTGGCCTTATCGGTAGTGCTGTTGAGCGCCGCCGGGCTGTTTGTTCGCTACCTCTCGAATCTCGAGAACCTGGATTTGGGCTTCCGCCGCGACCACGTCCTGCTGGTGACCCTCGACGCGGCGCACAGCGGATATAGCGGCGAACGATTGTCCCGCGCCTACCAGGAATTGCTGCGACGCCTCGAGGAGATTCCAGGCGTGCGCTCGGCCACGCTCAGCGCCGTGACTCCGATCTCAGGCGCCGGGGCCGCCCGGAATGTAATCGTAGAAGGGTACCAGGCCCAGCCCGGGGAAATCCGCCTGATCCCGGAAAACTGGGTCGCGCCGAAATACTTCGAGACTCTGGGCACGCCGATCCTGGCTGGGCGCGACTTCAGCTCCAGGGATCAGGGCGGCCCGCCGGTTGCAATTATCAATCAGCTTATGGCTCGCTACTATTTCCGCGACCGCTCGCCGCTCGGAATGCACGTGAGCTTTGATCATAACGGGGACGGCGACCACCGGACGTACGAGATTGTGGGGGTAGTGGGCGATGCGAAATACCAGGAGATACGGGAAAAAACGTGGCGCACGATCTACCTCAACGCGTTCCAGGCGGACAGGGTAGGCTCGCAATTCAGCCTGCGGACCAGCGCGAGCCCCGCTGCCGTGATCCCCGCGGTACGCCGCACCGTTGGCGAATCGCTGAAGACGGTACCGGTGCTGCGGGTCACCACGCTGTCCGATCAGGTGGATGCGTCCATTGTTCCGGAACGGCTCATCGCGCTGCTTTCGGGAATGTTTGGCGCGCTCGGGTCGGTCCTGGCGGCCATCGGACTCTACGGCCTGCTGGCTTACACGGTGGCGCGCCGCGTCAACGAGATCGGCATCCGCATGGCACTGGGCGCTACACGAAGCGATGTCACCCGGATGGTGCTCGGTGACGCGCTGGGGATGGTCTGCGCGGGCCTGGCGATTGGAGCGCCCATCGCGTACCGGGGCAAACGCCTCGCCGCGAATTTGATTCAGGACCTGCCGCTATCGAGTGCTGTGCCGATCGCCTTCGGCGCCGCCGCGATGATCGCGATCGCGCTGGTTGCGGCATATGTGCCGGCGCGCCGCGCGGCTCGCGTGGATCCGATGGAAGCTCTGCGGCACGAGTAGCCGCAAAACTGATAGGCTGAATCGATTCTTCCAATCGGTAAGCGCGATGGATCTGCATCAGCTTCGAGTATTGCAGGCGGCCGTCAAGTGCGGAGGCTTTACCCGCGCGAGCGAGCAGCTGCACCTCTCGCAATCCACGGTGAGCCAGCATATCAAGATGCTCGAAGAAGAGCTGGGCTGCCCGCTGTTCCTGCGCGTCGGCAAGCGCGTGCGGGTGACCGAAGCGGGCAGCGTGCTGCTCCAGTATGCGGAAACCATCTTCCGCGATCTGAAGAACGCCGAGATGGCCGTGCGCGAGATGAATGCCTTGAAGCGCGGGACGGTTCGTCTGGGCGTCGGCCCCACCACGCTCACCTACCGCCTGCCGCACGTGCTGGCGGACTACACGCGGCGGTTCCCCGATATCGAGCTGATCGTGCTGGCGGGCACCACGGAGTTCCTGCTGGATGCCCTGCGGTCGCAGCATCTGGACCTGGCGGTGGTGATGCGCACCGCTCCGCGGCCGGGATTAATCTCTACGCCTCTCGGGCGCGAGGAGTTGGTCATCGTGCTCAACCGGGAACACCCGTTGGCGCGGCGGCGAACGGTCGAGCCGGCCGACCTCGGGTCTCTGCGCTTCATCCTGTACGAAAGAAACACGGCCATGCAAAACCTGATCGGCCGCTACTTCGAGTCGCTGGGGGTGACCCCGCGGATCGCCATGGAAGTGGAGAATAACGAGGCCATCAAGAGCCTGGTCCGCGTGGGGCTGGGCGCTTCCATCATGCCGCTGTGCGCGGTAATGCAAGAGCCGCCGGACGGCCCACTGCAAGTTCTGCGCGTGCGTGGCAAGCGCTTAATGCGTGAGTTACGCCTGGTGTCGGCCGACGCCGCGATCCTGCCGAAGGCCATCCGCGAGCTGGCGTCCGCGCTGGTAGCCGCCCTCGGGCGCTAAAAAGGGTGCTGGGTTCTGGGTGCTGGGTTCTGGCATACTCATCGCAAACGGGAGATCGGTTTGTCAGCACCCAGCACCGTGAGCGAAGCGAACACACACCCAGCACCCTTCTTACTCATACCGTCCCCGGATCTGGTTCCATCGCACCAGCAGCGGATCCAGAAACGCCGCCAGGCCACGCAGCGCGCTGACTTTGGTGCCCGGCACGTCGTTCCACTCTACCGGCACTTCCACGGCGCAATAGCCCAGGCGGCGCGCTATAAAAAGAACCTCGACGTCGAAGCCGAAGCCTTCCAGCAACTGGCGACGGAAAATCTCGTGTGCCGCCTTGGCCTCGAACAGCTTGAACCCGCACTGCGTGTCGTGCAGGGGCAGCCCCGTGACCAGCCGCATCACCAGGTTGAAGAGCCGCCCGGCGTTTTCGCGGAACCACGATTGGTGTACGCCAATCAGCCGACGGTCGAGCGCGCGCGAGCCCACCGCTATCTGCGCCCCGGCGCGTTCGACCTCATGCCACAGCTTATCCAGTTCTTCAATGGGCGCGGAAAGGTCGGCGTCGCTGAACAGCGCCCATTCTCCGCGGCACTCCAGCATGCCGTGCCGCACGGCGTAACCCTTGCCGCGATTGCCCGGATTGTGCAACACGCGCAGGCCGGCGTATTCGCTTTCGAGCTGCCTGGCCACCGCGACCGTGCCGTCGGTCGAGCCGTCGTCGACCACCAGCACCTCGGTGAACAACCATACGCCACGCTGCAGGTAGCGGATTACCTGCCGCAGGGTGCCGGGCAGGCGCTTCTCTTCGTTGTAGGCAGGAATGATAATGGAGATTGATCGGGTCAAGGGCAGTGTGACATGGGCCTCGTGACCTATAATAGCCAATTCCCTTAGGAGAACGATTTGTCGCTGGAAGACGATCTGTTACAGCAGCGCCTCGCGCGCATTCGCGAAATCGAGGCGCTGGGATTCCGGCCCTACGGCCAACGCTTCGAGTTCACTCACTCGATCCCCGCTATCCTGGCCGAGTATGGGTCGAAGACCGCGGAACAGCTCGCGCCGCCCGTGCACGTCCGCATCGCCGGGCGCGTGCAGACTTTGCGCCGTATGGGTAAGGCGGGCTTCGCGCATCTGGCGCAGAACGGCGAGCGCCTCCAGATTTACATCAAGAAGGACGCTATCCCCGAGGGCGATTTCGCCATCTACCAGTGCCTCGACCTGGGCGACATTATCGGCGTGGAAGGCTACCTGTTCCGCACGCGCACCGGTGAGTTGAGCGTACACGTGGAGCGCCTCGAATATCTGGCCAAGACACTGCTCTCCATGCCCGAGAAATGGCACGGCCTGGAAGATGTGGAAACGCGTTACAGGCAGCGTTACCTGGATCTGATCGCCAATCCGGAGGTCCGCAAGGTCTTCCTCACGCGCAGCCGCATCATCGCTTCGCTGCGGCGGCAACTGGAGAGCCACGGTTTCATCGAAGTGGAAACGCCCATGATGCAGCCGCTCTATGGGGGTGCGGCGGCCCGTCCGTTTGTCACGCATCACAACACGCTGGATATGGATCTGTACCTGCGCATCGCGCCGGAGCTATACCTGAAGCGGCTGCTGGTGGGCGGTCTCGAGCGGGTCTACGAAATCAATCGCAACTTCCGCAACGAGGGGCTGTCCACGCAGCACAACCCCGAGTTCACCATGCTGGAGTTTTATCAGGCTTACACGGATTATCGCGGCATGATCGACCTTTCGGCCGAGCTGCTCGAGCAGGTGGCGCGCGACGCGACCGGCGGCACGGAAGTGGAGTATCTGGACCACAAGCTGAACTTCGGGCGTCTGGAGCGCTTCACCATGCGCGAGGCGATCGTGGAATACTGGCAGGGCGCGGGGCGGCCCACACCCGAGCAGGTGCGCGACCCCGAGTGGCTGCTGGGCCACTCCGGCAAGGCTACCCCGGGCGAGGCGTTGGCGGACATCTTCGAGCGCACGGTGGAGCACCAGCTTATCCAGCCGACCATCATTTACGACTATCCCGTGGAGACGTCGCCGCTCTCCAAGAAGAAACCGGACGATCCGCAATTCGTGGAACGCTTCGAGATCTATATCGCCGGCATGGAAGTGGCCAACGGCTACACCGAGCTGAACGATCCGCAGGAGCAGCGGCGGCGCTTCGATATGCAGATCGCCATGCGCGAGCGCGGCGACGAGGAAGCGCACCGCATGGATGAAGACTACGTGCGGGCCTTGAGCTATGGCATGCCGCCGGCCGGTGGCGAAGGCATCGGCATCGACCGGATGGTCATGATCCTGACCGGCTCGCGCTCCATACGCGATGTAATCCTGTTTCCGCTGCTGCGTCCCGAAGGCCCCATCGACCTGGTGGCGCGCCTGCGCGAGCTGGACGGGCGCTGAGCGATGGCGGCTTCCTTCGAGCTGTTCATTGCGCGGCGCTATCTGAAAGCCCGGCGCAAGGAAGCGGTCATCTCGGTGATCACCGCCATCTCCGTCCTCGGCGTGGCTGCCGGCGTGATGGCGCTCATCGTGGCGCTGGCCATCAACAACGGATTCCGCGACACCTTGCAGCGCAACCTGCTGGGCGCCATGGCCCACATCAACATTCAGGAGAAGGAGCCGCGCAACGGCATCGAAAACTGGGAAGCGCTCGTTCGCCGGATTCTAAAGGTGCCCTACGTCACCGCCGCCGGGCCGGCGCTCTACAGTCCGATCTTTCTCTCGGGACCCATCATGTCGAAAGGCGGCGTTCTGAAGGGCGTGGACGTGGCGGCGGAGCTAAAGATCAGCGACACGCTGCGCCATTTGAGAGCAGGCTCGGTGGACCGCCTGCGCGCTGCTCCCGACGGCGGCCTGCCTGGTATCATCCTGGGTGCGCGCCTGGCCGAAGACATCGGCATGCGGCTCAATAGCGTGGTGACCCTGGTCAGCCCGCAGGGAGAGATGACGCCCATGGGCCTCCGTCCCAGCATTCGCCACTTCCGTATAGTGGGCATTTTCGAATCCGGCTTCTATGACATTGACGATAACTGGACCTACACGTCTCTGCAGGCCGCGCAGCAGGCGCTGTCGCTCGAAGATGTAGTCAACCAGATCGAAGTGAAGCTGGACGATTTGAATCGCGCCCCGGAGGTGGCCAAGGCTATCGAAAAGATCGCCGGGCCTAAGTACGCCACGGTCACTTGGATGGAGCGCAACCATCAACTGCTGAACGCGCTGAAAATGGAGAAGTCCGTGACGGTAGTGACCATCGGCTTGATCGAGCTGGTGGCGGCGCTGAACATACTCATCACGCTGGTAATGATGGTAATGGAGAAGTATCGCGACATAGCCGTGCTTATGTCCATGGGCGCGCGGCGCGCGCAGATACGCCGTATCTTCATGCTGCAAGGCGTGCTGATCGGAGTGGTGGGCGCTGGCATTGGGCTCGTGATCGGATATGCGCTCTGCTATTTCGCCGACCGCTACCGATGGATCCGCCTCGACGAAACGGTCTACGCGCTGAGCTTCGTGCCTTTCGAGGCGCGCTGGGTAGATGGGGTGTGGGTAGCAGCAGCGGCAATTCTGGTGAGTTTCCTGGCGACGATTTATCCGGCGCGCAGCGCCACGCGCATCGCTCCAGCCGAAGTGCTGCGCTACGAATAGGTTACGTAAACGGATAGCGCGGTCAAGGCAGTCACGGCTTCAAAGCAAACAGCGTGCCCACGTTTGAAGGCCCGCCGAAGACAGTCGTGCCATAGAGCGTTCCGTCGTTGCTCATGACCAAACCTGCTGACGGATTGGCTCCGTCGCTCGGATCTCCCGTGAAATTGTGCAGCACCGCCTCGGTCCACGCGCCGCCTGGAGATGTGGGTGGAGTCAGCGAGAACGCCATGCCGCAATATCCGGCGGTGCAGTATGGACCGCTTCCGCTTCCCCCGTCGTTAGTGACGCCGTAGAGCACCGCTCCATGGATCACGACGCTTCCCACGGGACCGTAGTAATAGTTTCCCTGAAAGCCGCTTGGGAACGGGAAGCTATTGAGAATCGCCTCAGTCCACGTCCCGTCTGTAGAGGATGGTGGAGTCAACGAGAACACCGTGCCGCCGTTGGAGGTCCCACCCGCCGAGGTGGTTCCGTAAAGCACCCCGTCGCCGCCTTTCACCAGGCCGCCTCCACTGGTATTGTCTCCGTCGTTGGGAGCGCACGTGAACGTGTGCAGTATCCGCTCCACCCAGGCGACACCGGGCGATGCCGGCGGATGCAAAGCGAACACCGTGCCACAATTCGAATCTCCGGCGAAGTAGGAGGTCATGCCATAGAGCCCTCCGTCCGGGCCGATTACGATGCTAGCCCCGGGAATGGCGCCGTTGGCGCCGCCTGTGAAGCTGTAGAGCACAGTTTCAGTCCAGGCCTCGCCCGGGGATGCCGGGGGTGTCAAGGAGAACACGGTACCGGCGTTCGAGGCTCCGCCGTATGCGGTCGTGCCGTAAAGCACTCCGCCAGCCCCAGCCACCAGACCTGCCGGGAGGCTGCCGTCGCCGCCGCCCGTAAAATTGTACAGCACCGCTTCGGTCCAAGGTTCGCCTGGAGATGCCGGCGGTGTTAACGAAAACACCGTGCCGGAGTCGAAAGCCCCGCCAATGTAGGTCGCGCCATAGAGCACCCCACCGATGCCGATGAGGACACCCTGAGGGCCGGAGCCATCGCTGTAATTGAATCTGTGCAGCACTGCCTGGGTCCAGGAGCCGCCTGAAGACGCCGGCGGTGTCAGTGAGAACACCGTGCCATTGCCATTCTTCGAGGCTCCGCCGTCGGTGGTGGTGCCGTAAAGCACGAGGTGCCCGCCTGGCCCATTGCCGATCACCACACTGGCGGGATTGCTGCCGTTCGTACTACCAGTAAAACTGTAAAGGGTGGTCAGCGTCTGAGCCCCCGCATAGGGAGCGAATGTCAGCAGCGCCAGGAAGAGTGTTCTGCCAAATGTAAGTGGGCATTGCCTATGGGCCATACTGCCTCCGTTGCGCTCATTCTTACCCTATTCGGTGTCGGTGTCAACGAATTGCGGTGGTACCGGCAGCAAATCGGTCCTAGTACTTGTCGAGGCCTTCACATCGACCTGATATTTACCGTCATTCGCGCAGGAACGCAGCCGCCGTTTTCAAAAACTCAGCCCATCTTTCGCCAAATACGGGACCGTGACCGCCATTGGGGACGATCCACAGGCTCGAGCGCGGAATGGCCCTTGCCATTTCAACGGAGATTTCAACCGGATACAAAGAATCGCGGTCGCCCTGCACAATAAGGGTGCGTGCCCGAATCGTCGAGAGATGCGGGGGAGTGAAGGTCATGTCGTCATAGCTATCGGCGAACGCCTTAGTGCTCGCCAGCAGCGCCCTGATCTGCATGTCCCCGCCGGGATGGCTGCGCCGCAGGATCTCCCACTGCGCCTCGGTTAGGCTATCGGGATACTGGCGCATGATCGGTCGCGCTTGCGCGGGGAAGTAAGGGGTCGCACTTACCAGTATCATGGCTTTCACACGCTCCGGTCGCTTAGTGGACATATGCAGCAGGACGTTGCCGCCGCCACTCACGCCGAGGCCCTTACAAGCAGTGACTCCCAAGTGATCGAGCAGTGCGAGCATATCTTCAGCCGCCTCCTGATGCCGGAATGGTTTCGACAGAATGCTCGACCGGCCGTGGCCGCGCAGGTCAGGCACGATCAACTGAAAGTCTTTGCACCACGCGGCGGTCACTGCTTTCCAATCCTGACTCGAACCCGAAAAACCATGCAGCAGGAGCAATGGCTCACCGGCTCCGTGGACTTCGAAATAGAGTTGAACGCCGTTAAGCATTTCGGTCCGCCCCGGCGACTGTTGTAGTGTCATTTAATGAAATTACTGGAACGTGATAGTCACAGCGTTGGCGGCCATGCCATCCACCGTAACACTCACTGTCACTTGTCCAGCTCCGGCCAGCGAAACTGGCAGCGCTACGTTGATCTGATCCAAGCCCGCGAACTGGGACTGCGGGCCGGAATACTCGACCTGCGTCGCGGTTTCGCCAATCGTCACCGTGGTACCGCTCGCACCCGACGCCTGGTCGAATCCGGTGCCGTAAAGCAGCAGGAATAGTTGGTCCCCTTCGAAGGAGATCGGGGAGGCGACGAACTGCCCGCTTCCCTGGTCGTAGACGGCTACATCCTCGAAGGTGGATGTGCCGTCGGGTTTTACGCGCTGGATCTGGGCGGCGGCGACGCCTTGCCCGGTCCCATTGGCGGTGAACAGAGTAGGCGCAATCGAGCTAACTTCCAGCACGCCGCTCGCCACCTTAGTTCCACCGCTGAGAACCATAACCGTGGCCAGACCCGTGGCCGTGCCGGCCGGGATCCGGTAATTCAACTGGCCGGGCGATACATACAGCAGCGGGGCAAACGCGACGTTACCGCTGCTATCGGTCACTTCGACCTGCGTATCCTGGAGTTTGGTCGGGAGCGGGAGAGCGGCCTGCCCGGTCCCTGTCGCGAGACCGGCTCCGTAACCCGCCACCAGCGAGCCCGGAGCCACCGCATAGCCGAACGATGCGGCTGCCGATATGGTGACGAAGGATGCCGGTGGCAGATGCGCGAGTAGCGTGGGGAGCTGCTCACGATCGATGGCGAAGTCGCCCAACGGCTGCACCGAGAGCGGATAATTGACCCTGGCCCACAACTCTCCCGCCGCCCAATAAGTGCCCGGAAGGCCGGCCTCGTCAAGTGAGTGCAGGAAGTTGTCGAGCACGGTCAGCCAGCGCGGGTCGGTGTTCGGAACGCCGTACTCTCCCAGGTAACATCGGACATTGTTGACCGTGCACCACTGTACGAACAGACTCAGCCGCGCCACGCCTATATCGGCCAGTTGCGAATTAGCCGCCAGCTCCTGATCGTAAGTCTCGGCGTACGTACCGCTGCCGTCGGAATCGAAATACTCGTGGGCTTCATAGTAGTAGTTGGCGGCAGCGTCGCTGACGAAGCTAGTAAGTCCGTTGTAAATCAGCCAGTCCGGCGCGGAGCTCCAGCCATCGCCGGGAATCATCATCAGCTTGTTGTCGCCGTTGGCACGAACCGCCGAAACCACCGTCTGCGCGATCTGCGCCCAGTTCGCCACGCCCATGTCGTGCGGCTCGTTCATGATGTCGTAGGCGGCTACCGCGGGCTCATCCTTGAATTCGTTGGACATCTTGACCCAGAAATCGGCCAGGTCCGCCGCGGTCACGGTCACCGTACTGCCGGCGCATGGGTTGTCGATAATGCACAAGGTCTCGACGCCGTTCAGGAAGATGCTGTAACGGGCCTGGTTATGGGGTACGATACTGACGAGTCCGCCGGCCGCCTTGGCTGCCGCGACCACCTGCTGGACGTAACCCAGGTTGGTGGGATCGAGCGGGCCGCCCAGCGTTGGCTGCAGCCGTTCCCACTGCACCTGCAAGCGCACGAAGCTCAGCCCACGCGCGGCAAAGTAGTCGAACGTCGGCGGAGTGGGGTAGCTGTAATCGACGCCGTAAACTCCGGTGAGAGGGTCGCCCCATTCCGCCTGCGAGACATTGACGCCGCGCATGTATTGCGCCGGCGCCTGCGTAGCCACGCCGATCAGCGCAATCGCCAGGAGGCCGCTTCGAATATTGAACACAAGAACGAAGCATAATCGTAAAGGAGCGCGTATGCAAGTCTTTCTAACGGGTGCGACCGGATATATCGGCAGCGCGGTAGCAGAGGCACTGCGCAAGGCGGGCCATACTGTGATGGGCCTGGCGCGGTCGGAAGATCAGATGCACATGCTGGCGGCCAGGGGCCTGGGCGGCCACCGCGGAGATCTGCGGGATCTGGCTAGTCTGGCCGAGGGCGCGCGGCATGCCGATGCCGTCATCCACACCGCGCTGGCCGCCACAGCCGACGCGGCGCAGGTGGACCGTGCCGCCGTCCAGGCGATTCTGGATGAACTGAACCAATTCAACCGGCCGTTCATCTACACCAGCGGTTGCTGGGTTCTGGGCAACACGGGCGATCGCGTCGCCGACGAAGACACGCCGCTCGCGCCCATACCGCTGGTGGCCTGGCGCCCGGCCGTCGAGCAACTGGTGCTGGACGCCGCGCGGCATGGCGTGCAGGGAATCGTGCTGCGTCCGGTGATGGTATACGGCCGTGGGGGCGGCCTGGTCCGCGCGTTCGTCGAGCCGGCCCGCCAGCAGGGCGCTGTCCGCATCGTTGGCGACGGTCGCAACCGCTGGACTTTCGTGCATGTGGACGATCTGGCGGACCTCTACGTGCGCGCGCTAGGCGCGGCTTCGGGTACCCTGCTGTTCGGCGCGCATGGTCCGGCGCTGCCGGTGAGGGACGTGGCTGAAGCTGCCAGCCGGGCCGCCGGCGCGGGCGGCAAAGTCGAAATCGTGCCGCTCGAAGAAGCCCGGAAAACTATGGGCCCGATGGCCGACGGCCTGGCGCTCGATCAGCAGATCTCCGGCGACCGGGCCATGCGCCTTCTGGGCTGGCGCCCGAAAGCTCCCACGGTGCTGGAGGAATTGGAAAACGGTGTGCAATGAGAGTCAGAAACAGCCGCTATGCTCTACTGATACTTCTTCTGCTCCTCTCTTTCGCCTATTGGATCGGCGGCGCCTTTAGTGTAATCGACGACCTGCGCTTTGGTCAGGTCCACGCACGTGCCCCTTTCGATTTCGGCTTCCGAATGCCGGTATTCTCCAGTATCCGACCGGAAGCGGAGCGGGCCGGCGTGCGTGTCGGGGACAGCCTGCTCGAATTCGATGGCCGGCCTTTCACCGGCTACCGGGTGATACGCGACGACCGCAACGCTCACCCGGGTAGTCTCATCCGCGCCGTCATCCAGCGCCAGGATGGGACCGCCGCGCCTATCGTCATTCGTCTGGCCGCGCAGCGTTCCGAGCCCGCGCCGATATCCGAATGGCTCCGCCGTATCGCCCTCGAACTGGCCTTCCCCCTGTTCTGCCTGATCCTGGGGTTCTGGGTAGCTGCCGCCCGCCCGTACGACAGGAATGCGTGGCTGCTGCTCGGGATCATGATCTCGCTCGAATTCCTGGTTCCTGCGGGCAGTTGGAGTGAGCCCTGGCAGGCGCTGCGCGAGCTCTGGCACAGCCTTGCCTACTTCTCCTGGCCGATTTGGATGTTGCTGTTCGGCATCTATTTCCCGGAGCGCTCGGCGCTCGATCGCCGCTTTCCCTGGATCAAATGGCTGATCATTTTCCCCAAGGTTCTTTTGAGCATCACCGTCTTAGCGTTCCAGCTCGGCAAGGAAGTCAGGTTCGCATCCGTGATGTGGCTCGGGCCGCTGATGGTCCCGGTCGACACGGTTCGATTAATTCTGGGGATGGTTGCCATTTCACTGTTCTTCGCCAGCCTCGGCGAGAAGAGCGGCACGGCTTCCACGAAGGACGCCCGCCGGCGCATCCGGCTGATCTGGCTAGGCGCTACGGTCGGCCTGACTCCAGGTTTCATCGTCGCGATCGTCAGTCTGTTGACCGGAGTGGAATTCGGAGATAGCGTTCCGGCGTGGCTTGTCTATCTCGTCGAGGGCTGCCTGGCGATCTTCCCGCTGACTCTGGCCTACGTGATCCTGGTCCAACGCGCCATGGAAGTTCGTGTCGCCATTCGCCAAAGCTTGCAGTACGCCTTGGCGCGCGGCGGGCTGTGGCTGTTGCGCGTCATCTTACTTGGCGTGGCTATCAGTATCTTCGTGGACTTTAGCCTCAACAAGCGCGGCTTCTCTTTCGATCGGGTGGCGCTTCTGGTGCTGGCCGCCGTTCTCCTGATCCTGCGCCGGCGTTACGAGACCCGTGTCAAGCTCTGGGTGGACAAGCGTTTCTTCCGCGAAGCGTACAGTACCGAACAGCTCCTGAGCGAGCTCAGCAACGAGGCCCGCAAATTCATTGACACGCGCCCGCTGCTCGAAACCGTCACACACCGCATCTCCGAGACTCTGCACGTCCCCCATATCTCGGTCCTGCTGCGCGACTCGAGCGGCTACCATCTGACGGCATTCAGTTCATCCAGTCAGCATCCGCCCTCCCCCGCTATCGATGTCGGCTTGAAACCTGAAGCGCGCAGCATCAAGTATCTGCTCGCCGCCGGTGGTCCGGCAGTGGTTTATTTCGACGACCCGAATTCCTGGCTGCACGAGGCTCCGGGACCCGAGCAGCAGACCCTCAAGGAGCTTGACGTGCAGCTCTTGCTGCCGCTGACCGGTCGCGATGATTTGATCGGCGTCATGGCTCTTGGCCCCAAGCGCTCCGAAGAACCTTATTCGAAGACTGACCTCCAGCTTCTGCAATCGGTCGCGGCGCAAACGGGGCTGGCCATCGAAAACAGCCGCCTGATCTCGTCCCTGGCCGAGGAGGCCGCGCGCCGCGAGCGCTTCAACCGTGAGCTCGAAATCGCCCGGGAAGTGCAGCAGCGCCTCTTCCCACAGTGTTACCCTTCGATTCCCGGCCTCGATTGTGCCGGGCATTGCCGGCCGGCCCAGGGAGTCGGTGGCGACTACTACGATTTCATCGCACTGCCTGACGGGCGGCTGGGCCTGGCGGTCGGCGATGTCTCCGGCAAAGGGATCTCCGCCGCGCTACTCATGGCCAGCCTGCGTGCCTCGCTGCGGGGCCAGACCGTGGGCGGACCCGCCGATCTCGCCGCGCTGATGCGCAACGTCAATTCGCTCCTGTATGAAGCCTCCGCCGATAACCGTTACGCTACTTTCTTCTACGCGCAGTACGATCCACGCAACCGCACCCTCGCCTTCGTGAATGCCGGACACAATCCGCCCGTGGTTCTTCGCGGCAATGAAATCCTTCGCCTGGAGGCGGATGGTCCCGTGGTGGGTCTGCTTCCGCGCGCCCAATACGGGCAGTCCTCTCTGCTTCTCTCGCCCGGCGACATTCTGCTGGCCTACACGGACGGCATCAGCGAAGCCATGACCGTCGAGGACGAGGAATGGGGCGAAGACCGTATGATCTCCGCCGCGCGGAGTTGTCGCGCCCTGCCGGCGGCGCAAATGATCGACTACCTGATCTCCGCCGCGGACGCCTTCGCTGCCGGCGCCCCACAGTACGACGATATGACCCTGGTCATTGTGAAACTTTTAGGGTAGTTAATAGATACATGTTATTGACCTCTCGTTCCGCTTGTTTTACCCTTCATGAGTGCCTCATATTGAACTTCCTGAAGGATTGCCCGGAATTCTGGGACCCATGGCTTTTCGTCCGGAGACTGCCAAGCCATTAAACGAACTGGCGGAAATCCTGCTGCGTGGGCCAGGCGCGCTTTCGCCCGGTGAGCGGGAGCTGATCGCTACCTATGTGTCCTCCGAGAACGATTGCTTATTCTGTCAGTCTATCCATGGCGCGGTAGCCGCTTATTATCTCGATGGAAATGACCAGCTTGTCCTCGACGTCAAGCAGAGCGCCGAACACGCGGCCGTCTCGGACAAGCTAAAGGCGCTGCTGGCTATCGCCGGTAAAGTGCAGCGCGGCGGCAAAAACGTGCGGCCCGAGGATATCGAACGCGCCCGCCGGGAAGGCGCTACCGATCGGGAGATTCACGACACTGTGCTGATTGCGGCTGCTTTCTGCATGTACAACCGGTATGTAGACGGCTTGGCCACCTGTGCTCCCGACGAGCCGAATGCGTACCGGGATCCCGGCGCGCGGCTGGCTCGGGAAGGATACATAGAATCTACCCGGGAGTTAGCGGGCACTTCTTCGGGCGCCGCCAGTTAGGAGAGGAACTATGCCGTACATTCGTGTTTCCGAAAAGCTACCGGGCATTCGCAGCCTCTTCGCATTTCGTCCTGAGACTGCCACGCCCATGTCCGAGCTCGCCGAAGTTCTGCTACATCAGCCGGGTACGCTTTCGCCCGCCGACCGCGAGTTGATCGCCACTTATGTCTCGTCCGAAAACGATTGCTACTACTGCCAGACCGCCCATGGCGCGATTGCCGCGCACCACCTCGGTGGCAACGAAGCGTTGGTCATCGACGTAAAGCGCGATTTTGAGCACGCGGCCATATCGGACAAGCTCAAGGCGCTGCTGGCTATAGCAGGTAAAGTGCAGCGCGGCGGCAAGAACGTTCAGCCCGAAGATGTCGAACGGGCTCGGCGGGAGGGCGCCACCGATCTTGAGATTCACGACACCGTGCTGATTGCTGCGGCTTTCTGCATGTTCAACCGTTATGTGGACGGTTTGGCGACTTGGGCCCCCACGGACCTGGACGGCTTCCGCGAGCGAGCCGCCAAGGTGGCCCGCGATGGCTATTTAGGCGTGCTGGGATATATTGCGGAGGCGCGGGCGAGCGGTAACGGCTCATGAAGCCGATCGAGACAATGCCGGCCATGCAGGCAATGTTCCTGCCGGATGTCGAAAACAATCCCCAACCCAGTTCCACAACTGATCTGATCCGCATCGCGCAGTCCGCCGGAACTGAGTACCCCAAGATTTGGCATCTGTTTGCCTACCGGCCCGAGGCGACCACGCACCTGGGAGCCTTCACTCAAGAGATCATGCGCGGAGATGGCCCTGTTAGCGCTTCTATCAGTCCGGGCCTCCGGGAGTTGATCGCTGCCTTCACTTCGTCCGCTAACGAGTGTCCGTTTTGAACCAGGTACCACGCTGCAGTTGCGGCGGAACTGTTGGGCAGCGAGGATCTGGTTTGGGGAGTCCTGCGGGACCTGGAAAGCTCAGGACTTCAGGAGAAGGAAAAAGCGCTGTTCCGCTTCGTTGCCAAAGTCAACCATAATTCGCCGCGAATCACGGCCGCGGACATGCAGCCCCTCTACGATGAGGGCTGGACGGACGAGGCTATTTACTTCGCCATTTCCGTCTGCGCGCTGTTCAACTTCTATAACCGGTGGATTGACGCATCCGGCGTGCATGAGATGTCGGAAGAAGCTCACCGGGTGTACGGCGCTCGCACCGCGCAGCATGGCTACGCTCGGAAGTAACGTTACTTCTCGAACCATGCCTCCATGCCAATTTCGTCGGTGCGCACTTCGGCCTTCTTAAAACCAATACCCTCCAGCATGTTCTCCAATTCCTGCTTCGTGTATGCCCGTTTCAACAGCATGAAACGGAACACCAGCGAAGTCGCCCATCGGTTCCAGGCGCTCAAACCCATATGATCGATGTACTGCCGGATCTCCGTCATGGGCGTGTCCCGCCTCAGGTCGATAATCACGCCGGTGCCGCCCGGGCGCAAGACGCGGCGCATTTCCCGCAGCGCCTTCTCCGGTTCCGAGAAGTTCTTGAATGCGGCCCGGCACACCAGCAAATCAAAACTGTTCTCCGCAAATGGCATCTCCGACGCGTTCCCCGCGCGGAAGTCCACCCGCACGCCCGCCTGTGCCGCGTTTTTCCGCGCCAGCTCTACGAACGTCTTGCTGATGTCCAGTCCCGTGACGCGAATCTTGCCGCTGCGCGCCATCTCAATCGCCAGGAAACCTGGTCCTGGCGCCACCTCCAGTACGTCACCGCCGTGCGGCAGAAGCGATTCGAGGCGCGCCGCCAATTTGTGGAATTCCTCTATGTCCTTGCGGGTGTTTTTCTCGTACCAGCGGGCCACCGGTCCCTCCATGCCCATTCCCTTGTATGCTTTTTCGGCCGTTGCTGTCATAATGGAAGCACCTCGATATCTTGATACGCTGAAATCTTATTAGTCAAGATACTTGTAGAATAAGCTATCTTCAAAATCATGTCAATGGAAAATCGTCTCGCCCTGCACTCGGAGCTGGTCGCCCAGATCCGGCGCTTCATCGCCGGCGCCATTCTTTTCAACCAGAAAGTGGCGGACCACGTAGGGCTGCATTTGACAGATCTGCAGTGTGTCAACCTCCTGGATCTGCTCGGAGCCGTCACGCCCGGCAAACTCGCCGAATGTACCGGCCTGACGACGGGGGGCGTCACGGTGATGCTCGATCGTTTGGAGAAGGCGGGCATAGTCAAACGTGAGCGCAATCCGAACGACCGCCGCAGCGTTTTGGTCCGAGTCAATCCCAAAAAGCTGCGGAAGATCAATAAGCTCTACAGGGGAATCAATGAACAGCTCGGAACATTTCTTTCGGAAACGCCCGAAGCGCAGCTTCAGTCAGTAGCGGATTTCTTTACGCGCATGAACGCCCTTCGCACGGAACGCCGCTTGGAGTTTAAGTAGGCAGCTTTTCATCGGACGGCATCAGCCAGCTTGCCACCCTCCACGCGCGCCCGTATTTTCTCGAACGCTATGTCACGCGAAGTGGAAGTGTCGTCCGCAAAGGGAGCGAAGCCACAGTCGTCCGTAGTGCCCAATTGCGAAAGCGGCAAGTATCCGGCCGCCAGTAGAATCCGGTCGCGCACCTGCTCCGGAGTCTCCACGGCCGGGTTGATCGGGTCGATGACACCGACGAATACCATTTGGTCGGGCTTAACGTGCTGGCTGATAATCTTCAATATCCGCTCCGGATCTTTTTCGCTCGCCAGTTGCACATAAAAGCGCCCCACGCGCAGCCGAAAAAGGGCGGGCAGCAATCCGGCATAGTCCACATCGGCGCTGTGGGTCGCGTCCCGATCGCCGCCGGGACAGGTGTGCACGCCGATCCGGCGGCGCTCGCGCTCCGAGAAACGATCGACGACCCGATTGTTCAGCGCGATGAAGCTATCGAGCAACCCTCCGGATGGGTCGAGTTTGAGCGAGAGGCGTCCCTCCGTAAAATCGATTTGAACGCTGTCTGCGCCCTGTTCGAGGCACCCGCGGATATCGGCTATGGCCTCCTCCACCAGGTCTTGAAGAAAGACATCGCGCGGGTAACCCGGAATTTCCGTGCCCGGATAAAGCAGGCTCAGGGCGGACGCCGAAATCACCGCCTGTTTGACCGGCAGCGCTGTCAGACGCTTCGCCGCCGCCAGATATTTCGATGCATGGGCGCCATAGTGGAACGGGCCCGACGTCAGCCGGGGCAATTGCCGTTTGTGCCCATCTTCAAAAGGAATGACAACGCCATCCGCCGCGAGATTGGAAAGGCCCTCGAGCGGGTACGTCGCGAAGCTGGGCTTGGTCTGCTCGCCGTCGGTGATGACGGGAGAACCGGTCTCCTCAAAGCGGCGGATGGTGTCCTGTAGCGCACGGCCGGCGATGCCTTCGAACTCGGCCGCTGATATCCTGCCGGTTTGCTTGTCCCGGAAGGCCGCGATCAGTTCGGGCGACCGCGGAATACTCCCAATCGGTTCTGTCGGTATGTGCATCATCGCTTATTCAAGCTAACCAAACCGGGAGTAGGGCACAATAATCGAAAAGTATTAGTCACTTCAGGTATTGATCGAACCAGGCGATCGTCCGCCGGATGGCGTCGATCTGGTTCTCGCGCTTCACGAAGCCGTGCCCTTCATTCGGGTAATAGTGAACATCCACCACCCGGCCTTCTTTCTTGAGGATATCGACCACCTGTTGCGCCTCCTCCTTCGGCACGCGCGGATCATTATCTCCCTGCAGCACGAGTAACGGCGCCTTCTCGCTCCGGATGTAAGTGATCGGCGAGTCCGCTTCATAGATCTGGCGGCTCTCGTCAGGATTGCCCAAGAGCGCCTTCAGATACTCGTTCAACGACGGGTCCGAGCTCTTCAGCATCGAGGACCAGTTGATGATCCCGTACTCTTCCACGGCCGCCGCCCAGATATCGGGCGCCTTGCCGATGGCGATTAGGGTCATGAAGCCGCCGTAAGACCCGCCCGTAATGCCGATTTTCTTGGAGTCAACGTATCCCGTAGCCTTGAGGAATTCGACTCCGGCAATTTCGTCCTTCAGGTCCCCGCCTCCCAGATCTTGAAAGTTAGCCTTTTGGAAATCCAGGCCGTAGCCGGTGGACCCGCGCGGGTTGGGGGCGATACAGATGTATCCCCGCGAAGTCAGCGCCGCCACATCGGTATTCCAGTAATCGACCATCTGACCGGTGGGACCGCCGTGCGGCAGCACCAGCGCGGGATTAGTCCCGTCCCGCTTCAGATTGAACGGCACCCACAGCAACGCGCTGATGATTTTTCCGTCGAAGCTCTTGTAATGGACGACCTCGGAAGGCGGAAGCGGTGTAGCGCGCAAGCTGGCTATGGCGGAGAAAGTCAACTGCTCGGCATGCCGGCCCTTGAGGTTGTAAACCCAAAGGTCTCCCGGCTGGTTGGATGCTTCATGCGAAACGATTACGCGATCGCTCCGCGGAGCGAATTCATTGGGATTGCCGGAGAATAAGTTCAGGCCATGCGGCAGGTCGACCTTTTCCGCCCGGTTGGTGGGGCGGTCCACAAGATAGGCATCGGTCAGCCCGTCTTCATTCATCGTGTAGGTGTACTTCTTGCCGTCGGGCGAAAAGTTCCCCGCGAATGCTTCCCATTTCGAATCGGTGACCCAGGTCACTTTCCTGGTCGCGACCTCCAGCAGTGCGATGTTCATGTAACCGCCCTTGGCGTCCGAGCTGAGCAAAACCGTTCGCCCGTCGGGCGAAAGCGATGAGCCAAGATAGCGAACGGTGCCCTGGTGGGGAGTGAGATTCTCAGTCTTTCCAGTTGCCACGTCAATGCGATAAACGTCCGCGTCGGTGAAAGGAGGATTCACGCGGTTGGCGTAGATGGTCTTGTCGTCGCTGCTCCACGCCACTACGTTCCAGGAGTAACCGGGCTGTTGTTCATTGGTCAGCTTCTGCACCTTGCGCGTGCTCCAGTTGAGCAGAGCGATGTCATACTGCGAGCCGTCCTTCGGTTTATAAGCAAAAGCAACGGTGCTGCCATCGTAGGACCAGCGCGGATCCTGCTCGCGAATCGCAGGCGTGTTGGTCAGGTTGATCGGCTCGCCGCCGTCACTCGGTATGGCGTAAAGGTCCCAGAGTTCGTTGCCCGCGCTGTCTTGTTGGTACACAATCCATTTGCCGTCGGGCGACCAGACGGCGCTATACTGCCGATCGTCGGACTGAGTAAGCTGGATTGGCCATCCGCCTGAGGCGCGCACCTTCCACAGATTGGACCGGCCGGCGATGTCACTGGTGAATACGATTTGCTGGCCGTCAGGCGACCAGGCCGCGCCAAATACGCTTCGTGTGTAATAAAGATCGTCGACGGGCGCCGGACGGGCGGCCGCATTTGACGCCGAGACCACCGACTTCGGATCGGTAAGCGGGCGGTCATCGGGTCCAGTGGATGCAGCCAAAGACTGGGACATGGTGCAGCCCATGACCATCAACAGTCCCGGCAATTCTCGAATTCGCATACAAACCTCCTACTCCCAATTTCCTCTTATATAGTCGCCGCTCTTACCACCGCTCTTTTCCAGCAGGTAAACATCCTGAATCTCAATCGATTTATCGAGCGCCTTGGTCATGTCGTAGACCGTAAGCGCAGCCACCACCGCCGCTGTGAGCGCTTCCATTTCGACACCGGTCTGCGCGGTCGTCGCGGCGCTGGCAATGATGCGCACGCCTGCCGCCTCCACGCGAACCTCCACGTCCGCGTGCGAAAGCATCAGCGGATGGCACAGCGGAATCAGGTCGGCGGTCTTCTTGGCGGCGCTAATCCCCGCAATGCGCGCGATTTCGAGCGGATTGCCCTTGGGGTTTTGAGGCAGGCTGCGCAGCACTTCCGGTCCCATGCGTACAAAGGCGTGCGCGCGCGCCGTTCGCCTGGTTTCCGGCTTGGCGGAAACGTCCACCATGCGCGGGCTGCCCGTGGCATCGAAGTGCGACAGTTCTTTCATTTCAGCAGTACCCGGATCAGGTCGCCAGCCGGCCATTCGGCGCGATCCGCCTCGGCCACCAGAAATGCGTTGGCGCGCGTGAGCGCGGGCACATCGCCCGATCCGTGCCAGGGGACCGGGGTGACCGCCGCTCCGTCGGCGCTCAGGTGCGCAGGCAGGAAGCGGGTAAGCCCGGTGCGGTGGCGGAACTCGCGGGTCAGCCTTGAAAAAGGCATGTGCAGCGTGATTTCCTCCTGCCCGCCCAGCAGCTCGAGCGCCGCCCGGGCGAAGATTTCGAAGGTCACCATGGTCGAAGCCGGATTTCCGGGTAGCCCGAAGAAGAACTTGCCGTGCGCCCGGCCGAACACCAGCGGCTGCCCTGGCTGAATCAGGACGCGATCGAAATAGAACTCCGCGCCGAGGTCGGCCAGCACGCGCTCGACGACATCGTACTTTCCCGCGGAAACGCCCCCCGAGATCAACAACAGATCGGCGCCGAGGCCGCGCTCGATGAGCTCGCCGGTGTGCTGGAGCTCGTCCGCGGCCACCGGCAGGATTTCCGGCGCGCCGCCCGCGCGGCTCACCTGCGCGGCCAGCGAATACACATTCGAATTACGGATCTGAAACTCCTGTGGAGTTTTGCCGACCGGCACGATTTCATCCCCCGTAGCCAGGATGGCCACGCGCGGGGCGGCATATACCGAAACCCGCGCTTTGCCGACGGCCGCCAGCATGGCGACGCCGGTGAAATCCAGGCGCTTGCCGGAATCCAGCAGGATCTCCCCGGCGCGTGCTTCCGAGCCTTGCGGATTGACGAACTGGCCGGGTTCGGCGGCGCGGTCCACCATAACGCGATGCGGGTCCCGGCGCACGGTCTCGATCATCACCACGGCATCCGCGCCGCGCGGCATCGGAGCGCCCGTCATGATCTCCACCGCCTGGTTCCAACCTACCTCGCCCGCGAAACTCTGGCCGGCGCGCACTTCGCCGATCACCTCCAACCCGGCCGGCAAATCGATGGCGCGGACGGCATACCCGTCTCGCACCGAACGGTCGACGGCGGGATAGTCGCGATCCCCCCGCAGCGCTTCGGCCAGTACGCGGCCGGCGGCAGCCTCCAATGGCACGCTCTCCACGGGCGGAGCGGCGCGCGCCGCGCGAACCGTATCCAGGACACACTCGCGCGCTTGCTGAAATGCAAAGGCCGGCACACGTTCATTCTAACGTCCGACTACTATATGCTGGTAAATTCTCATGCCCCTCGTCGCCGCCGAAGATCTAATCTCCTGGGCCACGCAGTTGCTCGAAGCCGCCAGAATCCAACCGCCCAAAGCTCGCCAGGTAGCCGATGCGCTGGTGGCGGCGAATCTGCGCGGCGTGGATTCGCATGGCGTGCAATTGCTTCCGCTCTACGTCGAGCAGATCGAGCGGGGCGACATGGACCCGGACGCCGACGGCCACATTATTTCAGAATCCGGCGGGTGCCTGGTCTACGACGGGGAGAATGGCATCGGGCAGCATGTCGCCAGCATCTGCTGCGGTCATGCCGTGCGGCTTGCCGGGGCGCACGGAATATCCATGGTGGTGGCGCGCGAATCCAGCCATTTCGGAGCGGCCGCTTATTGGGCACAACAGATATCGAAGGCTGGGGCGATCGGCATTGTCATGTGCAATGCGTCGCCGCTGGTGGCCCCTTGGCAGGGTAAGCAGCCGCGCCTGGGCACCAACCCGATTTGCATGTCCGTCCCGGGACCCTGGCTGCTGGATATGGCCACCACTACGGTCGCCATGAACCGGATTTTCAAAGCCTTTGGGAACGGCGAGCCAACCATCCCGGCCGGATGGGCCATGGATTCCGATGGCGTGCCCACCACCAGTACGGACGCGGCCGTCAGAGGCATGCCCATGCCTCTCGGCGGCTACAAAGGCACCGGCCTGGCGATGCTGGTGGAAATCCTCTGCGGCGTGTTAAGCGGCGGCGCCATGGGCACGCAGGTAGGCGGCATACGCATGCACGGCAAGCCTGTGCGGGCGAGTCCGATGTTTCTGGCTGTGGATATCCAGCGTTTTATGCCCGTCGAGGAGTTCGCCGCGCGCGTGGAATGGCTGGTCAACACCGTCAAGTCCGCGGAGCCGGCCAAAAGCTACGACGAAGTGATGGTAGCAGGCGATCCGGAGTGGCGCACGGAGAACGAGCGCCGGCGCCAGGGAATTCCGTTGGGCGACGGGACATGGAAGACGCTGGTCGAGACCGCTGAAAAATTAGGCGTGCCTATCCCTGCCGGACTTTGAGCCTCAAATATACGCGATCACGTCAATCTCCACCAGGGAGTTGCCAGGGACGCCCGCCGCCGCAACGGTAGTGCGCACCGGCGGATTCTCGCCGAAGCGGCCCTTATAGACCTCGTTCATAGCCGCGTAGTCTTTGAGATCGGCCAGAAAGACACTGACTTTCAGCACCTTGTCCATGGACGATCCGGCATTCTCCAGTGCCCCCTTAATCTCATCCAGAACGTGGGCCGTGTGCGCCTTGATGTCGCCCGGAAAATGCGCGCCTCTTCCGGAGATGAACAGCAGATTGCCGTAGGAAACCGCGCCGTTGAACAGCGGCGTATCCTTGGGCTTCTCGCCCATGTAATAAACCTTTTTTTCTTGTTTGGACTTCGCCTGGGCTGCGCCTCCCGCAGCCGCCGCCAGCGCCCCGCCGCGAATGAATGCCCGCCGGTTTGTATTGCTCATGTTTTCTCCAGTCACGCTTCCAGAAAATTGCTTGCGAAATCCGCAAGGCCAGCGACGAGTATAACTTAGCGCGGAGGCGGAGCGGAAGACGGTGTTCCGGCGCGGCATCCCCCGGCTCGGCTGCGGATAAACTGAAGCCGGGTAAGTCGATTGGCGTTTGCTTTGTGCTGGCTTTGTGCTTGCCGGGCTCGCTGGGAGCCCGGCGTTTTTCCTTGGAGGTAGAATGTTTGCCCGAAAACTGGGAGCCGCTGCTTTGGCCGTGTGTCTGGCGGTCCCGCTGGTGGCGGGTCCGACCCTCACCACTATCCAGGATGTTGTCTATCTGGCTACCGGCGCTCCGTATAACGGCATTGCAATTATCACCTGGACGCCCTTCGTGGCCGGAGACTCATCGAATATAGCCACGCAGTCGGTAACCGTGAACATCGTCGGCGGCAATTTGATGGTGCAGCTTGTGCCAACCACCAATGCGAATCCGTCGGGCTACTATTCCGTTACGTATACCAGCGCCGGCAATGACCAATTCACCGAGTCGTGGGCCGTGCCGCCGAGCACCAGGCCGCTGCTAATCAGCGACGTCCTGATGGGGCCATACACCACTACTGTGACAACCCCACCGCCGCTTCTGACCGGAACGCAGCCCATCCCGGAGTCCAATGTAATCGGCCTGAGCGCGGATCTGGCCGCGCGTCCACTGGAAGGGCCGAACTATGGCGCCGGGGTGGCAATCATCGATACGAACGGCGCTCTGGAGGCCATCGTCGGCAATGTATCCGACTGCGTTCACGTAGATGGCTCTTCGGGTCCGTGCGGCACGGCCGGCGGGACAACCGGCCCGAATTTTACGGACGGAGAAACGCTCGGCGGCGTGGTGAATGGCGCGAATACCGCTTTCACTACCAGCGTGCCTCCCACGCCCGCATCCAGCCTGGCGTTATACCGTAACGGCGTGATGCAAAAGGCCGGCCAGGACTATACTCTGAACGGAAACAGCGTGCAGTTTCTCTCGGTTTCCACGCCGCAGGTTGGCGACACGCTGCTGGCGTATTATCGCGTGTCGCCCCCAGGGACGGCGCAGGGCCCGCCGGCGCCGCAAGTGCTCTGTTCCGGCACTGGCTCGGCTACATCGTCCACCACGCTCGTCAGCCTGGGCACATGCACGATTGCGGCAGGCACGCTCTCGCCGGGCGACCGCGTCAAGATCAGCTTCGACTATTCCCACGAAGGCACCATCACCGGCTTCACCTTTACGGTCAACTGGGGCAACACCCTGCTGGTCAAGCGGAACGGAGCCGTGGCGGACGCTTCCATTTCCGGCTGGGCGCAAGCGGGCGCCAATGCATCTTTTTGCCAGTTATCCGTGCAGAGCTGGGGAACCGTGCTGGGCTTTGCCGCGGGTGTGCTCAACGGATATGATTCGCTATCTTTTCCGATCGTGCTGAACTTCCAGGGCGAGATGGCGGCGCCCACCACCGATACCGTGACGCTGCGGAATTTCACCGTAGTGCTCGATCCGACGACTCCGTAACCAACCGTTTATCTTGGCCGATACTCACGCTGCGTTCCCCGCAACTCGGGCAGTCCGGCCAGACCGGCCGCCAGTTCGATCTGTGCAAAGAGCCGTAGATCGGCCTCGGGAATCCGGTCGAGGTAAACAGCCGCTTCCCGCCCCAAACGCTTTCCGGCGCTGTAGAGAATGCTGCGAAAGGTGCAGGTCGAAGGCCAAAACTCTTGCGGAGCCTGGTTCGGACGGTCCGGATGAGCGCCTTCAGATAAGAAAAGTCCCGCGCCGCCCGCCAATGCCCCAACCGCCGCCGCTACCGGTGTCGCAGGTGTCGATCCGGCGGGCCGTGGCTTCCTGCATCACGGATTCCATCCCGTTGGGAAAACGGCGGGCGGCTGCCGCGAGTTGCTCATGGCCGGCAATCAGTGACTCCGCCAACGGTCCGTCGACCTGCCGAAGTATATGCAGGATTTGAAACAGTGTGTGTTCCCGGCCGGACGTGATCCGGACGCTTCCTTCCTGGTCGTATGTAGCTGTGGTCGGCTGGTCGGGCTGCACCAGCGACACGCGGACAATTTCCCGCGCCACTGCCACCGCTTCTTCCCGAGGCAGCTCCTTCCATTGCGTCTGGAATACCCAGATGAAGCGGTCGTTCGGCGCCGCGCGCCATGCCTCGATAGCGCGGCGGAGCACCGCCAGCCGGCGTTCTTCATCGCCGAACCATTGCATCAGATCCGATGCCACCGGAAAAGGAAATGTGGAAGGCTCATCGTAGTGGATCACATATTCGAATGCTGCGTCCCCGTGTTCGTGTTCGAGCATGATCCTGCCCAGCATCTCCGACGTAAACTGCCGTGGGGTGTGACCGGCGGATGGGATCTCGCGCAAAAGATCGGGCGCCACCGCCGCGGCCAGCAGCCGTGCCTGTTCGAGAAGGAACTCTCGGTCGCGGCCGGCAAGCCGTCGGGTCTCATCCAGCGCCTGCTCGAAGGTGTGGCGCGCCTGGTCGCGGTCGAACGCCGTCTGCACGCGGGCGATTCGCAACATGGCGGCGGCGCGCACAGGCGGTTTGGATCGCTCGGCCTGCTCCGATGCGCGAGACAAGAGATCGTCCGGCATAAAAGCAGTGTAGCGGATTAGCTGCCCGTTCTCGCGAAACGCGGTGCCAGAAGCGGACATCTCAATCAACCACCGCCGCCATAATTGGCGCACGATTTGCACTGGAACCCCAATTGCTGATTCACCCTGCCAGTGTCCCGCCTTCTCGACGATTTTCGATTCGCCGCCCGCACCCTGCGCCGCAATCTCGGCTTTACCGTGGCGGCCGTCGTGGCCCTAGCCCTGGGGATCGGTTCCTGTGCCGCCATCTTTTCGGTCGTCAACGAGGTATTGCTCGAGCCCTTGCCGTATCCCGAACCCGATCGGCTGGTCCAGCTCATAACCGTCTCGCAAATAGGGAACCAAAGCGCCGTCTCGATTCCGAAATACGTCATCTGGCGGGATCACACCAGCGTCTTTGAATCCATCGCCGCATATGATATCGGCGCGTTGAGTGTCAACCTGAGTCAGGGTGATTTTGCGGAAGCGCTCACTGCGGCTCGTGTCTCAGCGGACTATTTCACTCTGTTCGGTGCGCATGCCAAAATCGGGCGAACGTTTTCCGCCGACGAAGATCGGTATGGAGGTCCGCGTGTGGCAGTGATCAGCGATAGCTTGTGGCGCGGACGTTTCCGTGGCGATCCCAGGCTGGTGGGCAGCATCATCTCGATCGAGCAACAGCCCTGCAAAGTGATTGGCGTACTTGCGCCTGGCTTCGGCGGATCGAGCTTTAATGGAAACCGGACCACGGACGTCTGGCTTCCGCTCCAAGCCGATCCATCGTCGGCCGACCATGTGAGCCGCGTGCGCGTGACGGCGCGGCTCAAACCGGGCATCAAGCTTAGCGACGCGCAGAATGATGTCGGCGCAACCATGGGGCCGTTTCTTAAGAAGTATCGCCCTCAGTCCGCATCCGAAGCGCCCCTGCTTTTTCTGGAAGGTTTCACCGCCATCCCATTACGGGATGCGGTGGTGGGCGACGTGCGCCCGGCATTATATCTGCTGACCGGCGCCGTCGGTTTTGTGCTCTTGATCTCCTGTGCCAACGTCGCCAGCCTATTGCTCGCGAGGGCCAGCCGCCGGCGCGCGAGATCGCCATTCGAGCCGCTTTGGGCGCGCAACGGAGCCAGATCATTCGGGGGTTGTTGGCCGAGAGTGTCGTCATTTCGCTGTCAGGCGGCGGCTTGGGTCTCGCGCTGGGATATCTCGGAGTGCGCGCCTTGCTGGTCATTAGTCCGAGCGATATTCCCCGAGTCGGCGCAAACGGGTCGGCAATCGCCCTTGACTGGCGCGTCTTTCTCTTCACCCTGTCGATCTCTTTAGTCACCGCCATTCTGTCCGGGCTGATCCCCGCACTCAGCGCTTCGCGCAACGATGGCAGTTCGTTGATCAGGGACAACGTGTGGCAATCCGGCATGGGGTTCAACCGCAACCGCGGCCGTTCCGCTCTGGTGACTATCGAAATGGCTCTGGCGCTCGTGCTGCTGACGGGGGCGGGCTTTCTGATCAGGACGTTCGTCGCGGCGCGAACTGTAAATCGCGGTTTCGATGAGCGTAACGTTCTCACGCTCGAGATGTCGGTCGCAGGTTCCCAGCTTCAAAAGACCGCGCAAGTCGCGGAGCTGGTGCGGCGAGCCGAGCGGCGCATCGGACGCATTCCGGGAGTCTCCGCGGTCGCGGCCACCTGCGCGCTTCCGCTGGAACCAAGCCTCACGCTGCCGTTCACCATCCTCAAGAACGACCAATCCATGGTGGGGCGCTACCATGGCGCGGCGACCTGGCGCAGCGTCTCGCCCGGCTTCTTCGATGTATTTCGTATCCGGTTGCTTCGTGGACGCCTGTTCAACGATGAAGACAACGAGCAGGCTGCGGGCGTCGTCCTGGTCAATCGGGCCATGCTGAAGAAATACTGGCAGGAAGTGGACGCCAATCCGATTGGAGATTTCATGGCGATCGGCAAAAGCATGGGTCCGGGATTGGAAGACGCTCCGCGGCAGATCGTCGGAGTGGTGGCGGATGTACGCGACGCCGGGCTCGACCGCGAACCGATGATGTACGTGCCCATCGCGCAAGTGCCGGACGGGATGAATGCCCGAAACAATCGCATTCTGCCGATCACCTGGGCAATTCGTGCCGTTCCATCATCGATGGCGCAGGGGGCCATGCCGACCGCGGCGATACAAGAGGAACTTCACCGCATCGGCGGCGGAATCCCTTTGGGCCGTGTTCGCACCATGCACCAGGTGGTTGCCGCATCCGCGGCCCGCACGCAGTTCTACACTATGCTGCTTACCGTGTTCGCCGGCATCGCGCTGGTCCTGGCGGCCGTCGGTCTCTATTGTCTGATGGCGTACTCGGTTCAGCAGCGCACTCCGGAGATTGGTATTCGCATGGCTCTCGGAGCCGGCCCTGGCGATGTGCGGAGCATAGTGATGCTGCAAGGGATGCGGCTTGCTCTGCTGGGAATCCTGCTGGGTATCCCGGCGGCTCTCGGTCTGGCGCGGATCGCGGTCAGCATGATCTTCGGTATCCGGACGTGGGATCCCGTGGTGCTGGCAGCGGTAGCAGCCCTGCTGACCGGCGTAGCGCTACTGGCAGCTTATGTGCCATCACTGCGCGCTACCCGTGTGAATCCTGCCGATGCGTTGCGCATCTGAACTCAAGCCGAACTCAACCCGGCGTAAAATCGACTTATGCTGATGCGAAGTGCCCTGCTCTGGAGCATGGCTCTGGGCGTGGCGGCGGCAGCCGCGCCGCTCATTGATTACACTTTATCGCCGGATTTCCCGCTCACGTCCACTAGCCTCGGCACGCCTTCTGCAACCAGTTACTGCGCCTTCGTTACCGAATTCAATCCGTCTGGCACTGCCATCGACCTCTCCGTTTGTCTGGCTCGCAGGCCACCGCCTTCGCGCTCGATGCGAGCGGCAACATGTATCTGGCCATCCTGAGTCTTTGCCACCCCGTTTTTTGTTTTCCCTCGGGGGGCGACGGGTTGTTACAAAACTCGATACCTCGGGGCATCTCACTTACTCGACGTTTATCAGCGCCCCTTCAACGGCGATTGCCGTCGATGCCGCTGGGCAGGCAATATCTGAGCGACCCGATCGCTTCGTCCTCCTTCATCCAGCCCACTTGCGCAGCGCCGCCCAATATCGCTGTTTCCGTCATTAACTCGACCGGCTCCGCAGTGCTGGCTACTTCGCCAATCCCAGGCAGCTACCTCGCTCTGGATGGCAAAGGCGGGCTCTATTCCGCGGGGCTGGCATATACTCTCGTGTTCTTCTCGACGCCGCATGCCTTTCAAACCGAATATGACGGCGGCGATTCCGACGCATTTGCCGCGAAGGTTGATTTCTCCCAGCCCGCCGGCCCTTCACTGGCCTCGGTATTGAACGCCGCGAGCTTGTTTCCGGGCTATGCTTCGCCTTTTCCGACAGGCGCGGTAGCAATTCTATATGCATCCAACTGCCAGATCAATGCGGTGGTTCCGTTTGAAGTTACTCCGAGTTTGCCCACGCTCGTTACAGTCCAATCCGGCAGCCAGACGCTCGGACCGGTGAAACTCCCCGTAGTGATCTCGGCGCTCGGCATCTTTATTACGACCGAAAGTGGAAGCGGTCAGGCAGCTATCCTGAACCAGGACTCCACGGTGAACTCACCCTCGAATCCGGCGTCGCGCGGCTCCATCGTCTCGGTCTATATGACGGGCACAGGCGCGCTGAATCCATTCATCGCCGACGGCTCACTGGGGCCGCTGATCCCTCCGTTCCCGGCGCCGATGGCGAGCGTCAGCGCCACTATCGGCTCGGTCAACGCTCCGCTCACCTTCGTCGGTCAGGCCCCCGGTCTGATCGCCGGCGCCACGCAGGTGAATTTGCAGGTGCCTCAGACTGCACCAGTGGGCGCCGCCATCCCGATAACCATCTACGCTGCGGGCTACCTCAGTCAGTTGGCCCAATCGGTGACCATGGCCGTACAGTAAAGCTGTGTTATAACGGGGATTCGCTGCCGGGGGCAGCCCTTTTCCATCCCATGCGCGGCAAGACATTTTATGGCTGGTGGGTCACGGCGGCGGCCTTCCTGACGTTCGGCATAGCGGTAGGCTTGCCCTACTACAATATGCCGTTCTTCTACGATTATTACCAGCGCGAATTCCACTGGACCAAGGAACAGATCACGTTTGGGTTTCCGCTGGCGGCCTTGCTGACCCTGTGGATAGGGCCCGTGCTGGTGCCGCGCTTCAGCCCGCGCAAGCTTATCCTGGCGGGCACGGCGCTCACCTGCGCCGCCTTCGTAGGCTTCGGCACGATGCACGGCGCGTTGTGGCTGTATTACGCGTTCTGGTTCCTGTATACGGTGGGATACATACTGTCGGGTCCCATCCCGCATCAGCTCGTGATCTCCCACTGGTTCCGCCGCAATCGCGGCCAGGCCATGGGGATCGTTTATGTGGGCGTTGGACTGATCGGGTTCCTGGGCTCCTACGCGGTGAAGCCGTTGACCGAAGACACTAATTTCCACACCGCGCTGATCGTGTGGGGAGCCCTCATGTTCCTGGCGTGGCCGCTGGCCCTCTTCGTCATCCGCGACCGCCCCGCGGACAAGGGACTCTACCCGGATGGCGACAGCCAGCCGCCGGCCGAGAGCGGCATGCAACCGTTCAGCTTCAGCTATCTGCTCAAGCAATACTCGTTCTGGCTGCTGATGATCGGCAGTTTCTGCTCCATCGGCGCGATCGGCGCGGTGAACTTCCACATGAAGTTCATTTTTCTCGATCAGGGATTTTCGGACCGAACCCAAGAAGGGGTGAAGCTGCTGAATTCCACCTGGCGCGTGGCGTCCATGGCGATCCTGGCAACCAGCATCGCGGGGCGGCTGGCCATCGGGGGGCTCGCCGACCGGTTCTCCAAGAAGTGGGTAATGACCGCTACTTATTTTCTGGTAGCCGCGACCATTCCGATGCTGCTGACGGTGAGTCCATCGCGATCGCCGGTGATGTTCGCGGTCCTGTTCGGATTCGGCATGGGGGCGGACTACATGCTGATTCCTCTGATGGCCGCCGAGCAGTTCGGGGTGAACACGCTAGCGCGCGCCATGGCCCTCATTCTGCCGGTCAACACCATCGGGCAGACCTGGTTTCCCTATTTCGTTTCGATTCTACGGGAGCGGTTCGGCAGCTACGAAAGGGCCATGTACGCGGTGTTCGCCGTGTCGGTAATCGGCGCGCTGGCGATCCTGCTGCTGCCACGCCATGAATTAAGGAAGAAGGCCGCCGATTAACGTCGACGGGTATATGTTAAACTGCGGGAAAGGAGCCGAACCGTGCCAGGTTCGCCCGCCAAGCAAGGTTGCCTAAGCATGTGCAGGCCAGTATGAAACAAAGACTGAGCATAGATTCTTCGCGTAAGGCAACCCCAGCGGTGCCGTCTTTTCAATCCAAAAAGGCAAAGTTAAGCTCACCGTAATTTCCAAGCAAAACAAAGAAGCGGTACTCGCAATTATGAACGCCGGCGATCTCATAGGCGAGGCATGTCTGGCCGGTCAGCCGGTACCCATGGTAACCGGGTCCGCGCTGACCGAATGCACCGTCGTGCGGCTGGCGAAGCCGGGCATGATGCGTCTGCTCCAAAAAGATGCCGCTTTTTCCGAGTTGGTCCTGTCCTATGTGCTTACCCGCAACATTTGAATTGAGGAGGATCTAGTGGATCAGCTCTTCAATTCCAGCGAGAAGCGGCTGGCGCGCATGCTTCTGCTGCTGGCCAACTTCGGCAAAGAGGGTAAACCGGAGCTGGTGATTCCAAGTATCAGCCAGGAAACGCTCGCCGGGCTGGTTGGCACTAACCGGCAAGCTCGAAGTTCACAGCTCAATGCTGAATGTCGTCCTCCACGACTAAAGTGTTTTGTCTTTTTATCCTTAATTCGAGTACATTTTAGTAATGTTGACTACATTACCAGAAAATTATGAGCAATTATGACCAGACACAGCTTGCCTAAGTATGATATTAAATTAAGTAATTGGTTGCTGAGCGTCTGATCGGCGAGGGGGAAAAGCAGCGCGTTCTGTCGTTACGCGCCATTCTCAGCCCATTTCTAACCATGGGCGCCCCTTAGGCGTTCTCACTGGGATTTGGATGCGCGGCAGCCAGCCAGGCGAGCCCGGCTCGCTTGAGCCCGAGAAAAGGAGCTTATGTTATGGCAATGCCACGCAAACAGCGCGCCAAGAGCGCCCTTCTGCCTCTCCTCGCACCCCGTTCGCATACCAGGTCGTGCGATCAATTCGGTCAACTTGCTATGACCCCGGACGAGCAGCGGGAAACAGCCGAACTGGCTTTCAGCATCTGGTTGGCGAGAGCCTTCCGGCGCGGCTCTCCCCAGGAGGACTGGATCCAGGCCTTGCGCCAACGGGCTGGCCGGCAGTGAGATCGGATGAGAGATGCTCCGCGACACCGCACTATATCGGCGTAGTCTAAGCGGAGGTTATCGTGACAATTCGGTTCGCGGACGGTTCCTCGCACGAAGCGTTGATTTTGCGGTTGTCCGGCGCCGTCATGCGGCTGGCGTTCAAAGACCGCGCCGATGCAGTCGAATTAACGCTATCCGGTGAGATGTGGTTTTGTAATGAAGCGCAACAGGAAGTATTCTTTGAATTCGCTTTGGATTCGGAAGCGGCTCAGATATTAGTCTGGAATCAAAGGTTGAGCGTGGAGGAGTTCTTCCGCCCGATGATGGCGGAGCGATTCACTGGACTTGACGGCTATTCAGGTGCCAGGTCGCCGATGGCGTGATTGGGTTCAGCCCGTTGATGGCGCGCTCCTGACGATTTGGTAGCAGCGGGCGCAACTTGGGGATACGGGTGATGCGCCCGCCAGGTGTAACGGAGTTATCTATGTAGACGCCGCCTGCGCGAAAAGGTTAGCGGCTTTTTGCGGGTTGCGGCTGGTCTCCGCGGTTCTAAAATGGAATGGTGGCTTCGGCCACGCCATGGTCCAATCGTATCTTGGATTTCGCGTCATCCTGGTGGCGCTGCTCATCGCCCTGAACGGCTTTTTCGCGGCCGCCGAAGTGGCCCTGCTCTCTGTGCGCAACTCCCGCCTGCGGCAGATGGCGGCCGAGGGGCAGTCGGGCGCGCAGATCGCGCTCAACCTGCTTGCCAATCCGGCGCGGCTGCTTTCCGTAACCCAGGTGGGCGTCACCCTGTGCAGTCTTGCCTTGGGATGGGTGGGCGAGCAAACGGCTTTCGAGATTGTCCAGTCGCTGTTTCGTCCCGTGCTCCATCCCGCTACCGCGGCCATGATTCACGGGGCCAGTCTGCTCCTGGCGTTTCTGGCGATCAGCTATCTGCACGTGGTGATCGGTGAAGTGGTGCCGAAGAATCTGGCCATCGCCACGGCCGACCGCCTGGCCGTCACGGTGGCTCCGATCCTGCTGATTTTCTACCGCGCCTCGATGGCCTTCGTGGTGGTGGTGGAAAGATCCAGCTCGGCCATTGTGCGCGCCTTGCGGCTGCGCGGCGCGCATCACGGCGGCGGCCACTCGGCTGAGGAATTGAAGCTGATCGTCACCTCCAGCCGCGGCATGGGCTACCTGCCCGAGTCGCAGGAGGACATGATCCATCGGGTGCTCGACCTGAACAGCCTCTCGGTGCGCGAGATCATGGTGGCGCGCAACGATATCGTTTCGGTTTCAGTCGAGGCCACCCTCGATCAGGTCCTGCACGCCATGATCGAGCACCAGCACTCGCGTCTGCCGGTCTATGAGGAGCAACCCGAGCGCATCGTCGGCCTGTTGCACTATAAGGACTTGCTCCCCGTTTGGGAGGAGCGCCGCGAGGCCATCCGGGTGGGCCGCCCCAGCCGGACCTTTCGCATACGGCGCCTGCTGCGCAAGCACCTGGTGGTGCCCGAGACCAAACCGGTCGCGCAAATGCTGACCGAGTTCCAGCAGGGCCGTTCCCACATGGCTATGGTCGTGGACGAGTTCGGCACCATCGTCGGGCTCCTCACTGTCGAGGATGTGCTGGAGCAGATCGTCGGGCCCATTCAGGACGAGTACGACGAGAAGAGCGCGGCGGTCCCCGGGTCCCAGGCGAGCGATCAGGCCAAGGAGGTCGAGCTCGAGGGCGCCACTCGCATTCGCGATCTCGAAACCGAGTATGGCATCGACATCCCGGCCGACGGCGGCTTCGAAACGCTAGCGGGATTCCTGCTGTCCCGGCTCGGATACATTCCCCGCGTGGGCGATCATGTGGAATACAGCGGACGCCGCTATACCGTACTCGAGATGGACCGCAACCGCATCGCCCGCGCGCGCATCGAGCGCCTCACCACGCAGCCCGCCGCTCCCGCGAGTTAGAATGCCTAGCAGGGCATATGCTGGGGATCGACAAGCGCGCCGCGCAATATACCTGGACCGCCGCTTTAGTCTTGCTGCTCCTGTGGCTGTTGTACCTGGTTCGCACCACTCTGTTCGTGTTCATCGTGGCGCTGCTGTTCGCCTATCTGCTCTCGCCGCTGGTCAATGTCATCGATCGCCTGTTGCCCACCAGCCGTACCCGCACGCCGGCTCTCGCCGTGGCATATCTTATCTTCATCGCCGCGCTGTACGTCGCTGTCACGCAGATCGGCGGGCGCATCTTTCAGCAGGCGGACTCCTTCGGCAAGTCCGTGCCCGCCTTACTGGCCACCTGGCAACAGCCCAGCAAAACGGCTTCTCCGGCGGTGAATTCGTTCAAAGCACAAATCGTTCAAAAGGTGCGGGAACAGGTCTCCAAAAGCTCGGGCGACATCATTGCCGCAATTCCCAGAGCCGGAGTGAAGATTCTCAGCGTGGCCAGCAATCTGATTTTTGTAGTGATTGTCCCGGTTCTCGGCTTCTTCTTCTTAAAGGACGGCCGGGCCATTGCCTTGCAATTCGTGGAGATGGTGGAAGACGGGCCCCGCCGTTCCCTGCTCGACGACCTGTTGGCCGATACCAGCCTGCTGCTGGCTCACTACATGCGCGCCATCCTGTTGCTCTCGCTCGCCGCGTTTACGGCCTATTCTATCTTCTTCACCATCCTGGGAATTCCCTATAGCTTCCTGCTGGCAGCGCTGGCCGGCACGCTCGAATTCATCCCCATGATCGGCCCTCTCACGGCGGGTGCGACCATTCTGATCGTCACCGGCGTGAGCGGCGGCCCACTCCTGAGCGCGCTCATATTTCTGATCGTCTATCGCATGCTCGCGGACTATATCTTATCTCCGCAGTTGATGCGCGCCGGCGTGGAGCTGCATCCGCTCTTCGTTCTCTTCGGCGTTTTTGCCGGCGCTGAGATCGCGGGCATTCCGGGAGCATTCCTTTCCGTGCCGGTACTGGCGATCGTCCGCATTTTTTACCGGCGTATCCGCCAGGTACGCGTCTTATCGCGCCGATCCGCCGTCAAGCCGGTCCTCACTCCGTGAAATGGCTCATCGGAAATGGCTGATCGGGCTGGTCCTGCTGGCCACCCCAGCGTGCGCCCACGTCATGAGCATGAGCTCGGGCGACCTGACCATTCATGGCGTCCGCGCGCACTATGAATTGCGCCTGCCGCTGTACGAAATCAGCCATGTCCGAAATCCCGAACAGGCGCTCTTCGACCATATCCATTTTTCAAGCGCCGGGCGGCCCGCCGTGCTTCTCGATAAATCCTGCCGCGAGGATGCGTCGCAAGACTCGTATTTATGCGCCGCGGATTACGAATTCGCCGCGCCGGTCGAAACTCTCGATGTCGAATGCACCTTTTACGCCGTAACCGTTCCCAACCACGTGCACTTGTTGCGAGTGGAAAACGATGGCAAGCGCGACCAGGGGCTGTTCGATATTTCGTTTCCCAACGCCACGCTGCGGTTCCGCCCGCCCAGCGCATTCGAAACCGCCGCGGCCCAGACCGGCGCTGGTTTTATGCGAGCTCTGGCCGGTCCGGTGCAAATTCTGTTTCTCGCCGGCCTGGTGCTGGCCGCCCGTACCCGCCGCGAGTTGATGCTGCTGGCCGCCACGTTCGTGACCGGGGAGTTGGTATCCGCGCTGGTGGTCCCGCTCGCCCGTTGGCAGCCTGCGCCGCGCTTCGTGGAAGCGGCGGCGGCCCTCACGCTCGCCTACCTCGCCGTGGAGATTCTGGCCTTGCCGCACGCCGGAATGCGGTGGCTGGTCATGGCTGTGCTAGGCGGCTTTCACGGCCTTTACTTCGAATTGTTCCTGCGCACCAGCGGTTATCGGCCGCTCTACGTGCTCTCTGGCGCGGCCTTCGGCGAGATCCTGGCGATCGCCGCTTTTGGCTTGCTTTACTCCCGCCTGGGCCAGCGTCTTGCCGCGCTGAAACCGGTGCCGGTCTCGGCCTCCGTGATGTTGTTGATCGGCATGGTTTGGTTCTTCTTGCGCCTGAGGAATTAGCTGGCGATTTTCTTTTCTTCAGCATCGAGGGCTTCGTGCAGGAGCATTTTGAGATAGGTCTGGTAGCGAAGGCCACGCCTGGCAGCCAAGCCTCGGGCCCGGATCAAATCCTGGTCGGGGACGCGAATCGTGATGTTCTTTGTCGGACCGGTCGCCGCGGCAGGAGACGGTGACAGGCGTCTGAGTTTGAGTTCACCGCGGGCTAGAGCCCCTTCGGTCTTTTCTGCGAACTCCTGACGTTGTTCATACCTGGTTGGACGTCGTGCCGGCCCATGTGATCGGTATTGTGGACATCCCAGTTAAACCGTGGACCTCCGTCCATGACACCGGAAGAATTGGACACCTTACTGGCCGAAGGGCTGCCATCGAGGGAGCTCTCGGAAGACGAATTTTGGCGTAACAAGCAAACCGACGCCGTGGTCGCCGAGCATAAAACCGGCCCGCGTTCGTGACGGTTTCGTATAGGCAAATCGCAAGCGACGACGTGGTGCGACAGTTCCGCTATTACCTCGTCACCCCTGAAGGTCCCCGAAGTCGCCATCCGCTTCCGGGATGCCGTCCAGCGCACCGTTCAATCATTGTGCCAGCACCACTTGGTGGGTCCGCATTATCGTTCGAGCAACCCGTATCTTCAAGACCTGCGCTCGTGGCCGGTTGCGGGATTTGAGGCCATCCGGATTTAATACCTTCTGGATGGAGACGCCGTCCGCGTCATTTGGCTGAAATGAGCCGTCAACACAGCCAACGCAACTTCCTACCCCCAACCGCGTTTATACTACAGGTGCTCTAAGTGAAGTCAGCGGTACTCACAGTACTGATCGTGTGCCTCTTGGCCGGCATCTCGGCATATGCCAAGAAAAAGGGAACGCCGGAATCGGCCCAATTCCGCGCGCCGATCTCCAACGACCAGAAAATACAGCATGCCTTGAACCGCCTGACCTTCGGCCCCCGGCCGGGCGATGTCGAGCAGATCCGGGCCATGGGGCTGAAGAAGTGGATGGACCGCGAGCTGCACCCCGAGCGCATCCCCGAGAATCCGGTGCTCGAAGCCAAGCTGCGCCCGCTCGACTCGCTCACCATGAGCCCCGCGCAGATGGTGGTCAGCTATCCTTCGCCGCAGATGGTCAAGGCCATGGTGGATGGCAAGCTCCCGTTCCCGGACGATCCCGACAAGCGCATGATGATCCGCAAATTGGTGGCGCACTTCCAGGGCAAACAGGATCAGGACAGCGGCGCCGAGCCGCCCGCGCCCGATCTGGCTGCCCTTCTGCCGCCCGAGCAACAGCGTGCACTGCGCTCGGGCACGCCTCAGCAAAAGCTCGATCTATTCGCCTCTCTCACACGTGACCGTCAGGACCAGGTGCTCGACGCCATGGGGCAGGGCATGCGCGCACAGCTCTTTGCCGCGGCGCCCCCGGACTTGCGCCGCCGCATCGAACGCCTCGGCGGCCCGCAGCAGGTCGTGGCCCGGGATCTGTCCGAAGGCAAGCTCTATCGCGCCGTCTATAGCGACCGGCAGTTGCAGGAAGTCCTCACCGACTTCTGGTACAACCACTTCAACGTCTTCCTCGAAAAAGGCGTCGATCATTACCTGGTCACCTCCTATGAACGCGACGCCATTCGCCCGCACGTGCTCGGCAGATTCGAGGACCTGCTGCGGGCCACCGCGCAGAGTCCAGCCATGCTGTTCTATCTGGACAACTGGCAGTCCGCGGGCCCGCAATCGGCCGCCGGCTTGCGCCGCAAGCTCGGGCTCAACGAGAATTATGGCAGGGAGCTGCTGGAGCTTCACACGCTCGGCGTGGATGGCGGCTATACCCAGAAAGACGTCACCGAGGTGGCCCGCTGCTTCACCGGGTGGACCATACGCCAGCCGCAGCGAGAAGCTGTCTTCGAGTTCAATCCCCGGATGCACGACAATGGCGAGAAGGTTGTTCTGGGTGTACGGATTCCGGCCGGAGGAGGCGAGCACGATGGGCTGATGGTGTTGCATTTGCTCGCCCGCCAGCCAGCCACCGCGCGCTTCATCTCGCGCGAACTGGCCATGCGCTTCGTCGCCGACGATCCGCCCGATCGCCTGGTAGATCGTATGGCGGCCACGTTTCTCAAAAAGGACGGCGATCTCCGCGCGGTGCTGAAGACCATGTTCGATTCCCCGGAGTTCTGGTCGCGCGGCGCTTACCGCTCGAAGATGAAATCGCCGCTCGAGATGGTGGCCAGCTCCCTGCGCGCGCTCCATGCCGATGTCGATTTCGGCTTCGGCCTCGACAATCAGTTGAGCCAGCTCGGCGAGCCGCTCTACCGCAAGGCCGAGCCCACCGGCTATTCCAACTCCGGCCGGGAATGGGCCAATTCGGCGGGGCTGCTCGCGCGTATGAATTTCGGCCTGGCGTTGGTGAACAATCGAATTCAGGGAGTCAAGGTGGATGGGGGCCAACAGCCGCAACTGGCCGAGGCCGTCTCGCTGGGCTCTCCGGAATTTCAAAAGAAATGATCGGTTTTTATGTTTAACCGCAGATTCTTCCTTCGTAATTCGGCGCTGGCGATGATCGGTGTTGGCGCGGCGCCCTTGTGGCTCAAGCGCGCGCTATACGCCGCCGACGCCCCCTCACCGCGCAAGAAAATCCTGGTCGCCATATTCCAGCGCGGTGCTGCCGACGGCCTCAACATCGTGGTTCCGCACGCCGAAAATCGCTATTACGAGCTGCGCCCCTCGATAGCCGTGCCGCGCCCGTCGCAGGCCGCCGACCGGCGCGAAGACGCCGCCATCGATCTGGATGGCTTCTTCGGCCTGCATCCCTCGCTCGCCCCGCTCAAGCCGGTATGGGATAGCGGCCACCTAGCCATCGTCCACGCCGCCGGATCTCCCGACCCGAGCCGCTCGCACTTCGACGCACAGGACTTCATGGAGTCCGGCACGCCTGGCCGAAAGGCCACCGGCGATGGATGGATGAACCGCGCGCTGCCCCCAGAAGCCGGCCGCATTTCTCCGGTGCGCGCGGTATCCATGGGTCCCGTTCTGCCGCGGTCGATGCGTGGCCCCAATCCCGCCGTAGCGGTGCAGAATGTCGGCGATTTCCAGGTGCGCAACCCGGATGCGGCCCGTGCCTTCGAGGCTCTTTATGCCGACAGCACGGACCCGGTCCTGCAGGCCACCGGCCGCGAAACTTTCGCGGCAGTGTCCCTGCTGCAGGCCATTCAGAAGCGGCACTACGAGCCCGCCGCCGGCGCCAACTATCCGAAGGGCCGCTTCGGCGACAGCCTCCGGCAGATCGCGCAGCTCATCAAGGCCGATGTTGGCGTGGAGATGGCCTTCGCCGACGTGGGCGGCTGGGACCATCACGTCAACGAAGTTGGCCCGCGCGCCTCGCAAGGCCAACTGGCTGCCCGCCTCTCGGAGTTCGGTCAGGCGCTAAGCGCCTTCTGGCTGGACCTCGGCGACCGCATGGGCGATGTCGCGGTGGTGACCATGTCCGAATTCGGCCGCACGGCGCGCGAGAACGGCGACCGCGGCACCGACCACGGCCACGCCAATTGCATGTTCGTCATGGGTGGCGACGTGCGTGGAGGCAAAGTCTACGGCGAGTGGCCCGGCCTGCAACAAGAGCAGCTCTACGAAGCGCGCGATCTGAATCTGACTACCGACTTCCGAGATGTTCTGGGAGAACTGGTCAAAAGCCAGTTGGGCAACCACGATCTGAACAAGGTCTTCCCCGGCTATGCGCTCAGGTCGCGCAACATTCTAAGGCAGTCGGCTTGACCTTTCTACATACTCTCTGGCCGTGATGATTCGAATGCCACGGTAGGAGTCGAGCGACAGCAGATCGCGATCGCCAGTGACGATACGCTTGGCCTTTCCGCGTTCCGCGCACTCGAGAATCGGCTCGTCCTTGGGGTCGCGGCAGACGCCAGCGACGGTGCATTGAAATTCCACGCGCAATGCGTGTTGCCAGTAAAAAGCCAGGTCGGCGCGAACGCGCTCGGCCTCCCAGCGAAATTTCCGGGTCAGCACCCGGACAATCTCTTCCTCGATCTGGTCGCAAACGGCGAACCGATCCTGGCCGGTGGCTTCGACGACCGCCTCAAGCGGCGTCCCGCCGAACTGGATTGCCGAGATCCAGATCCCGCTATCGAAGACGACAGTCACCCCCGCTTGCGCCGCTTCGCGTCGAGTTCAGCACGGGCTTCATCAACCAACCATTCGACATCCTGCTCCGCGTACGGTTGAAGGGCACGGCCCTGCGCGTAGGCGTTGCCGGCCGCCAGCCGCTTACGGACAGCCCCGGCGCGGTAGGTACGGAACGCCTCGCGAAGCAGCTCGCTCATTGTGCGGCTCTCTGTCTTGGCGAGTTGCTCGGCCTGCGCGGCCAACTCGATGGGGAAGCTGACCGTAATGGTTTTGGTATTGCCGCGAGTCCCTGTTGTCATATACTCCTGTCTTACATTGTCTTAGTTTATCACGCAAAATCTTCTCGCGTCAAGACCTCCGCCTACCGCGCGTTCAAATACCGCGCCGCCTTAGCGTTCTTCCGGTTCCACTGCGGCGCATCGGCGCTGTCCGCCAGCATAATCGATCCTAGCGCGATCATGCGATCCACCTTGGCCATGTTGTCATAATCGATTTTCTGCCAGACATCGCCCACCGCGTGATAGTCGGGATACTCGAACGCCACCACGATAGTGTGCGCCGGAATACCGCGCTCGGCGAACGTCTGGTTATCGCTGCGGTTGAAAAACTCGTCGCCATTGGGCGCCTCGTATACTTTGACGCCGGTCAGCTTGCCGGCTTGCTGCAGCACATGCGCAATGTTGGAGTACTCGAAACCCGTCAGGCTGGCGTTCGACACCTCCCGCCCCACGCTCGAATCGGTCCGTCCCACCTGTTCCAGGTTCAGGTCGGCCACTGTCTTCTCCAGCGGGACCACCGGATGACGGGCGTAATAGAGCGAGCCCAGGCTGCCCTCCTCCTCGCCGAAAAAGGTCATAAACACGATGCTGCGTTTCGGATGGACCGGCATGGCAGCCAGTGCTTTGCCGATTTCCATCACCGAAACCGTGCCGCTGCCGTCGTCGTTCGCTCCCTGAAACACGCGGCCTGGACCATCCATTCCCAGGTGATCGTAGTGCGCCGTCAGCAGGATATACTGGTCGCGCAGCACCGGGTCGGACCCGCGCAGCAGCCCGATGACATTGCGCGCCGTGACAGGGATCAACGTGGGTGCGGGCAGCTTGACCGAAATCGAGAGCCCCGTCTCGCCGGCCTTTGCCGCTCGCAAGACCCTCTTTGCCTCGGCATCCCGCACAATCAACCGCGCAACGCCTCCGTATGTATCCTCTTCGTAAAGATCGTTCAGGCGCGACCCGTGCAAGCCGGCGTCTTCGTCTGCCGTCTCAAGAAACGCCGCCGGCTGAAGTACGGTCGCAGCCTTCGCGACCTCCCGCCGATTGCCGCGCGATGCCGCCAGCATCACCACTTTCCCTTTGCCATCGCCGGCCTTCACATCCGCGAGCTCGCGAACCATATACACAGGCGCGCCCGAAAGCTCCAGTGGACCCCGGCTCAACGCGCTCGCCTGACTCTTATCCATTGCCAGCGTCCGCGAGCCACCCTGAATCCGCAGCTCGAACCCGTCTGGCGTCGGCGCCGTCCGCAGCATTTTCGCTGTCTGAAAATACGCGTCGTCTCCCACCGGTTCGAGACCGGCAATGCGGAACTGTGCTGCGATGTACACGGCCGCAATATCGAGCCCGCGCGAGGGAGTATCGCGCCCTTCCAATAATTCCGAAGCAATGAAGGATAAATTCCCGCGCAGCGAAGCGGCTGAGATGCGCTCGAGCGCCCGATACACGTCCGGAGTAGGAGAGAAGGTCTGCTGCGCGAAGGCGAGCGCCACTGCGAGAAACAATACAAGCGTGCGGCCGAATCTCTTCGCTGGCATGGGTGCGCTTTCCGCTCTTTTGCTAAACTAACCCTCGTGTATGCGACCGAACACTGAACTGTCTCGAGCTCTCTTCGAGGCTCGCGCGCAGACCGATAGCCTCTTCGATGTGGTCGATCCCGATGCCTTCTATGAACGGCCCATCCCGGAGCGCCACCGTATTCTATTTTACCTGGGACATCTGGAAGCGTTCGATTGGAACCTGATTGGACGCGCCCTCGATGTGCCGGTGTTCGACGCCGATTTCGACCGGTTGTTCTCTTTCGGCATCGACCCCGGCGCGGACCATCTGCCCACCGACCAGCCGCGGGACTGGCCCGCCGTCGATGCAGTGCGCAATTACAATGCGCGCGTGCGACAGCAACTGGATGGCGCCCTCGAACGTGCGCCCGAGCAATTGATGCACGGGGCCATCGAGCATCGCCTGATGCATGCCGAGACCTTCGCGTATATCCTGCACAGCCTGCCTTTCGAACATAAAGCGCCGCCCGCGTTTTCCGTCGCCTCGTCAGGGCGCACGCTGCAAGCGCGCATGATTGAGATCCCCGGCGGTCCCGCCACGCTGGGGCGCCAACGCGGCGATGGTTTCGGTTGGGACAACGAATTCGAAGCGCACCAAGTGGATGTGCCGGCCTTCGCGGTCGGCCAACACAAAATCACCAACGGCGAGTATCTGGAATTCGTCGGCGCCGGCGCCCCGGCTCCGCACTTCTGGATCTGCCACGAAGGTCGCTGGTTCTATCGCGGCATGTTCGCCGATATCCCGCTGCCGCTCGATTGGCCCGTCTACGTGGCATTCGAGCAGGCACAGGCGTACACCGCATGGAAGGGAGCAGTTCTGCTTACCGAAGCGCAATTCCATCGTGCGGCTTACCCGGCCGACGAAAAGGGGCCGGGCGACCTCACGCGCGAGAACGTCGACTTTCGAAGCTGGGACCCGGTGCCGGTCAACGCAACCGAGGCCAACGGCTTCGGTGTTTCGCAGATGATCGGGAACGGCTGGGAATGGACCGCGACGCGCTTCGAGCCTTTTCCCGGTTTCGAGCCGTTCCCCTGGTATCCCGGTTACTCGGCCAACTTCTTCGATGGCGAGCACTACGTTTTGAAAGGCGGCTCGCCGCGCACCGCCGCACGCCTGCTGCGATCGTCTTTCCGCAACTGGTTCCGTCCGGCGTACCCATATCTGTACGCCACATTCCGTTTGGTTGAGAATTGAGCATGTTTGCTTGCGACGTGCGCGACGGCCTGAGCAAGCCCGGGCAGAAAGAACTGCCCTGCCAATATTTCTACGATGAAGTCGGTTCCGCGCTGTTTGAAGCGATCACGGTGCTGCCGGAATACGGCCTCACGCGCGCCGACGCCCGCCTGATCCGCAGTCTGGCGCCCGATCTGGCCGGCTATTTCGACGCCACTCCAGCCGTTGCCGAACTGGGCAGCGGCAGCGGCTCGAAGACGCGCTGGATTCTGGAATCGCTCGCGCGTTGCGGGCCGCTCACATATTGTCCGATCGACATCTCGGCCACGGCGCTCGACCGCTGTGCGCAGGAGCTGGCGCCCTTCGGCGAGATCGTTCCGATCGAAGATTCATATCTGAGCGGCCTGCGGCGTGCGGTTTGCCATAGGCGCCCGGGCCAGGCCCTGCTGGTGCTGTTTCTGGGAAGTACCATTGGTAATTTCGAACGCGCGGAAGCGTCCGATTTTCTGCGCGAGATCTACGGCTGCCTGATGCCGGGCGACGCCTTGCTGCTGGGCACGGACTTGATCAAGCCGGTGGCTCGCATGATCCTGGCCTATGACGATCCCGCCGGCGTCACCGCCGCTTTTAACCTGAACCTTCTGGCGCGCATCAACCGCGAGTTGGACGCCGACTTCGTGCCGCGAAACTTCGCGCACGAGGCCCGCTTCGACGAACGCCACGGCCGCATCGAAATGCATCTGCGCTCGACGGTGGCGCAGACCGTCACCATCCGCGCCGCAAATTTCTGCTGCGACCTGCGCAAAGACGAAACCATTTGGACCGAATCCTGCCACAAGTTCCGCCCCGAGGAAGTCTGCGCGATGGCGGCCCAGGCGGGCTTCCGCTGCGCGGCGCGGTGGATCGACCAGGAGTGGCCGTTCGCCGAAACTTTGTTAACCGTGTGAGCGCCATCGTCGAGTTCCGCGAAGCGTCGTACCGTATCGGGACGCGCGAAATCCTGCGGCGCTTGACACTTGCAATCGAGCCCGGCGAAACGCTGGTGCTGCTGGGCCGCAGCGGCTCGGGCAAGACCACCGCGCTCAAAATGGTGAATGGCCTGCTGCTGCCCAGCGGCGGCCAGGTGCTGGTGGATGGAAGGTCGACTACCGCCTGGGACCCCGTGCGGCTCAAGCGGCGCATCGGTTACGTGATCCAGGAAATCGGCCTGTTCCCGCATTACACCGTCGCCGAAAACGTCGGCCTGGTGCCGCGCCTGGAAGGCTGGGATGCGGAACGCATTCGCGAGCGTGTGCATGCGCTGCTCGGCCGCGTAGGTCTCGATGCGGAGCAGTTCGGCGCGCGCTACCCGCGGCAGCTTTCCGGAGGCCAGCGCCAGCGCGTGGGCGTGGCGCGGGCGTTGGCGGCCGATCCGTCTGTTCTGCTCTTCGACGAGCCCTTCGGCGCCGTCGATCCGGTGACCCGCCTTGATTTGCAGAAGCAGTTTCTGGCGCTGCGGCGCGAGTTGGGCAAGACCGCCATCTTCGTCACGCACGATGTTCGCGAAGCGCTCATGCTCGCAACCCGCATCGCCTTGCTGCGCGACGGCGTGCTCGAGCTGGTAGCCACACCCGGCGAATTCCTGAAAGCCCGCGGCGACGAGGCGTGCGCTTTTCAGGCCTGCCTGGATTGGAAAGCGGAGACCGCATGAATTTCTCGCTCGCGAGCGAAATCGCCGCGCTCACCCTGGAACATCTGACGCTGGTCGTGATCTCCATGGCCATCGCCATTGGCGTAGCCGTGCCCGCCGGCATTCTGATTACGCGCCGCGCCCGGTGGCGTCCCTGGGTCATGGGATTCGCCAATGTGATGCAGACCATCCCCAGCCTGGCGCTGTTCGGCTTCCTGATTCCCGTCCCGTTGATCGGCGGCATCGGCAAGCGCACAGCCATCGTGGCGCTGGTACTCTACGCGCTGCTGCCGATTTTGCGGAACACCCTGGTGGGCATCCTGGGCGTTGACCCGGCGGTGCGCGAATCCGCCGTGGCCATGGGCATGACCGGCCGCCAGCTTCTGTGGCGCGTAGAGGTTCCGCTGGCCGCGCGCATGATTCTGGCCGGTGTCCGCGTGGCCACGGTGACTACCATCGGAACGGCTACCATTGCGGCGGCCATCGGCGGTGGAGGCTTGGGCGTCTTCATCTTTCGCGGCATCGCATCGGTGGATAGCGCGCAGATTCTGGCGGGCGCCATCCCCGCCGCCGGCATCGCCCTATTGGCCGATGGCGGGCTCGGGTGGGTCGAACGGCGCTGGAGCGCGGCTTGATTATGAAGAAGAATCTGGCATGCATCCTGGGGCTGCTGTTGATAGCCGGATGTTCGGGTCCCCGGCGACTGACGGTCGGCTCGAAAAATTTTACCGAGCAGATTATTCTGGGGGAAATCGTCGCCCAGCAGCTGGAGCGCCGTCTCCAAATCAAGGTCGATCGGAAGCTCGACTTAGGCGGCACACTGCTTGCCCAGCAGGCGCTCCAGAGCGGCGCGATCGACTTGTATCCCGAATACACCGGAACGGCGCTCACCGCCGTACTGAAGCTGCCGCCCGTATCCGACCCGGCGGCCGTGCTCGAGCGCGTGCGCGCCGAATATCGCAAGCGATGGAACCTGGAGTGGCTCGATCCGCTGGGATTTAACAACACATTTGCCATGGTGGTGCGCGGTCCGCAGGCGCGCGCCGAATCGCTCGAAACTTTGAGCGACGCCGCGCGCCGCAAACAGGGCTGGCGGCTCGGAGTGGGCTACGAATTCCTGCAACGTCCGGACGGGCTTCCGGGCCTGCTCCAGACCTATCGCCTGCCGCTCGACGGCTCGCCGAAGAGCATGGATCTCGGCCTGCTATACAGCGCCCTGGAGCAGAAGCAGGTGGATATGGCCGCCGCCAATGCCACAGATGGAATGCTGTCGGTGCTGGACGTCAAAGTGCTGCGCGACGACAAGTCTTACTTTCCGCCCTATCAGGCGGCCTTGATCGTACGCGCGCAGAGCCTCAGCGCTTACCCTGGGCTGCGCGCCGCGCTCGACCAACTGGCCGGTAAGTTATCCGATGCCGACATGCGGAAGTTGAACTATCAGGTGGATGGTAAACACCGGCCGGTGGCGGAGGTGGCCCGTGAATTGCTGTCTAATAGCGTAAACTGACGTGTCGAAAGGAGGCGCGTCTTATGACGATATCGAAAATTGCTTGCCGGATGTTACTGGCGTGTGTAATGACACTTTCGGGATTCGCAGCCGATAAGAATAAGGATCACAACGACGCATTTGTTCCTGGTGAGGCCGGGGAAACTCATATCGCGCAGGAAGTACGCCATCAGCTTGTAATGCTCCCATACTACGGCGTTTTTGACGATCTGGCCTTTCGGGTGGATGGAAGCACAGTGACGCTGTTGGGCGCCGTCACCCGGCCGACTTTGAAGTCGGATGCGGAAAACGTCGTCAAGCGCGTGGAAGGCGTGACTCAGGTAGTCAACAACATTGAAGTGCTGCCGCCTTCTCCGATGGACGATCAAACCCGCAGGGCGGAATACCGCGCTATCTACGGCGACCCCGCGCTTTCGACGCGATATGGATACCGCGCGCTGCCTTCCATTCACATCATCGTGAAGAATGGCAACGTAACCTTGGAAGGCGTGGTCGCGAACCAAGGCGATAAGAACCTGGTCAACATCCGCGCTAATGGCGTGCCGAACGTTTTCGCGGTAAAGAACGATCTGCAGGTGGAAGCGCACTAGACCCGCGCGCGGCCCAATCCTCGGCCCAACCGTGCAGCGGCATCAGGGCGGCGAGCAGCTTTCGGCCGCCCGCCGTCAGACGGTAACCGCCCTGGCTGTCTTGCTCGACGATATTCGCTTTCTGAAGATCGCGCAGCCGCTGGCTGAGCACGCTCGGCGACATTCCCTCGCAGCGCGCTTGCAGGGCGCGAAAACCCAGACTCTCTCCCCGCAACTCCCATAAGACACGCAGTATCCAGCGCCGCCCCAACAGATCCAGCAGCGCCATAATCGGCCGGCCGGTACGGGAACCGCGAACCGGCTTGCCGGGCAGAGGCGTTTTCATAATCTTATACTTGCGCTTCGATTTTCGAAGCGTTATGCTGAGTGCTACTGATTTCGTAGCAGGAGATAATTATACCGTATGACCCCGCCACGCATCGCTCCGCTCGACCCGCCTTACGAACCCGCGATCGCCGAAGCTCTCGCCAAATGGACGCCGCCGGGCTCGCCAATGGAACCGCTCAAGCTATTTCGCACGTTCGCGCGTAACCCGGAGATGAGTTCCAGGCTGCGCGTGCTGGGCGCGGGAATCCTGGGTCCGGGCAGCTCGATTCTGCCCCGCGAGCGTGAAATCCTGATCGACCGCACTTGCGCTCTCTGCGGCTGCGAGTACGAATGGGGAGTACATGTAGCGGCGTTCGGGGCCGCGGTTGGACTCGAGGCGGGGGCGCTGCGAGCTACTGCCGCCGGCGCGTCTACCGATCCGATCTGGACCGCGCGCGAGGCGCTGCTGGTGCGCCTGGCCGACGAGTTGCACCGGACCGCGCGCGTATCCGCCGAACTCTGGGCCGATCTGGCGGTCGAGTGGACCGTGCCGCAGCTTCTGGAGCTGTTAATCGTCGCCGGTTGCTACCACTTGATTGCTTATGTGGCGAATGGAGCCGGCGTGGCTCTGGAGGACTGGGCGGCGCGATTCCCACCCGATTCCGCAATGGGCGCAAGTCCGTTCTAATCCAAATCGAAATCGCGCACCGGCCGGGTCAGGTCCGGCTTTTCCTTGGCCTGTTTCAGAAGCTCGTCGAACTTCTTCTCCAGAACTCTGCCGTGCGATTTTTCCGCTTCGACCTGCTTGCGGAAGACCTCATCCCGCCGCCCTGCCTCGCCCTTGAGCTTGGCAACCGCCGCCGCCAGATCTTCGATTGCCGGAGGCTTCTGCGGAACTGTGTGCGCGATCACCGCGCGCGTCTCGGGATCAATCTTGAGAATGGTATTGCAACACGGACACTCGACCTCAAACAGACCATGGGCCATAGTGCCCATCGTAGCACTGCCGGCCCGCCGGACATCCAAGCCCGACGAAAGCGATTTTGGGGATTTTGAAGGATTCTGCAGGTATTTAATGGAGGTGGCTGTCGAGGCGAGTAATTATCGGGGATACAACCGCTTGTCGCCGGGCCTGTATTTTCTTAAGCACGCTCTCCAATAGAGCAATCCACTCACCAAATCAGAAAGCCCTTATTTTTCAAAGGCTACATGAAACCAGACGTGTTCCGTGTGCCAAAATGGGCAAGGCCATCGATACTCTGTCCAATTTCGACACATCTCCCTGGCAGAAAAGTACCACTTGGTGGTTTAGAGCCTACTCGAGCGGCGCATCGGTAGCAGGCAGCGGGTGTGGCGCTCGAGACACTACGCCTTTGAATGCCTCGGCGAGCGAAATGTTGCTGTTGTTCAAGGTTTGGCCCGTGACGCGGTCCAGCTCTACTTTGGACTTCGCGTAGGCCGCCTCCGCCGCCAGTTCATTCTGCCGCGCGGTGGCCAGGTCGCGTTGCGTCAGGATCACGTTGTAGATGATGGAAGCGCCGGCCGCGTATCTCTTCTGCTCCGCGTCCAGGCTCTGCTCTTGCAGGATGCGCGCCTTCACCGCCGCCTGGTATTGCGCCCGCGCGTTGCGCACCCCGATCACCGCATTCTGCACGTCCACCCGCACCTGATTTTCGAGGCGCTGTACGCCGAGTTCCAACTGCCGCAGCGTCAGCTCGTCATTGATCACCTGGGCCTGCGCCGCGCGATTCCGTATGGGAATATTCAGATTAAATCCCGCTTGATAGTTCGGGTAGTCGCGTGCGAAAAGCTGCTTCAACACGGTCCCGTATCCGCCGACGAAGACCGGACTCGGAGTTCCGAAACTGAACGGGTAGGGCGATGGCACCGTGTTCACCTGCCCCGCCAGCGCGTTGTTCGTCAATGCGGCCACCACATCCAGCGTCGGACGAAGCCCGTTCTTCGAACCATGTAAGGTAATCTCCTGATTAGTCACCTGGATGCGGTTCTGCGCCAGCTCGGGGCGTGCGGAGAGCGCCGTGCCCACCAGGTCCTGAATCGGCGTGATCGGCTCTATGTCGGGCACCCGTATACGGTCCGTTGGCACGATGCGCGCCTCCGCCACCGCCGGGCTGGCCACCCCCGTGCGGCTCAGCGCGTTCTTCAAAATGGTTTCCTGCTGCAGCAGTTGTGTTTCCGCGAGCGTCAGGTTCTGCTGATCCGTAGCCACCTGCGCCTCCGCGCGCACCACTTCAATCGGCGCCATCATGCCCACCTCGACCTGCTTCTTATTGTCCTCGTACAGCTTGGTGCTAGTGGCGACGGCCTGCTGCTGTACGCGCACGCTTTCATTGAACGTGACCAGGTCCCAATAAAGATCCATCACCGCCGCCACCGTGGTAATGACCTGCAGCTTGAAGGTCAGGTCCGAGAGCTCCCGGTTGTTCTTGGCGATCTGTATCTGGCGCTGGTTCACCGCGATGCTGAACCCTTGCAGCAGGTGCTGGGTTATGGTGATCCCCAGCGACGAAGTGGTGGCGGGATTGAAGAGCGACGTGGAGCTGTTGCCGATGGCCGTCGAGTTGTTCAGGCCCAGGCTGACCAGAGTTCCCGTCTGGAAGCCCTGCTGGTAGGTCACCGCGGATGTGTCCAGGCGTTGTATGAGCTCATCGGTGCCGGAAATGAACGTGCTGCTCTCCGGGACGGTTTGGTGCGCCCAGGTCGCGCTGCCCACCAGGGCCGGGTCGAAGCTGGGGATGGCGGGTCCGGATTGCGTGATCACGGTGTTGCCGACCGCCGTCGCGCTGGCGGCGCTGGCCTGCGTGGAGGGGTTCCCGGTAACGCCGCTCTGCGCCACTCCGCCGGGCTGCGCGCTGGTCGGCCCGGCGGTAACCGAGGTGGAGACACCCTGCGCAAATCCGCCGGCTTTGGCGCGCATCACGTTGGCGTCGGCAATCTCCGGACCGTAGCGCTGGATTTCGATGTCCAGATTGTTTTCGAGCGCCAGGGCGATGGTGTCCTGCAGGGAAAGATACAGCCGGCCAGCGCGCAGTAGTGAGTCCAGCCGGTTGGAGTTCGCCACATTAATGGGTGGCACTTCCTTTACGCGGTAGGGCCGTGTGAACGAAGCAAACGTGCCGCCGGGTTCGATGAGCTGATGGGACTCTTCGGCCAAAACGGGCGCGATCAGCAGCCGGACACAGACAATGGCAATGACGGTTTTAAGGCGATGCATGGAATTCCTTAAACAGGGTTTTACGCAGAGAGACGGCAATCTGTTCTTTTTCCCTCAATGGTATAGTAGGCGTTTGTGACGCCGCAAGCCGAGCGCCGCATCAGGATCAAGCTGGCCTACGATGGCACCGATTTTCATGGCTGGCAAGTGCAACCGGGCCTGACCACGATCCAGGGCACGCTCGAAGCCGTGGTGGCGGAGATCGAGGGCCGGCCGGTGCATGTGGCTGGCTCCGGCCGCACGGACGCGGGCGTCCACGCTCTCGAGCAGACGGCTGCGATCAGCATCCGCAATCCCATCCCGGTCGCGAATCTCCGCAAGGCCATGAACCGGCTGCTGCCCGCGTCCATACGCGTGCTTTCGGTGGAAGAAGCCGCGCCCGACTTTCATCCACGCTTCCAGGCGCTGGCGAAGACGTATGAGTACCGGATAGTGCGCGCCGAGGTTTGCCCGCCGTGGGAGTGGCGCTACGTGTACCATCATCCCTATCCGCTGGACCTCGACCGCATGCTGGCTTGCGCGCCCTCGATCGAAGGCGAGCACGACTTCACGGCGTTCGCGGCTTCCGACGCGCGCGACGAAGAGGGGCAATCCAAGGTGCGTACGATCTTCGACTCACGACTCGAAGCTTTACCGGACCGGTTGGTGTACCGTGTGCGCGGCAGCGGCTTTCTGAAGCACATGGTGCGCAATATCGTGGGATCGCTGATCGAGACCGGAGGCGGTAATTTGGATGAATCCGGCTGGCGCGAGTTGCTGGCCGGCAGGGCGGGGAAGGCTGGCCCGACCGCGCCGGCTAAGGGGCTGTTTTTGGTTAGCGTGGAGTATGCGGCGGATGGCGGGAAGCCGGGTAGCGGACTACTTTAGGCGTTCTGCCAGCCTGCCGCGCACGTTTCAGGTTGTCAGCCGTCAAATGCGGCTACGGTTTCAAGCGCTCAAAATCCGGCGGTTCCGTTGCACAGTACCTCATGGATCTCCCCCTCTAGCTGCGGCTTGGAACTGGGCGTCAACCGCTCAACTCAGCGCGAAAGTCCGGCACTGCCCATAACTCGTGATGCTGACACTGTTCCAATATCTCAAATTTTGGAACGCCCTGCGGGCCCGAAGTGCCCCTCCGACAGTCGTTTCCATGCAACGCCGCTCTACCGGCGTCGATACCACGCATTTTCGGAACACGGCGGATTTCGTCTTGACGATGATAACTCGACACGCCAAAACTAGAAGGCCACTTTTCGGTAACGACGATACGTCGTGGCGCAGGACTAAGATGGTTGCAGATGCCTAAGATGGTCATTCTCGGTGCGGGCGCGAGCAGAGCGTGTCCGAACAACCATCCACACCTGCCGATGCCTCTGCTGCGAGATCTCCCTGACGTGTTGAGCCGCTTCAGTCCTCAATCGAGTCGGAATTGGTTCGGCCAAAACCTGAACCGCCTCTTGCAACTCACGAACGGAAACATCGAAGTGCTCCTTACTCTCCTGTATCGCCTGAATAACTGCTTTTTTATGCCACGACGGCAGAATACCCTCGAAGCCAAATTTATCGAGCAAATCCTCGCATCTTCGGCTCTGCCGGAAATCTTCGTACTCCCTGATGACTGCGGACAAGCTGTCGTCGTTTTAGAACTGCTGCGCACGCTTGCTGTCGAAGATCCCATAGCAGTTACATCGTTTTCGCCGCTAAATTTCTTTACTCTCTTTCAGGGTGCATTGCGTGAATACTTTCAGGCATCGTTTCAGCGATATCCTTGTCCGCTGCATTTGCGCCTATTTGAGGAGCTTGCGCGATTTGACTGTGTGGTCTCCTTCAACTACGACCAGATCGCTGACTATACTTTGCATTCGGCGGGCAAGTTGACCCCCTTCTCGTTCCAGGGCCTCGGATTTGACGAGATCATTCTGCCTGCGGCGGTTGCTGCCGATCCGATATTCCTCGGCATCGCAGATTCGCGAATGCGCCAGGATATCCACAACCGGATTAACTGCGTGAAGTTCCTCAAGGTTCACGGTTCGTTCAATTGGTTCTGCCGTATGGAAGAAGAGAAGTCCATGGAGGATGACTGGACCTATCTCGTCGGATCGCCGCCGCGCCTGCGTCAAAGTGTGCAGGGCGGCCCAGAAGTACGGTATTGTCTTGGCAACCCTAAACTCGTGCCTCACTGGACCAACTGGACGCTTGCTCCCGTGATATTTCCCTTTCTGACTAAAGATTTCGTATACCGCGCCAACCAGATGTTTGGGCGCCACATGGTTGCGTTCCAATATGAATTGCAGAATTCCGAAGAGATATACCTTGTTGGCAAGAGCTTCCAGAACTCCGATCATGAGTTGAACGGCATGATTCGGTATGCAACGTATGGCAAACCGGCCCGCGCCCTGCACATTATCGACCCCAACCAGAGTGCCGACTTCGTACCCTTTCATTGTGCTCTCTTCAACGCCCACCTAGGCCGCCGTTACGCCTCTCTTGAAGAGTACGCTCAGACAGAGAGCCGCGGATAACGTCGCCCGTCGGGCTCGGAGAGCCGATGCTATTCCAAAAACTAGACCGGCGCCGCGATACTATCCGGACTGCAAATTCAGCTCTGAAACCGCTTCCGGAGGGCCCGTTCTGAAACCTTCAATATTGGTATATCCAGTGGTGGATTGAAGGGCGCTGGAATGCCATAGGCGAAATCGGTAGCTTAACGGTAATAGCACCGCCTTTTGATTTGCCCGCGCCTTCACCGGCTCACAAACGCACTTCCCTTCACGATGTATCGCAGCGGCCAATCGGCGCACTGCCGGATGCCGATCCGCGGCGTCACCTCAATCTCAAACGGCGCCACATCGCCCGCCGTTCGCACCGTCAGACTTCCGCGTGTAACATCCACTCCGTTCAGCGCGCGCGTAATGCCCAGCGCCAGCGTCAACCGGCCTGGCCCCGAAGCCAGCTCACGCAGCGTATGCGCGGCGGGCCGGCGGCGCTGCATGATCTCAATTCCACTTACCGGCTCGACCGCACGTATAAGCACGCAACCGGGCTTTCCCACTGGTTCCGCCACCAGGTTGAGACACTCATACATCCCATAGATGAAGTACACATACGCATGGCCCGGCGGCCCGAAGATGACCCGCGTGCGAGCGGTAACCCCGCGCGCCGAGTGCGCCGCCAAGTCATCGCCGCCCAGGTACGCTTCGGTCTCGACGATTCGCCCGGCTGTTTCGCCGTGGACCAGAATCTTGCCCAGCAGATCGCGCGCGACTTCCACGGCAGGGCGGTTGTAAAACGAGCGCGGCAGAATCATCGCGGGTCGCCGGCCAGGTGGGCAGCCGCGATCAGCTCCCGCGCGCCGGCCCGCAGCCCCGGCCAACGGAACCCAAATACCGCGGCCGCAATCATGCACACGACACCTCCGCCGGCGACCGTAGCAGGCGCGCCCCACCGGCCCGCCGTCACTCCGGCGAGCAGCGCCCCAATCGGCGCCATGCCCATGAACATCATCGAATAGACCGACATCACGCGGCCGCGTAAGTGATCCGGCGACATGGTGTGGATCAGCGTGTTCGAAGAGCCCATCTCCACCATCATGGCAAAGCCCACCGGCAGCAGCAGCGCGCACGAAAGCCAGAAGAAGCGCGAGACCGCGAACACGATCAGGCTAACCCCGAAAGCGCCCGCCGATATCGCCACCCATCGTCCCAGCCCCTTCACCGATTGCCGCGACGCCAGCAATAGCGCCCCGGCGAGCGCGCCAATGCCCGAAGCGCCCATCAATACGCCTAGCCCCCTGGCGCCGCCGTGCAGAATCCGGTCCGCGAAGATCGGCATCAACACCGTGATCGGCATGCCCGTCAGGCTCAGAATTCCCAGCAGGATCATCAGGTAGTGTATCGCCGGGTTGCCAATCACGAACCGGAAGCCTTCAATGACGTCCTCCAGCGGCGTGCCTGGTTGCTTCACCGGCTTGTGCGCCGCTACGCGAATAAACAGCAGCCCCACGATCACGGCAATATAGCTCACGCCGTTGGCAAAGAAACACCAGCCCTCGCCGATGCTGGCCACCAGAAGGCCCGCCACAGCGGGGCCCAGCACGCGCGATGCGTTGAACATCGAAGAGTTCAGGGCGATGGCGTTCATCAGATCCTCGCGGCTCACCATGTCCACGATGAGCGCCTGGCGCGCCGGAATGTCGAACGCATTCACCACCCCGGCCAGCGCCGCAAGAACGAAGATGTGCCAGATCCGCACCGTGCCCGTGAGAGTTAGCGCGGCCAGCGCGAACGCCAGCAGCATGGCGGTGGTTTGCGTGGCGATCACCACGCGATGGCGGCGGAACCGGTCGGCCACGATGCCGGCCACGGGAGCCGCCAGAAACACAGGAATCTGTCCCGCAAAACTCACCAGGCCGAGCAGCACCGAAGAGCCCGTCAGCCGGTAGACCAGCCACGCCTGGGCCACGTTTTGCATCCAGGTCCCCACCAGCGAGATCGTCTGGCCGCTGAAGAACAGTTGCATGTTGCGATAGCGCAGCGCGCGCAAGGTCACTGGCAGTGTCAACTAATGCAGCCCTCCCTCTCCGGCATTCGCATTACTATGGTAAGGGATCGTTCTTTTTTCGCCAATGCCGCTCGTTCCTCCATACATTGAATCGCTTCAGCCGTATGAGCCGGGCCGCTCCATCGACGAGGCGCGCCGCGCCTATGGCTTGACCAACGTCGCAAAACTGGCTTCGAACGAAAACCCTCTGGGACCTTCCCCCCTCGCCATCGAGGCCGTGCGGCTGCAGTTGGGCGGTCTCCATCTTTACCCCAACGGCGGTCTGGATCTGCGCCGCACTCTGGCCCAACAATTCGACGTCAAGCCCGAAAACGTGATTGCGGGCAGCGGCTCGGAAGGTATCATGTCCAACATCATCCGAACCTTCCTTTGTGATGATGATGAAGTTCTCACTACGGATGCGGCTTTCATCGGCTTCCAGGTGCTGGCGCGTTCCCGCGGCGTGCGGTACCGAACCGTGCCCTATCGCGACTGGCATTACGATCTGCCGGCGCTGGCGGGCCGGATCACCGAAAAGACCAAGATCGTTTATCTGGCGAATCCCAATAATCCGACCGGTACTATCTTCACCAGGCACGAGTTCGACAGCTTCTACCAGCACGTGCCCGAACGCGTCCTGATTATTCTGGATGAAGCTTACTTCGAGTACGCCAAGGACAATCCCCGCTATCCCGATTCCATGCACTATCGCTACGACAACGTGATCACGCTGCGGACTTTTTCGAAGATCTACGGGTTGGCGGGCATTCGCATCGGCTACGGTTTCGCGCACGAGGAGCTGATTGCCAATCTGCTGAAAGTGAAACTGCCGTTCGAGCCCAGCACGCTGGCGCAGGCGGCGGGCATCGGCGCGCTGGCGGATAAGGAATTCCTGCATCGCTCGCTCGAGTTGAACGCGCGGGGGCTGCGCCTGTTCATGGACGCCTTCCGCGGTATGGGTCTGGAAGTCGTGCCTTCGTGCGCCAACTTCGTGATGCTGGCGCTGCCGGATGCCGCGCCGGCCCGCGATTTGACGGAAGCGCTGCTGCGCGAGGGCGTGATCGTGCGGCCCCTGGGAGCCTTCGGCCTGCCGCAATGCATCCGGGTTTCGACCGGCACTGACTCGGAGAACGCACGCTGCATCGAGGCTGTGGAGCGGGCTAGGGGGCGTGCCGGAGTTTTGTCTTCCTAAGGAGGAGGAGTCATGCAGACATTGACTGAGCCGAAAGCCGGAACGGAGCGGGATTTCCTTCCGCTGAACGGTACCGACTATGTGGAATTCTATGTGGGCAACGCCAGGCAGGCGGCCTATTTCTACAGGTCCGCGTTCGGCATGCGGCTGACCGCTTATCGCGGGCCCGAGACCGGCACTCGCGACCGTGCGTCGTGGGTCCTCGAGCAGGGCAAAGTCCGGCTGGTACTAACCACCGCCCTCCAGCCCGATCATCCTGTCGCCGAGCACGTGCGCCTGCATGGCGATGGCGTGCGGGACATCGCGTTGTGGGTGGACGATGCGGAATCGGCCTATCGCGAGACCACACGGCGCGGCGGCAGGGGCGTGCGCGAGCCCGAGTCTCTGCGCGACGACCAGGGCGAGGTGCGCATCTCCGCTATCGCCGCATATGGCGATACCATCCACTCATTCGTCGAGCGGCGCAACTATCGCGGGGCGTTTCTTCCCGGCTTCATCGCGGTCGAGCAGGCCGATACCGTCTCCAGGCCCGTGGGACTCAAATACATCGACCACATGGTTGGCAACGTCGGCTGGGGGCAGATGAATACCTGGGTGGACTTCTATCGCGATGTCATGGGCTTCCGCCTGTATCAGCACTTCGACGATAACGACATCAGCACGGAGTACTCGGCGCTAATGTCGAAAGTCATGTCCAACGGCAACGGCCGCGTCAAGTTTCCCATGAATGAGCCTGCCGCCGGAAAACGTAAGTCGCAAATCGAAGAGTATCTGGATTTCTACAAGGGGCCGGGAGTGCAACATATCGCGATGGCCACCGATAACATTATCGACACAGTCTGCCGGCTGCGCGATCAGGGCGTCGACTTTCTGCGAGTGCCAACCACTTACTATGACGATCTGATCCGGCGTACCGGACCGATCGACGAGCCTATCGAGCGCTTGCGGGAGTTAGGCATCCTGGTCGACCGCGATGACGAAGGCTACATGTTGCAAATCTTCAGCAGGCCCGTCGAAGACCGGCCCACGCTGTTCTACGAAATCATCCAGCGCAAGGGCAGCCGCAGCTTCGGCAAGGGGAACTTCAAGGCGCTGTTCGAAGCTCTTGAACGGGAGCAGGATCGCCGCGGCAACCTCTGATGAAGCTGTGTACGTTTGAGGTGGCCACACGGCTTGGCCGGTTTACCCGGCTGGGTGCAGTGACCGCGGCTGGCATCCTGGACCTTAACCTGGCCTGTGCCTGGTTGCTCGAGCGCCAGGGCGAACCACAGCCGCGCAAAGTAGCCGACGTACTGCTGCCCGCCGATATGCTCGAGTTTCTGCGAGGCGAGGATCGCGCGGCCGGGTGGGCGCGGCGCTGCGTCGAAGCACTGCCGCGCGGCGAGACTTTGATCTACTCGCCGGATGAGATGAAGCTGCTCGCTCCGCTTCCGAACCCAGCCTCCGTGCGGGATTTCTATGCGTTCGAAGCGCACGTCAAGAAAGGCTTCGAGAAGCGCGGCGAGCCCATGCCGAAAGAGTGGTACGAGATTCCGGTCTACTACAAGAGCGGCCACCATAACATCATCGGTACCGATGAAGACGTGGTGTGGCCCTCCTTCACCTCCAGATTCGATTACGAGCTGGAGTTGGCCGCCGTAATCGGCAAGAAGGGACGGAACATCGGCGTACAAGATGCCCGGCAGCACATCGCCGGCTTCACCCTGATGAACGATTTCAGCGCGCGAGACATACAGCGCCAGGAGATGAAGGTACGGCTGGGCCCAGCTAAGGGCAAGGATTGGTGTACGGCCCTTGGCCCCTACTTAGTAACTACGGACGAGATAGGCGACCCTTATAACCTGGATATGTCGGCGCGCATAAACGGCGAGGTCTGGTCGCAGGCGAACTCAAGTTCCATCTACTGGAAATTCGAGCAGATGATCGAATTTCTCTCACGCGATGACACCATTGTGCCTGGCGATGTGATTGGCTCGGGGACAGTCGGCGGCGGCTGCGGCCTGGAGTTGGACCGCTGGGTCCAGCCCGGCGATGTGATGGAACTGACCATCGAAAAGATTGGAACCTTGCGGAACAAAGTCGTGCGCCGTTGATTCAGACACTCCCGCATACCGGTGGTTGCTGCGTGCTATCCTGTCTTGCGGATGTTCAGTCGCCAGCACCGTAAAGCCCGAGTTTTGTTTGGGCTATCGGATATCATCCTGACTGCTCTGGCATTCGAGGCCGCCTACCAGACGCGCAGCCTGTTCCGGCTGGAACATATCTTCTACGTGATCGTTCCCACCAAGGCCCTGATCCTGGGATTCTCGGTGGGAATCTGGCTGCTGATCGGCATGTGGCTGGGTGTCTATGACAAGCTCGGCTCCGGCGACCCGCGCGTCATCCTGCGCGACTCGTTCCAGCAATGCGCGTACGGGATCGTCTGCGTGATATTGTTCGAGTTCTCGCTGCGCCTCGATCTGAGCCGGCCCTTCCTCGCCCTATTCTTCGGCTACGCGTGGGTCTTCCTGCTTTTGTTCCGCCTGGGTTCGGGCCGCCTGGTGGGCGTGATCCGGCGCGAATTCGGCGGCCCGCATTACGTGATGGTGGCAGGCACCAGCGAACGCGCGTGCAAACTTGGAGAGGCCCTGGAACACTCCGCCGGCCACGGTATCCAGCTCACAGGGTTTCTGGCTCTCGCGCCCGAAGCCGCGCCCAGCGAGATCCGCCTGGCGTCCACTTATAAGGTTCATCCGATTGACGAACTGCCGCAGTTGCTGCGCAGCCGCGTGATCGACGAAATCATTTTCTCGGTGGGCAGCGAAACGCTAGCGGGTCTCGAGGACGTTTTTCTGCTGTGCGATGAAGAGGGCGTACGCACCCGCGTGGCGGTGGATTTCTTTCCGCATGTGAACAGCGAAGTCTACCTGGAGCGCCTGGGGTTCACGCCGCTGCTCACCTTTTCCGCGGCTCCTCACGACGAGATCCGGCTGCTGGTCAAGCGCGCGACGGATGTGGCCATCGCCGTCGCCGGCCTCATCGTGCTGCTGCCGCTGATGGGCGTGGTGGCCTTGCTGGTGCGGTTCACGTCGCCGGGACCGGCCATCTTCAAGCAGGTCCGATGCGGACTGAACGGTCGCCGTTTTCTCTTTTACAAATTCCGGTCCATGTGTGCGGAGGCCGAACAGATGAAGGCGGATGTGGTGCACTTGAGCACCCGCAAGACGGCCATCAAGATCCCGGAAGATCCGCGCCTTACCACGCTGGGCCGCTACCTGCGTAAGTTCTCGATCGACGAATGGCCGCAGTTGTGGAACGTGCTGAGAGGCGATATGTCATTGGTCGGGCCGCGGCCGGCCGTGCCGGACGAGGTCGAGCAATACCAAGCCTGGCAGCGCCGCAGGTTGCGCATGCGCCCCGGACTTACCTGTCTGTGGGCCATCGCCGGCCGCGACGAGCTGGATTTCGAGAGCTGGATGCGAATGGATATGCAATACATTGATAACTGGTCACTGGCGCTCGATTGGAAGATTATCCTGCGCACGATTCCCCGAGTGCTTACCGGGCACGGGGCTAACTAACTAACTAACTTAACTAGGCGAGGAAGTAGAGGTCTCAAACCAAACATGCATCTGGTACCTACCCAAGACGAAGTCGTCCGCGTGCTGCGCGAAACGGGCGCTCTGCGCGACGGCCATTTTCAATATACGAACGGCCTGCACTCCAACGAGTACCTGCAGGTACCGCTGGCCATGCGCTATTATCAGCACGCCCGCATGCTGAGCGTGGGGTTGAGCCGGCTGTTGCGGGAAAACCCGGAAATCCGCGCGATCATACCCGAGCTTTCCATTGTGGCGCCGGCCAACGCCGGCCTGCCGGTGGCCTATGGCGTCTGCGAAGCGCTGCGTGCCAGACAGGTCTACTGGGCTGAGAATGAGAAGGACGCGCAGCCGCTTCACTTCCGCCAATTCCTGGAGCAGCAGGAGGGCGAACAGGTGGTGCTGGTGGACGATATCCTGCGCTCCGGAAGCAAGCTCCACGAGATGAAGACCCTGCTGGAATCGCGGGGCGCGCGCGTGGTGGCCATGGCTGTCATTATCTACCAACCTATTCCCGACGCGCGCGATTTCGGCGCGCTGCCGCTCTACTATCTTGCCAGGCTGAACGCCAGTTACTACGCCGACGCCGAGCATTGCGATCTATGCAAACAGGGCGTGGTACTGCAAAAGGCGTGGGTGTAGCAGGCCGCTCGGAAAATCGCATGACGAGAGAGAAGCTCTATCCGGAAGTCCGGGCGCTGCTGGAAAAGCTCGAAGCGCAGGGTGGGCCTTCGCTCGAAAGCCTGCCACCCGCGGAGGCTCGCAAAGAGGCATTGGAAGCGCTGAAGCCGTTGCAAGGCGAAATGGAACCGGTCGCCCGCACGGAAGACCTGCGCATTGCAGGCCCGGAAGGCTCCATCCCCATACGCGTCTACACTCCAGGCGAGCGCGGACCTTTTCCCGGTCTGGTATATTTCCACGGCGGCGGTTGGGTCGTCTGCGATTTGAATACTCACGACACTACCTGCCGGGCGCTGGCGCGCAAGGCCGGGGCGGTGGTGGTGGCTGTCGATTACCGCCTGGCGCCCGAGCATCGCTTTCCCGCGGCTGTGGTGGATTCCTGCGCGGCGACACGGTGGGTGGCCGGGAACGCGGAGCGCCTGGGCATCGATCCACGCCGGATCGCGGTGGGCGGTGACAGCGCCGGCGGAAACCTGGCGGCGGTGATCTCGCTGAAATTCCGCGACGAAGACGGTCCGGCCCTGGCGTTGCAGGTGCTCGTATACCCGGTGACGAACCTGGCTGCTTTCGACACTCCGTCTTACCAGGAATTCGCCGAGGGCTACTATCTGACTCGTGCGGAGATGGAATGGTTTCGCGGCCATTATCTCGCGAGCGCGGAGGATGCGCTTAATCCCGACGCATCGCCGCTGCTGGCGCCGGACTTGCGCGGGCTGCCGCCGGCGCTGGTGATTACCGCCGAATGCGATACGTTGCGCGACGAGGGTGAAGCGTATGCCAGACGGCTGGCGGAAGCCGGGGTCGATGTGACTTGTACCAGGTATGCCGGCATGGTCCATCCGTTCTTCTCTTTGCCTGGCGTGCTCGGCGGCGGCCGCAGGGCCATCGAACAGTTCGCCGCGGCCGTGCATAGCATGCGGGGATGACAGGAGTATATGGTCGACGGAAACAGACAATTAGTAGAGCAAGTCTTTCGTGACGCGAACTTTACTCGTTCGATGGGGATTGAGCTATCGGCATTCGGCCTCGGTTGGTGCGAGACGCAGTTGAAGATCTCCCCGGTCCTGTTCCAACAGCACGAGTTTGTTCACGCCGGAGTCTTAATGACTCTCGCTGATCACACTTGTGGAGGCGCGGCTGCCTCTACGGTGCCAGAGGACAAGGACGTGATCACAGTCGAGAATAAAGTGTCATTTCTTCGCCCGGGTACAGGACGGATTCTGAAATGCCGCGCGGAGGTCCTGCGGACGGGACGAAGTCTTATCTTCGTCGAAGCGACCGTCACGGCAGAGCGCAACGACGGTCCGGTGATGGTTGCCAAAGCATCCAGTACGCTTGCGATCATTCCCGTGAAAACGCGTGACGGCGCTAAAGTGAACGAATGAATCGTCGCCGGTTTGTCTCGCATTTGGTTGGAGCTGCTGGATGCGTCGCATTCGGGGATAGCAGGTCCGATGCGGCACAAGCGAATGTGCAAAGACCCGACCTCACCATAAAGCGAGTTCTGGTGATGTTCAAGTGTCATTTGGACGTAGGTTTTGTCGATACGCAAGCGGCTGTGATCAGGAAATACTTCACGCAATATTTCCCCCAGGCAATCCAGATTGCAAATACATTGCGGCAGGCGGGTGAAGAGCGTTACGTCTGGACGACCGGGTCTTGGTTGCTCTATGAATACCTCGAGCAAGCGAGCGCGGAAGAGCGTAGGCGAATGGAGCAAGCCATCGTAGAAGGAGACATTGCTTGGCACGCGCTTCCCTTTACCTGGCAGACGGAGCTATTGAACCGTTCTGCGATAACCGGCGCGATCGGCTTCTCGAAGTCACTAGACCGGCGTTTCGGGCGCAAAACAACGGGCGCGAAGATGACTGACGTTCCAGGTCATTCACGGGGACTTATCAGCCCGCTTGCCGAGAACGGTGTGACATTCCTGGATATTGGCGTCAACTCGGCCAGCACTCCGCCCGATGTGCCCGCGGCCTTTGTCTGGAAGGACCCGAGCGGCGCTTCCGTCACGATGATGTATCATCGCCTGGAGTATGGCGGCATCGTTCCCCTGCCCGAATCAGACCTGGCCGTGGCGGTTGAGGTTCGTGACGACAATTCGGGCCCGCACACCGTGGAAGAAATCCGAAAGATCTATGGGGATCTGAGACAACAATTTCCGAAAGCGTCTATTCGAGCTTCGAACTTGACCGAGATCGCCAATGCCGTGGAACCTTATAAGAGCGCCCTGCCGGTTCTGACGCAGGAAATCGGTGACACCTGGATTTATGGCGTGTCGAGTGATCCCGTGAAACTCTCGCGATATCGCGAGGTCCTTCGGCTGCGAACCGAATGGATTCATGAGGGCAAGTTGCAGGCGGGAGATAGAGTTGATCTCGCATTTCTTGCGAAATTTGCCCTGGCAGCCGAACACACCTGGGGAACCGACACCAAAACCTGGCTGGATTTCGATCACTACACACCAGATGACTTGGCGCAGGTGCTAGAGCAGCCGCGGTACCAAACGGTTACGGGCAGTTGGATTGAGAAGCGCGCCGACATCGACGATGGAATCGCGACTCTTCCACCAGCGCTCCGAGCCGAGGCTAACGAGCGATTGACCCGGTTAAAGCCGATCGCGCCCGAGACCGCTCACCTGAAAGCGTACGACGCTTCGGCGCCGATTGAAACAGCGCATTTCATAATAGGGCTCGACCCAGCAACGGGAGGAGTCGTGCGATTGCGCAGCAAAGCCGGCAACCGGGAATGGTCTTCGGCCGAACATCCGCTGGCGTCGTTCAGCTACCAGATGCTCTCAAAAAGCGACTACGATCAATTCCTCGCCAGCTATATAACGGTTCAGACCGATTGGGCACCCAAGGATTTCGGCAAGCCGAACATCGAAAAGTTTGGGGCGCAGAGCCGGACGTGGACGACCAGGCTGACGAAGTGCATGTCGGACGAGGATCAACACCAACATCGAATCGTGGCTCGTTTGCGGATTGGGGAAGCGGACGGCCCAGCGCCTGCGATCGCCGCCTGGCCGGCGGAGTTGTACTTGAATCTCGTCTTTCCTAAGTCAGAGCCGGTGATCCATCTGAACTTGACGTGGTTTGGTAAGCGTGCAAACCGCCTGCCCGAAGCTATGTGGTTGACCTTCAATCCCATTGCGCCGCAGACGGCGAATTGGCTGCTTTCAAAGGTAGAGGGATTAGTGTCGCCCACTGATGTCGTTCGCGGCGGAAATCGACACATGCACGCCCTATCGAGCGGACTCGCCTACCAGGATGAACACGGCAGGTTTGCGATTGAGAGCCTGGATGCACCATTGGCGGTGCTTGGAGAGAAATCACCTATCTATTTTTCGAACTCGCAGCCGGACCTATCCAAGGGCATTCACTTCAGCCTTTTCAACAACGGTTGGGGAACTAATTATGTACAGTGGTTCGGCGACGATATGCAGTTTAGGTTCACGATCGAAGCATAACGGTTCAGCAATTATGGAGCCGGCCCCGTCACCGCAGCTTGCCCTCCACGAACGGCACCTCCAGCACCTTTTCGTGCATGATCGGTCCGTGCCCGAAATAACCGTCTTCGCCGAATAATTCGCCATGGTCGGAAGTGATCGTGATGTAGGTGTTCTTCGGAACGATATCGAAAAGCTCCTCGACGACCGTGTCGAGATACTTCACCGCGTCCACTTGGCGCTGGCGAAGGTCGTCCAGTTTCGCCTGGTTGAACAAGCGCTGCCGGCGCGCCACGAGTTTGCCCCCGACAATATGGTCGTCCAGGTGTTTGAAGACGCCGTGCACGCCTTGCACGTGCGGCCACTCGTCCTCGGGCTCGCCGGGGAGCGCATAAGGATAATGCGTTTCCCCGACGTTCAGCAGCCAGAACGAACTCCGCTTCGCGGAGAAGTGCATCTCTCGCACCATGGCCCGCATGTCGTTGTGCTTGTCCATCAGCCGGAAGCTGTCGAACCCCTGATTGACTGGCGTCTTCGGGTTCAGCACCGGCAGCGAGACCCTGGCGTGCGTGGCATAGCCGAGGCTGTCTCTCAGAAACGGTGGCAGATAAAGCCGCGGCACCAGGGACTTGAACTCGATATCGGAACGCCCCAGCCGTTCGTTGAAGCGCACGAAGTCCTTCTTATAATACTCGGATGCAAAAACATGTTTCGGGCTCGAGTGCGGCATCAGGCCCATCAGCAGATTGAAGTGCGACGGCGCCGTCCAGGAAGCGTACGACCACCGCTTCTCGACGCGGCCGAGCTTGCGCATCACGCGCGGGTGTGCGCGTACGAACGAATCGTAGCGGCAGCTATCGAAGACTATCAGGACATAGTGATTGCCGGCTGCCACCATGAAGCCCGATTATAACCCCGACTTCACGGACCGCCCATCCAACCGCTATCATTATTGAATGCCCGGCTCTATGAAAGCCTTGACCGGTTCGATAGCCTGGATCGATCTGACAACAGCCGACGGAGAACGCGTGCGCAAGTTTTATGAGGCGGTCGTGGGCTGGATAGCCAGTCCCGTGAATATGGGCGGCTATAGCGACTACACCATGTCCGCGGCGGGCACCGGTCCGGTCTCGGGCATCTGTCACAAACGGGGGGTCAACGAGGGCCTGCCTCCGGTCTGGATGATCTACATCGCCGTGGCCGACCTGGAAGCCAGCGCCGCCAGTTGCCGACAACTGGGCGGCAAGGTCCTGATTGAGCCCCAGAGCCCGGGCCACGGCTTCCGCTACGCCGTGATCCAGGACCCCGCCGGAGCCGTGTGCGCGCTCTATGAGCCGGCCTGACCGGCAGGCGGTTATCATCAAAGCATGAACCGCCGTACATTTCTCCAGGTTGCCGCCGCGGCCCCCGCCGTGCTGTCCGCCGAAGATCGTAAGCTTCCCAAATACCGGATAGTCTCGCACTTTGCGCCAGCCGCGCAGCCCGGCATGCCGGGTCCTTATCCCGGACACCTGGTTTCCGTGCACGCGGAACAATCCATCGATGTCACTACCGAAAAACCCAACGGCACGGTGGTCGGCGAGATGATGTCGCGCGGCATGCGTGCCCTGACAGGCGATGCGGATGTTCGCGATGCGTGGGCGCGCTTCATCACTCCGTCCGATATAGTCGGGATCAAGGTGAACTGCTCCGGCGCGCCAGGCATCATGTCCACGCCCGAGGTGGTCGCCGAAATCGCGCGGAACGTAGTGGCGGTGGGAGTCAAGCCGGACCAGATCTGGATCTACGAGCGGTTTCAGGAACAGGTCAATAGCGTCCACTATGACCGCTACGTGCCGCAAGGCGTACACATATGGACCGCCGAAACCTCGCGCGGCTCGACGGAGTCCTACGACCCCGCGACTTACGTCGAGACGACTTTTTTCGACGAAGACGACACCCGCTCCAACATGATCCGCCTGGTGTCCAATCGCTTTACGAAGATCATCAACGTGCCGAACATGAAGGACCACGGGGCGGCCGGCGTGACCGGCTGTCTGAAAAACATCGCCTACGGCAGCTTCTCCAATGTGGCCCGCTCCCACTCCGGCACCGTGACCAATACCTACTCCTTCATCGGCACGCTGGCCTCGGTCGAGCCGCTGCACTCCCGCACTGTGCTGCAAGTCATGGACGGGCTGCGCGGCGTGTGGCATGGCGGACCATTCTCGCCCAGCCGCAAGTACCGCTTTTATCCGAAGCAGATGATGTTCGGCACGGACCCTGTAGCCATCGACCGGCTGCTGCTGGATGTCATCGACAACAAGCGCAAGTCCGAGCACGCTCTTTCGGTATGGGACCGCTCCCCCTCGCACGTGAATCCACAGGCGGGCGATTACGAAAACAACCCGAACGTGAACCATTTCGTCCGCGAGCCGGGACACATCGAATATGCCGCGAGTTTGGGGTTGGGCGTTTACGATCTCGACAAAATCAAAGTGACGAAAATCGAGCTCTGATGGCGGCCCTATTCCTCGCCGTCCTGTTGCCCACGCTGTTTTGGGACCAGCCCGCCGATACCGCGGAGACACTGCGCAAAGCCGGAATCGAGCGGCTGTATGTTCCCGCCAACCAGGTGGCGGCTTGGAAGAAGTCAGGCCTCACGGCTTTGCCCTTCGATCGCGACAAAGCCAGCAAAGCCGCCGCGCCGGCCGTTGAGTATCGTATGGACGTGGCCTCCGCCACGCGAATCCCCTGGGTGGATGCCAACGGCTGGCGCTTCGCGCGCGATCCGGCGCGCTCTTATTTCTACGACGTTTCCAAAGGCAGCGCCGTGCTGGCCGCCGCGGAGGCCTATGCCTATGGAGTCGAAGCCGCCATACGCGCGGCCCCGGACGACCTGGAGGCGTTCGCGCGCATGTTGAAATTCCTTGGCGCAATCGACCAGCCGCGCCTTCCGGTGAAAGCCAACATCGGAGTGATCGACGACGGCTCCGCTGCGATGGGCGAGGTCCTGAACCTGCTGGCCCGCCACAACCTGCTATTTCGCGTGATCCCCGCGCCCGATCCGAAGTACGATCTGAACATACGCTTGGGCGCGGGCGAATTTTCCAAGGCAGATCTCGCGGACCCCTACGCCTTCGCCATGCGGATCCGCCGCCGGCTCACCGACGAAAAGCGCCTGCTGCGGATCTACGGCAGCAACGTCGTGTTGGCCCTTCTGACCGGCGACGGCGGGCAGGCCCGCGTGCATCTGATCAATTACGGCGCCGCTACCGTGAAGGGCCTGCGCGTGCGCGTGCTGGGCTCATATGCGCGCGGCAAACTTGCCGCCTTCGATCATGAGAAATCGGAGCTGCAGGATTACTCCGCGCAGGAGGGAGCACCTGGGAACAGTACGGAGTTCACCATTCCCGAGATGGGAACCTACGCAGTCATCGACCTGACTTCTCCGTAATCTGCCGGAAGACCCGCAGCATGTTCTCGCCCAGAAACTTGCGTATGCGCCGCTCGGAATAGCCGCGCCGCAGCATGGCATCTGTGATCAGGGCCAGGTCGCGTATGTCGCGCATGCCGCGCGGAGGCGTGGGGCCGCCATCGAAGTCGCTTCCCAGGGCGACGTGATCCTCGCCCGCCAGTTCGATCGCGCGATCCACCACGTTCACCCATTCATCGACGGACATCATCACATCGTCCGGCGCATCCACGCCCACCATCGGAAATTGCGGCGCCACCAGCTTGTCCACGTCTTCGATGGTTTGGGGCGCGAGGCCTTTGCCGATGGCGCTGGTGTCCCAAAAGACTTTGCCGGCATGCTTGGCCCGCCATTCAAACTCCCTGGGATTATGGAACTCGTTGCCGATCTGGATGCCCATCACGCCTCCGTGGGCAGCCAGCTTCTGGAGCAGCCAGTCGGGCATATTGCGCGGAATGTTATTGAAGCTGCGGAGGCCGTGATGCGTCGCAACGATCGGGTCGGAGCTGGCGTCGATGGCTTGCGAAATGGTTTCGTCGGAGCCGTGCGAGACGTTAATCACCATGCCGAGGCGGTTCATCTCATGCACCACCTCGCGCCCGCGCTCGTTCAGCCCGTGCCATTTGGCGGGCGCACAGCAGGAATCCGCAAAGTTGTTGGTCCAGTTGTGCGCGGGAAGCTGAGCGGAGCGCAGGCCCAGGCGATACAAATCGCGCAGCACGCCCAGGTCGCCATCCAGATCGAAGCCGCCTTCGAGGTCGAGCACGGCGGCGATCTTGCCGGCGCGATTGATGCGCTCGATGTCGCCGGCAGTCAGAGCCAGCTCGATCTTGTCATGGTCCTTCGCAAGCTGTGTGAGCGCCAGGTCGATTAGGCGCAGCGTTTGCTTGGTTTCGAAACGCAGCGGGTAATACTCTTCGGTCACGAACAGCGAGAAGAACATCGCTTTCACGCCGCCTTCTTTGGCGCGCGGCAGATCGAACTGTCCATCCGAAACGCGCTCGCCGATATCGCCGCCGTGGTAGAACTGCCGGTCGATCGCGTGTACGTGGGCATCGAACACGAAGGCCTGTTCGTGTAGTTTTCGGGCGCGCGCGGACACCTGCGCGCAGAGCGGCATCACCACAGTTAATAAGAGGACGACGCGGAGGGACACTCTTCCAGCATTATAATGGACCCAACGATGCTGATATCCAGGCGGGAGCTGCTGTCGGGCGCGGCCGTTGCGCCCTTTCTGCGCGCCGAACAGCGGCCCAAGATCGCCGCGGTCACCAATATTTTCTTCCCCTATTCGCACGCGCAGCACATCGTCGATCGCTTTCTGGAAGGCTATGGATGGAACGGAACGCACCACCATCCTCCCATGGATCTGGTGTCGCTCTATGTGGACCAGGTCGGCGCGAACGATCTGAGCCGTGATCGCGCGCGCCGGTTTCCCGGTATGCGGATCTACCCATCGGTCGCCGAGGCGCTGACGCTGGGCGGCGGCAAGCTGGCCGTGGATGGCGTGGTCCTGGTCGGCGAGCACGGCAACTATCCGACCAACGAAAAGGGCCAGAAGCGCTATCCGCGCTATGAGTTTTTCCAACAGATCGTCAAGATCTTCCGCGAGAGCGGCCGTGTCGTGCCGGTGTTCAACGACAAGCATCTATCCTGGAACTGGGAATGGGCCAAACAGATGTACGACGAATCCCAGGCGATGCATTTCGCTTTTATGGCCGGCTCCAGCCTGCCTGTGACGTGGCGCATTCCATCCATCGAGATGCCGCTCGGCGCCGTTATTCGGGAAGCCATGTGCGTGTGTTACGGCGGAGTGGACAGCTACGATTTCCACGGTCTCGAAACCATTCAGTGCATGGTGGAGCGGCGCAAGGGCGGCGAAAGCGGCGTCCAGTGGATGGAGGCTTATCGCGGCGAGCGCTTCTGGCAGGCATACCGCGAAGGGGTCTGGCCGCGCGAGCTGGTGGAAGCCGCGCTGTGCCGCAGCCATACGCTCACGCCATCGCGGCCCGGCTTCCATAACGACTTTCCGTCCTTCGACGATATGCGCCGGCTGGTGAAAGATCCGGTGGCCTATCGTTACCAGCATCATGACGGCACGTTGTGTACCATGCTGTTGATGAACGGCCTGCTGCAGGATTTCAATTTCGCAGCGCGTATCGAGGGCCGCGCGGAACCGTTCTCGACCGAGATGTATCTGCCCATGCCGCCCGCGCGCACCAGTCTCGCGAGTTTTTTCAGTCCCCTGGTGCACCATATGGAGAAGATGTTTCTGACGGGCAAGCCCAGTTATCCGGTGGAGCGTACCCTGCTGACCACGGGGCTGACCGCGGCGGGCGTCGAAAGCCTGTTTCGCGGCAAGTCCGGCAATGAGACGCGATACGAGACGCCGCACCTGGCCGTAAGCTACGAGCCGCGCAGCGAGAGCACCTTTTGGAGGACCTGACGTGACCAAGCGACTGGCCGTGGTCACCACCGTTTACCCTTACCTCGCCGATCGCTTTCTTGACGGCTACGCGCGCGAGGGGCGCTGGCACCGGGCGGACATGAAGGTCGTCTCGCTGTACCTGGATCAAAAAGCGGAAGGCGACCTGAGCGGGCAGCGCGCGGCCGAATTCGGATTCCGTGTCTACCCCACCATCGCCGAAGCGCTGCGCTGCGGCAGCGAAAAACTTGCGGTCGATGCGGTACTGATGTTCGGCGACTTCTCCAAACCATGCGTGGAGGTCTTCGAAACCTACGGGCGTGCCGTGCCGGTTTACCACGACATGCAGCTATCCGGTTTCCAAAATGCAAAGTGGATGGTGGAGTCCGCGCGGCGGCTGAACTTTCCTTTGCTGGCCGGCTCGTCGCTGCCGGTGACCTGGCGATTGCCGGATATCGAACTGCCGCTCGGCTGCGAGATCGACGATGCTCTCATGGTCGGGCCAGGTGAGCCGAATCACGCGCTCGAGGCCATGCAAGCCATGATCGAGCGGCGCAGAAATGGCGAGACCGGCGTCCAAGCCGTGCAGATGATCGAAGGCGACGAGGTGTGGAAAGGCGGCGACGACGGCCGGTGGTCGAAACAATTACTGACTGCCGCGCTCTCGCGGAGTGACACGCCCCAAGGTTTGACTCTTAACGACGGGCGCACCCAGGATCTCGTCGCCAGCGGCGAACTGCCCAGGCTGGTACGAAAGCCGGCGGCGTATTTCATCGAACATCGCGACGGCCTGCGGACCACGCTGCTGATGTTGGACGGCGCCATCAAGGATTTCACCTTCGCCGCGAGGCTTAAAGGCGGTGACATCCTGTCCACGCAGTTTCTTCTTACGCCGGAGCCGGAAGCGACTTACTCGGCCTGTCTCGCCGGTAAGATAGAAGAGATGTTCGTCACTGGCAAAGCGCCGTATCCGGCGGAACGCGCACTTATAGTAACTGGCACGCTCGAAAGCTGTCTGGGTTCCAGGTCACAAGGTTCCCACCGAATGGAGACTCCGCACCTTAGCGTGAAATACCAGCCGCCGCTAAATAGCCAGCACTGCCGGAGCTAGGGCTTCGTCCCGATCCCGCAAATCCAGCCTTTCGCACGTCTCTTCAAATATCTGAACATCTTTGTAGCCGGCCGTTGAAAATAACTCCCGATGTTCACCTACACTCAGGCGCGCGAATTTCGACAGCTTCATCATTGGCCGCTGCAGCTTATCATAACTGCCTTTCTTGTAGCTTTCCGCAATGACGATTAGAGCTCCGCCAGGTTTGAGCACACGCAGGACCTCCTGCATATCTGTGACTGGACTAGGCCAATAATACTGGGTTTCGACGGCGGTTACGAGATCAAACTTGTTGTCGGGAAACGGGAGCCGAGACACCGAAGCCTCCTCTATTTCGACACGACCCGCCTTGATCCACCGCGCGTTTTTCGAGCGCGATGCGGCCACACTACCCTTAGCATAGTCGACGCCGTAAATCGTGCCTTCAGCGGCGAGCATGGCCAGCTTGTCAATGGTCCTGCCTCCGCCGCAACCCACATCCAGAATGGTGAAGCGCTTCTCGATCGTAACGTGTTTCAACCCCCAGTCGGTCAGGCTGGAGTGTGACATATTCATCATCCATAGAAAGAACCTGCCGATCCATTTTGTGGGTTTTCGGACTTGATTCACTATGTACGGCAATGTCACTAATAACAGAACGACAATTAGTAATTGTTTCATCAATTACTTTGGCTGTCGAAGCCGTCACTCTTGCCAGTCAACCGCCAGACGCACCATCGTCCGCAACGGCACGCCCGTCGGCCCCTTGGCCAAAAACGGCTTGCTGTCGTCGAGCCAGGCCGTGCCCGCGATATCCAGATGGATCCAGGGTGTCGGGTCGGCAAACTCCTTCAGGAACATCGCCGCGGTAACCGCGCCGCCCCAGCGGCCGCCCACGTTGGGGAGATCGGCGAAGGCGCTTTTCAGGTAATCCTTATAATCGTCCTCGAGCGGCATGTGCCACATCTTTTCGCCCTCCGCGCGCGCCGCCAGCATGACTCGTTCGCGCAACGCATCGTCGTTCGAAAACAGGCCCACGTTGACGTGCCCGAGCGCCACCACCACGGCGCCCGTCAGCGTGGCGGCGTCCACCAGATGTGTGCAGCCCAGAGTGCGCGCATAAGTCAAAGCATCCGCTAGAATCAGACGCCCCTCCGCATCCGTGTTGATGACTTCGATGGTTTTGCCGGAGAGCGAAGTGACAATATCGCCGGGGCGCTGCGCGCGGCTGCCCGGCATGTTCTCGACCGCCGGTATCAGCGCCGTAACCGGGATGGTGGGCTTAAGCTGAGCGATGGCGCGCATTGCCCCGATCATGGCCGCGCCGCCCGCCATGTCGTATTTCATCTTCTCCATGCCATCGGCTGGCTTAATGGAGATACCGCCCGTGTCGAAAGTAACGCCCTTACCGAGCAGACCCAGATGCACGGAACCGCCCGTCACGCCCACGGGACGGTAGTGCAGGATGATCAGCGCGGGAGGCTCGGCGCTGCCCAGGGCCACTCCCAGCAGGCTGCCCATCCCGAGCTGGCTCATGCGATCGCGATCCAGCACCTCGTATTCCAGGCCGAAGTCTTCCGCCACCTTGCAGGCGCGATCGGCGAGCAGCATGGGCGTCAATTTGTTGGCCGGCTCGTTGGCCAACTCCCGCGCGAAATTCTGCGCCTCAGCCGTGATTCGGCCACGCTCCACCGCCCGCTCCAGATGCGGGCCGCCTTCCGCCGCTACCACCGTGAAGTCCTCCAGCCTTTTGGAGCCTTTCTTATCCGTCTTGTAATGATCCGGCTCGAACTCACCCAGGATGGCGCCTTCCACCGCCGCCGCCGCATAATCGGCGCCGGCATAGGCTGGATCGAGGAACAGCGATGCCTGGGTAATGGACCTCGACTGCAGGTGGCGTATGGCGGCGCCGGCCACCCTGCGCATCTCCGCCGGGCCGAACTTGGCGCGCTTCCCGGCGCCGGCTGCCAGCAGCCGTTTCGCGCGCAGGCCCGCTACATTATGTAGCAGCGTCATCTCGTACGGCTTCCCCGCGATCTCGCCGGAATCGTACAGTTCGCCCAAACCCAGGCGAACCTCCTGTTCTTCGAAGACCACCAGCACTACGGCTTCGGCTTCCACATTCTCGATGGGTTGGCGTTGCAGGCTGACTTGCATGTTGGCTATGGCTCTCCGTTATTGTCTGGCTTTGCTGGCACGAACCGCCGCGCGCGCTTCGGATTCGGCCGTGCGCGAGCGTTCAGCCTCGCGCTTGTCGTACAGCTTCTTGCCCCGCGCCAGGGCGATTTCACATTTGATGCGCCCTTGCTTCACGTAGATCTTGGTCGGAATCAGCGACAGGCCTTTTTCGCGCGTCTTGCCGTGTAGCTTGTCGATCTCCTGGCGATGTAGAAGCAGCTTGCGATTGCGCACCGCGGGATGGTTCTCGCGATTGCCATGGGAATACTCGCTGATATGCGCGTTGATCAGCCAGGCCTCGTTCCCCTCGATGCTGGCGTAAGCTTCCTTGAGCTGGATCTTGCCCGCGCGCGCCGCCTTCACTTCCGTGCCCATCAAGACTATGCCGGCCTCGAAGCGCTCCATCAGAAAGTAGTTGTGGCTCGCCTGTCGATTATCGCTAAGGATTTTGAACGCGGCTTCTTTTCCGGCCAAATTAGCTCTCAACGCTGGCAAGCCCCCCAGCGTCATTGAAATGAATAGAGTGGGACGAGTCGATTGAACTTCATATTACCATATGCCCGTGCGTGCGCTTGGAATCCATAGAAATCGCTCTGTTTTGAGTGGCTTAGCAATCTTACTCGCGCTTGTAGCGCTGGCCGCGACCCTGGCGGGGCCCGTGGCGGCCCGAACCCGTAAAGGCGACAAATACTACGCCCAAGGTAAAGAACAGGAAGTGCGCAAAGAGTGGGACAAGGCCCTGGAGCTTTATCAGAAAGCGCTGGCCGAAGATCCCGCCGATGTTCGCTACCAGCTCAGCGTCAACCAGATGATCTTCCAGGCTGCACAGGCCCATGTAGAGAAGGGGCGGAAGCTGCGGAAGCAAGGCTTATTGAATGAAGCCCTGGTGGAATTCGAACACGCCTACCTGATCGATCCGTCCTCCGATATTGCCGAGCAGGAGATCCAGACTACCCGGCAAATGATCGAGCGTGATAAGAAAAAGGTCGACATGAAGCCGGAGGATCGGGGGTTGACCCCGTCCGAGCTGTCCAGAAAAGAAACGACGGAAAAACTCTCTTCGATGCTTCCCATGCCGGAGTTGAGGCCGCTCAACCCGCAGCCGATCAATCTCAAGATGGTCAATCAGCCGGGCAAAGTCCTGTTCGAGACCGTGGGTAAACTGGCCGGCATCAACGTTCTGTTCGACCCTGAATACACCACTCCCAAGCCTCAGTCGATCGAGCTCAGCGGCGCCACCCTGGATGAAGCCCTGGATTACCTCAGCCTCGTCACCAAATCTTTCTGGAAGCCGCTTTCTGCCAACACCATCTTCGTTACCCAGGACAACACCACCAAACGCCGTGATTATGAAGAGCAGGTCATGAAGGTCTTCTATCTGACCAACGTGACTACTCCCCAGGAACTGCAGGAGATTGTAACGGCGGTGCGCTCGGTGGCTGATATCCAGCGGCTGTTCGTCTACAACGCGCAGAGGGCCATCATCGCGCGCGGCGAGGCGGACCGCATCGCGCTGGCCGAGAAGATCATCCGCGACCTGGACAAGCCCAAGTCCGAAGTCGTAGTCGATATCCTGGTGATGCAGGCGAGCACCACCATTACCAAGAATCTCTCCGCCGCCATTACGCCCAACGGCCTGAACCTGCCCATCACCTTTGCGCCGCGTGCCAGCATCACCACTCCGGCCGCCGCCACTACCGCCACGGCGACTACATCGACCACCACCGCTACCAGCACTCCCGCCGCCACAACCACCCCCACCGCGACCGGCACTTCCACGACCAGCTCGATTCCGCTCGCCTATATCGGGAAAATCAATACGGAAGACTTCTCCACGGTATTGCCGAGCGGGATGTTACAGGCGGTGCTCAGCGACAGCGGCACCAAGGTATTGCAATCGCCAGAAATCCGTTCGGTAGACAATCAGAAGGCCAGCATCAAGATCGGCGAGAAGGAGCCCATCGCCTCGGGTAGCTTCCAACCGGGCGTCGCCGGCGTCGGCATCAACCCGCTGGTGAATACGCAGTTCACGTTTATCGACGTCGGCGTGAACGTCGATCTTACCCCTCAGGTACACGATAACAACGAAGTCTCCATGCACGTCGAGATCGAGATTTCCAGCGTGATCTCGACCGTGAATCTCGGCGGCATCGATCAGCCGGTCATTTCGCAGGAAAAGGTAATCCACGATATCCGCATGAGAGACGGTGAGGTGAGTTTATTGGCCGGGCTGCGGCAGGATCAGGACAGCACCACCGTAACGGGCATCCCGGGATTGTCCGACATCCCTGTGATCAAGTGGCTGTTCAGCAGTAAAACGATCAATAAGTCATCGAGCGATCTGCTGATTGCAATCATTCCTCACATCATACGGCGGCCGGATTACACTCCGGAAAATCTGGCCGGCGTCGCCGTGGGCAATGCCACGGTGGTGAAACTAAACTATGCCCCGCGGGCCCAATCCGCCGGCGCCGAACCGGCTCCGCCCGCTACGAAGTTAACTACGACACCGCCGCCGCCGGGCACGCCCTCCGCGCCGCTGGTGACCACGCCATCCTCGTCCGCTCCGCCGGCTACCGCGCCTCCGCCCACCGCGCCTCCCGCCACGGCGCCTCCCGCTACGGTGCCCCCAGGCGCTCCACCGGCCACCGCTCCGCCCGCTGCCCAGTCGCCGCCGGGAAATGCCACCGTCAATTTCGTGCCTCCCCAGGTGGACACCTTGATGGGCGGTCCGTTCACGGCGAACCTGGTGATGCAGAATGCCACCGACCTGTTTGCCGCGCCCATGCAGATCAAATTCGATCCCAAGGTGCTGCGTCTCGACGATATCGTCCAGGGCAGCCTGCTTTCGAGCGACGGCCAACAGGTGACTTTCACCAAGAACATCCTCAACGACACCGGCGAGGCCACGGTCGCGCTAAACCGCTTCTCGGGCAACGGCGGCGTGACCGGCTCGGGCACCCTGGTGACGCTCTCGTTCACCACGGTCGGCCGTGGAACCACCAGCGTGTCGATTCCGGGTTTCGCTCCCGCCAACTCGCAAGGACAAGCCCTGTCCAGCTCTTCGCCGCTGCTCACGGTGAATGTAAGATAGAGTTATGCGGCCCGGCTATCATAGAGGCAATCGAAGAAGCAATCGAACCGGCTGTCAAAACGGTATGACCCTGGTCGAGTTGATCGTGGCTTTCACCATCATGCTCATTCTCACCACCATGGCCGTGCCGCTGGCGCGCTCCAGAGTGCGCATCGAGCGCGAGCACGAGCTGCGCCAGGCGGAGGCCGACATCCGGAGGGCCATCGACAAATACAAGGATTACTCCGATGCCGGCTACCTCGGGACGCCCAAGCTGGACACCGACGGCTACCCCGAGAAGATCGAAAACTTGGTCGAGGGAGTGAAGCTGACCGGCCAGGTGGACAAGAAAATCAAGTTCCTCAGGCGCATCCCCAAAGATCCCTTCACCAACTCCACCGACTGGGGCATGCGCAGCACCAAGGACGATCCGACCTCCAACAGTTGGGGCGGCCAAAACGTTTTTGATATTTATACCAAGAGCACGGAGACGGCGCCGGATGGGACGAAATATGCCGACTGGTAGAAAAATGAGCCGAAGGGAATTCGGCTTCACCATGGTCGAGCTGATGATCGTCATGGCGATCATCGTGATCTTGATCTCTATCGCCATTCCGCAGTATCAGAAGTCCATCATTCGCGCCAAAGAGAGCGTCCTCCAAAACAATCTGCACACCTTGCGCGAGGTGATTGACGAATACACCTACGACAAGAAGAAGGCGCCCCAGTCGCTCGACGATCTGGTTTCCGCGGGCTACTTGCGGGAGATCCCCATGGATCCCCTGACTAATTCGAATCAGACCTGGAAGGTCATCATGGAAGACGCGCTGCAGAGCGTCGATCAAACCGACCCAGGTATTTTCGACGTCAAGAGCGGCTCGGATAAATCCGGGCTGGACGGCACGCCCTACGCGGACTGGTGAGCATTCTACACAATTCGACAAAATTCTACACTTTTTTCGACTTTTCGAATGCCGGCCCGCCCGCCGATCCTAGACGAAGCATTCGCTCGTCTGGTCAACGGCCGCCCAGTGCTTTCGTAATTGCGCTTCGCGTTGGCTCCAGTACCTTCACTACAGGCCCATCGGCGTATGCAGCTTCCGGAGGACTCTCGTCCCAGGCCGCACCTTGTGCGTAAACGGCGATGTGGTCCCAAACGATGCTGTGTTTGTCGCGCTCACCCATTCGATGAGACACGAGCCGGGCCTTATCCCAAAACTGAATCGCGCGTGAATCGGAGATCCGCTTCAACGCAGTTGTGGAAGGCGGTCCCCAGTCGGTCGGGAGTACCGGCTCCCAAACTACGAACGCCCGAACTGGTTTGCCGGTCAAGTCCGTCAACATACGCCCGACTGCAGAGGCCCCCTGCAGACAGACTGCTCAAGTGGGCGAAAGCAGCACCAGCACGCGGACCTCGCTTTTTGCCGCGTTGAACGCATTCTTGATATCGGAAAGCGTCTCCGGGGTCAGACTCGCGAGTGGCGGCTGGCCGACCGGGGCCTGGTGCCCGCCATAGAAGTAGAACGCGACTCCAATCGCGAGGAGTGCTGCAATCGCGATCAGAGTGCGCTTGCGGTTCATGAGTTCACCGAGCCAGGAGATTCGCAGCAGCGTTCGCGAGCACCTGCGGAAAAAAAATCGAAACTACCACAAAGAGAGCCGAGCTCCAGAGCAGAACTGATATGAGCACGCTCGGCCGAGACCGACATTGGTTTGCACGCCGCGCTTGGTAGAAGCCGTATGCAACGAGAACGACTGAAAGTGCGAGCAGATAAGGGCGTAACGCGGTAAGGAGCGCGGAACTACCGGCGACGCCGGCCGCAAAGACAAAAGGTAAAATTGGCAAGCAGCAACTCGATGCCGCAAGCACACTCCCGATAGCCGCAACGCATGCCACGGCTGTCCGGGTACCGCGCGAAGCGGCGCCGTCTCCCGGGTTCTGCGCCACCGTGTTCATACTCGCTGTCCCTGCGCTTCACGCAGTGCGGCTCGGAGCGTTTCAGTTGGAGGTATTCCGCCGGGATACCATCTGCAGGCAAAGCCACTGTCTTTCGCGCTGCGTGAAGCTGGCTCGATGTTTACGCCATCAACCCAAATGGTGGGAGAGCCGAGGAAACCGACCGTTCTCGCAGCCTGCTCATACGGAACTTCGATTTCGGCTACTTCTGCCGAAATTCCCTCCTCGTGCAATACGGCATGACCTGCGGTCCGGGAGTAGTGTAACCTGCGCTCGCATTTCTTCAAATCGGCGGCCAGATCGCTTTCCAGTTTTTGGAGTTCCGAAGCCTTCTCGCGAACCGTGCTCAGCTTCGATTTGAGAAGGTCTCGAACGTGCGAGCACGCTTCCACGTCCGCGCTTTGGAGGATGAGAAGCTCTCGAACTTCATTCAGCGAGAAACCCAGCTCCTGGGCACGTCGGATGAAGTGAATGTTCTGGAGGTCCTGTGAGCTAAAGAGACGGAAACCGCCTTCCGTGCGCAGTGGTCGCTTCAGGAGGTGCTGCTTCTCATAGAAACAGATGGCGTCGACGGTGAGGCCTGTCTCCCGCGCCACCTGTCCAATTTGAAGCCCTTGCGCCATATTTTCTGTCCCATGCTCAGGATACACTCTGGAGTCGGCTCCAGAGTCAAGTCGAAGCTCGCAAAGCGAATACAAACCGCACCGCGGACCTCCTCACCGGCCCGGTTGGGGCGAAGCCCAGGCCCATTGGGTACAATGGGTCACGATGGGAACCAACATCATTCGATCTTTCAGTCTACTAATTGTTCTCTTAGCTGCCACATTCAGAACGGCTTATCCTCAAACTCCAACCACTTGCGCGGTTTCTGCGGTGCCGCCGACCGTGCATTCCGAAGGTTTAGCGGAGCGGCTAGGAGACATCGTCTTCGTATGTACCGGCAACCCGGGCGCCACGGTGGCCGCCAGCCTGACCGTGTTTCTCCCGGTGTCGATCACCAACCGCATCGATGCGAACTCTTTCTCCACTGACGCCACGCTGACCGTGAACACAGGCTCCGGGCCTGTCCCCGCGGGTGTATCCGGCCTGGTAGCAAACCAGAGTATATCGTTCAATGGCTTCAGCTTCACTCTGCCCGCGAGCGGCGTGGCGACGTTGATCCTGGACGACCTGCGCGCCGACGTCAACCAACTCGGGCTGGAGCAGGAAGCGCCTATCCAGGCATCCATCGGCGGCACGCTGGCGCTGACCAATAATCCCGTCGTGGTGGCCTTCGCCCAGCCGGGACTTCTGGCGTCCGACGCCAGCGCCGGCGTCCGCTGCGAAGGATCGCCCGTGCCTTCCACCATCAGCTTGAGCACCCTCTTCGCCAGCGGCACCGCCGAGGCCACCACGCGTGTTACGGAAGGCTTTGCGCAGGCTTTCGAGCCCAAGGACCCCACCTCGGATACCGGCACGCGCATACTGTTCACCTATACGAACTTCCCGGCCGGCGCAACCATTTACGTGCCGGATACCGTTGCCGGATCGAGCGCCACCGTACCCACCTCGGGCGGCGACCTGGGCACCGTGGCCGCCGTGGGCCAGTACACTCCGGGCAGCGGAACGTTGCTGCTGGTGCGCGTATTCAATACGGACGACAACGGCGTCGGTGGCACTTTCGCAACTCTTCCGGCCCCCAATGTATCCGGCGTGCTGGTGCTCAACTCCGCCAATCCCGTGAGCCTGACCAATGGCGCCGGCTACGCAGTTTATGAGGTTGTGGATGCCAATCCGTCCGCCCGCGAAAGCGTGCAGATTCCCAGCTTCTTCGGCGTCCCAGCCAATATGCCCCCCGCGGTGGCGAATCTGAGCGTCTCGCTGGCGCCCGTCTCGACCGTGACAACCGCCTCCACGACCGCGCCCATTCCGCGGTTCGCGGCGGTCCAGCCGCCCTCCGACTGCGCCGCTTTGGGAGACTGCAATGCCTCCTACTTCCCGCAGTTGCGGGTGACCGCGCAACCCATACAAGTCACCGCCGTTGCTGGAGGCAAGCGGGTCGCGGCAGGCGAAATCATAGTGGCCAACCTGCGCGGCGGAGTGCTCGACTGGTCGGCTACGGTAACCTATGGCAGCGGCGCGGGCTGGCTGGTCCTGAGCCAGGCATCCGGCATCGACGGCGCCAATATCGGCGTGTTTGCCGACGTGGGAACGCTGTCGCCGGGCGTATATCAGGCCACCGTGCTGATCGATGCGGGCCCCATGGCGGGCAGCCAGAGTATTCCCGTCACGCTGACGGTAACCGCGGCTGCCTCGACGCCGGCTGCTGTGCCGACTTCAGTAATAGTCAGTGCCGTCACCGACGCGGCCGATTTCCGTGCCGGCCCTGTAGTGCCGGGATCGTTGGCGGCGGTATTTGGTTCTAATCTGTCGGGACAAAACGTCTCGGTCACTTTCGATGGAATCGCGGCGCACCTGCTGTATACGAGCGCGAAGCAGATCAACCTGCAGATCCCCCCGGATCTGACCGGGCACTCGTCTACCCAAATGGTAGTGACCGTGGATGGCTCGAGCAGCGCGCCGCTGACGGTGCAGCTGGTAGCCATCGCGCCGGCCCTCTTCACGCCGGGCATTCTGAATCAGGACAGCACCCTGAACAGTCCAACTAATCCGGCAGCAGCCGGCAGCGTGCTCCAGATCTTCGGGACCGGCATGCCGGCCTCGGGAGGAGCAGTGTTCGTGACCATCAGCACTCACGCCAACATGGTTCCCCTATACGCGGGCGCCGCGCCCGGATTAAACGGCATTGAGCAGGTGAACGTGGCCGTGCCGGCCGGCTTGGGCGCGACGAGCGCCAATCTGACAATCTGTGTCACAGGGACAGGAAGCCAGCGCTTTTGCAGCCAGCCCGAGACCGTAGAGTTGCACTAGCAGGATGCCGAAGAAGCCAGCCGCTCGCAGTCTCCGCGTCTCCGCGTCCCCGCGTCTCCGCGTCGCGCCCTCTCGCCCCCTCGCCCCCTCGCCCCCTCGCCCGCTCATCTCCACAGTCCTTCCCCTCCTCCTCCTAACCGGCTGCGGCTACATAGGCGAGCCGCTCCCCCCCTTGATGCACATCCCCGCGCGCGTTACCGATCTCGCTGCCGTCCAGCGCGGATCGAATCTCATCGTCCAATTTGCCGTGCCCACCGTGACAACCGAAAGCACGCTCATCAAGCAGGCCGTCCGGCTGGACTTGCGCATCGGCCCTATTTCGGGTACCACCTTCAACCCCGATGCCTGGGCTGCCGGCGCCAAAGCCGTGGGGGGAGCGGTCCTCGAGAACGGCCGCGCCCGTTACCAGATCCCAGCCTCCGAATGGATAGGCAAGGAAGTGCAAATTGCGGTTAAGGTTGTCGGAGCGAATGGCCGCGACGCCGGCTGGTCGAACAACGTCGCCGTAACCGTGGCGCCCGCGCCGGATCAACCGCTCGACCTTGTTGCCGTATCCGATCCCAAGGGCGTGCATCTCTCCTGGCACGCCGCCGGCAACGCCTTCCTGGTGTTCCGGCGCGGACCCGAGGAGCTGCGGGAGAAAGACTCTGCCGTGGTCGGCAACTCCGACAAGCCCGAATATACGGATGCCACGGCTGAGTTCGGCAAGACCTACCGCTACGTCGTGCAGTCGGTCGCCAAAGCCGGAAAGGGCCAGGTGGAAAGCGATCTCTCGAGCGAAAAAGAGATCACGCCGGTGGATACTTTCCCACCCGCCGTGCCCGTGGGCCTGACCGCCGTGCCATCCACTGCCAGCATCGAATTGGTATGGGAGCGCAACGCGGAGCCCACCCTTGCGGGATATCGCATCTACAGGGCGCTCGGCAGCGGGCCGTTCGAACGCTTGGTGGACACCCAGGAGCTGCCCACCTTTAGCGATCGCAAAATTGAATCCGGCAAGGTCTATCGCTATGCCGTCTCCGCGGTTAAACGCAATGGCTTCGAGAGCAAGCTGTCGGCGCCGGTCGAGGCTGCGGCGCCATAGCCGCCGTGTTACGATTTCGATCATGCGAGCACTCCCGATTATTTGGCTGGGTCTGGCGGGCGCTGCGCTTCTGCCTGCCGCCAAGGATCTGCAAATCTATTTCGTTGACGTGGAAGGCGGCCAGGCTACCCTGTTTGTGGCGCCCTCCGGCGAGTCCATGTTGGTCGACACCGGCTGGCCCGGCCATAACTCCCGGGACGCCGCACGGATCGCCACTGTCGCCAAGCACGCCGGTGTGAAGAAAATCGACTACCTGGTAATCACACATTTTCACGAGGACCACGTGGGCGGCGTACTGCAACTGGCCGCCAAGCTGCCGATCCTCAACTACGTGGACCACGGCTCCTCTGTAGAAACCGACGGCCGCGCGAGTGAGTTGTTTAAGGCCTACGTGGAATCCCGCGCGAAAGGCAACCACATCCTGGTAAAGCCCGGCGATAGCATCCCGGTCAAAGGCCTGGACGTGCAGGTGCTCACTGCCAATGGAGACGAGATCGCGAAGCCGCTGGCGGGCGCCGGACAAGCCAATCCAATCTGCGCCGACGCCAAGCTGCGGGAGCGTGACGATTCCGAAAATGCCCGCTCGGTCGGCACGCTGATTACTTTCGGAAAATTCCGCGTCATCGATCTCGGCGATTTAACCTGGAACAAGGAACACGAGCTGTTCTGCCCCGACAATAAAGTCGGCGCCGTGGACCTGTATATCGTCTCTCATCACGGCTCGGAGTTGTCGGGCTCGCCGGCTATGGTTCATGCGCTGCATCCGCTGGTAGCCATCATGGACAACGGCGCGCGCAAAGGCGGCACGCCTGAAGCCTGGCAGGCCATCCACACTTCGCCCGGCATGGAAGATCTCTGGCAACTGCACTATTCGATCGCGGGCGGCAAAGAGAACAACACCCCCGATACCTTCATCGCCAACACCGACGAGCTAGGCGACCAGGGAAATTGGATTCGAGTGATCGCCCATGCGGATGGCAGCTTTACCGTGTATAACAGCCGCAACAAATACACCAAGACTTACCCGGCGCGCGCATGAAAATCGCGGTTCTCGGCCTGGGTTTCATGGGCAGCACCCATCTGAAGGCGTGGCGGCAAATCCCCGAAGCGCAACTGGCCGCCGTAGCCAGCAACAATAAGCAGCGGCTCTCCGGCGATCTCACCGGAGTCGCGGGCAATCTCGGCGGCCCGGGCGAAAAGCTGGACTTCTCCTCTGTTGCGAAATATACCCGCGCCGAGGACGCGGTCCACGATCCGGATGTGGAAGCCGTGGACATCTGTCTGCCTACGCATCTGCACGAGCGTATTGCGGTCGAGGCCCTGCGCTCCGGCAAACACGTGCTCGTCGAAAAGCCCATGGCCCTCGATGGCGCCGCTGCCGATCGGATGATCGAAGCAGCCGAGCGGCACGGCCGTACTCTAATGGCGGCCCAGGTGGTGCGATTCATTCCACCCTACCGAACGGCCGCGGATATTCTACATGCGGGGCGCCTCGGCCCGGTCCGCTCCGCCATTTTTCGCCGGCGCTGCGCCGCTCCGGCCTGGAGCGCTTGGCTGGCCGACCCCGCGCAAAGCGGCGGCGGAGTCTTCGATCTGCTGATCCACGATATCGATTTCTGTCTGCACCTCTTCGGCAAGCCCGAGGCTGTAACGGCATCGGGATACGAAGATCTTCCTCGCGGCGTGGATTGGATTCTGGCGCAATTCTGGTATCCATCCATCGGCGCCGTGGCCGTATGCGGCGGCTGGCACCATCCCGCGGCCTATCCTTTTTCGATGGAGTTCACCATCGTGGCCGATGGGGGCACCTTGGAGTTCAACTCCGCCGGCGCGCCGCTCGCCGAGTATGGCGACGATGGACTCCTGCATCTGTTAAACGTGCCGGATGCCGACGGCTATCGCGCGGAGCTGGCCTACTTCCTGGAATGCTCCGCCCACGGGCAGAAGCCGGTCAAATGCCCGCCCGAAGAATCGGCTGCGGCAGTAAAGTTGGCCCTTCTCATGCTGGATTCACGCAATAGAAACGGAGAAAAGATCGCATGCAGCTTCTGAGAGACATGGAAATCGGCGTGATGTTCTGGGCCGGGCGCGATCCGGGCGAAACATTGCGCGAGCTGAAATCGTTGGATGTGCGATGCGGCCAGATGGGCATTCCCGGCGACATGCCCCTCGACGGCGCCGCGGCGGCCTGGAAGCGGGCGCTCGAAGATCAGCGCTTCACCGTGGTCACCGTTTTTGCGGCCTACTCCGGCGAAAGCTATGCGGACATCCCTACGGTCGAGCGAACGGTGGGCTTTGTGCCGCCGGCCACGCGCGACGCGCGCGAGTTGCGCACCCTGGCGGTCAGCGATTTCGCCGCCGAACTGGGCGTGCCCGGCATCGCTACGCATATCGGTTTCGTCCCCCAGGACCGCCTTTCCGGGGACTACCTGGCGGTGCGCGAAGTAGTGCGCCACGTTTGCGATCACGCCGCGAGCCATGGCCAGACCTTCGCGCTTGAGACCGGCCAGGAATCCGCCGACGCGCTGCTCGATTTCCTGCTGGTGACCAACCGCGAAAATCTCGGCATCAACTTCGACCCCGCCAACATGATCCTCTACGGCACCGGCGACCCGATCTCCGCGCTCCACACGCTCGCCCAGCACGTCCTTACAGTGCACTGCAAAGATGGCGATTGGCCGCCCAAGAACTCGCCCGGCGCGCTCGGCGAGGAAAAGCCGCTGGGCCAAGGCTCCGTGGGTATGGAGCGGTTCATCGCCAAGCTGAAAGAGATCCGCTATAAGGGCCCGCTAACCATCGAGCGCGAATCGTCCGACCCGGCCGAGCGCCTGCGTGATATCCTAATGGCGGCTGGTTTTTTGCGGCGGCTAACAGCATAGGCACTTCGGCCGGGAAGAAATGCACGACACTATTTCCCATTCCGGGTCCCCATCCGACTCCCAGTCTGGAATGGAAACGGATTACGTCGAATGGTCCGCTCCGAGGTCGCCGTCGATCGCCATGCGGCGTCGCGTGATGGAAGGCATCCACCAGGAAGTCGGTGAAGCCTTCGCCGCCGTTCCGCGCAGGGGCGCCGAGACGGGCGGGATTCTTCTTGGCGCGCGCGATGGAGACCGCCTCGTGGTGGAGGATTTCGAGCCGGTCCCTTGCGAGCACCGCTTCGGGCCGTCCTACCGGCTTTCGGACGCCGACCGCGAGGCCATGGCAGAGTCGCTCGACTGGTTCCGCGCCTGCGCGCGGCCCGGCCTGTCCGTGCTGGGGTACTACCGCAGCCACACACTGCCGGACTTTGCACTCAGCGAAGCAGACGAAGAGCTGTTGCGCTCGCACTTCGCCGATCCTGAGAACGTCGTCCTGCTGATCAAACCCAGCCGCACGGGAGCCACCGTCGCGGACTTTTTCATACGCCGCGACGGGCATACCGAGGAGGCCTTCACTCCCATACCGTTTCCGTTCACCGTGGCCGGCGCGGCTGCGCCAATTTCGTGGCCGCCCCCTCGCCCGCGTCTCGTAGAGGAACCGGAACGCGCGCCGAAGAAGAAATGGATGTGGTATGTCGCAGCCACGGTGCTCGGTGTCGTAGGCGGCGCGCTCGCTTATCTGTCGTTTCAACAAGCGCCACAAACAGCGCCCCGTCAGGCGCAGCAACAAGCGCCGCAATCAGCGCCGCATCCGAACGCCGAAGTAGCCCAGATTGCCCCGCGCGTGCCGCCCTCTCCGTTGCCTGAGCAAGCCGCGCCGGCCCTACCGGCCGCTCCGGACTCTGTCGGCATCCAAGCGCTGCTCGACCAATGGTCGGCCGCGCTGAAACGCGGCGATAACCAGGCGGCCGCCGCATGCTATGCGCCGCTGGTGAGCACCTACTTCGAGCGCCACGATGTGCCCCGCGAAGCCGTCCGCCAGAGCATCCGGCGGTCGCTCACACGCTACGGCGGCCTCGACATCTTTCGCATCTCCGGCCTCTCCATCACCCCCGCCGGCGACGGCCGTGCCGTAGTCGTCTTCCTCAAGCACTGGCAGACTTCGGGCTACCGGAAGTTCTCAGGCGAAGAGCGGGAACGCATGACCCTGGCCCGCAACCTGGGCGTCTGGCAAATCGTTGCCGAGCAAGGGCAGCGTCACGACAAGCGCAAGTCGCGGTGAGCCGGCCCCCGGGGCATATCCTCGCGTGACCCCACCTTGCCTTCCTCGTAAACCGTTTCGCCCCGCTTCACGGTCATGCGCACCAGATTGACGCCGAAATGATACGGGATTTCCCGGTAGTCCGATGCATTCAGGATAATCAGGTCGGCCGACTTGCCGGTCTCGAGGGACCCTGCGCGCTGCTCGCATCCGATGGCGCAGGCTGCGTTAAACGTCGCGGCGCAGATAGCCTCCTCCGGAGTCATACGCATCTGCGCGCAAGCCAGCGCCACGATCATCTGCATGCTGTAGGTCGGGCTGGTGCTGGGATTGAAATCCGTCGCCAGCGCCACGGCCGCGCCCGCATCGATCAACTGCCGCGCGGGAGCGTACCGGCTGCATCCCAGGTGAAAGACCGAGCCTGGAAGCAGGACCGCCATCGTGTTCGAGCGTGCCAGCAGTTCTACGTCGCTTCGGTCGACGTAGTCCAGATGGTCCGCGCTGATAGCCTCCTGGGCCACCGCCAGGCCCACTCCCAGGTTCTGCCGGCCGTCGCCGGTGTGGATCTTCAGCCGGAACCCAAGTCGGCGAGCCGCCTCCAGGTAGCGGTTGGCCTGCTCCATATTGAAGACCTGCTCGTCGCAACGGTAAGCCGCGAAGCGCGCGAGGCCCCTGCGATGGATTTTTGGCATTAGCTCGGTGCATGTCCAGGAAAGCGGAATGGCCCGCGGGTTCAGGAACGTGGGCACTACATCGAGAGGTGCTCTGTGCAACCTCGCCAGCACTCTCAGGATCTTCAACTCGCCGGTCTCATCCTCGCCGGAACCCGATTGCGCTTCGAGCGTGGTAGTCCCATGCCGGATCATTCCATCGACAATCTGGCGCGCCCGGGCTTCCAGGCGCCTGGTCGACGAGTACCGCACCGGGCGGATGGTGAGTCCGAAAGTGCCCGGCTGGTGCTCGATGCCGTCGGCGGACGCCTCGCTTTCATTCAGCCAGGGAACGCCGCAGACCAAGTGAGTGTGGCAGTCCACGAAACCGGGCATCACCACCCGCCCGGTAGCGTCTATCTCCTGAGCTTTGCGCGATTGCGCGAGATTCTCGACCCGTCGGCTGGGACCGACTTCCACGATGCGCCCGTCTTCCATCAACAGCGCGCCATCGCGAATGATGCCAAGTTCTCTGAGAGCCGGACCCCGCCGGGGCTCTCTGGGAGCGTGCAAAGTTAACAGTTGCCGCGCCCCTCTTACCAGTACCGCTCGGGACATTCAGCGGAGCCTGTCAAAAATATAACATAAATATAAATAGGTTGCGCCTCCTCGTGGTTAGTTGTGTAAATCTGAGTGGATGCCTCGCCCGCTGAAGACCCTCGAGAGAGTGCTGTCGAAGGCCGGGCTGGGTTCCCGCACCGAAGCGCGGAGTTGGATCGGCGCGGGCCGCGTGCGTGTGAACGGCAAACTGGTTCAGACGCCCGATCTCTGGGTGGATCTCGTGCGCGACCGCGTGACATTGGATGGCCGGCCGGTGCACGCCGCGAAGAAGGTTTACCTGCTACTCTACAAGCCCAAGGGTTACATCACTACTTATACCGATCCGCTGGGCCGGCCCACGGTATACGATCTGATCCGGGACACGGGTGTCTGGCTGGTCCCCGTCGGGAGGCTGGACCTCGACTCGAGCGGCCTCCTGCTGATGACCAATGACACACAGTTCGCCGAGCATCTGACTAACCCGGATTACAAGATTCCCAAGACTTACCAGGTAAAGTGCGCCGACCTATTGAGCGACGGGCAGATCGAGAAGCTGCGCCGCGGCGTGGATCTGCGTGATGGCCCCACGCGTCCGGCCGTGGTGGAGCGCCTGCGCGACTCCGCTAAGTATACGCACCTGCGGATGGCAATTTCGGAGGGCCGCAATCGCCAGGTGCGCCGCATGCTGGAAGCAGCGGGAAGTAAGGTGCTCGAGTTAGTGCGGGTGGCCATTGGTCCGGTGCGCATCGGCGAGTTGCAGATCGGGAAATGGAGGCATCTGACCGAGGCGGAGGTGCGCGAATTGGGCAAGGGCGCCTAGCAGCGGGCCGCCCATTGGCACAATTGGTTATATATGGAAGTCGCCATTCGCATCCAGATCGACGAGTCGCCGGAGGGGATTTATCTGGCGACTTGAGACGAATTACCCGGTCTGGTAGCGCAGGGGCGAACGGTTGCGGAGTCTCTCGACATCGCGCGCGACGTCGCGCGGAAGCTCATAGAGGCACGCCGCGAGCGCAAAGGTGAAATCCCGTTTCCGACCGCCTCAAACCATCGCGACTACACGATCGTAGTGGCCGCATAGGTGGGCAGGCTCGCCGGATTCCGTTATCGCGAAATCGTTCGAAAGTCGGTCTTCAACACACCGTTCGCCGCACCGCGCCTTCTATGCCCCCGTTGATTTCGGTTATACTGGTGCTTACAGAGGGGATGGTATGAAAAAGTACGGCAAGTTCGCCGCTCTCATAGTCGTAGTCCTCGGCGCGCTGATCTGGCTGGCAAGCGCCGGCATCAACGAAACTAAAACCTATTACAAAACCATATCCGAGGTCGACCAGATGGGCGACCGCGCCTATGACGAGCGCCTCCGCGTGGCTGGAGACGTGGAATCCGGTTCCATCCAGCACACCTCCGGACGGGTGGAATTCATGCTCGTGCAGGACAAGTTGCGTTTGAAAGTGGCCTACAGCGGCAGCGAACCTCTTCCAGATACCTTCCGCGATGGCGCGCAGGCTCTGGCGGACGGCAAAATGGGCCGGGACGGAGTCTTCCACGCCAGCAAAATCCAGGCGAAATGCGCTTCGAAATATGAAGCTAAGCCTGGGCAATTGCGACGGGCGCCGGCTCCCATCAACAAAACCACATAGAGGGGTGAGCGAATGGAAAATGTTGGATCGCTGGCCTTATTGCTGGCGTTTTGCGTAGCCGTTTACGCGGTAGTCGCATCGGTCGCCGGTCGCCTGAAACGCAAGGCTTTCCTGATTGTCAGCGGCGAGCGCGCGGTCTACTCCGTCTGGGTGCTGATGACTGTGGCCTCCGGCGTCCTGGTCTACGGCCTGATCACCGGCGACTTCCGCTTCTCCTACGTCGCCCAGCACAGCAACCAAAGCATGCCGCTGCTTTATAAGTTCGCGGCCTGGTGGGGCGGGCAGGAGGGCTCGCTGCTGTTCTGGAGCTGGCTGCTCTCCACGTATTCCGCGGTTGTGGTTTTCTCAAACCGCCGCAAGCACCGCGACATGATGCCCTATGTCGTCGGCGTCCTCGGCGTGGTGCAGACCTTCTTCCTCATCCTCAACAATTTCGTGGTCAGCCCGTTCAAGATGCTGGCGGTGGATAAGCTGATCACGGCGGTCCCGGACGGCAATGGTCTGAACCCGCTGTTGCAATATCCGGCCATGGCTATACACCCGCCGATGCTCTACCTGGGCTACGTTGGATTCGCGGTGCCGTTCGCCTTCGCCATCGCTTCTCTGATTACGCGGCAGCCGGGCGAAGCTTGGATCCACACCACCCGCCGCTGGACTCTGGTCACCTGGCTGTTCCAAAGCTGCGGCATCATGCTGGGCGCGGCCTGGGCGTACCACGTGCTCGGCTGGGGCGGCTACTGGGGCTGGGACCCGGTCGAGAATGCTTCGCTGCTCCCCTGGCTCAGCGGCACGGCTTTCCTGCACTCGGTCATGATGCAGGAGAAGAAGGGCATGATGAAGGTCTGGAACATGGTGTTGGTTTCGGCCACCTTCTTTCTCTGCATTTTCGGGACCTCGCTCACGCGCACCGGGCTGGTCAGCTCCGTGCACGCATTCGCGCAGGGGCCTCTCGGAAAATATTTCGTGACGTTCATGGCGATCGGCATCGCCGCGACGGTCTACCTGATTCTCGACCGGCTGCCCTATCTGCGTAGCGAATCGGAGTTGGAAAGCGTGATCTCGCGCGAATCGAGCTTCCTGTTCAACAACCTGATCCTGCTGGCAAGCTGCTTCGCGGTGTTGTGGGGCACGCTGTTCCCGGTGATTTCCGAAGCTGTCTCCGGTGAAAAGATCAGCCTCGATACAGTCTGGTTCAACAAGCTCATGATCCCCATCGGACTGTTTCTCCTGCTGCTGACTGGGGTAGGCCCGCTGTTCGCCTGGCGGCGTACGTCTGTCGACAGCTTGCGGCGCAACTTCCAGATCCCGGGCATCGCGGCCGTGGTGCTGGTGGGCGGACTGCTGGTTGCCGGCGTGCGCAGCTTCTATGCGCTGATCTCGTTCGGCTTTTGTCTCTTCGTAGCGCTTACGGTTCTGATGGAATTCTACAGGGGCGCTCACGCCATCGCGGTTAAGAACCAGATGAACCTGTTGCGCGCGACCATCGAGTTGACCCACCGCAATACGCGCCGCTATGGCGGATACCTCGTCCACATGGGTATCGTGCTGATGTTCATCGGCTTTACCGGCGCGGCCTTTAATCAGTCCGATGTCAAGGAAATGAAAACCGGCGATACCTTGAATCTGGGCCATTACCAGCTAAAAATGGTCGATCTGCAGGAGAATGAGAACGGCAACTATAGTTGGCATCGCGCCACGGTGCAGGTCTGGCGCGGCGGCGAGCTGCTCAGCACCCTCGAGCCGGAGAAGCGCTTCTATAAAGCCAGCCGGCAGGGCACTTCGGAAGTGGGCGTCCGCCCGAGACTGAATGAGGATGTGTATCTGAACTTCGGCGGCATGTCGGATGACGGTCAGCGGGCCGTGATCCAGGCCTACGTCTTCCCGCTGGTCTCCTGGATTTGGATCGGCGGTCTGGTGCTGATCGGCGGCACGCTGGTGTGTTTGGTCCCCAGCAAAATTAAGATGCAATACGCCCGCACCGAAGTGCTTGGGATCACTCGAAAATATGCGGAAGTTCCGAAGTAGTTTGGCGGCCCTGATCCTTGCCGGGTATCCTCTCGGTTTGGCCCTGGCCGAAACCGCGGCGGAGAAGCCGAGCGTGGATGTGCGCCGGGTTGGATCGCATATCGGTTGCAAGTGCGGCTGTACGGATACCGTGGCCACCTGTGCGATGCTGGAGTGCAGCTTTTCGAAACCAGCCAAGGAGCGCATCGCCAAATTACAGGCGCTCGGCTCGACCGACAAAACCATCATCGACCAGTTCGTCGCCGAGTTCGGTCCATCGGTTTATCGCGGCGATCCCAGCGCCTTTGGCTGGATCGTCCCTTACCTGCTGATCGCGCCCGGACTGGCGCTGATCTTGTGGTTTGTGCGGCGTTACCGCAAGCCCCGCGCGATTGCCGAAATCGGACCGGAGCCGGACGATCCCGCCCTGGCGAAGTATCACGAACAGATCGAGAAGAACCTTGCGCACCTGGAATAAATGATCATCGCTATCGCAGCGCTGCTGGCGGTCGGGGTGGTGGTCTTCATCCTGGGCGTGCGGGCCAGGGACCTACCGGAACCCGAACCGGTCTCCCCATTTCAACATTTGGATGATCGTAAGGCGGCCATCTATGAGAATTTGCGTGACTTACAGTTCGAGTACCGGGTCGGAAAGCTCTCCGATGAAGACTACCAGCAGACCAAAAAGGATCTACAGAAGGAACTGGCCGGAGTGCTTGCCGAAGTGGACCGCATCAAGCTACAACTGAGCCCCAACGGAGCCGTGCCACCGCCAGCGCCCAAGCCCGTCGACCCGCTAACCTGCCCACACTGCGGAGCCAAATTCCCGCAGCCGCTCAAATTCTGCGGGGAATGTGGCAAGCCCATGAAAGTGGTGCAAGCGTGACCAAAACCATCCGTGTTTATCTATGTTTAGCGGTGATTTCTTTGTGTTGTGCCTTACGTGTGTTTGCGGCGGTTGATGGCGTCGTGACAAACAAGACCAGCGGCAAGCCTCAGGCCGGCGCTACCGTGACGCTTTACAAGCTCGGACAGGCCGGCATGGAGTCCCTCGAGAGCGTCAAGTCCGATGCGCAGGGAAAGTTCCTGATCAACCAGCCCGTCGATGGGCCACATCTTATCCAGACCGCTTACGACGGCGTCACCTATAACCACATCCTGCCGCCGGGGTCGCCAACCAGCGGCTTGTCTCTCGACGTTTATAACTCGTCCAAGCGCCCCGGCGCCGCCCACGTGCTGCGCCACTTCTTGATTTTCCAGCCTTCCGGCGCGCAGATGGCAGTCAGCGAAGGCTTCACTTTCCAGAACAATGGCCTGATCACTTATAACGATCCGGACGGCGGCACGCTAAAGGTTTACGTTCCGTCCGCGGCCAAGGGCGCCGTGCAGGTAAAGGCCACCGCGCCGCAGGGCATGCCCATCGATCGCGCCGCCGAGAAGACCGATCAGCCGGACGTCTATAAGATTGATTTCCCCATCAAGCCGGGCGAGACGAATTTCGAAGTGAGCTATGTGGTGCCCTATTCCTCGGGTGAAGTCTATGAAGGCAAAGTGCTCTACAAGACCGGGGAACCTACCCTCTTAGTGGCTCCGAGCGGCATCACGCTGAAGGGCGATGGCCTCGAGAGCAAAGGCCGGGAACCGCGCACGCAAGCCTCGGTCTTCAGCGTCGCAGGCTCCGATTTCAAAGTAGAAATTTCCGGCTCGCTGGCCGTCGCCGACACCGATTCCGGCGACAGCGGACCTGCCATCGAGGAGATTCCCCCTAAGATCCTCCAGAAGAACACCATATGGATTCTGGCTCTGGCCCTGGGCATCCTGGCGCTCGGATTCATTGTGCTCTATAGGGCCCAGCAGCCGGCCGGCGCCCCGGAGGTCATTGTCGCGAAAGGAACCCATGCGCGCGGTCGCCGCTGAGGGCGTCTGGAAGTTTTATGGCGACTATCCCGCATTGCGCGACGTCATCCTTCACGCCGAGCCCGGCCAATGCCTGGCGCTGATCGGCCGCAACGGGGCGGGGAAGACCACGCTGCTGCGTATCATCGCGGGCTTCTCGAAAGCCGGCCGCGGCCACGTCCGCATCTTTGGCAACGATCCGCGCGAAACTGAAACCCGTCGCCGCGTGGGATTCATCGGCCATGGTATTTCCGTTTACGACGAGCTGTCCGCCCTCGAAAACCTCATGCTCTTCGGACGGCTCTACCATCTGCCGGACCCCAGGAAAACCGCGATGGAATGGCTCGAGCGCACTGGCCTCGAGCGCGCTAAAGACGGCCTGGTGCGGGAGTTCTCGCGCGGCATGCGGCAGCGCCTGGCCGTGGCGCGAGCCTTCCTGCATCAGCCTTCCGTGTTGCTGCTGGACGAGCCCTTCACGGCGCTCGACGACCGCGCCATCGCCGTGCTGCAGCGATTGTTGAAACAGGCGCTGGCCGAAGGCCGCACCGTGATCCTGTCCACACACCAGTTGCGCGAAGCCCTCGAGCTGGCCACGCATGTAGCTCTGTTGAACCGCGGCGCCATCGCATTCCACGGCGAGCGGACACCGGAAATGGTGTCCGACCCGGGCTGGGTTTACGCGCGCTATGGCGAGGGCTGATGGAATTCATCCGGCAAATGCTGGTCATCACCGGCAAGGACCTGCGCGCCGAGCTCAGGACCAAGGAAGCCATCAACGCGTCTCTGGCTTTCGCTCTGGTTATCCTGCTGCTGTTCAGCTTCGCCTTCGATCCTTCCGAGGAAACCACGCGCGAAATCTCGGGCGGCCTCTTGTGGATCGTTTTCGCCTTTGCCGGCACGCTGGTGCTGAATCGCAGTTTCGCGCGAGAAGTACCCAACGACTGTCTGGATGGCCTGGTCGCGGCGCCCATCTCCGCCGCCGCGCTGTTTATGGGCAAGGCTCTCGCCAATTTCGCGCTGGTCCTCGCCGTCGAGCTGGTTTCCTTGCCGGTGTTCGGCATTTTTTATAATGTGCAGTGGACCAGGCAATTTTGGGCGCTGCTGTTGGTCCTGGCGCTGGGCACCTGGGGGCTGACGGTCATCGGGATGATCTTCAGCGCGCTCACGGTGAATATACGGCTGCGCGAGCTGATGCTTCCGCTGCTGGTTTATCCCGTGATGATTCCCGCCTTGATGGGGGCCATGCGCTTGAGCACGGACCTGGTTGCGGGCAAGCCGCTGAGCAGCGAAAACGATGTTTGGCTGCGGCTGCTGGTGGCGTTTGATGCGGTTTTTTCGGCGCTGTCGCTGGTGTTGGTCGATACGGTGCTGGTAGGTTAGGAGTTGCCATGCGTGAAAAAATAATCTACGGACTGGGCGTGATTGCGGCTGTTCTGCTGGCCCGCAATCTCTACTCTATATTCATGCAGCTTCCCGACGAAGCCTCGCAAGGGATGATCTACCGGATCATTTTTTTCCACGTGCCCGCCGCTATCACGGCCATGCTGTGCTCCGCCGTGGCTTGCGTCGAAAGCGCCATGTTCCTGATCACCAGGAACTTCAAACACGATGCCATTGCGCTATCAACCACCGAAGTGGGGCTGGCATTCCTGGCAGCCAACCTGGTCACCGGCTCCATCTGGGGCCGCATCATCTGGGGCATCTGGTGGACCTGGGATGCGCGCCTGACCTCTGCTCTGATTTGCTGGGTGCTCTATGCCGGGTACCTGATGCTGCGCCGCGCGATCGAGGAGCCTGCCGAGCGCGCGCGCATTTCGGCGGTCTTCAACATCTTCGCATTCACGGACGTGCCCATCGTGTTCTTTTCGATCAAGTGGTGGCGGACGCAGCACCCGCAGCCGGTCTTCTGGGGCGGCGGCTCCATCGATCCGGATATGTTCAGGACCGCCGCGCTGAATCTGCTGGCGCTGTGCCTGCTGGCCACTGTCCTGGTGCTCATACGCTTACGCCAGGAGGAAGTGCAGCGCGAAATCGATACCATGCGCCGCTACGCCCACGCCATCTAAACGGAGCCCCATTTCAATGGATACACGCAATTTCACTTTTATGTTTTATGGCTTTTTGGCCGCCTGGCTGATCCTGGTGATCTACGTGCTCTCGCTGGTCTCGCGCGAGCGCAAGATCGCCGAACAGCTTAAAGGCCTGAAAGGTATGTTGGAGTATAAGGATCGAAAGTGAGGGAGCGCCATGAATAGACGAAACCTTCTGAGGAGCGTGGCTGCCGGATCGGCCGCTTTGCTCACGGCTCGGGCGCAAACCGCCGAGGCGCAAACCGCCCAGGCTACTCGTGGACTGAGCTCGCCAGTCATCAAGGACGTAAGCGTCATCGCTACGGCGCCGGCCGGGCTGCGCCTCTCCGTGGTCAAAATCACTACCGATCAGGACGGCCTGTACGGCTACGGCTGCGCTACGTTCACGCAGCGCGCCGAGCTGGTCAACGCCGCGGTCGAAAAATATCTGCGCCCGTTTCTGATCGGCAAGCACGCCGACCGCATCGACGATGTCTGGCAAGCCTGCTATGACAGCTCCTATTGGCGCAACGGCCCCGTGCTGAACAACGCCATCAGCGGCGTGGACCAGGCATTGTGGGATATCAAAGGCCGCCAGGCCGGTATGCCCGTGTATCAACTCCTCGGGGGCAAGTGCCGCGAGGCCGTCGATTGCTACACCCACGCGGCCGGAGCCGAATTTCAGCAGACCATAGACCAGGCTCGCCATTTCATGGACCAGGGTTTTCGCAATGTGCGCGTGCAGGTGGGCGTGCCGGGCATGGCAGGCTATGGCGCGGGCCCCGGCTCGGCCGCCATGACCGGTCTCGTCGAAGGCCCTGTATTCGAGCCCGCTTACTATATTCGGCGCGCGCTGAAGCTCTTCGAAGAATGCCGCAAGCAGCTTGGCGAGGAAGTCGAGCTGCTGCACGACGTGCATGAGCGCGTCTCCCCTAACCAGGCCGTGCAATTCCTTAAGGACGCTGAGAAATTCAAGATGTTCTTCATGGAGGATCCGCTATCTCCTGAAGATATCGACTACTTCCGCCAGATCCGCAGCCAATGCGCTACTCCCATTGCCATGGGCGAGTTGTTCAATAACCCGCACGAGTGGACCCCGCTCATCACCGGGCGACTGATCGATTACATCCGCATCCACGTAACGCAGGCCGGCGGGTTGACACCGGTTCGCAAGATCGCCGCCATGGCCGAAATCCACGGCGTGAAGACCGCCTGGCACGGTCCCGGTGATGTTTCGCCGGTGGGCCACGCGGCTAACGTGACGCTCGATCTGATCTGCTACAACTTCGGCATCCAGGAGTATTCGCCGTTTAACGATCACTTACAGGAAGTCTTCCACGGCTGCCCGGTGATGAAGAACGGCTACCTGTACGCGAACGAAGCGCCGGGCTGGGGCATCGAGGTGGACGAAAAGCTGGCCGCCAAATATCCCTACGGCTCCGAGCGAGGCGAGCGCCAACGGCTGAACGGGGGATGGGGCGAGGTGCGGCGGCGCGACGGGACGATCATCAAGCAGTGAAGCGGCCGATGCGCCATGCTATTCTGAGAGAAGATTCCGACCGGTTCCCCAAGGGAGAGATGGCCGAGTGGTTGAAGGCGCACGCTTGGAAAGCGTGTATAGGGGAAACTCTATCGAGGGTTCGAATCCCTCTCTCTCCGCCAGCTTAGAATCAACAATATAGCCAAAAGCAGACCTTCCCAGCGTGCCTCAGCGTCCGAATCGTCGAGGCGGATGACGGGCTCGCCGCTGTCCAATGCTACGCAGCATGTGCGATGATTGACCACATGGAGCCGGTCTTCTGGCAAAATACACTGCCCATCATGGTGACGATTCTGGTTGCCGTGGGGGTCGCCACCGTCGCCGCGCTCATCTCAAACTCGAATATGACTAAGCGCCTGGACGATATTATCAAACGCCTGGAGCGCATCGAATTCAAGCTCGACGATTATCAGCAGCGCATCGCCAAATTGGAAGAGCGGACTTCCATCCTGCATCACTAGCTGCCTTTAGAAGGTCCTGGAAAAGACGTGGAAGTGGCGCCCTGCGATCCTGGCCAGCCGTACGGCATGACTGCCCAACTGTGCCAGGAACGCGCCGCCCGCCCTTTAGCCGTACCGCAAAAAGCTTGCTCACGTCCGGTCCGCTCCAGGATGGGTTAAACTAGCTGCATCCCGCGCATGCCGCTCGCCACCGGCACAAAACTCGGCCCCTACGAGATCCGCGCGCCCATCGGCGCCGGGGGCATGGGCGAAGTGTATCGCGCCCACGATCCCCGGATGGGGCGCGACGTGGCCATCAAAATCTCCGCCGAGCGCTTCAGCGACCGCTTCTCGCGCGAGGTGCACGCGGTGGCCGCGCTGAACCATCCCAACATCTGCCAACTCTACGACGTGGGTTCCGATTACCTGGTCATGGAACTGGTGGAGGGCACCACTCTCTCGGAACGAATCAGGCAAGGCGCCGTGGCGCTCGATGAGGCGCTCAAGATCGCCAGGCAGATTGCCGACGCGCTGGAAGACGCGCACAAGAAGGGCATCATACACCGCGATCTGAAGCCCGGCAACATCATCCTGCGGCCGGACGGCACGGTGAAGGTGCTGGATTTCGGATTGGCCAAGGTGACGGACAAAACCCCTTCCGGCGCGTTCGAACACTCGCAGAGCCCCACATTGGATCCGGTCAGCCGGGTGGGCATGGTCGTCGGCACGGCTGCGTATATGCCTCCCGAACAGGCGCGCGGCAAGTTGGTGGACAAGCGCGCCGATATCTGGGCCTTCGGCGTGATTCTCTACGAGATGCTCACGGGCGAGCGGCCGTTCGCGGGAGAAACGGTCTCCGATACGCTCATCGAAGTCGCCACCAGGGAGCCGGATTGGGAACGGATTCCGGCGCAGGCACGGCGTCTGCTGCGGCGCTGCCTGGAGAAGGACCCCAAGCGCCGGCTGCGGGACATCGGCGATGCCTGGTTCTGGCTGGAGGACGCGGGAGAGGAAGCCGTTGCCTCCGCGAAAAGAGCCGCTGGAGACTGCCGGCCACCCTTGCCGCCATCGCCTGCTTGCTGGCCGCCGCCTTCGCCGCCGGCCATTACACGCGTCAACTTCCGGATGCCCGCGTTGTCCGGTTTTCCTTTGCGCCGCCGTTCAAGACGCATGCCATCAACTTGGCTGTCTCGCCGGACGGGACGCGCATCGATTCATCGGGCATCGACGAAGACCACCATCTCTGGGTCAGTTCCATCGACTCCTCAAACGCCCAAAAACTGCCCGGTACGGAAGGAGCTATGAGTCCGTTCTGGTCTCCGGATGGACGCTCTTTGGGTTTTATTTCCGGCGGTGCGCTGCAAAGACTCAACCTCGACAGCCCGCAAAGTCCGCCGCAGACGGTGACTTCACCCGCCAATCCATTCGCCGGCGCGGCCTGGGGTCCCCAGGGCGTCATCCTGTTTCAGGCGGAACAGGCCGGGTCCGGGCTTTCCCTTGTACCGGCGGGCGGTGGTCCGTCCGCTCCGGCGACCCATTTGAATACCGCACGCAAGGAAATCGTCCATCGCTATCCGCAATTTCTGCCCGATGGCCGCCATTTCATCTACTGGGTCTGGAGCGCGCTCGAAGAGAATACCGGGGAATACATCGGCTCGCTCGATGCAAGAGAGAAGCTGCCGGAAGGCCCGCTGGTGCGCACGTGACGGGAGGCACACTACGCCGAGTCTGGCTATCTGCTGTATCTGGAGGCACAGTGCTCATGGCGCGCCGCTTCGATCCCTCCCGGCTGCGTTTTGCGGGTGAGCCGCGCGCGCTCCCGGAGAAGATCGGGAGGGATTGGGGCACTACCGGCCACGCTGCGTTTTCCGTTTCGTCGACGGACGCTTTGGTGTACCAGGAAGTCCTGCCGCAACCGGCGTCGCGCATCATCGTGCGCGGCCGCCCTGGAGACGTGCTGCAGACCATTGATGCGCCCGCGGGAAGCCAGTTCCCTTCGCTCGATCCGCAGGGAACCCACGTGGCCCTGCAGGGTGAGGACGAGAACACGGTGGAAGACATTTGGACCATCGACCTGGAGAGAGGGCTGGCCTCCCGGTTGACCGCGAGGCAGGGTTCCAACCAACGGCCGGTTTGGTCGCCCGACGGACGCCACATCGCGTTCATGTCGAACCGCGCCGGGGCCTACGATCTTTACGCCAGGAATGCAGACAGCACCGGCGACGATGAACTGCTGGTGAAGTCGCCGCATACTAAGTTTCCGGCGGGCTGGTCGGCCGACGGCAAATACCTGCTTTACGTCGAAAGCGGCCACGGTGACACGCGTAGGAACATATGGTTGCTGCCGATGGAAGGAGACCGCAAACCGATTCCATTTCTCAACACCGGGTTCGACGTGGATGACGCCAAGCTATCGCCCGTACTGGATGACCTGGGGCGGCAATGGATTGCTTACGTGTCGAACGACACGGGTTCGAGAGAGGTCTACGTGCGTCCGTTCCCGTCCGGCGCGCTGGGCGGACCACCGGGGCCTGCCATCCGCGTCTCCACCACCGGCGGTCACCATCCCTTTTGGCGCAAGGACGGCAGGGAGCTTTTCTACTACGCGAGTCCGGGGCAGATGGCCGTGGATGTGAAGCTCGGTAAGACGCCGGGAATGGGGATACCCCATGCACTGTTTGTGCCCGGCGCCACCGGCGTCTCCGCGGACGGCCAGGGCTTTCCGTACATCCAGGACGCCGGCGAGATGCCCGCCGCGCGCATCAACGTGGTGTTGAATTGGGCCGCGGACCTGGCAGGAAAGTGAGCTCGGCGGTTAGCTGACCCCTACCTCCCGCGCGCGATGCCGCCGTTCGGCCCAGTCTCCGGCGTCGTCCGCTGGCCGAATCCACTGGCGCGGAAGCGCAACCGCGACAGACCGCTGCAGCAGCGTAATGGAAACAATCAACTGGTCTGCACCGTCGATCGCCGTCAGAATCCCGGTGACGTTGCGCAGCGGCCCTTCGCCAATGGTGACCGTTTGCCCTTCCTTCAGAAACGGGCACGGGCGCATCAACAGTCCGGATTCGACAATGGCCTCGACCGCCGTCATCTGCTCTTCCTCCACCGGAACCGGTATCTTACCCAGCCCGACGATGCGGACGACGCCGGGAATCACCAGCACGGGCAAGCGGCGGTCTACGTCCAGCCGGGAAAAAACATAGCCGGGAAAAAGCGGGAGATCGATATCCTGAAAGCTATCGGACCACTTGCGCCGGCTGCGGTACAAAGGCAGGAACGTGCTGTAGCCGCGCATCGCCAGGCCGGTCGCGACCGCCTTTTCCGCACGCGAGGCCACATGCAGCGCATACCAGGGAAACAGGGCCATAGTCCTTATCCCCTTCAGCTATTGACCGGCGCCCGACAGCGTCGCCGTCCGCGTACCCAACGACCCATTGCCCGTGACGCTTAGCGTCGCCGAGTAGGAAACCTTGGCGGCCGGCGTGAAGGTCACGCTGATCGTGCACCTGGTGTGGGCCGCCAGCGAACTCCCGCAGTTCGAGCCGGGTGAGAGCGTAAATTGCGCGGCATCCGGGCCGGTCACCGTCATTCCGGTAAGCGACAGCGCGGTGGCGCTCCTATTGTTAAGCGTAAAAGTCTTGGTGGCGCTGGTGTTCACCGCCTGGTTCCCAAAAAACAGTTGGGCGTGGTTCGTCCCGGCTCGAACGTCGACTATCGAGGCGGCCAGTATGACATCAGGCGGAGCCGGGAGATTGTTGAGCCACGGCCCGCCCCAACTGGTATCCCAGCATTCGTGAAATAAATCGCCCGGAAATTCAGCGTATCCGGGGTTAGGCCAAAGTGGAGCGCAACTGCCGCGGTAGCCAGTGTGCCGTCCTGTGGCGTCACCGTCTGTACGGTGTTGCGGTTGTGTCCGTTAAGCCGTGACTTGCTGGTGACTCTTCCAAACTAATCCCCCTTGACAGAACTGCTTCCCTTAAATCTGGCGCTTCGTGCTGGGAGCTCGGCGCTGACTTGCCGCGCGACAAAACGTTGGACCATGTCGAATATCTTTATCGGGATGCTGGCGAATCTATATGGCATCAGTGCACGGACACGGGGGAAGTATGACGTTTACCTTCCGAAGGCCCGCGGATCACGCGCCACGGAGCGACTCGTTCAAGTCTGACCAGCGGCTCGAGTGAAACGATGTTCGTCCAACGTTCACTAGTTAAATAGGGACGCCTCGTATGCTGCTTTCCCTGCCTGTCTTCCGAACGTGGTTGTTTCAGTGGTGTACGAAATATTGAGATACTTAATCAACTTTGACAGAATCCGGGTGGAGGTCCGCGTATGCCGCAGATTACTGTTGCTTTCACATTTCATTCCGGCGTAAAGCGCCAATTATTCCAAAGAGTTCGACTGTTCGGAAGTTGGGACGCCACGGGCAAGTACTCCACTCAGTGGACGGAAACACCTATGGCCACATCGCTTGATGGGACCGGCTGCGATGCATTCATTGCGAGCGTAGCGCTGGACGCAACCCAAGTCGGAACTACATTCGAATGGGGTGTAATGGCTGATCTCACCGGATCCCCGAATACCTGGGTGATTGTGACGGAGACGCCCGATCCGAATTCTAGCCAAACGACGCTAAGTTTTGTTCTTACCTCGGCCGGCGGCGCCCAAGACTACTGGTTCGCCACGGGACGCAGGTTTGGTGCACAGAAATATACTCCGTCGGGCGCGTCAAAGCCTGGAATTCGCTTTGCGGCGTGGGCGCCGAACGCCCGGAATGTCGAAGTAGTCTTCGCACCATTTACGGCAGGCGCTGCCACACCAACTGGCTATATCGCTGATGACGGCACTGGGATCGATTCCTCAGCATCGGTTCTGCCCATGACAAAGGGCGGAACCCACGACATCTGGCGGACGGAGATAGGGCCGGGCTCTGATCTTGCGCAGTTCGAAAACTACATGAATCGACTATACATGTTCCGGATTACAAACGAGCAAGGCAATCAAACCTACAAGGTCGATATTTTTTCGCGCAATCAGGTTGGCCGCGGATCAACCAATCCGGGCGGCACACATTACACGGGATCTTATCTGGCTCTCGACGGGATCGTGAGCTGTTCAGTCGTATCCGATCCGGATCTGGTGACAAGCGATTTTTCTGACACGGGAATAACTAAGCAGAGCCTCATCCCGGCAGAGGCGTTCTGGGCCGACGAATTCACTGCTGGGAAGCCGCTCCCGAATAACGTAGAGGACTTGGTTATCTACGAGCTACACGTTGGATCGCTCGGATATGGCTCCGCCGCGTCCGGAACGTTCGCGGACGCGATGGCATTTGTGGGCAAGCTGGTTGAACTCGGCGTCAACGCCGTTGAGTTACTGCCACTGCTTGAAAGCGATGGCGATCTCCAGTGGGGTTACGGCACTTCACTATTCTTCTGCATGCAGACGAGCCAGGGTGGTGGCAATCAACTTAAACATTTTATAAGGGCGTGCCATCAGAATGGGATAGCTGTCATTCTGGATGTTGTCTACAACCACTACTCGACGAGCGATGGGGAGCGCACGGAATGGGGCTATGATTCTGATCCGAACGTTGCGCCGCAGCATAATATCTGGAACTGGTATCAAGGACTGCCCTCTGATTATCCTGGAAACATCAGTGGAGGGTATTTAGACAATCTCTCAACGGGTTTCGCCCCGCGTTGGAGTGAGGAAAAGGTGCGGCAGCTGTTTACCAGCAGTGCGGCGGCCCTCTTCGATGACTTTCACATCGATGGAATTCGCGTGGACCTTACCGACGCCATTCACCAGGATAATTCGCTTCATTGGAATGGAGCGCAGGTCGGCGTTGCCAATCAATACGGCGCTAAGTTCCTCAGAGAGCTAACGCGGACGGTACGAACCATCAATCCTTTTGCATTTCTCATTGCTGAGGACTATACCGGCTGGAGCGCGATGACCCAACCGGTTAACCAAGGGGGCATTGGCTTCGACGCGGTTTGGTACATGGATTTCTATCACAATCTGATTGGAGATGGAGACTATAACGGATACGCTGATCTGTTGAGAAATGCTGGATATGGTGTAGCAGGTCCGTTGCACATGGACTACTTCGCTGGAGCTTTATTGGCGACGCAATATAACAAGGTCGCTTATCACGAGAGTCACGACGAAGCCGGCAACGACAAAGATACGGAGCGAACCATGGTGACGGCCGTGAATGGGGCTCCGCTGATCGGAGCCACGCGTACATATGCCGAGGGACGCTGCCGTTTTGCATTTGGTATGGCCGCTTTATCAGCGGCAACGCTTATGTTTTTCATGGGCGAAGAGATCGGGGCGGCTAAACCGTTTATCACCACAACTTTCTCGGTAAACAAAGAGGATCTCATCGGGGAAAGGACGGGCGACGGGCGATTTCTGTTTCGTTTCTATCAGGAGCTGATTCGGTTCGTGATTGCGAACCCGGCCACGCGGTCGCGAACCATTGACGTAATCTACAGCCACAATGATAATCGGGTTATTGCGTTTACTCGCGGCGCATCCGGCCAGACTCTGCTGGTTCTGGCGAGTCTGAACGATGCCGCGTTCCCTAACGGCTACGTGATCGGCGCCGACCCATCGCGGCTTCCCGCGGGCGGTTGGCAGGAGGTCTTCAACAGTGACGCTGCGGTATACGGGGGCGCTAATGTAGGCAACAGCGGCGGCGTTCTGGAGGTTAGTAATGGGCAGATAAATGCCGTCATTCCCGCCCACGGATTCGTCGTGTTTAAGAAAGTTAGTTAATCACTCAGCTCCATATTGTCGCCCGATGTCGGCGGCGGCCCGGATAGTCCAGGGCGCCTCAAAGAGCGCTCGGATGAGCCCAGCATCTTCGATCACCGGTCAAAGTTGGCGGCTTAGTCCCGGCGAACTTGAGCAAATCCAGTTGCTGTTTGGCCACGCGAGCGTCCAGACGACGGAGCGGCACCCCGGCACGAAGCAGGATCATGGGGCGCGATACCAGGCACGCCGGCAGCCGTCGCGTAGGGCCGGAGCATCTGCCAGACGACCTTTTCGGAGGGAAATGGACACGGTGTTATCGGGCGGTTGCGCGACAGAGTGACGGAGGCATAGAATTGCTTTTTGTTGTAACAGGTTGGTTCTGGACACGCCTGTGGAATCCTCGCTGGGAGATATTACAGCGCTGCTCAACAAGTTGGCATTCGGCGGCCAGGAGGCCGGCGCCGAGCTTGTTCCGATGGTTTATCAGGAGTTGCGCCGGTTGGCGGCTCGCTGCCTCCGCTCTGAACGTCGCAATCATACCCTGCAACCCACCGCTTTGGTGCATGAAGCTTACCTGAAGCTCACGGCGCAGCGGCATGCTAAATGGCAGAACCGGGCCCAGTTCATTGGCGTAGCCTCGCTGTTGATGCGCCGTATCCTAGTGGTTAAGAAACGAGCGCGGAGTCCAGGGCGGCGAACTGAGAAAGTCGTCGCCCGTTCTTTCGACCTCGCTTACCAGCAGGAGCACTTCGTTAAGAATGTCCGCATCCTGGTCGCACGCAGACGCGATGAATTCGCGCCGCGCGCCGGGCTCAAGCTCCAGCGCGTCAGCGGCGATTCCCTTGATTCGCTGCCATCGTTCCGCGGTCATTCATCTTACACATGGAGAGTTCGCGGTACAACCGTGCCTTTGCCGACTTTCCAGTCGCGCCAGCTTCGATCCTCCTCAGTCACTAACTGCGGATAGGCCTCGTGAACGAAGACTATCACGTGGAGAGTCTGGTCATGACGTTCCCGACCTAACGTTGTTAGCCGCGAAACTGCAGCCGAATTTCCGCTGTTCACCTCAGCCAATAATTGGATGATTTCGCCCGCCATCGCGTTGTACCGGGAAGGTAAAGACCTGATTATACTACGGTAACAAGAGGATGCAACCTTATTGAAAACCTTTTTTCAAACGCTAGGAGCAAGAAGTCAAGCCGATTCAATGGCTTAGCTTCTGGCTAGGCTTCCTATGGGTCGCATTTTGAGCAAGGCGGCGATGGCCTGCTTTTTTTCCGGCCGAATTTCGAGCCATGCCAAATTTGTCGAGCAAAAGGCGAGCTATGCCTTGTGACGCTGCCGTCGCAAACGCGGACAAAAGTGAGCTAGTACAGAGCTAGTAGCGGTCCGGTGTCGGACTGATCGGGATACCGCCTTGGAGCGTCCTGAACCCGACTGGCTCGGTGGCCGGGAAACTTCGGGCATCCGGAAGTTATCGTCCGTTGCAACTGCGCCACGCGTTCGCGGGCACATGGCTGCGTAATCGGCAAACCCGTATGAATGGCCTGGCGACTTCCCCGCGAATATCATCGTTAGATACAATCATGGTTCTCAAGAAAAAGGGAGGTGCACCTTGTACAGCATGAGCAACCTGGGAAAACTCAAGATTCTGGACGCGAACGCCTCGGCCGCGATGCAAGCTTTCTGGGCATTTGACAAAGCCGCCATGTCTGACGGAGCGATCCCCATCAAGTACAAAGAACTGATGGCGCTCGCCGTCGCATTCACCACGCAATGCCCCTACTGCATTGAGATCCACTCGGGCAAAGCGCGGCAGGCCGGCGCGACCGATCCGGAGATCGCCGAAGTGGTGACGATTGCTGCGGCGCTCCGGGCGGGCGCTGCCATCACTCACGGTACCCATGCGTTTCCCGGAGCATAAGAGGCCGGCGTAGTTCGTCGGGCCGCGATAGCCGTACCGAATCAGGAAGACGTTGCGGCGCCATTAGCCCGTGATTTGCGTTCTTCTGGGGCGATAAGTCTTGCCTCCGGCGACACGGGCTGGAATCAACGCGGATAGCACCGGCACGATGTGGTTGTATATCGGCAGTCATTCTCAGCCGCGCACACGACCAGGAAAAGCTGCGGCTTCCCGTCCACAGGTCCGGGCCGAATCCTCAAGCCGGCGCAGGCGCCTGGCGATGGCCTTCACCGGAGCCTCGGCTTCGCCGGCCGCGGGCCTGCGGGTATCGTGAGCCGTGGAGTGCTGACAACATTTCCGTCTGTATCGACCTCTCGAACCTAGATGACGAGAGGCTCTCCGCTGGCTGGCAGCATGCCCTCTTCCGGCCGTTCGAATCACCGAGAGAGATTCTTGCTGTTCATGATCGTGCGACCCGGTCTATATGTTCGGCCTCGCTGGTTACCAACGTCCCGGCCACCTCCGCCGGAGGCAGCATCTGTCCTTCAAGTCGGCGAACTCGTCTAACCAACGCTCTCATGTTGGGCGTTCAGCGCTTTGACGATTCCGCGCCACGTTCTAACTCGGAAACGCGCGCCTCAAGGTCTTCGATCTGTCAAGTAAGTCTAGGTCGGGAAAAACGGTTTACGTCCGCGGTTACACCGAAGAAGAACGGTGCCCACGTGCGCGCATGTAATTCGACGGCCGCCGAATAGCAAGAACGAGCAGTCGGAGCGGATCAGTCGGGATAACACTCCCGGCGAAACGATAATTGCGGGTCCGTCAGGCCCGTGCGTAGTTGCCACCCGCCAAGCCGTCAGCCTGCCTGCCCGTTCCTCTCGGCTTAGCAGGCCTCGCGAGCGCAGTCCATTCCGTCGGCCGCTGCGGCTCTGGCTGCCATTAGCCTGCCCCTTGCCTATGTGACGCCGAGCGAATCCTCCGATGTAACCAGTAGATCGCCAACCCGGCCGAGGTGGTCAGCAGTGCGTCCCGCAACTCGCGCAGGCTGCTGCTCGAGAGCAGCCAGATACACAAAAGCATCCCAGCCAGTGCGACGAATACGCCGCCTGGCACGCGGAAGACAGCTACTGCCGCGCTCTCGCGACGCCGCAGAACCACCAGGGCGCTGCAGGTGGCAAAGTACGTCACGAGCCGGGCAAGCGTGCTCAGCGTGAGCAGATGGATGAACGTGCCGGACAGAGTGAGGACAAGCATGATCGCCGTAGTGACGACCACCGCCGCCGCAGGCGTGCGAAAACGAGGATGAACGACGGCCAGCTCTGCCGGCAGCTCATCTCGTTCCGCCATGGCGAACAGCAGCCTGGATGCCGCCAAGATCAAGACGTTCAGATTCCCGGCGAGCGAAACCACAATCCCGCCCGTGATCATCGCGGCACCCCAGGTTCCGAGGAAACTTGCCGCCGCATCAGCCAGCGGTCGCTGCGATCCGGCCAGTCCGGGCAATGTCCCGATGCACACAAGCTGGATGAGCATATAGACCGTCACCACGACGGCCATGCCCATCAGTAGTGCGGGCGGCAGGTCCCCTCCCGGACTCCGAGCCTCCCCCGCCGGGATTACTGCCATCTCGAAGCCGGTGAAGGCATATACCAGCAAAAGGACGGATTGCGAGAACGCGTGGTAGGTGGGCACGAGAGCGAAGGAAAACTGGCTTGGCTGCAGGAAGAAGAGACCTGCAACGACAAACACGCCTAAGGGCAGCAATTTGCCGACTGCAAGGACGTTACTGGCGTCGGCGGTACCGCGAACTCCTCTCACGTTCACGGTCGCCAGCGCCGTCACAACGCCGGTCACGATAATCGCGCGCGGCAGACCGGATGCGGCCGCCGGGAAGAAGAACCCGAGATAAGCCGGGAGTAAGGTGCAGTTGGCAGCCAAGGAAGTGACGCGGGCGATCCACACCAGCCAGCCAACCACGAACCCGGTCAAAGGGCCGTAAGCCTCGCGCGCGAACAGATAGGGCCCGCCGGTTCCAGAAAATCGGCTAGCCACCTCCGCGAAGCTGAGCACGATCAGGGAAACGCCTAGCGCGCATACCGCGAAGCAGACCAGGCTGTAATCCCCAGTGAGGGCGAACACGCGGGAAGGAAGCCCGAAGATCCCCGCGCCGATTACGCCGTTGAGAACTACACCCACCAGATCCCAGCGTCGCAGGGACCGGACCAGACCGGAGGTAGAGCCTGCCTTCATCGGATGTAAGCGGATGCAACGGATGCAACAGGAAAGGTAACACAGACAGACCAGTGTGACGATATTATCGAATCGTGTTGCCGAAACGCTCAGATGTGTCGCCGTGCCGCCACACTGGGCATTGCCTGTACGATGAGCGTATGCCCACTCATGCGGACGTGATAGCCGATACACTGGCCAGGCGAGGCGTTGAGTATGTGTTCGGCTTGCCCGGAGGGGAGATCTTCGCGCTGGTCGATGCGTGCCGCCGCGCCGGTCTCCGCTTCCTGTTGACCGGCCACGAAGCGAGCGCGGCATGGATGGCTCAGGTTGTGGGTCAGATGACGGGCGTTCCGGGTGTCTGCGCGGCTACCCTCGGTCCCGGCGCTACGAACCTCATCACTGGAGTCGCCAACGCCTGGCTCGATCGTGCACCGCTGTTGGCCGTAACGGCCCAGATCCCGGGCCCATTACTTCCTACTATGACGCATCAGCGCCTTGCGCTACGCGAGTTGTTCGCACCCATCACCAAGCGCACGCTGGCAGTAGGAGAAGGAGATACGGGTGACCTGGTTAACGAGTCGATGGACTTGGCGGCGGCGCCCCGGCCTGGTCCCGTGTACCTGTCTTTGGCGAGCGACCTTGCGGTGACGGAATGCAAGAGCCGGCCAGCGCGACAAGCCACCGCAACGGCCACAACCGAAAACACCACGGTACGTGAGAAGCTCGACCAGATTATCGCGCGGCTGGAAGCTGCCTCACGACCGATTGTGGTGATCGGACTGGGAGCCACGGCCGCGACTGTGCCCGCGGTCCGAGCCTTCGTTGATAAGCTTCAGGCCCCATTCCTCGTGACCGCGAAGGCGAAAGGCATCGTATCCGATGATCACCCGCTATTCGGCGGCGTTGCGAGCGGCATGGCCCTCGACCAGGAGATCATCGAGACAATCCACACCGCCGACCTCGTCATAGGCATCGGTTTCGATCCGGTCGAATGCGACAAACCGTGGTTTGCAGATGTCGAGGTGATAGCCCTCGACGAAGTCTCGATGGTGGCAGGCAATTACCGGCCGTTGGAAGCAATTGGCGATCTGGCAACGCTACTGGCCTTGTTGTCCGCCAGAATCTCTGGCCCCAAGGCTTGGCCAGCGGAGATTCTTGAACGCCGCCGTCGAGCCATCCAGCGCGAGCCGACGTCCACGAGCGCAGGGCTGTCTCCTCTGCGACTGATTGAACAACTGCGCTCGACGCTTCCGCGAGACGCCCTCATTACCTGCGACGTCGGGTCCCACAAGCTCGTCCTCGGGCAGTTCTGGCGCGCCTACGAGCCAGGTACATTTCTGGTGTCCAACGGGCTCTCGGGCATGGGTTTTGGCATTCCCGCCGGAGTCGCGGCTCAACTGGTCCACCCGATGAAGCCGATTGTGGCCCTGGTGGGCGACGGCGGAATGCTGATGATGTTGCACAATCTGGTTCTGATTCGCGAACTCAAACTGCCGCTCATTATCGTTGTTCTCTCGGACGGCAGCTTGAGCCTAATCCGGTTGAGCGCGGAACGCCGCGGCTTCCTGCCGCACGGAGTGGACTTTTGCCCTCCCGACTTCGCGGCCCTAGCGCAGACGTTCGGAATCGCCGGCCGACGGATCACCAGCATTTCGGAGTTGCGCGGCGCCGTCGAACGAGCACTGGTTGAACGGACTGCGGTGGTCCTGGACGTTCCCATCGACTATCGTGAATACCGCGAGCTGGTCTGAGAACCGCTGCCGGCCTTCGATGGTAGCCTGAGCCGCATCCTGTGGGGCTTCCAGCGACGTGCGTGTTCTTACTGCATTCGCACGTGCCTAAAGTCCCGGAGAATAGACGTCTCGTTGCCAGCTCATCTTTTCGCGTGGCGTCCACAGGTAGCCGGACTGCCGCTCCTGAGGCATGGGCTACACCGCTGGCTTCAGCCCCGGCGACTCCGCGATGTGCTATGTTGGTTGAACTCCGGTTGATCTGTCTTGGTTGTCCCTTCGGCGTACGACGCCAGTCCCTCGCTCAGCAAATAACCCAACACACCGTACCGTGGTTCCTAGCGCTCTAAGTCTGTTTCAAGGGGCTCAGTAAGACAGGGGGTGTTCCTTTCCCTGGGCTTGAAGCGGAAGCGAGGCGAGCATCAGACAAATCAGAATTTTCATTGAGCCAATTTGCAGGGGCTTCACATTGTCAAGACGAAGCGGAATTTTCGGTCGCCGCTCCGCGCGCGCGCGTAACCCTCCGCCGACCGAAACCACGGAGGCCTGGGCATTCACTGTTCAGCATAACGGCCCCACGCTGATGGCGCTGACGCGTCAGACCGTTCCGCAACTCGATCGCAGCAACGCGAAAGATCCGGGAGTTGCGCGATGGGTTGGCACCGCTGGGCAGGCGACGAGGGTGTGGTAATCGGACTGGAGCGCTTCGGGGCGTCGGCGCCGGGACCGGAGGTCCTTGAACATCTGGGATTCACAGCGGAACGCGTCACAGCCGCCGCGCTGCGCGCGTTAGGCAGGAGTGTCGAAACAGATCGGGAGTACAGCGCCGAGACTGCGCTCGCACCGGCATAGGACGCTGAAATTGATCTTATGTCTATGCCCTCGGCTGTGAATCGTCGACATTCCTGGGCGGTGGTTTCGGCGGGCCTATCAGATCAGGCGGACTCTGATATGGAACGACCCGTATCGGTCCCTTGATTCACGAGGTACGCCATATCTCCGACTTGGAGCAAGCCTGACCTGGTCACGGTCGCGTAGACACCGAGGCAGCCACGATGGTGCTCCGCGGTGGTCCGAAGTATACTCAAGTCGCGCGGGAGATCTTGTTGGGCGAGCGTTGACGTCACGCACCACACCGTGGGCTGGAAATCCTCGACCCTGACCGCTCCACCTATGTTGAGCGCGCCGCCAAGCCAGGAGTCCTCAGCAAAGCCACCGCCTTCGGCCTCCGACTCGATGTAGATGTTCGGCCGGAACCGACGCCGGTCAATCTGCGCCGTCCCCCCCTGGAGCTTGCGCAGGTGGTCTACGGAGCCGCTGGCCAGTAAATACACTGCTCCAATCTCAAAGAACGTACCCGTCCTCAGTTGGAAATAGTCGGGCATGGATTCGGGTGTCCACTCCGCCTTCATCGTGCTCACGGGCACATCGCCGAACACCGTGGCGCGATCGATGCCCGTCTTCTCGTCACTGGCCGGTTGATTCTCCAGGCCCACGCTGTGTCCGAGGAAATCTGAGATGATCGCAGAGGCGTCCGGATCGTCCGGGTAGATAGTTCGCCCGTCTGGCAAACTGATCTGGATGCGTCCAGGCGCAGCGAATGTCGGTTCCACTTCATACCCGGCATGCAATGCGAGCAACTGCGGGAACCTCTTTGCGCTGGCGATCCGTCCTGTCGCAGTCTCACGAAGAGCCCACGCCCGATCCCCCAGAGCCCCACGGGTCGTAATCGGCAGCTGGTTTCTCCGCTCTCCTAGCATCGACTTCACGGGATAGCGCCACAATTCAGCCACGCGGCCGGCAAAGTGTTCAACCATAACAACCTCCAAACCCCTGTCATTCCGTTGAATGGCTGTGGTCAACCCGGGAAATGGCGCTCTGCGATTTAGTCCAGTTCCCGCCCCAGGTCTCGTATAGTTTATTCAGAAATTCGTTCCAGGCAGCTGGAGAACGTGAGCCTGGATAGGGTTCCGGGCGGATTGGCTTTTCGGTGCTCCACATGATTTCGAACTGCCCATCCTCGATGATCCTTCCCAAGCGCATCGTCTTCCAGGTGTGTTGATTCTCCGGATCAATTCGAACACGGCCACCAGGAGCTTCAAAGCTCTGGTTCGGCAGCGCTCGGCGGACCGCCGCCACGTCATCAGGGTCGGCCGCGTGTGCGGCTTGCGCCCAGAGGTGCACTCCCGAATATCCGGCTTCCATTGTATCGGCAACGACGCGTTGGCGGCCATAGCGAGAACGAAACCTCTTTACAAATGCGTGGTTCTCCGGCCGGTCCAGGCTCTGAAAGTAGTTCCAAGCGGCGTAGTCGCCCACGATTTCTCTCGCCGACAGACTCTGCAACTCGATTTCGCCGACACTGAAATAAACGGTCGGGATTTTCTCGGGGGTGATTCCGGCGGCGCGCAGCAAGCGCGTGTAGAACAGGTTCATATCGCCGACGAGCGAATTGAAAATGAGATCTGGCTCAGTTTGAGCGATCGTACGAACGACTCGAGTTACCTCCGTGCTATCGGGGAGAACATATTCTTCTCCAACGATCTCGCCGCCGGAGGCTTCCACTTCGTCCCGGATGATCGCATTCGCTGCCCTCGAATAGACCGAGTTCCAGCCCACCAGAAAGAAGCGTTTTTTTCGAAGGAAGCCTACCGTCCAGCTAACTGCGGGAATGATTTGTTGATTAGGCGCGGCACCCGTGTAGAAGATATTGGAGCACTGTTCCATTCCTTCGTACTGCGTGGGATAAATCAGCAGATGATCCCGCTGCTCCACGATCGGGAGCACCGACTTGCGGCTGGCGGAAGTCCAGCAGCCAAATATGGCGCAAACCTTCGCCTCGGCGATCAGAGCTGCAGCCTGACGGGCGAACGCTCGTTCATCCGAGGCGCCGTCGATCACCACGGGCTGAATTTCACGGCCTACAATCCCGCCGCGCTCATTGATTTCCTCGATCGCTAGCAGAGTGGCGTCAACCACAGGGCTTTCTGTCGACGCCATGGTGCCGGTCAGGGAATGAAGGATCCCCACCCGCAACTCCCGTGGGGCTTTCGCAGGTTTAAGCTCCGAAGGTGGCGTTTGAACGGAGGAATCGTCGTTTACCGAAGGCAGGAAGCGATATCCACGCGTCGGAACCGTCTCGATGTAACGGGGCTTCTTGGCATCGTCGCCCAGCGCGTCGCGCAGTCCCCGGATGTATCCTCTAAGCAATTCATCACTTACGCTGGCGCCGGCCCAGACGCTATCGAGCAGTTCCCGTTTGGTCACCAACCGTTGAGCATTCTGCACGAGGTAAAGCAAAACCTCAAATGTCTTCGGCCGCAGGCCCACCAGGTTGGAATCGCGCCAAAGTTGTTCGTTCGCGGCGTCCAACCGAAACGGTGGGAATACAAAAATAGCCCTCGATGCCACGGTGTCCCAATGGCCTCCGATGGCCAGTCCTTATATTAACGGAAGTTCCACGGAACTTCCACGCTCCTTCTATGGATTGAAACGGCCTTCAGCCCTATTCTGAACAGGTGCTGAACGGCAAGCGCGACAAGGGATCCAAAAAGAGACGGGGGGAAGAAATCGTGAAACCCGATCCGTCGCCGAAGAACTTGCCGGATCTGGTCTTCGTCGTTCAGTTTCGCGACCCCACAGAACCAGGGTCAGCCCTTTTCGCCGGACGAGCAGAGCACATAATGTCCGGAGAAAACACGGGCTTCGAAACACCTGAAGAACTGGTCGACTTTTTCGGGCGAGTCATGAATCAACTCAAGCCGCGATCACAAAAGGGTGTAAGGTAATGAACATAAACATTCAGCGCAGAGCAGCGCGACGCGGGTACCGCGCTGGCGCAAGCGCACGCCGGTTTCGATCAGAGTAAACCGCGGAACGATCCGCATTCATAAGGGAGTAAGGCTATGACGACTTTAGATTTGATCGGGTCCAGTCCGAAATTCCGGGCATTGCTGACAGAAGTGGCGAGGGTCGCACCAGTGGACTCCGCTGTCTTGATCCAGGGCGAAACGGGCACCGGAAAAGAAGTGATCGCGAGAGCCATTCACGAGGCTAGCCCTCGCCGCAACCAACGTTTTGTGGCCCTTAACTGCGCAGCGGTTCCGAGCGCATTGTTGGAGAGCGAACTGTTCGGCCACGAAAGAGGCGCTTTCACGGGCGCGTGGGCGCAAACCAAGGGACGATTTCAGATGGCGGATCGGGGCACGCTCTTTCTGGACGAGATTGGCGACCTGCCGTTGGAACTCCAGCCCAAGCTCTTACGTGTCCTGCAAGAGCGGGAGTTCGAGCGTTTGGGTAGCACCCAGACCGTCCGGGTGAACGTGCGGGTGGTGGCGGCGACAAACCAGGATCTCGGGCAACTCGTGAGCAAGAAGCTGTTTCGCGCAGACCTCTTCTACCGGTTGAACGTAATTCCTATCTGCCTGCCTCCGTTGCGTGAGCGCGTTCAGGACATCCTGCCGCTGACCGAGTTCTTCGTAGCAAAATTTGCTGCCTGCCTCAACAAACCCATCGATTTGATTCCCGATGAAGTGATGGCGGTCCTCAAAGCGCACGACTGGCCAGGCAATATTCGCGAACTACAGAATTTCATCGAGCGCGCGGTGCTCTTTTCGCCAGGGTCGGTGCTGCGTCTGCCGCTGGACTTGAAGCAGATGGTGAAGCAGAACTCGGAGAGCACTTCACGCTCGCTTGCCGACGCCGATCGAGAGCATATCCTGGAAACATTGAAGCAAACCGACTGGCTGATCGGAGGACAGGACGGAGCGGCCAATCGTCTTGGATTGCCGCGCACTACGCTGATTTATAAGATGCGAAAGCTTGGAATTGAAATACGCCGATCCTCGAGGCCGCGCCCCGTTCGGCAGGTGGCGAATGAACAGTGCCGTGCCGCCGCGAACTGTTGAGGAGGCGCCGCGTCTCCGGGCGTGTTGCGGGATGACAGCTACTAACGGGGTGTCATCATGAACGACGCTTCTGATTTTCGGACGAAAAGGATGCCGCTCAACCACGTCGCCGGCCATATGCCCGTGCTCGGTTTTGGCACCCTGATTCCGGATGCAGCCGCGACGATAAGTGCTACCAGGGACGCGCTCGAAGCTGGATTTCGACACTTCGATTGTGCGGAACGATATCGGAACGAGCGTGAGGTGGGCGAAGCTTTGCAGGCGGGGCTCGCCGCTGGCGGGATTGCACGTGAAGACATCTTTGTCACCACAAAGTTGTGGAACTCCAATCATCGGCCCGAGCGGGTCAAACCGGCTTTCGAGGCGAGTCTGGACAGGCTCGGACTCAACTATCTGGATCTCTATCTCATTCACACTCCATTTGCGTTTCAACCGGGGGACGAGCAGGATCCGCGGGGCCAAGACGGCAATATCCTTTACGACCGCGGCGTGACTCTGCTCGAGACCTGGGGTGCGATGGAGAGCCTCGCGGACAGTGGCAGATGCCGGGCCATCGGACTATCCGATATCGGCTTGCACGAATTGTTGCCCATTTACGAATCTGCGAGAATCAAGCCGGCCGTGGTCCAAGTCGAAGCACATCCGTATCTGCCTGAGACGGAGCTTCTGGAATTCTGCAAGGAGAAGGACATTGTGTTTTTGGCCTTTGCGCCATTGGGTCACGGAATAAAACCAGGGCCCCTCGAAGATCCAGTCATTTCGGCAATTGCCGCACGAGTTGGAAAGACGCCAGCACAGGTGCTGTTGGCTTGGGCGGTGCAGCGTGGCACGGCTTTGCTTACCACTCCCAGGACTGCGGCCCGCGCGCGGGAGAATCTCAACATCTCCGCCCTTCCGGAAGGCGCGCTTGACGAAATCAATCGAATTCAGACTAGACAGAGATTCAATGAAGTAGTGAAGACCGGCAGCCCGGGTTTCATTCCACAAGGTAGATGATCATGCAAGAGGAACAAATACGTGAAGCTCTGAAGAAACCTGGCAGGCGTCGGCGGCCGGCGATGCAAACGCGGAACACGATATTTACGACGAAGATGCCATTTGTGACTATCCTCAGTCAGGGGCGGCCAGCATACACAGTGAGCATTATGGAATTCCGCAACGGTAAGGTTGTGCACGAGACACAGTATTTCGCGGATCCCTTCGAGGCGCCAGCCTGGCGGAGCCAATGGGTTCAGCGGATGCCGCATTGATGCGGGATTGAAGGTCTGCGACAATTTATATCGAATCGGTCAGTTGAGTTGGGCAGCCAGCACTAGTCGACCGTGCCTCGCTTGCGAAAGGAATTCAATCATGCGCGATGACCTCGTACCGGGGGCCGTTTTTCCCGACTATCAGTTACCCGACCACACAGGCACACCGCGCAGGCTCAGCGAACTCCAGGGCGATGATCCCCTGATCCTGACGCTTGCGCGCGGCCATTACTGCCCGAAAGAGCACCAGCAGCATCTGGATCTTGCCGCGTTTTATCCGAAAATCGCTGTGGCATACACCCAGATTGCCACGATCTCCACCGACGACCACCACACTCTGCAGGAGTTCCGCGCGTCGGTGGGCGCCCAGTGGACCTTCCTCTCCGATCCCGACAGAACGGTTCAGAAGGACCTCGACATCGCGGAGTATACCGACCCTGAGCATAATCCGATGATCCCGCACACACTCGTGCTCAAGCCGGGACTCATCATCCACAGCATCTATAACGGCTATTGGTTCTGGGGGCGGCCTTCTGTCGTCGACCTCTGGCACGACCTGCGGGCCGTGACGCGCGAGATCCGCCCCGACTGGGATCTGAGCACCCCCGGACTCCGCGAGGCTTGGAACGCCGGCGACTTATCGGCCTTCCATGGATGGAAGAAATTACGGTAGGTTGCGCGTAAGTGGCTCGCGGGCGTGACGCAGGATCCTCCACGCAGAATCATCTGGCCGGCCATAAACTTGCCGTTATATTCGTCCAGGGCGCCAGGAACGGGCTTGTAACCCGGATAACCCGTGTAGGGGCTTGCTGTCCACTCCCAGCAGTCCCCGAAGAGTTGGTCAAGGCCACCGCCGGACGCAACTGCGGGATGTCGCCTTCCGGTGTCGAGCAAGTTCCCGTGGATCGAACTTCCATTCGCCGCAAGTTCCCATTCCGCTTCGTTAGGAAGGCGGCAGCCTCTCCAGCGCGCGAACGCATCGGCCTCAAAAAAGCTCACGTGGCATACGGGCGCATCAAGCAACGCGGAAAGCGGATGCCAACCTCGAAGAGTGAAGATGCGCCAGCCAGTGCTGTCCGTGGCATCACGTTCCCGATAGAGTGGCGCCCGCCACCCCTGTTTCCTCACCGCTTCCCAGCCATCGGAAAGCCAAAACTCGGGGCGCGCGTATGCGGCATCGGACATAAACTCGAGATACTCTCGGCAGGTCACGCTTCGGTTTGCGATCCCAAAGGCTTCCAGGTACACCTTGTGGCGCGGAGTTTCGTTATCGAAGCAAAAGTCGAGGCAGTTTGTCGAATCTATGGAATAACCGATTTCAGTCACACCGTTATGGAAGCGATGCCACATGAACTCGGATGGTGGAACGTCGCGTGCTCCCACTAAAGGCTCGGGTCGTACCCCGGACGCAGTGGATTCGAGAAGAAGACATGCTTAATATCGGTAAGCATTAACTCCTGGTGTTGCTGCTCGTGGTTCAGGCCCAATATGGCGCGCCGCGCTGCCTCTTCATGGATCTGGCCTGCTAAGAGCTTTTCCATCGCTTTGTCCACATGCATGCGAAACGCGATGACCTCATCGAGCGACGGACGCGAAAACGCAGCGCGCAGGTGCTTCTCTGGAGGCGCCTCTCCAATCGAGTTGTAGTAGCTATTGAACAGCCAACGAAACTCTTCGCGAAAGGACTTGTAATCCGGAAGAAAAGGACGCAGCACAAACGTCTCGAAAAACCAGGTTGTATGCGCCTGATGCCACTTCATCGGACTAGCCTCCGGGCAGGATTGCACCATCTGATCCTCAGCGGAGGTTCGTGCTGCGAGCGAGAGGGTCACCGATCGCACGGCTGTATATCTGGTGCCAAGACAGCCATTTGTTTGTTTCCGGTCCGCAGCGTCCCATGTCAACGCTCGATGCAGTGATGTGGTTTGCGCAGTTACAACACTGTAGAATGCATTTCAAGAACCAGCGCGCACTCCTCGTGCGCAGAAAGGGCAACATCCTCGAAATCTAAGCCCTGCTGGTGCGGTGGCCTCTCACGTGCAGCCGTATTTCCCGCGCGGTCAACAGATGCCACCGAAAAGGGGAACGAGAAGGAGTTTGGGCAATCGGCGTCAGCGGCGGATCAGGAGAGCAGGATCAAGCCGTGGGTGCCGCGGCATTTGTGTAGAGAAGGGGATTGCAATGATTCGACGTATTGCCGTCGCAGTTCTCGCAGTGGCGCTTCTGGGGCTGGCTGGCCTTTTGCTCTTGTCCTGGCGGCGAGTGATTCCTCCGATAGAGCGGCCCGCCCCAAAAAGCTTCTCTGCCGAGTCCATTGCTCACGGGGAAGCTCTTGCAGCGGCTGGACATTGTGCGTCTTGCCACACGCGTCCCGGGGGACAATCCTATGCCGACGGATATGGAGTAAACACACCGTTCGAGGTCATTCATGGAGCAAATATTACTCCGGACCCGAAAACCGGTGTCGGCACATGGCCGCTCGAAGCCTTTCTCCGCGCAATGCGCGAGGGCGTCGCCCGAGATGGGTCGCATCCTTTCCCTGCGTTCCCCTATAACGCTTTTACCGAGCTAACGGACGATGACTTGAAGGCGCTGCATGCGTACTTAATGACGCGCCTGCCGGCCAGCGCAACCGTGCCTTCGAATACGGTTCCGTTCCCGCTAAGTGTCCGTGCTCTCAGACATCCACCCCTGGTTGTTGAAGGCGTCGAACATGAAGTCGCGCTCTTCCATCGTTTGACGACCTATCCTGCGTGCGTGAACCGGGAATACGCGGATTACCCGGACATCTTGGCCAGAACGAAATGTATCAGCAATCCTTGGGGCTGGTTCGGTCGGTGACCACCGGGCCGGCGCGTCGCGCCCTGGAGAGGTTCGACAAGCAGATCGGAACAGGCCACGCTTCGGCAGATGTACAGGAGATTGTGCGTGCCGCTTCCATAGGCAGAGTCGAACATCTATTCCTGCTTGAGAACGGGGCCGTTCCGGGCGCGGTCGACGGCGGGGCCGACCTCCTGGAGACAGCCGCCGTGCAAACGCTTCGCCACGGCGGCGACGTTCAAACTTTACTGGAGACCAGCATGCCTTCCGGGGGCCCTATTTGCGCGATCTTCCGCTATGCGTCAGAGGGTTCCTAATAATGAAACGCGTAGGCAGGACAATTCCCGTTTGCCGTCTTCGGCGTCTCCGTCGAACGGAACTCCCGGTGGATACTGTGGAGTTGGCGCGCTACCTGATTGGCAAAGTAGCGGTCCATGATACCGATGATGGCAGGCTCAGCGGGCGCATCGTCGAGACGGAGGCTTATCCGGTCGGCGATTCCGCAGGGCACGCATTTCGGGGAGAGACGCGGCGCAATGCCTCACTATTTCTTGGGCGCGGACATGCTTACGTATATTTCGCCTACGGTTCGTCGTTCATGCTGAACGTGACGAGCGAGACGGTCGGAGTCGGGGCGGGAGTCCTCTTGCGGGCCCTCGAACCACTCGAGGGAATCGATCCGATGCAACGCTTCCGCGGAGGGGCAGGCCTGCTCGATTTAGCCCGGGGGCCAGGCCGGCTAGCCCAGGCGATGCAGATTGATTTCAGGCAAGATGGTCTGGATCTGTGCGCCGCCGGTCCGCTCTGGCTCGCGACGAGCCGGCGCAAGACGGGCGCCATCGGCAAGAGTGTACGCATCGGTTTGGCGCGTAACGTGGACCGCAAACTGCGCTTCTACGAGCGAGGCAATCCCTACGTGAGTGGTCCAAAGAGGTTACGCGAGTAGTTCAGCGATTCACTGGAGAAATACAAAGGCTCGGTTTTGTGTCTGCGGTTGTTGGTCTTGCGGGGACATTACGTGGCGTGGCTACGACATTTTCGCCATTCACCTCCGTGCAAGCGAACTCTGTTGCGCAGGGAACTCGTAACTCCGCTGCTCCAGGATTTTTGTGACGCGATTCAAAGACACGAAGGCGCTTGGCATGCGCTCAGAAAATAAGGAGTTCCATCGATGCACCAACTTTCAAATGCACAGCACGAACAGATTGAGAAGCTGGCATACCGGCTGTGGGAGGTGCAAGGCGGGCCTTTGGGATCGCCCGACGCCGACTGGTTCCGCGCTGAGAAGGAATTCATACAGCGCTCGGATTCGCCGTCGCAACTGCCATTCTCGTCGCTGATGATGGAGCCGCTAGAGTATTGAAACTAGTGATGACGCCGGACATGGACGAACGCCCGGCAGCGCCCACCGTTTTCGCGATCAGTAAAGAAACGGCTAAGAATCACTTCTTCGCCGTCAAAAACGGTGCGTGCCCTGCGTTAGACTTCGACCCGGCGAAAGAAATGTCGCCGGTTGGCCTTACAATCACAGATCAACTTCGACATCGCCAGACGGCGTCGAACAACAGATCAACACATTCCCGGCGGCTGGTGGTTCCAGTGGATCAGGGTCATAGTGGACAGTTCCTCCGATCAATGCGCACTCGCAGGTATGGCAGACCCCTGTGCGGCACGACCACTGAACGGGAACGTCGCAAGCTTCTGCAAGTTCCAGCAAACTGGAAAACCGTGAATCCCACGAAACCGTGAGCCCGCTTCGTGTAAATGAAATCTGTGGTCCGGTGCCGGGCTCCCCTGCCGGAGCGTGAACCGGCGGGCGAGAGGATGGCACGATTCCTGGTGTGATCGGCGCTTCCTGCCCAAACACCTCTTCGTGAATTCGAGTGGAATCGGCACCCCAGGTCTTCAAGCCCTCTGTCAGTTGCTTCAGGAACGATGGTGGACCGCACAGGTAAAAATCCGCATCGCGAGTTACACCCAGCCGATCGAGCAGCGGTGTGTCCACATGCCCAACCGAGTCGTAATCGACACCTGGTTCATCCCCTGAATCGGGCTTGCTGTAGACAATGTGGCTGCGGCTGTTCACGAGGGTTTGCAAGAGGCCACGTGACTCTTTTGCAAACGGGTGCTCTGCCCGGTTACGCGCTCCGTAGATCCACCAGATCTCACGACGTGACGCCGCGAAGGACAGCGAGTGCAACATAGCGAGCACGGGGGTTGCCCCGATGCCGGCACTGAGCAAGACGACTGGAGAATCGCCGGACCTCAGAATAAAACCGCCCCGAGGCGCGCTCACCTCCAAAATATCGCCTACGTGTTCGTGATCGAAAAGATACGAGCTGACAACCCCGTTCGTCTCTCGTTTGACGCTTACCCGATAAGTCCTGGCGCCGGGCATGCCTGACATTGAGTAATTCCGGAGCAGCGTTGGGCCGTTGGGTGTTGTGCGCAACCGCAACACGAGAAACTGTCCGGGTAGAGCTGCAGGCAGAGGCGCCCCGTCCGTTTGTTCGATGGACAACGAGACCACATTGGCAGCTTCTCGATCTACGCTGGCGACGCGTAATGGCCGAAAACCCGGCCAGGCTGGTGGCGGGCCGCTTGAGGCCTTGAGCCCGGGATTCCCTCCCTCCGAAGTCTTCTGCTCTGCAATTGCCTCTAAAGACGTTTTCCATCCCTGGCTGAGTGCCGGCACTCGCAGCGAGCGTTCAAGTTGTTCGCGCGAGGGGTTTGGCAAATACAGGAGCGCATCAATGTCCGCCACAGTGATGCGGCCGGGGCCATCCGTCACTTTCGTGATTTCGTCGCCAGCGCCAACTTCACCCTCTTCCAGCACGCGAAAGTAGAAGCCAGGCCGGTGATGTGACACCAGCAGAGCAGCCATTGCCGGCTCAGCCATTCTGATACCCACGCGATAGCATGTGACGCGCGGCTGAGTGACCTCGAATAGCGCGCTTCCAATGCGGTATCGATCGCCGATGCAAACCTCATCATCGGGTAAGCCGGCCACTGTGAAGTTCTCACCAAACTGTCCAAACGAAAAATCTTTGCGTCCGAGCTGAGCCTCCCAGTAGCGATAAGCGTCCATCTGATACACCATCACCGCGCGGTGCTCGCCTCCATGCCCAGCGAGATCGCCTTGTCCATCGCCTTCCATATTCAGGCGACGGACCGCAATCCTGCCCTGAACTGGCTTCTTCCAAATCGCGGTGTGGACTTTCTCACCCCTCCATGGCACGTCACGAGGAAGCCCAACATTGATTGATAGAAGCTGTCCCATCCGATGGCTGATTGGCAAATCCGACTCCACCCGTTCCGCGTGTAGTATCTCAAAGATACGCTGAATATAAGCGTGTGGCGTCGACCCGCTGAGTCGGTCCGCGAACAATAGTGTCCGACGGTCTCTACTTTCCTCTTTCGTTTCTATGGCTTCGTCGTGGTGCGCGACTTGCGCACGCTCAGTTGACCGTAATACAAAAACGAACGAGAACGAACATGAAAATACTGATGGTGCTGACGTCGCACGATCAATTGGGCAATACCGGCCGCAAAACCGGTATTTGGCTGGAGGAATTCGCGGCCCCGTATTTTGTCTTCCGGGACGCGGGTGTCGAACTGACGCTGGGTTCTCCAAAAGGAGGACAGCCCCCGATCCAAAGAGCAACTTGCCGGAGGAGCAAGCTCCGGCGATGACGCGGTTTAAGCAGGATAAGGAAGCACAGGAGCAGTTTTCTAAGACGGTGAAGCTTTCCGACATGAAATCGGAGGATTTCGAGACCGTATTTTACGTGGGAGGCCACGGCCCAATGTGGGATATCGTCGATAACCCCGATGCCATCGCGTTGATCGAGTCTACAACTCCGGCAAGCCTGTGGCCGCTTGAAGACGAGCTGAAGAGAATCGGAGGCATCTACGAGAAGGCGGCCGCCTGGGCACCCTTCGAGGTAGTTGACGGTCGAGTCCTGACCGGTCAGAATCCGGCCTCGTCGACTGCTGCGGCAAGGCACTGCTGGGATTGCTCGCAGCTCGAAAGGCTGCTTAGCCGCTGAGAGTTCGGCGCTTGATAATCGTCGCGGATGAGAGTGCCGAATCGATCCCCCAGTTCGTCAAGGAAAGAGAGTGAGCTCACTCGGCTGTCCATCAATACCACTAGACGAAAAGGAGCTTTTGAAATGAAACGCAACGACGTCCGAGCGGCGAAAGAACGGGGCGCAGCGGCCGCCAGCGGTTCGAGGCACGAAACATGACACACATGATCCAGACCGCATTGACGATGCTCCACGCTGATGAGTGGATGCCGGTGACGGCGGCCCGCGTCCTGATCGGCATCTTTTTCTGTATTTCCGGCGGAACCAAACTGTTCGTATCGGCCCAGTTCGCCGTACTTGAGAAGACCATGGTCCAAATACACACCCCGTTCCCGCATGTAACTGCGCTCTTCGTCGCCACGGTCGAATTCGCGTGCGGGGCGGGCCTGGCGCTAGGGCTCCTCACGCCAGTGTGCGCCGCTATGCTCACGGGAGACATGATCGTCGCCGTCGCCACCACTTCGATCCACACTATCCAGCCGAGCGGTTTCCTCGCTTGGCTTGACGACTTCTTATACCTCCCCGAGGTATTATACATTTTGATCCTCGTTTGGCTGATCTTCTCTGGGCCGGGTCGATACAGCGTCGATGGCCTCATCGCGTGGAGAGTCGGCCGCTTCGGCGTCGAGCGCTAGCGTCCCGGAGCAGTACCACTGAATGAACCCTTCAATCGCGTGAGCATCAGTCGCACAGGGCAACGTAGACATTGTCGAACTACCGACTCACATGGTGGACATGTGAGTATCGACCGGCGCGCGGGACTGCGGTTTTTCAGTGATTTAGAGGTGGCCACTCCGTTGCCTCTGTCGTAGTGCAAGCAGCTCTGCCGGGACGATAGGGAATCGCTGAAGACAATGCAGACAAAACGCAAGACGATGATCGTGGCCGGTGCGGGCAAAGGAATTGGTGCTGGCGTAGCGATCACTGACGCAGAACATGTGCGTAACGCGGTCGCGCGGTTCGATCAAGTCATCGACGTCTCCGATGCCGACCGTGCTTTGGCGTTCGCGAACATCGAGAAAGCTGCAAACTACTACGGCGTCAACCTCGCGGAAACGTCCTGGCACGACCTGCCTCAAAAGAGCAGAAGGGAGGCTCCCAGCAAAGGCGCTGTGACCCGTAAACGGTGAGCGCAGAGCTAGGAATCTACCGGTCAGAGAGTCGGTCGACAGAAGAAGTAATGGCAAAAGTTAAGTGGAAATCTCAGCCAACCAATACCAAACTTGAAAAGGAGACAGAATATGACGGACACAAACGCAGTGATCGCAGTGTACGAAAACCACTCGGCAGCGGAAGACGCGGTGAAGGAACTTCAGAAGTCAGGCTTCGACATGACGAAGTTGTCCGTTGTGGGGAAGGATTATCACACGGACGAGCAAGTCGTTGGCTACTACAACGCCGGAGACCGCATGAAGTACTGGGGAAAGCTGGGCGCTTTCTGGGGCGGCTTCTGGGGCTTACTGTTTGGCGCCGCATTTTTTTGGGTGCCCGCGATGGGCCCTGTGCTGGTTGGCGGTCCATTGGTGACCTGGATCGTCGCCGGCCTGGAAGACGCGCTGGTAGTCGGCGGTTTGAGTGCCATCGGCGCCGGTTTGTACAGCTTAGGTATGCCAAAAGACAGCATCGTGACCTACGACACCGCCATCAAGGCGGGCAAGTATCTGGTAGTTGCTCATGGGACTTCCGACGAGGCGGCTAAGGCCAAGAATATTTTGAGCACGTTGAAACCAACCGATGTGACCGATCATGTTCTTGAACCTGCCGCGCCAGCGGTGACTCGTTGAACGCATCGTGAGGTTGGGTTCAGCTCGTTTGTGGAACCCCACCTCACGCCACTTCGAATCGCGGAAATTGGTAAATGTTATGCCCAGGGATAAATCCATTCGATCAAGTTGGCGATGTGATAGTTGCGGCGAACGCGCGTCAGATCTGCAGCCAGGCTGGGCGGAGTGGCTCGCGGCAGAGGACACTAAATGACTAGGGGCGCACCGTACGAGGAGATGAAATATGAAAGCAATTGTTGTCCACCAATATGGCGGTCCGGAAGTACTGAAGTTTGAGGACTATCCTGATCCGGTGCCGGGTCCGGGCGAGGTACTGGTGCGGGTCGCCGCCACCAGCGTGAATCCGATCGACTGCAAGCGGCGTGCTGGATTAACGAAGGATTTTTATCCCATGCAGTTCCCGAGCCTGATAGGAGTCGATATCGCGGGGACTGTGGTCCAGATCGGGCCCGGAGTGGAAGGCTTTTCCGTCGGCGACCCGGTGTTTGCTATGGCGGACAATACTTACGCCGAACTTTGTGTCATAAATGCAGCGGTCTTGGCGAAGATCCCCAAGGGACTCGATTTGATCCGGGCGGCGGCGTTGCCGCTGGCGACGGTAACTGGCAACCAGCTCAGTTCCGCTACGGGTATCAAAGCGGGCCAGACGGTCATGGTCGTAGGTGCGGTAGGAAGTGTCGGGCGTTCGGCGGTGTTCATCGCGAAGGAACGCGGGGCGGCTGTGATCGCGGGGGTTTTGAAGAGGCAGATGGATGAGGCGAAGATGGTCGGCGCGGATCAGGCGGTTGCAACCGACGACGACACCGCGATTGCGAATCTTCCGCCGCTCGATGCGGTTGCGGATACGGTCGGCGGAAGAACCGCCCAGAAGCTGATCGCCAAAGTCAAGCCGGGAGGAGTATTTGCTTCGGTTGTCGGGGCGCCGCAGAACGCTGCGGAGTACCCATCTGTGAAGGTGGCGCCAGTATTCTCGAAATTCGACCGGAAAACGCTCGAGTTCATGGCCGAAGCGGTGCGAGACGGCAAGCTAGTAATCCCGATTAGCCAGACCCTGCCACTCAGTGAAGCGGCCCAGGCTCAAGCAGCGACAGAAAAGGGTGGTATCGGGAAGATCTTGCTGGTGCCTTGAACTCGTTGCCGACATGCAACGCCTAAAGGAACAATCGAAAATGAAGAAAGATCACCGCGGATTCAATCTCGCTTCGGAACCAAGCGGCGACGGGTGCGTGGAATGCCTTGCGTCGCCGACAGGTTGGTGGTTTCATCTGCGTCGGTGTGCGGAGTGTGGGCACATCGGATGCTGTGACAGTTCTCCGAGTCAGCATGCATCAAAGCATGCGGCGGCGACAGGGCATCCGATCATAACCAGCTTTGAGCCGGGTGAGGACTGGTTCTTCGATTACGAGAAGCAGGGGATGATCAAGGGTGTGGAGTTGCTTCCGCCGCATTCGCATCCCGAAGGTCAGCCCGTACCTGGACCCGCCGGAAGGGTGCCAGCTGACTGGGAGTCGCTCCTGAACTAGCTGCCCGTTATAGGGTCGCCAGCAGATGAAAGGCTGCCTTTACCGTAGGCGTTTCCGGCCGCATCCTGATTTATCGACAACAGGAGGCGCCGCATGAATCTACCTGACGCGCCAATTGCACACGAAGGCTTCTTCGGAACTCACTTCTTCACGGTGAGCGACCAGGACAAATCGAAGGACTTCTATCTCCGAATTCTTGGCGGGAAGGTGGATCAAGCCAGACGATCCCTGCTACATCAAGCTGGCTAATACGTGGCTCATTCTCAATTCCGGCGGTGGCCCGACTCTCGATAAGCCAGAGATCCTTCTTGAAACACCGTCGGATCTGAACAGAGTAAATAGCTTCCTTAATTTGCCTGTCGCTGATATCTGGGCCTGCTACAGACAATGGAGCGACAAAGGAGCGCTCTTTCTTACCGAGCCATTAGGACAATCACGGCTGGGAATGGCGCTGCTACATGCGTGATCCAGACGGCTACCTCATCGAGGTCGGCCAATATACTCAACTCGCCCTCGACTGGTACAACAAACACAGTTAAAGAGCGGCTATATATACGCAAGGACCTCGACGCAAATGATCTTCTTCGGGCTCTTGTCGGCGTTTCCAACGTGGCATCGGGTCCGCTTCTCACGTCGAACCACCGACTCACATAGCGGGCATGTGGGTATCGGCCGGCGCGCGGGCTTGTCGGATTTTCGTTAGTTCAGCGACGGCCACTCTGCCTCTGTCGTAGTGCGAGCAGCGGAACGATGAGGAGTCGGCGAAGACAATGCCACTTTTGCTGCGTCGGATCGGCTGGCTGTGGTACGAGGTGACCGGCGACCCTTCGGACCGAGTACCTGGCAATCCTGGCAACGGACGAAGAGCCGTTGGAAAGTCTACCTGCGGTGCCAGCCATCCGACATCAGATGTCTGGACAGCGCCGCCCGACCCCACAAGCGTTCACGCTAAGCCGCTCAAATCGCGGCAATTTCCAGCATTTCGCACCGAGCGGCAAGACCTGGCAAAAAGCGTGCACCTACAGTTACCAAATGCGCTCCGCTGCGCATAAGCACATCTAGCAGGAGGAAAGTCATGTTTGGCAAAACGTTTTTGCCTTCACGCGGTTCACGAGTCGTTTCAGCAGCCGCACTTGGCATAGCGCTAGCGGTCCTGGGTGGCAGGGCCTTCTCCGCGCAGGACAAGTACACACTGCGCGTACCAAATGGGCTCGCATTCTCCGACTTCAGGGGGTACGAGAACTGGCAGGTCGTCGCCGTCAGTCAGACTGAAGATCTGCTGAAGGTGATGGTCGCCAATCCCACGATGATCGACGCCTACCGGTCCGGCGTTCCCGGCAACGGCAAGTCTTTCCCCGACGGCTCCAAGATTGCAAAAATCGAGTGGAAGCCGAAAAAGAACACAGAAGCGCCTTTTTCAGTGAGGGTGCCGGACGTCCTACAAGACGTTTTCCTCATCGAAAAAGACACCAAGAAATTCCCGGACACGAAGGGATGGGCATACGCCGTGTTTGACTTTGATCCCGCGTCGGACACGTTCAAGCCCGATAAGACTGGCGTCGTCAATTGCGGCTTCGCGTGCCATACGAGAGTGGCGGCCAAGGATTACATTTTCACGGCGTACGGCAAGAGGTGAACGGAGGGAGCGACGCATAGTGCCTGCTCGCGTAATGCGCGGGCCCGAACCGACGACGAGCTTGGAGTAGACCGACCATCATAGGAGAACTTATGTCAACTGAGAAAATGGGAACCGCCGCTACTGCGAGTCGAGCGCTACAGCCCGCGGAAACAAATCCTCTCGATTTTGTGCCCGACAAAATTCCTTTCGACACTCCGTATGGCCCACCGATATCACTAGACCGAGCTCAGGCGGTTATTCAGGCGGCGGTGGCAGAGGCGAAGAAGCGGAATTGGAAGATGAACGCAGCGGTGGTCGATTCCGGCGCGAAACGAAGCAGTTCGAGGACGGTATCCAGCTCATGCATCTCAACTATCTGCTCGCGTTCGATGGAATCATTGCCTCTCGAGGCGGCATCCCACTGATCGAACAGGGAGTGATTATCGGCGCAATCGGTTCTTCGGGAGGCACGGATTCCCAGGACGACGTCGTCAGCAAGGCAGGCGCGGCAATAATCAACCAACTGCCGCCAAGGAACGAATGATCCAGATCTTAGCAAAGCGTCGGGGACAAGCAACCGGTTTCCGAGACCAACATATAGACAGGTGGATGCCATGACAACTGCAAGCGCACTTACGAAGCCCGCACAGATCCGCGTCGCCCGGCGATCGCCCGCCTATTGGCGTGTCACGATCGACAACCCGCCGATCAACGTGATGGGCCCAGAAATGGTCCGGGAGTTCCAGGGACTCATCGACGCTCTCGAGGCCGACGAGCATGTCAGGGTCGTCGTCTTCGACAGCGCGGTCGACGACTACTTCCTGAATCACTCCGATTTCCTGGCAAAGCTCGAGGACCTGACCTCAATGCCAGCGGGTCCCACAGGCTTGGCGCCTTGGCCGGACTTTCTCGCGCGTCTGACTCGCTTGCCGGTCGCTTCCATCGCTCTCATCCGTGGCCGGGCGACGGGCAATGGCAGCGAGATTACGCTAGCCTGCGACATGAGTTTCGCAAGCCGCGAAAAAGCTATCCTTTCGCAATGGGAGGTGGGCGTGGGGATGGTCGCGGGCGGCGGCCCCATGGCCCGGCTGCCCCAACTCATCGGCCGAAACCGCGCCCTCGAGGTGCTCTTGAGCTCGGAAGACATCAGGGCAGACCAAGCCGAGGCCTATGGCTATGTGAATCGCGCCCTGCCCGACGCCGATCTAGAGGCGTTCGTCGAGGCCCTCGCGACCCGGATCGCCGGATTCGATAAGTGGGCGATCGCCAACACCAAGCGCCTCGTCAACACCAGCCTGCCGCCGGACGTCGAGCTCGGCGCCGGGTGGGATGCGTGCATTGCTTCGCTCGGGCGACCCGCCGCCCAGGATGGGATCAAAGCGCTGATGGCGCGAGGCTTCCAAAAGCCCGGGGATGTCGAAAATCGGCTCGGATACTACCTGGGCCAAATCGCGCGCTAGGGCCGGCGCGCCCGACGCTATTCTCAACTCGGGAACCTTGAGGATGGGAGGCGTTCGAAGCCAATCTTGGCGGACATGTTTCGAAGGTCTGTGGTGATGTTTTGCATATGTGCACGAAGGAGGTTTGTATGTCTCAGAAAGCCAGCGCCGTAACGCGCGCTCAGCAAAGCGAAGTCCAGTCTCACCAACTCGGGCAGGAGGTTTTCAAAAGTATCTTGTCCGAAGATGTAGATTGGAAACCGTTCCCGGCGTTCCCACTGTCCGTCCGGCTGGCCGTGGTCGTGGGTCAGCCCTCGGATCCCGGCCCTTACACAATTAGGGTTAAAGTGCCCCACGGCGAGAAGCTGATGCCTCATAAGCACCCAGAGGATCGAGTCTATACCGTGATTTCCGGCGTCTTCTATATCGGACTGGGTGATGAATTCGACGCGAGTAAGTTGGAAGCCTATCCGCCCGGCGCCGTGATCATTCTCCCTGGCAACACGCCCCATTTCCACTGGGCGAAATCCGGCGAGTACGTCTCGCAGGTAACCGCGATGGGCCCGCTTGGACTGGAATACCTCAGCGCGAAAGACGATCCGCGAAACAGCAACTCGTAGGAGGGGTGGATAGCGCGACTTGACGAGTCGGCAGAGGCCGATTTAATTGGGATGCGCCTCGCGAAGAATACAGGAGAACAATATGAAAATACTGATGGTCCTAACATCGCACAACCAACTGGGGAACACGGGCCTCCCGACTGGTTTCTGGCTTGAGGAATTCGCGGCCCCCTATTTCGTATTCAGCGATGCTGGCATTGAGCTGACGCTCGCCTCTCCGAAAGGCGGGCAGCCTCCGCTCGATCCGAAAAGCGATCTGCCTGAAAATCAAACGCCGGCGATGGCGCGGTTCAAGAAAGACGCGGCGGCGCAAAAGGCTCTCGCCAACACGGTCAAACTTGCGGACGTGAAGGCGGAAGACTTCGCCGCCGTTTTCTATCCCGGTGGGCACGGCCCGATGTGGGATCTCGCGGAGAGCCCTACGTCGATCGCCCTTCTGGAGGCCTTCTACAATTCCGGCAAGCCAATCGCATTGGTGTGCCATTCGCCCGGGGTGCTTCGCCACGTTAGCTACCAGGGCGCTCCGCTGGTGAAAGGAAAACACGTCGCCGGTTTCACGAACGGCGAGGAAGAGGAGATGCAGCTCACGAAGGTTGTGCCGTTCCTGGTCGAGGATGAACTGCTGCGGCTCGGCGCCATATACGAGAAGGTGGCGAACTGGCAGCCTTTTTCCGTCACTGACGGCCGTCTTATTACTGGCCAGAATCCTGCGTCATCGACATCGGCAGCCCAGGCGCTTCTGAAACTCATGACGGTATCGGAATCGGACTCGTCAATGAACAGCGTACAAATCGAACACAAGAGCTATGAGATGCCCCCGCGGGACGGAATCAGCGTCGCACATTTTCTCACCGTCGCCGACATCGACCGGTCGGCTCGCTTCTATGAGAAGGTCTTCGGCGGTCGCATTCTGAGCACAGGCGACAGCGACGGCGCGCCCGCGTACATTCAGATCGCGAATACTTGGCTACTTGTCAACGTCGGGGGCGGGCCGACCCCCGACAAGCCGTCGGTAACGCTCAGCGTCCCCAACCCGGATAGGATCGACGGCTTTATGAATGTCCGCGTTGCGGATATTCAAGCGTGCTATGAATTGTGGAAAAGTCGAGGAGCCGAGTTCATCACGGAGCCAATACCCAAGTACGGCGAGATTCGCTGCTACATCCGCGATCCTGACGGTTATATTATCGAAGTCGGACAGAGCACCGAGCTCAAGTACGGTTAGCGCTCGGCCCGGATGGGACTCGGATTTAAACGGTTGCGGATGTTCTGTTGAGGCCTTCCGGGCTGCAGTGTCAAGCCCAGTACTTTGGTGTTGATCGATACGTTGGTCCAACGGATTCGTTGCCAATTTTGCTTTGAACAGTCACTCGCTCTGACATCGAAAGGAGTACCAAATGGACGGCACAAATGGACTGAAAGAGACCACGCGCGTGGCCGCGCCTGCCGCGTCGAACACGCTTAGCGTGAACGTTTTTACGGCCCCCGGAAAGACTATGGTCGGCGAGCGGCCAAAGCCCTTCGGCGAAGCGTTCGGCTTTGACCCTATCACGTCGACTTTAATCTTCGGCGAGTACGACGCGGTGCTGGTGGACGCAATGGGGACAGTGGCTGAGGCCGAGGCTCTGGCGGATTGGGTCGCTCTGCACAACCGCAACCTGGAGACCATCTATATAACGCACGCCCATTTCGACCACTTCTACGGTCTGAGCGTTCTGCTTGGCCGCTTCCCGAACGCTCGGGCCATAGCGACGCCCAAGACGGTGAACGCCATGCAGATGTCTTTCTCTCCCACAGTGGAGCGGTTGGCCCGCCGGCTCTTTCCTGGGCAAGTGGCCACCAAGTTGGTTCCACCTGAGCCCTATGAGCACGACATGTTCACTCTCGAGGGCCACGAATTGCGCATCATCGAGCTGGGCCGCACCGATAGTCCCGATTCGACGTCTCTACACGTTCCATCCATCGGCCTGATCGTCGCGGGCGACGTGGTGTACAACCAATGCCGCATTTACGTCGGCGACACCACCCCCGAGAGCCGAAAGAATTGGATCGCGGCGCTAGACCGGTTAGCGGCGCTGAACCCGGCGATGGTTGTCGCCGGTCACAAGAAGCCTGGCGCGCCCGACTCTCCCTCGACGATCCAAGACACCAAGCGTTACCTCGAGGACTTCGATCGGGTGCAGAAAACCGCGACATCCGACCAGGAGCTGTTCGATCAGATGACAGAGCTGTACCCGCATTGGGTAGCCAATCAATCGTGGTTGATGTTCGGATTCCCGCAGCCATAACCTACATCAACCGCTGATGCGAATGTTTCCGCACGCATGATGGAGGGTTGCCCCTAGTTGGAAAGGCGCCGGAAATCGCAATGCCGTTTTGCCTCTCCTCGCCAGGGTTAGTCCGCACCAGGCGCTAGGCAAACTGGGCGGAAGGAAAAGCCTCAAGGGCCGCATGGAGAAGATGACGCCCGAGCAGCGCAGCGAAGTGGCGAGAAAAGCAATCAGCGCGCGGTGGGGGAAGCACAAATGAGAAGGCCAAAACTGGGCTCAATCTATCAGCGGACCAAGAAGCAGCCTGATGGCAGCGTGATCGCATTGCCAACCTGGTGGATCAAGTACTATCGGGACGGTCAGCCGTTTCGCGAATCCAGCCATAGCAAGGACTTCGCCGAAGCAGAACGGTTATTAGAACGACGCCAAGGTGAGATCGTGACCGGGCGATTCGCCGGCCTGGAACCGAACGGGTAACCGTGGGCGAGTTGCTGGACGAATTGCTCGATGACTACCGCCTGCAGGAACGTGGGAGCCTGCGCATGACAGAGCAGCGTGTGCGCAAACACTTGGTACCCTCCTTTGGTGCTATACGCGCGGCCCAATTGAGTTCGACGCATATTAAGACGTACAAATTGCGGCGAAAGAGGGACGCGGCCAACGCGACCGTGAATCGGGAGTTAGAACTCTTACTGCGGGCGTTGAAATTGGGGTACGAACGGGAGCCTCCGGCGGAAGCTAGTGGGAGTCGAACCCACGCGCGCTACTGAGTACCGCACAACGGGTTTGAAGCCCGCGCCCAGCACCGGCCAAGATTAGCTTCCAAAACGATTGTAGCGGTTTTGGCAGAATAGAATGAATCATGCTCAAACTGCTGGCGTCCCTCCTTATGCTGCTCGGCACTACATGCTGGGCGCAGGAGCGCATTCCCGTTATCTTCGATACGGACATCGGCGACGATATCGACGATGCTCTGGCGCTGGCACTGGCGCTGCAATCGCCGGAGCTGGACGTGCGGGCCGTCACCACCGTTATCGACGACACCGAGACGCGCACGCGGCTGGCGTGGAAAGAGCTGGGACTGTATGGACGCCACGATGTGGCGCTTGCTACCGGCGCTTCCGAACCGCTGCTCGATGCCGTGCGCACGGGCCACTCCCCGCAGTTCCAGGTACTCACCGAAGCCGACACAGCTCCGGCCGCCGCGCACCGCCGCGCCGTCGATCTCATTATCGATACACTGTTGGCTTCCCACGAAGCGATTACCCTGGTGCCGGTCGGGCCGCTCACCAACATCGCCCTGGCGCTCAAGAGCGAACCGCGCATCAAGCCCAAGATCCGGCGCATCGTGCTCATGGGAGGGGCGTTCCATATGCTGCAGCAGGAGTACAACATCTGGCGTGACCGCGCGGCCGCGGAAATCGTGTTCTCGTCGGGAGTGCCAATCACTGCTGTGGGACTGGATGTGACCACGCGCTGCAAGCTCGAGGGCGCCGATCTGGCGCGGTTGCGAGCGGCGGATTATCCGGCTGCACGCTTCCTGGTGAAGCTCATCGAGCTGTGGCAAAACGGCCATGCCGACCAGTATCCGACGCTGCACGATCCTCTGGCGGTAGCTGTGGCAGTGCTGCCCAATCTGATCGAAACGCAACTGGGTAGCGTGCAAGTGGAGACGGCTTGCTGCTTGACCAACGGCATCACGATGTTTACTCCGGCGGATCAACTGGCGAAGGGCATACAGGCAAGCACGCTCATCGCCCGGCAGGTGGATGTGCGCCGCTTTCTGAATCTATTCCTGGACCGGCTCGCCGCCCCGCCCCGGGGAAAGTAGCGGGGAGGTCTGGCGCATGGCCCGCAGATCGATCCCAAGCTGCTGGCATTTCTTATAGAGGTGGCTGCGCTCGAGCCCCAGCGCTTTAGCAGTGTCGGTCATGCGCGGGTGGCGTTTCAGCTCGGCCAGGATCACTTCGCGCTCGTAGGCTTCGGTGCGGGCGGCCAGCGTACCGGTGGCCGCGGCAACAGGCGCAGAGACTTGGGGCAGCGCCAGGCGCACAGCCGCGGCGTCGACTTGCTCGCCGGCTAACAGCAGCAAACGCTCCACGACATTCCGCAGCTCGCGCACATTGCCCGGCCAGGAGTAGCGCCGCAGTTCCTCAATGGCTTCGGCGGCGAACGGCTTGGGCTTCCAGCCGTTGATATCGGAAACCTGGCGCGCGAAGTGATCCACCAGCGTGGGGATATCTTCGGCGCGTTCGCGCAGCGGCGGCAGCGAGAGCGGATAGACGTAGATGCGATGATAGAGATCCTGGCGAAAGGCGCCTCGCCGCACCATCTCGTCGAGATTGCGATGGGTGGCCACGATCACGCGCACGTCTACCGGGATGGAGCGGTCGCCTCCGATGCGCTCGACCTGCTTCTCTTCGAGCACGCGCAGCAGCTTGGCCTGCATGCCCATGGGCATGTCGCCAATCTCATCGAGGAACAAGGTGCCGCGATGGGCCTGCTCAAACTTGCCCAAGTGACGGGTGACCGCCCCGGTGAAGGAGCCTTTTTCATGGCCGAAGAGCTCGGATTCGATCAGCTCGGCGGGAATTGCCGCGCAGTTCAATGTGACGAATGGTCCGTCGCGGCGCGGGCTGCGGTCGTGCAGCGCGCGGGCGATCAGCTCTTTTCCGGTGCCGGTCTCGCCCAGGATCGAGATGCGCGTTTCACTGGCAGCCACGCGATCGACCTGCGCCATGAGGCTCCGCATGCGCTCCCCCGCGTGCACGATCTGGTGGCCGCCGACACGTTGGCGAAGCTGGCGGTTCTCCTCTTCAAGGCGCTTCAGGCGTACGACATTCTCGACGGTCAGGAGCAGCTTTTCAGTCGAGAGCGGCTTTTCGAGAAAATCGATCGCTCCTAATCGCGTGGCGCGCACTGCCATCTCGATGTTGGCCTGGCCAGAGATCATGACCACGGGCACGGTAGCGCCGTTGGCTTTGAGATCTTCGAGCAGCGCAAGGCCGTCCTTGCCGGGCATGACCACATCGGAGAGCACCATATCGAAACGTTGCGTCTTGACCAATTCGAGGGCCCGGGCGGCGTTATCGCAAACGGTAGCTTCGTGTCCGGCCAGGCGGAAGGCGCGGGAGAGAGACGCCAGGGTATTTACGTCGTCGTCAATGATGAGCAGATTGGCCAACCTTTAATATAGCCGCGATCAGGAAAAATGAATCACGAAGGTCGTGCCGCGATTGGGTTCACTTCGTACGGCGATTGTGCCGCCGTGGTCGCTCACTACCGATTGCACGATCGCCAGGCCGAGGCCCGTGCCGTGCAGCTTGGTGGTGTAGTAGGGCGTAAACAGCCGGCCGCACTCTTCTTCGGTTAAGCCTTGGCCAGTGTCGGCGATTTCCAGGCGCACGGCGCCATCCTCGGAGGCGGTGCGAATGGTAAGCGTGCCTCCAGTGGGCATGGCGTCGATCGCATTCAATACCAGATTTTGGAGGGCGCGGCCAAGCTGGCCGGGGTCGGCCTGGATGGCGCGCACATCCGCGGCGAGATCCAGACGGAGATCCACCGCCGCGGCCTGGCGCTGCGCTTCGAACAGCTTCAGGCTCTCGTGCACCAGTTCGTTCAAGTCCACGGTCTCCAGTTGCGGGCGGGGCATTCTGGCGAAATCGCTGAAGCGGCCGATGATGCCGCGTAGCTTGCCGAGCTCGGCGAGCAGAGTCGTCGTGCTCTCACGAAACACTTCGTCGAACTGCTCGGGATGGCTGGCGCGGGCACGCTGCAGGTTCTCGACGGTGATCTGCAAGGGGAACAGCGGATTCTTGAGTTCGTGCGCCAGGCGGCGGGCGAGTTCGCGCCAGGCGGCCACGCGCTCGGCCTGCACCAGGCGGTCGCGTTGCTCGAGTAGCTCGCGCGTCATACCGTTGAAGGCGGCGGCCAGCAAGCCGATTTCGTCGCCGGAGCGTACCTCGACCTGCGCGTTCCAGTCGCCGGCTGCGACCGCGCGCGCGCCGGTGGCCAAGGCTTCTACGGGACGGGTGATACGAGCCGTGGTCCACAAGCTGACCAGCACCGCCAGCAGGATACCGCCGGCGCCGACCCCGATCTGCATACGGCGCAGGAAGCGCTCCATGCGGACCTGCTCAGCGCGGCCGCTGCCGATCAGGAAAGCGCCCATCAACTCTCCAGCCGGACCGATCAACGGCATAGCGTGGAAGGTTTCGGCGCTGGCGGCATCGGTGGACCATTGTACGGTGCGGGTGGTTTCGCTTCGCTGCCTGCGCATGGCCTCGAGCAGCGGAGCGAGAGGCGCGGTTTCAGGCAATGGCCCGGACGCGCTAATCACCGACTGGGGTTCCCGATACAGCAGCGCCCGCATGCCGGCGGGCAGCACCAAAGACGAGAGGAACTCGCGGTCGAGCGCCTCACCGCCGATCACGTATAGCTTTTGATCGGCCTCCCGGGCCACACGCACGCACACCAACGCCAGCGCCGTCTCAGAGGGGAGATCCTCGCGCTTCAGGAACGGCTCGCGCGCGTCCCAATCGCCGCCACGCAGCACCCAATCCTCCTGATAGAGGAACCGCGCCGGCCATTGCGCGGAGGAGATGATGCCGCCGGTACCCGAGACCAGCTCCAGTAGATCGAGATTATGGGCGGCCGCCAGTCTGCGTGCGTCATCGACGTGAGCGGAAGGATCGGCGTCGATCGCCATGGCCAGCGTGCTATCGGCGTCGGCAATGTCTTTCACTTGCCGGGCGATGTCGCGCCGGCGGCGGCTAAGCTCCTGACGAAATTGCGCGACCAGGGCGGCCACGCGTTGCCCATCGAGACGCTCGAAGGCACGACGGGTGGCAGCGGAGACTATCGCGCCGATCAGCACCACGGCCACCACCACCGTGAGCACGAAAAGCAGGAGCAACTTCGTACGGAAGGTCATGGCGCCGTTCCGGAGAGCCAAAGGTTTTCGAAGCGCCATGCGCCGAGCCGGGCGATCGGGGGTGGAGAAAAGACATGAACGCGGCTGCGGGCGCCATACAGATCCGGGAGATGGAAGAGCGGGATCACGCGGAACTCCTCGAGCAGCCTGCGTTCGCTGTCGTAAAGAGTTTGGGAAAAAAAAGATTGGCCCGGAGCTTCGAGCCCAAGTGCATCCGCGAGACCGGCCAGGGCCCGGGCGGCATCGAGCGAGGGGACGCGGATGGCAACCAGGCGAACGTCCGCCTGAGGGTTCTGGGGAGAGACCTGCACGGTGAGCCCGGCGTCGCGCGCATTGGTTGCCACGCGTTCGGCAAGTGAACGAGCCGCGGGGATGGAGGGATCGTAGGTGAGCGCGAGCGTACGCTCTGGCGGCTGCAGCGCGGCGGTGAGCGCTTGCGCGCGAGCCACATCCGGCGCGGAGGCGAACACGAATGCGTAACCACTGAGCCATTGCGGCAGCAGCGCGGCGGCAATATCGCCCTGCTTCTGCAAAAGAACGTTGTGCATGGCAGCACGATCGATCGAGAGGGCCAGCGCCTGCCGCACGCGCGGATCTACGGCGCGGCCGGGTGCGATTTCGAGCGCGATCAGATTCAGCGGCGCAGAGGACCACAACATCGCGCCACGCTCGGAAGCGCGCCGCAAATCCGCCGGGCTGAGCTCGGCGACATCCGCCTTGCCGATTTCCAGATCGACAAGTTGATCGTGCAGACTGCGTCCCATTTGAACCTCAATCGCATCGAGAAACGGGCGGCCGCCCCAATAGTCGTCGTTGGCGGTAAACGTGGCGGCGCGGGCCGGCGTCCATGAAGCCAGGCGAAATGGGCCGGTGCCGATGAAACCGCCCGCGGAGTTGTGAGCGAACACCGGGCCGTTATGAGCCAGGTCGAGGAGCAAGCCGGGCATCGGGTGTTCCGCGTGGACGATTATGGAATCGCCGGCAGCCGATACGGAAACGCCAGGCAGAGCCGCTTCAAGCGAAGCGGCCACAGCGCCGGGCACCAGCGGCAAGCCATCGTGAAATTTGACTCCGGGCCGCAGATTGAACTGCCAGCGCCTGGCGGATGCGTCGCGCTGCCAGGTGAGAGCCAGTCCGGGTAGCGGCGCGCCGGCCGCGTCGAGCTGTACCAGCGGCTCAAAAACGAGTGACGTTAATGGAGCGGCGTCGTGTGCGGCCGGATCAAGCGAAGCGGGCGTGGCGCGCACCTCGACACGCAAAGTTCCGCCATAGCGCGCCCGGGTGGCAGCGCCGCCAATTGCCGCGGCGGCGCTAAGAACCGCAAGCGGGAGCCAGGCTGTAAGCCGCATAGCGTCCGGACTGGAGATTGTGCGAGACCGCTGTGGCGAGGCTGCCGGAGGACCACAGCGCGGTGACAGGTCCCGGAAACTCCTGCGCGGGCCCGGCGGTGTTGGCCACGCCCTCGATCAACTCGAAAGGCTGTATGGCGTCCGGCTCGGTGACGCTCGAAGGGCGTGTGGCCAGGATGCGCGGACCGCAAGGCGTCTGGACGCCGGCAAGATCGCTACCCCAGTGATCGATGGCGATCCCCGGCTGCCAGGGTCGCGCATAGACGTGCGCGCGGCCGCCGTCCCCCGCGAATACCCATGTATCCCCCGCTGCCGCTGCCGAGTAGAACGGTGGGACATCGCGGTCGCCCCAGGACTCGATGGCGACGTGCCCTTCGAAAAAGTTGCGGGTCGCGGAGAAGACCGCGGTGGCGCCCGGCGCAAGCGGCCAGGGGTCCTGCGATTCACGGCACTCAGCGGTCAGCCGCGGCTCGGCGGCGCCCTGGCAAACCACGCCGGGCAGCCAGGCTGTGAATTTCCCTCCCTGGGCCAGCAGGCGTCCGCGCATGTCTCTAGGCCATGGGCGCGATTGAGGAATCGGTACGGATTGCCGATCCTGGCCGCGGCTCAGAAGAATGCGGGTGGCGTCAAGGACGAGAATGCCATCCTCAAGCCCGGCGGCATCCCTGACGGCATCAAGGATAGGCTGCTCCTGTTCCCAGAGCAGTTTCTTTTCCAGGGTGACCTGCGCCGGAGCCCGCGCGCCCCCGTTAGAGCCCTGCTGCGGCGCGGGCGGAGTGCGCGGCCAGGAATCGAGCAATACCTGGCGTTCATCGCCTTTCCGAATTTCAGCAACCAGGAGAAACTGCGTCAGGTTCTCCGACACGGTGAGCCTTATTTCAACCGCCGGCGAGGCCTCCACGATGCGCGCGCCGTGGGCGCGCAGCTCAGATTCGAATTCGCGGCGTATAGCGGCGGACTCGCCCGGTCCGAGGGTTGAGAGATTTCGCGTGCTCAGAATCACAGGGTCGCGCGCCGCGACGGCCACCGCGCTGTGAGCCAGGTCGCGTACAGCGGCGCTCATATCCATCGCCAGCAGGGCAAGCAGGAGAGTGGTCAATGATTCATGATCCCACAGGCCGGCGGATTCATGGTTCACGGGCGCAAGCAGGCCAGTACTGGAACTTTTTTGTCTCCTGTGGAAGTATGGGCGTGATACGTTTTAGACTTCGGAGTCACCATAGAGTAGACGCGCACAGCAGGAGATTCGAAGAACATGGTCAAACCTTGTGTCAGGCAGGGTCTTAGGCAGAATTGGTGGTTCGTTGCGCTCTTGCTGGCTCCCCTGGCGTGGGCAGACAAACACGGGTCGAACCCGGCTCCCCAGCATGCAGCCGCTCCCAGATCCACACCTGCCGCCCGACCAGCAACCCATTCGCGGCCCGCAAACACACAGCGCCCCGCCACTACCGGGAACAAGCCCGCCGCGACTTCAGGCCGCACATTCGGGACCACACACTCGCCCACGGCAACTCACACGCCGGGCGCCACCACACGGACAGGGACCACCACAACTCACGCACCAGGAACGGCCACGCGGACCTCGACCACCACGACTCATACGCCAGGCATGACCAGTCGCTCATCAACGAGCACGACACGCACGCCGGGCATGACTACGCGCACTACCACCACCCGGGCGTTTTCCAATGGGACAACGGCGAGAGTCAGCGCGACCGGGCGGGTCCAGTCCATCCACACCGCGAATGGAACGACCATTACTCGCGCGGCAGCCGGCCAACGCACAGTCACCCGCTCATATAACGGGCGCACGGTGGTCAACACGGGGCCGGGCCGGGGCTATGTCGAGCGTCCTTATTTCAACCGCGGCGGCCGCGCGTACTATCAGCGAACCTATGTGGTAGGAGGGCGTCGCTATGCCTACGCTTATGGCCGGTATGCTTACCACGGGTTCTATTATTTCGGGTATGCGCCAGCCTTCTACTTCCGGCCGGCGTTTTATGGGTGGGCCTTCAGCCCTTGGGCCGTGCCGGTTTACTATCACTGGGGATGGTTCGGCGCACCTTGGTACGCCCCTTACGGTTATTACTTCGCTCCGGCGCCTTATTACCCAGTGGCGTCCTTGTGGCTTACGGATTACTTGTTGGCGCAGGACTTGCAAGCCGCGTACGAGGCTCAAGCGGCTAATGCCGCTGCCAACGCCGCCGCTGCCGCCGGCAATCCGCCGCCCCCGGGTGCTCAAAACACTGCCCTTACTCCAGAGATCAAACAGGCGATCGCCGAAGAAGTAAAACGACAGCTTGACGCCGAACGCGCCGCGGCGGCGACTCCAGGCCAACCGGCCGGCGCGCAGCAAGTCCCGGCCGCCCTGGATCCCGCAACGCGGGTCTTCGTGGTCTCGAGCGCTCTGGATGTTACAGCGGGCGGCCAGGGATGCAGCCTCACCGCGGGCGACATTATCACCCGCATCGACGACAACCCGGACGCCAACCAGAACGTTTCCGCCTTAGTCACTACCAGCAAGAAGACCGATTGTCCTTCTGGCCGGAAAGTAACGGTTTCCGTTCAGGACCTGCAGGAGATGCATAACCAGTTCAGCCAACAGATTGACGCCGGACTCAAAACACTCGCCGATAATCAGGGGAAGAACGGCTTGCCCTCCGCTCCGGATACGCGCACTTCCGCGGGAGAAGTTCCACAGCCGACCCCTGACGATGTTCAGGGCGAACTGCAAAAGCAGCAAGCCGAAGCTAACCAGACGGAGACGGATGTTAAGCAACAGGTATCTGGCCACGGTCAGGGCTGAGACTGGAAACGTGGCATTGTGCGCCGGATAGGGCAGATGTATAATAAGCA